>Ga0247610_10002442_pt1 | contig 21370 bp, 20 predicted proteins | sample 174DNAGHGhighgp2_FD_193483 | JGI IMG/M metagenome (GOLD analysis project Ga0247610, IMG submission 193483) | Sheep rumen microbial communities from Palmerston North, Manawatu-Wanganui, New Zealand - 1742 DNA GHGhigh gp2 | ecosystem: Host-associated > Mammals > Digestive system > Stomach > Rumen...
TACGAAGAAATGGTACTACACGATTCAGTTGCTTGCCTATACCCAGTTCACCCGTGGTCTGAAAGCCAATGACCCCAAAATCTATTCAGACTTCATGTCACCTTTCAACCTGAACATCGGTCTTGGTATGGACTATAAGGTAGAGGCTTTCGATAAGAAACTGACGGGAACCGTCAACTTGTCGCCTGTTGCTGTGAACTACCGTTATGTGGATCGTCTGAATTTGGGTCCGAGTTATGGTTTGAAAGAAGGTAAGCATCACCTGATTGATGTAGGTTCTCAGGTGACTGCCGATCTGGAATGGAAACTGAATGAGGTGGTCAAATGGAAGAGTCGTTTCTATGCCTTTACTTCTTATAAGCGTATGGAGATAGAGTGGGAAAACACCTTTGCCATTCAGGTCAGCAAGTATATCAGTGCCAACATCTTCCTCTATCCTCGTTTCGACGATGCAGGTCATAGAGATTCCGATCTTGGCTACTGGCAGTTTAAGGAATACAGTTCGATAGGATTCAACTACACATTCTAATAACAGAAAGCCCCGCCAATCGGCGGGGCTTTCAGTTATTCTTTGGTTTCTGCTTCTGTCATATCTCCCTCAATATAGAGTCGGGTCATTTCAACTTTTCCGTTGGTACGGACAGTGATGGATTTCTTGAAATGACCGGGGAACTTGCCAGCACCATTGTAGGTCACCTTGATCTCACCTTTTTCGCCTGGTTTGATGGGTGTCTTGGTGTATTCAGGTACCGTGCAGCCACAACTGGCAACAGCCTGGTTGATGACCAGAGGTGCATCTCCAATATTGGTAAAGGTAAACACACAAGTCACCACAGGATTCTTCTCTGAGAAAGTACCGAAGTTATGTGTCAGTTTGTCAAACTTGATCTCTTGGGCCATTGCGGAAGTCATTCCGCAGATGAGCAGCATTGTCATTACTATAATCTTCTTCATAATCGTACTATTTTAATGAAATTCGGGGGCAAAGATAATAAAAAAGCCACAGATTACACAGAAATTCACAGAATTTTATCATTAATCTGTGTTAATCTGTGTAATCTGTGGCAGTTTTTTTGTAATTTTGCACCTCAAACGGATAAAAATAAAATAAATATGTATAGAAGCAAAACATGCGGAGAGCTTCGGCTCTCAGATGCCGGCAGCGTAGTTACACTCGCCGGATGGGTACAACGGAGTCGTAAGATGGGAGGTATGACCTTCGTCGATCTTCGTGACCGTTATGGACTGACACAGTTGGTTTTCAATGAGGCTGATGATGCTGAACTCTGTGAGCGTGCCAATAAACTGGGCCGTGAGTTCTGTATTCAGGTCAAGGGTGAGGTCAGCGAGCGTCAGAGCAAAAACCCGAAGATGCCCACGGGTGATATCGAGATATTGGTCAAAGAACTGAATATTCTGAGTGAGAGTCAGACACCTCCCTTCACCATTGAGGATAATACCGACGGCGGTGATGATATCCGTATGAAGTATCGTTATCTCGACCTGCGCCGTAGTGCTGTTCGTAAGAATCTGGAGTTGCGTCACCGTATGACCATCCTGATTCGTAACTTCCTCGATGGCAAAGACTTCATCGAAGTGGAAACGCCGATTCTGATTGGTTCCACGCCAGAGGGTGCCCGCGACTTCGTGGTGCCCTCCCGTATGAATCCCGGACAGTTCTATGCCCTGCCACAGTCGCCGCAGACACTGAAGCAGTTGCTGATGGTGTCTGGTTTCGACCGTTATTTCCAGATCGCCAAGTGCTTCCGTGATGAGGATCTGCGTGCCGACCGTCAACCAGAGTTTACACAGATTGACTGTGAGATGTCGTTTGTGGAACAGGAGGATGTGCTCCAACTCTTTGAGGACATGGCCCGTCATCTCTTTAAGGAGGTGCGTGGTGTGGAACTTCCTCCGCTGCAACGTATGACTTGGCATGAGGCCATGCGTCGTTTCGGTTCCGATAAGCCCGACCTTCGTTTTGGTATGGAGTTTGTGGAACTGATGGATCAGTTGAAGGGTACGGGCACTTTCCCTGTCTTCAATGATGCAAATTATATTGGTGGTATCTGTGTACCAGGCTGTGCCAACTATTCCCGCAAACAACTCGATGAACTTACAGACTTCGTCAAGCGTCCTCAGGTAGGTGCCAAAGGCTTGGTTTACGTGAAGTTCAATGAGGATGGAACAGTGAAGTCGAGCATCGACAAGTTCTATACGCCCGAGGTATGGGCGAAGGTGAAGGAAGCGATGGGTGCCAAGGATGGTGATCTCGTACTGATCCTTTCTGGTGACAATGCCAACAAGACCCGCATCCAACTCTGTACGCTCCGCTTGGAGATGGGCGACCGTCTTGGACTGCGCGATAAAGACACCTTCGTCTGTCTCTGGATTGTCGACTTCCCGCTCTTTGAGTGGAGTGATGAGGAACAGCGCCTGATGGCTACGCATCATCCGTTTACGATGCCGAATCCTGAAGATATACCTCTGCTTGATACAGACCCTGCGAAGGTTCGTGCCGTGGCCTACGACTTTGTCTGCAATGGTGTCGAGGTCGGTGGTGGTTCCCTTCGTATCCACGATGGCAAACTCCAGGAGAAGATGTTCCAGATTCTCGGCTTTACCCCCGAGCGTGCGATGGCACAGTTCGGTTTCCTCATCAATGCCTTCAAGTACGGCGCACCGCCTCATGCAGGTCTCGCCTTCGGTCTTGACCGTTTCGTATCCTTGATGGCAGGTCTCGACAGCATCCGTGACTGCATTGCCTTCCCGAAGAATAATAGTGGTCGTGATGTGATGTTGGATGCTCCCGGTGAGTTAGACCCGAAACAACTGGAAGAACTGCAATTGTCAGTGGAACTTCGTTCATCGGTTGACTTACATCAAGAATAATTGACATTTTTCTAAAAATGCCTAATAATCAGTCATTTGTATCAAGAATAAGTGTTACTTTTGCACTCGAAAAATTTGATAAGAAATTTCAATCTTCAAACTAGAGTATTAATTTTTTAGAATTATGGCAGAAAAGAAAGCAACAGCGAAGAAGGCTACCGAGACAAAGGCAGTCGCCGCTAAGAAGACCACAACCGTTAAGAAGGCTGCTGCTCCTAAGGCAGCCGCAAAGTCTGTTCTCGCAGTGAATGCTGAGAACGCCGGTTTCAAGGCAGGAGATGTTTATCAGGCACTGGCAGCAGCCGCTAAGGCTCTCACCGTTAAGGAGATTGCCAAGGCAGCAAAGATTTCAGAGGAGGAGACTCTTCTTGGTCTGGGTTGGCTCTTCAAGGAGGGCAAACTTGCTAACGATGGAGAGAAAGTTACATTGGCATAAGTCCATTAACGTAGTATAGAAGAAGGTCGGTAAGCACTGGTTTTACCGACCTTTTTTGTCCTATGACATACGACCGTCAGATATTGCAGATCCTTACCGAGGTGGGAGAGAAGGGCATCAACGTCCAGTTGTTGGCCAAGCATATTTATAACTTGAATTCCACCTTGTTTGCTTCGCCAGATATCGAAGATATCCGATCCTATGTCCAGCAGTATCTTCTGAAAAACTCCAAATCCGCCCAGTCGCTGATAGAGAGTACAGGTCGTCGCGGTTATTATCGTCTGAACACCCAGAATAATGCCGATGCCCGCCAACTTCTGTTGGCGTTTCGAGAGCCTGTGGCAGAAGAAAAAGAAGAGAGACCCGCAGTGGATCTCTCATTGAGTCTGTTTGACTGATTCTCGGTCAGATTTCCTTATACACTTCCTCGTATAATTCCAGCAGTTGTTCCGCAGTCTGTCTCCAGGAGAACAGAGAAGCCTGGTGCAGTCCTATCTCTTCCTGTCGGCTGTAAAAATCTTGGTCATTTTCCAACTGTAGCATCTTCTCTGTGATCTCTTCAGGATTCTCCGGATTGATCAGGATGGCATTGGGACCACCTATTTCCGGCATCGACGATGTGTTGGATGTGATGACGGGTGTTCCGCAGGCCATTGCCTCCAACAGCGGGATACCGAAACTCTCCCTCAGCGATGGATAGAGAAATGCGAAGGCATTATTATATATATAAGGTAAGTCTTTGTTCTCGATATAGCCGGGCATGACAATCATATGACGGATGTTCTCAATCTTATTACGCCCGATGATATAATCCAGATACTGCTCGTCGAGATCCGCCATCAACAGTTTGCGTTTGTACGCCGATTTCTCTAAATATTTTGAGTAGGCGATAAGCGTCCGTTCTGTATTCTTCTTTGGATCCGTATTACCAAGAAAGAAGAAATAGTCAGGGTCATCGATATATTTCTGGTAGACGGACTCGATATCCTCTAAAGGTTTGAACCAGTCCGTATAGCCATTATGGATCATGGCAATCTTCTCATCAGGAATCCCCAGCGTATTGACGATGTTGTTCTTTTCAAAGTTCGATACGGTGATGATGCGCTTGCATTTCTTGAGAATCTTCGGCACCACCATCTTGCGATAGTACCAGCCCATATTTTGGTAGATCGACTCGTTCATCCGGTCTCTCGGTTCCAGGAAGATGATGTCATGCAGCGTCAGGATCATCGGGACTTTACACCAGAGCGGTGCTGTGTTACTGGTACAATGCAGCAGTTCAATATTCAGTTCTCCGACAGCCTTTGGCAGTGCGTATTGCTCCCACATCGGATAGAAGCCATTGCCAATCTTGATGACATGCACATTGTGCGAGTCGTTCAGACAATGGTCTTCGCCAGGAGCCACAAACACAAAGAACTCATGCTTTGTGTTCATCTTCTGCAGTTCCTTGATCTCCTGTAGCACCACATAGTCCATGCCGTGCTTGTTTTTTCTGAAAATCCTCTGTGCTTCAATTCCGATTCTCATAGTGTCTTGATTATTTTAGCGGGCACGCCAGCCACCAGTGTGTGTGGCGGCACGTCCTTGGTTACTACTGCGCCAGCGGCTACCACCGAGTGATCTCCTATCGTTACGCCAGGCAGGATGACAGCATTGGCTCCAATCCAAATGTCATCTCCAATAGTGACAGGAGTCGTTGACACGCCCTGTTCGTCAATTCTCATGTCTTTTTCCGTGAAGTTGTGATTAAGGGCCGTAACGGTAATGCCTTGTGCCAGGTTCACGTGGTTACCAATCGTCACAGGTCCGATCACCGTGTTGTGCAGTCCCACCCGAGTATGGTCACCGATGATAACATCCCCCACGGCATTGTTGATACAACTGTATGACTCGACAACACTATAGTCGCCCAACGAGAATCTGCGATAGGGTGGAGTGTCCATTCTGACAGAACGATGAATCTTCGAGTGTTTCCCTCTGTGCTGATAGAGTGGTGCCAACATCCGGACATACCATCTCGGTCGTGTCTGCACGGGGTTCATGATCAGCCAGTCCACCAGCCTCTTCAGCCTCGGATTGTCCTTGAATTTCCCTCTGATCTCCTCGTTATTCATCGCATTCATCACTTTTACGTTGACAAAAGTACAAAATATTTTGGATAGTTCCAAATTTTTATATAATTTTGCCACAAATAATATCGATATGAAGATTCTGTTCCTTGTTTATCATGGTTTTTCGGAGGTCAGTGGCATCAGTAAGAAGATCCATTATCAGGTGAAGGGCCTGCGTGAGAATGGCTACGAAGTCCACCTCTGCTATTATGATTTTGATGCGAATGGACATCGTTGCCGCTATGTCGATGACAAAGTCATAAAGGATTACGGAACAGGGACACTTGCAGGTCTTCGTCAGCGCATAGATTTCGATTGTATCTATGATTATTGTAAGGATAATGGCATTCAGTTCGTCTATGCCCGTTGTTTTCAGAATGCTTCGCCCTTTCTGATTCGTTTCTTCAAGAAATTGAAAAAGTTAGGCATCAAGGCTGTGACGGAGATTCCTACCTATCCCTACGATCAGGAGTTTGATACCTTCTCTCGTCAGGAACGACTTGGTCTGAAGATTGATCAGATGTTTCGTAACCGACTTTATCGTGAGCAATCTGCTGTTGTCACGTTTTCTGATGCCGAAACTATTTTTGGTCAGCGAACCATTCGGATTAGTAATGGAGTAGATTTCGACAGCATCCCTTTACATCATTTCCAACCTGTTGACGAAGCAATTCATTTTATTGGTGTGGCTGAAGTACATTTATGGCATGGTTATGATCGTTTGATTGCAGGTCTCGGAGAGTATTATAGAAAAGTGGATAATCCTCGTCATATCATTTTCCATATTGTGGGCGGTGTTGATCCTTATGATCTTTATGGTGAAGGTGATTATAAGGGAATCCAGACAAGAATTGATGAATATGGCCTTCAGGATTATGTAGTATTCCATGGTCAGTTATTTGGTGAAGAACTGGATAAGATCTTTAATCAGAGTTGTTTTGCGATAGGTAGTCTGGCTCGCCATCGCAGTGGCATCACATATATTAAGACCTTGAAGAATCGCGAGTATGCCACTCGTGGAATTCCGTTCATCTATTCCGAGATTGACAGTGACTTTGAGGACAAACCTTACATCGTCAAGGCCAAGCCTGATGAATCGCCGATAGATATTCAAGAAATACTTGATTTCCTTGAAAACCATCATTTTGATTCTTCTGAAATTCGAAAGACTGTAGAGAATCTCTCATGGAAGATTCAGATGAAGCGAGTTGTTGATGAGGCTTAGTTTTTCCGCTTGAACCAGAAAACAAAGATAGACTTCCATCCAATATATTTGAGATATCCAGATTTTACTGCTCTCCAGAAAACGCCAAACTTTTCCATAAAGGGTATCAGGTGTCCAGTATAGAACACCTTGCTTAAAGTGTATTTGGCAAATTTCTGGATGATAGGTGAGTTTTGCCATTTGAACAGTTCGTCAATGACGGTTAGATAGCAATTGATATTTCGTTTGGAATAACTTTTGCCCATTGTGGATGCAGACCTTACACGATGCTTGACGAAACTCTTTTTAAGACAATAGATGTTATTGCTTTGTATGGTCAGTTTGGTCGTAAAGAGTTCATCTTCATGAATAATGCCAGGATAAAAATCAAGACCAATGCTTTTAAGATAGTTGTGATTGATCAGTAATAGCCATACAACGCAGTTGTGTTTGCTATTGTCGAGCATCATATTGAGTAGGAACTCCCCGCTATATGCTTTCATCTCTTCTAGGTCCTGAGTCCGTCGATAGTTCCAAGAGAGTGGGGCAGCATCTTCTTCTTGTAAAGTGTCTCCGTCAAAAAAGATAAAGTCAGCCTTGCATTTCTCAGCATACTCATAACTAATTTGAAGTGCATTCTTGTCTGCCAACACATCATCAGAATCCATCATATAGATGTATTCTCCCGTAGCATGTTGAAGGGCAAGGTTTCTGGCCGCAGACTGTCCTTGGTTCTTTTGGCTGTAAAAAGTGATACGTGAATCCTGTGTGACATATTTCCTGATTATGTCCTCACTCTCATCAGTAGAACCGTCATTCACTGCAATAATTTCAATCTCTTTTAGCGATTGATTAATTAATGATTGAAATGTCTCATCTAAATACTGTTCGACATTGTAAACAGGTAAAATAATGCTTACTTTGATCATTGTTATTCTGTGCAGTTTATCGTTTCTTTAAATAAGACATCCCATTTTTGCATAATATTATCTAGAGTAAATCTTTGGATATTGTTAACAGAATTTTTCCCCATTCTGATTCTAAGATTATCGTCTTCTATTAATTTGCATATTCCTTGGGCTAATTGTTTAACATTACCATTTTTACACAAAATCCCATCTTCACCATCTCGTATAATATCCTTTGGCCCACATGGACAGGCAAACGAAACACATGGAACTCCAACAGCCATGGCTTCTGCTAATACAAGTCCAAAGCCTTCAAAACGAGAACTAAATGCAAAAATAGAACTTTTTAGATATTCTTTTGCTATGTCAGTTGTGGCACCATGACAATATAAAGAACTATCAAGTCTATATTTTTTAGCCATTTGTTCATAAACAAAACGATCACCTGCTCCATATATGTGCAAGGACCAATCTTTATGAAGGCTATTCACAATTTTCCATGCTTTAATTAAAAGATCAAATCCTTTCTGGTAAGTGTATCGTCCAACTGCAATAACTTGTTTGGATGTACATGGCGAAGTTTCCGTACTTTCGATGGTTATTGGGTTTGGAATGACGGATATATTACCACAATTATGCCAGTAAGAAGCATCCTCGTTCGTTAATACTATAAATTTATCTAGTTTTCTTACTTTCTGTTCTAGTTGGTTCATCCAGGTTTTAGAAATCCAATTGTTTATAACTTTAGGTAAAAACCGAAAACTTACTTCTCTATATTTATAGTGTCCGAAATGGATTTCTCCGAATTTTAAACTTCCATCATTGATATCTGTGAGGAAATTTATTTCTCTTCTCATTAAAGAAATTGTTATGTCTGGTTTGACTTTAATTAAACATTTCCTTAATTTTTTACGATATTCTCTTTCTTTCACCAAATAAAGAAAAATTCTTTTCCAAATTGGATATCTCCAAAGACTGTCGATATTAACATCTAGTTGTATAATACTTATTTTGTTTGATAGAGGAAAGAATGGTTTGGAATCTTTGTTATCTGTAAGTATTATAGTTACATCATAATTTAGTTTTTCTGCAAGATAATTGGCTTTTGTCGTTAAGACTCTTTCCATTCCTGATGGACGATCTAGTGATGGAATACAATATGCTAAACGAATATTGTTATCCCATTCATTTTGATAATACCTCTTTTTATTTATATGTTCCATCTTGATCTTGGTTATATATGAGTAAATCAGATAAATGTCCTCTTAGTAAAAGAAGACAAAATTATATAAGGCGTTTATATTTGGCAATGAGGATTATTACGTAAACAGAAAAAAAACTCGGTAAAATCCCAATAACATAAAAAGCCAAATTTATTAATTTGTATCGTTTAAATTTAATGATTTCTGAAAAGGATGCGGGGTGTTTCATCGCATCCTTAATCATATTATTAGTGAGTGGTGGAGTAATTACTTTTCTGTTTTTTAATACACCTGATAATATGAATAGCATTTGTACCATACTTCTTGCGCAGCGAGCTTCATAATATGGTTTGTCTTTTAATTCTTTGTTTTTATTTTTAATATAGTTGAAAATGTAAATAAAAGTTTTAATTTCATCTAATTCTATTCTTAATCTTCCTTGGTAATTTGAAAGAGAATTATGTCTTATTATATAATAATATGTGATGTCTGGGATAATAATACCGATTTCAACCAAAGGTACAAGATCTGCACTAAACATAACATCTTCATAGAAACGAACGTTTTTAAATTTAAGATTATTATTCTTAATAAATGCATCTCTGAATAAAACATTAGTAACATAATCTCTTAAATGTTGATGCATGTTTTGAAAAGCAAATGAGGCAAATTCATCTTTGTTACATAATGCTTTGTATTCTTGAATCAAATAGTCTTGCCCAATATCTAATGGGTTCCCTTTTTCATCGATAGTGGCAAGGGCTCCATATACAACATCTGCATTTTTAGCTTCTGCTTCAACAAACAATTTCCTTATGCAATCTTTACTAATGTAATCGTCAGAGTCCATAAAGAATAAGTACTTTCCATGAAAATTTTCAATAATCTCATTTCTGGCAGCACTTAATCCTTTATTTTCAGGCTGATTAATCAAATGAATGTTCTTCCCTTTTGGATGAATATTTTTTAATTCTTCAATAATACTCATTGATTGGTCTTTCGTGCAATCATTTACAATGAAGATTTCAATTTCTCCATTAAAGTCTTGGTCAAGTGCAGATAAGAGACTCCTCCTAATATACTTTTCAACGTTATATACAGGTAATCCTATTGTTACATCATATCTTGCTTCCATATCATTTGTTTTTTTCTGCTAAGGTAGTCTTTTTTTTTTGATTAACCAAAAAAAAAAGTTTTTTTTTTATTATTCCAATATAAATTTGTATATTTGCATGCAAAATAAACAAAAAGATAGTTGATGAAGTCTGAGAAATACAAAATAGTTTTTTGCACCCCAGCCATATATTCTGCAGGTGGAGTTGAACGGGTTATTTCTTCAAAGGCAAACTATTTTGCGGAGCAGTGTGGTTATGATGTGACAATTATTGTTACAGAGGGACATGGGGGAGTTTCATTCTTTCCTTTGTCATCTATGGTAAAAGTTGTTAATCTAAGTTTAGATTTTGAAGATTTGTGGGGGAAACCTTTCTTTTGTAAGGTTTATTTGTATCTAAAAAAGCAATATAAGTACAAAATTGCATTAACAAAGTTTTTAAAAGATGTACATCCTGACATTGTTATTAGTACTCTTCGAAGAGAAGTTAATTTTATTAATGGAATACATGACGGAAGTGTTAAAATTGGAGAATTACATCTGAGTAGAATTAGTTATAGGGGACAGATTGAATCAACAAGTATTTTAGGTAAGTGGTTTTTTTATTGGTGGAGAAAAGATGTTGTTAAGCAATTTCGAAAATTTGATAAATTTGTGGTACTTACAGAGGATGCTGTTGCTGAATGGCCAGAATTGAATAATGTTGTTATTATTCCAGACCCACTGACTATTAATGTAGTAAGATATAGCAAATTGGAAAAGAAACGTGTATTGGTAATAGGACGATATTCATATGAAAAAGGATATGATTTGTTATTACGTATTTGGTCTATTGTTGAAAAACGATTAAATGATTGGTCTTTAGATATATATGGGATGGGTGATCCTACACCATATGTTAAAATGATGACTCAACTAGAACTGGATGAAAGCCGTTGTCGTATGAACACCAGTCTTTCAGATGTAAGTAGGGAGTTTCTTAATAGTTCAATTCTCGTTCAACCTTCTCGTTTTGAAAGTTTTGGGATGGTTGCAATAGAGGCAATGGCATTTGGATTACCTATTGTGTCATTCGATTGTGACAATGGCCCTCGTTCAATAATAACAAATGGAAAAAATGGTTTTCTTGTTCCTCAATATAATATACAATTATTTGCAAATCGTATAATTGAACTTGCGGAGGATGAACAGATGAGAATAAAGATGGGAAATGCAGGAAAAGAAAAATCGGAGCAATATAAGATTGATAAGATTTCTATGCTTTGGAAAAATTTGTTCGATGAGTTGATGCAGGAAAGATGAAATATGACGTTACCATCGGTATGCCAATTTACAAGTCTCGACCTTATATCGAACGAGCTATGTTATCGGCATTAGACCAGACATATCCTTCCATTGAGTTCCTGTTGGTTGATGATGCTGGTGATGACGGGTCTATTGATGTTATTTTGCAATTGAAGTCTCAGCATCCTAGGGGGAAGGATATACGTGTTATTTCCCATGATAAAAATCAAGGTGTCTCTTTTTCCCGTAATGAGATTATCGAGAATGCCCAAGGGACGTATCTCTTTTTTATGGATTCTGATGACGAGATTCGTGATAATACAATAGACTTGTTAATGAGTCAAGCAACCAAATATGAAGCGGATTTTGTTATCGGCTCCTATGAAAAGATCGATTTAGGGGAAAGCGAATCCAATATCGGTATCCAAAATTGCAACTGTTGCAAAAAGATCAACTGGCTTCTTATGCTTATCGTAAATATGGTGGAATACAGGCTTCTGCATGTAACTATCTAGTAAAAATTGCTTTATTACGCAGTCATAAGCATTTTTTTGTTAATGCTAATTATTGGGAAGATTTTGTCTTTACATTTGATTTGGTAACGCTAATAGATCGGGCCGTCTTGTTGCCAGATATAACTTATTCTTATATTTGTAGAGAGAACTCACTTTCTCATTATCAACAAAGGGATAAAATATTGAAAGATGAAATAGCAAAGAATGTTCAGACCATTGAGCAATTGAAAAAGACATCTTCTTTGTTATATAATAAAACATATTACCCGAATCGTTGCTATAATATTGTAATGACAGATTTCTATATTGCTTGTAACATTCTGAGACGAAGAAATGACATAAGACCTTTTATATATAATAAAGATATTAAAAATATAATGCGACATCCAGCAACATGGTGCCAAATATGTCATTTTAATAATTCTCGTTTTAAGAATATGTTGTTTTTTTTATTAGGAAAAATGCCCTCTTCGATGTGCGTGTTGATTATTTGGGGGTTGGGAAAAATAAAAAAGTTAGTTTGAAATTTGGAATTTTGCAAAAAAAATAGTAATTTCGCACACAGAAAAAAAGTTAAAGATGTCAAATTGGTACGATAAATATCTTTCGATTTACGGGAAACCTTTTAGTGAAGTCCCACAGGAAATTATCGACGGGACCCGTGAGCGTCTTGCTGCCATGCAGAATGATAATCCGATTGCTTCTATTGTGGTAATAGGTTATAATGAGGAGACCCATTTGCAGGCTTGTCTATGGGCCATCAGTGAGATAAAGTGTAAATATCCTGTAGAGATTATAGGTGTCGATAATGATTCAAATGATCGGACTGCTGAAATATACGAGAAGTCTGGCATTCCATATTATATTGAGTACAAACATTCCTGTGGTTATGCCCGACGTTGCGGATTACAACATTCACGTGGTAGATATTATTTTGATGTAGATAGTGATACGATCTATCCTCCGATGTATTATGAACTGATGTTGGACCAGTTGATGAAACCAGGAGTAGTTGCTGTTTCTGCCACTTGGAGTTATTTCCCAGATGAAAATCATGGGAAATTGGGTTTGACTTTATTTGAAATGTGTCGCGATCTGTTCTTATGGCTCCAGCATTTTAAACGTCCAGAACTGAGCGTTCGCGGTTTGGTCTTTGCGTATAATGCAGACTATGGTCGCAAAGAAGAATATCGGGTAGATATCATTAGAGGTGAAGACGGTTCTATGGCCTTATCTTTGAAGAAATATGGCAAGATTAAGTTTGTACGTGACCGCCGTTGCCGTGCTATTACAGGTTACGGGACTATGGGTAATCTGTCTTTGTGGCAGTCTTTCATCCAACATGTCAAGATTCAAGGAAAGGGCTTCTCTCGTATTTTCTACAAGAAGGAGTATTATGAAGACACCGAAGATAATTTAATAAGCAAATGAAGTAAATGAGGATATTATATATAAATGATTCCTTGGCAGTATGGGGGGGCTTAGAACGTATCCTTGTTGAAAAGATGAACTATCTAGCTGAGAAGTATGGCTATGATGTATATATGATAACATGTGATCAAGGAAATCATATAATTCCGTATCAAGTTAGCCCGATGGTAACGATAATTGATTTGGATATATGTTTTTTCCGTGAGTATAACTATAGTGGCTTCAAGCGATTATTTATTAAATATAAACTACGAAGCCAATATCGAGAAAGGCTTAAAGAACAATTATATTCGATTAAACCTAATATAATAGTTTGTGCAAGATTGCATTTGATGGGTATTTTAAATCAAGTAAAAGGTCAGATCCCTTTGGTGGTGGAATCTCATTCATTATGCAGAGCATACAAATTTGAAGTTAGTGGAAGGGTGAAAACTATTATAGAGAAGTTATATTCTTATCAAGTAAGAAAAGCTCAATTATTAGTTGCACTAACATATGGTGATGCAAATGATTGGATGAAGATTACTCGAAATGTTGTTGTGATTCCCAATTTTGTTCATTTAAATAATTCTGGAAAATACAGTGATTTGAAATCAAAGAAGGCGTTGTTTGTAGGTCGTTTTTCAAAGCAAAAAGATATCGGTATTCTTTTCAAAATATGGGAAGTTGTGAATCAAAAACATTCTGATTGGCAACTTCATATTTATGGAGGGTATGGAGATGATTATGAACAATTGATGTACAAGTATAAGAAAACGAGTTCATGTGTTATCATTCATGAACCAACTCCTATGATTTTTGATGCTTATTTAAATAGTTCCATGTTGTTGTTGACATCTGTTTATGAACCATTTGGTCTGGTTCTTCCTGAAGCCATGAGTTGTGGTTTGCCAGTGATTTCATTTAATTGTCCTTACGGACCTTCTGATATTATAAAAGATGGGATTGATGGGTTCCTTGTAAAAGAACGGAATGTATTGGAGTATGCTAATCGAGTATGTCAACTTATAGAAAATTCTTCTCTTCGGACTAGAATGGGACAGGCGGCAGCGGTTACCTCTCAACGGTATAGGGCTGATTTAATAATGCCTATATGGAAACAATTATTTGAAAAGTTATAATACATGTTGTAATTATTATGAGAAAAATTGAATGTTTTAAAATACGAATCTTAGAAAGTAATATAGATAATGTTTGGCATATTGAATATCAGAAGCCGATATTAAATATTCTTTGCAATCACCATCTTTTTTCTTTTAATCCTATCGTTATAGTTGCAGATCCTTTTTTATTTGCATACAAAGATCGTTTATATCTCTTTTATGAAATGAAGCGTAATTATTCATTTGGTGTCATTTGTATGACATATACCGAAGATCTTTTACATTGGTCTAAGCCCTCGGTGGTGTTGAAAGAAAATTTTCATTTGTCATATCCTTTTGTGTTTGAAGATAATGGTTCGATATTTATGATTCCGGAAACTAGTGCAGTTGGTGATATTTGTTTGTATAAGGCAGATGATGACAATCTAACACATTTTTCATTATATAAGACACTCGTTCACAGAGAGTCAACGGACAAAGGAAACGGTTATGCAGATTCTTCCGTTTATAAAAAAGATGGCTTGTTCTATTTATTCTCCTCTATTGAAAGAAATGGGGAAAACATTCAGTATTTGTTTACTTCAGATAAAATTACTGGTCCATATTGTAAACATCCTTCCTCCCCTATCTGTTCTGGTCAGAAATATGGAAGGTGTGGAGGCTCTGTATTGAAAGATGTTAATGGATCGCTTTATAGAATTGCCCAAGATTGTGAAAAACGATACGGTGATAATGTACATTTGTTTCAGATAGATGTTATGTCTGTGTCAGATTATAAAGAGCATCTCTTCATTTCTAATATAATACCGAAGTATTTGGATTTTTATAAGGAAGGGGGACATCAGTACAATTATGCATTGTTTAAAGGAAAATATATTGTAGCAACAGATGCAAAGGAATACAATATATATCCTGTATGTCGTTTCTTTCACAAAATCGGTTTGATGTTGAAAATAATAAAATAGAAGCGACTTCATATTAATTGGGACATCAACCATGTCTTGTTTAGGTTTATGGTTGAGGAATGATTCGTCAGGACTTTAGGTTCTCTAGAAAATTAGCAATTGTTTTGCCCGTCTTCTCAATTAAATTATAATGTTTACGTATCCATCGTATGTAGAAAATATATGCTGTAGGTGGGTAGGTTAGTAAGAGAATGAAAAGTGACAAGAACCATCGACCTTTGATAAATGATTGGAGTATAACTCTTTTCCTTAGTTGACCGATATACTGACTTGCATCGCCCATAATGTTGAATTTCTTTCTTAAATCAAGAGAAATGATGAGATTGCTCAAAAAAAAGAATATACTATTTGAATACATATCCTTGTATGGGCTGTCTAAGATTTTATTGCCCAAGATGCAAATGCTCATTATGTATAGTGACGCATTTTGCTTCGTTTCTGCAGTATTTACAATAGAGTAGATATGGTCATTTTCGTAAACATATGTACAATTAGGAATTATAACAGCTTGTTGAATGTCATTTAAGAGGAAATATGTCCATAGTTTGTCTTCGTATATAATGCCATCATGGAAATTGTTTCTTACAATAATGTCATACTTTACTAGTTTATTCCATGCAAAACACGTAATTCTATGAGACCAGAGTAAGGATCTCCTAAGTTGATAATTATTTAATTGTATTATTTCTGATGATTTGCGTAATTCACTATTTCCATTGGCTTTACATAAATAATTGCCAGAAATCATATCTGTATTTGGATATTTCTTCAGTGCCTCTATATAGTACGAAATAGCTTTTGCTGGCAGCCAATCGTCAGAGTCAACAAACAAAATATAATCTCCATGTGCAGCCTTTAAACCAGTGTTTCTGGCAGCAGACAGCCCTCTATTTCTCTTGTGTTTAATAATTTTGAAGTCTATACGCCCATGATATTTTTTTAATACAGAATGGACAATGAAAATACTCTTGTCTGGAGAACAATCGTCAACCAAAATACATTCAATTTGAGCTCCACATCCTTCTTGCTCAATAATTGACTTTATGCATCTATTAATATATGTTTCAACATTGTAGATTGGAATGATTATAGAGATTCTAATCATAAATAATACCCTGCAATTATGTATATAATGATTTTTATGAGGTGTTCTTTCTTAAATAGTTAATCTAATACTATGTATAATGTGGTTCTTTCCTCCGAGAACGTATTTGTATTTCTCATCTCCTCGTGTAAAATCAATAACCTTTATTAGATCTTTGTGAGTAATGGCATATTTAATATATTCATTCATAAGTAAAATACCGGGTGAGTAACGTGCAAATTCTTCATTTGTTCCTGCGGTCATTATATACACATTTTTGTTGTTTGTATTTATTCCATAGTTAAAGAATGCTGCTAAATTTCCGTCACAATATATTGACATAATATGGGTGTCTGCACTTGTTAGAAATGGTACATATTCTGGGAACTTAATTCTAAAGAAATTATAGACGTTCCTTTTGATTCTTTTTCCCCAGTGTGGTTCGTAATTTTTTTTCTTTATTCGTGAAGCCTTAATATCTATACATACATTTCTGTCTACATTTAGGTCGTCTAAAATGAATTTAAGACTTTTCCCATCTTTAATAATTCGATTATTTGCTGTTCTTAAGTTTTGTTTTGCGGACTTACTTAATGTCGATAGATATTCTTCATATGTCTCTGGTAATTCTAATCCTACACTAATGAGACGGTGATCTCTAACTATATTTTTTTTAAGGAGGTATGAGTATAGAGAAGTGTCTTCTCTGATGAGTTCGAATTTGAAGTTTTTAATTTTATATTTTACTTTTATTTGTTGTATCACAAAGTCTAAGGCTTCAGGGTAGAATTCATTATATATGATATTTAGATAATCGGATGAACCTTCGCGCCCCAGAAGATATGCTCCTTTTCTGTTAAAAGGCCACCAAAGCGAATGACGTAGAATCCATAATGGGGCAATTAGCAGTGCTTCTCTGTTTTTGTTCCTGCAAACAACAAATATGTTGGTGTGCAAGTGATTATCAGCTAAGGAGTATGACCGAAGCATTTGATACCATTCATAACTTTGGTAAATACTCATGTCTTTCCCTTTAGACAATTTAATCCAATCATCTTTTAAACAATCTAGTTGATTGTAATGATACTCTTCAAATATATACATGGCTTCTCTTAATTATTCATTAATTAGTTTTCCCAATAGCTCTTTCCATTGTAGCATGATAATATCCACAGAAAAGTCTTTTGATCTTTTTAATGCCTCCTCAGAAAATTTTTTTCTTAAAGAAGAATCTTCGATTAAAAGAGATATCTTATTGGCAAGTTGTTCTTTATCTCCATTAGGTACAAGAAAACTATTGTGTCCATTTTCAATTATTGAACTGGGGCCATAGGGACAATCAAATGAAACACATGGAACTCCAACACGCATGGCTTCAATAATGACTAAGGAAAAACCTTCAAAATGTGAAGTACATACAAGAATAGAACTATTGCTATATTCTTTGTTTATTTGTTGAGTCGCAGGGTGTATGGTTAACTGTTCATCCAAATGTAATTTTTTTTGAAGACTTTTTAATTCTGCCTCTAAAGTTCCAGAACCAAAAATGTCAAGATGCCAGTCGGGATGCTTGTCTGATACCATTTTCCACGCTTCTATCATTCTGTCATATCCTTTGACCCATTCTAAACGTCCAACGGCAATAACTCTCTTTGCTGTACAGTCACTAATCTTATCGATTGGCATGACAGTGAAGTTTGGTATTATTTGTACTTTTTTTGCATTTCTCCATTCGTGAGCATCTCCAGTTGTTAGGGTCACAATGATATCTGCTCGTTTTTCGATTTTTTTAAAATACCAATTTCTGTAATGTTTCATATACCAACTCGAAAAGAAACCACGGTTTAGTCCGTAATCAGAAAGAGTGAACGGGCGGGGCTCATGAACCTCTATTATTTTTTTTGCTTTACATTTGATGCTTGCTACTACATCTGCTTGAAAATAACTAACGCCTATTAAAATGTCTGGGTTAATAGTTAAGACTGTTTGAGTTAAAGAATTCTTCATTTGTTGATCAATAGAATGTTTTACCCATAGTCTATATGGATATCTGTATTTATATTGGGAATAGAATGGAATTCCCAAATAAAATTGACTGATGCCAGTTGGAACTTGGTATGCGTTAGGAGTATCTCTGTTCTGATAACAGGTTATAATAGAGATGTCATAGCCAAAATGTTTATGCATATATTCCATTTTGTTAATGATAACTCTTTCTGCACCTCCTTTTCCTGCTAATGAGTCTATAACATATACAATTTTCATTTTTCGTTTTCTTTTATAAATTCTACTACTTTACCCATTTGGTTTTTCCATGATAGGTGTTTTATAGTATTTCTTATTTCTTCAGGTTTAAGTGTAAAATGGTCTAGGAAAAATAAGATACTATTGATGCTGATTGGACATTCATTACTTTCTGCTTTTATTACATATGGCTGATGATCAAAATCGGTATCAATTTCAGAATAAATGAATGGTATGCCTCGGCAAGCATATTCTCTATTTTTAAGCGTTTTTATTCTTGTAATTCCACTTCTATGCCGTCCTAAACTACCTACTGCGAAAGAACACATACTAAATACATTGTTAAGTTTCTCACCGAACAACTTTCCATGGAAAATAACATATTTGCTGATATTATATTTTTTTATGATAGTATCAAATCCTGGTGCATATTTTGTTCCAAACATCTCTGAGTCCCAAACATCTCCTACAATATGAAAATAGATGGGACGCTTTTTTTCTGTGTTATTATGATAATAAAGTCCCAAACCTTCGATGAATCTATCATAGCCATGCCAAGGATGAACTTCAGCAACCGCTATAATGTGCAATTCTTTTAAGAAACTAACTTCTTTATGCAAGGGAACCGAATCAAAATCTATGCCATTACTGATAGTAATAGTGCGTTGTCCAAAAATTATTTTTTCTTCGGAGAATGTAACTATAGCATTGGTCTGTTTTGCGAGATCCCTTCTGTAGATTTTATCAATAATTAATCTGATTCTATGCTCTATCGGAAGCATAGATAATTCATGATCATAAGGATATGTAGGTATTTCAATAACACTTTGAATCCCATTTTTCCTAAAGCCTTTAAATAGTTTGATAACACCAGGAGATGCGTTCATGTAACTACGAGCATAAACCATCTCAATATTATTTTCGCAACAGTATTGGAGTACTTTTTTAAAATCGTAGCGATGCTTTATAGATGCCAATTTGTTGTGACCGAAATTTTGAATGATTTTGTTGTCTATGTATCTACATCTGTCACCATTTGGCTCTACCTCAAATGAACAGATATGAACTTCATGCCCATTTTGTTTAAGCCCTTTAATCTGGGAAAGCATTTTTTTGCTGATACCGCTACCAGGGTCAAATCCGTGATATGTGAGAAATAATATTTTCATTGCATCATTATATTTCTGTTTCAAAGAGTAAGCACCAATTGTATTGATAATAATCTTTTCCGTTAATAATAATTTTGCGGATGTCTCCTTGTGAATCTCTTAGATTTCCTCTTGGCCCAACTCTGTATCCACTTTTTAAAAGATCACCATTAATTCCATATCTGATTTTACATCCTATTGGGGATTCATTACAGAGAATGGTGATAGTATCGTTGTTGAGGTCTATACTTGATATTATATCCTTATTATTTTTACTAATAACATTAAAGCCAAAATTGTCAGCTTTCCTTACTGAAATTGTGTCAAAACATAATGGTGGACATGGAACATTAAAAGTAATATGTATCTTTTTCCCTTCTGGGTATATTTTAATTGGTACAAGGCCTATGAAAGGTTTGTCGTTGCGAATAATACCTAACGCTGATTTTGCGGCCATATCCCCAATTCTTTTTTGACTTATAGCGTCTGGATGTAAGGATTCTCTAACAAATGAGTATGGATAGGTGGGACCACTAGCCCAGACCAAACTATCATCTCGTATTAGTTCCATTTGCGCTTCTGGAGTTTTAGGCTCTTCTGAATAATAATAGTTTGGCCTATACCTGTTACCTTTTGTAATAGCATTTGATTGATAACAAATAATCCTTATATCATCTTTTTGTTGAGTTATTGTTTTGATATCTTTGTTTAGGTCATTATACATCTTGTAGAATTGTTTCTTATAGTCAGTATTTGGATATTCAACAATATCTGATTCGCCTTGCATCCAACAAATAGCAGGAACATAGAAATCCCATCCTCTGTCTTTGGCTTTTTTGTGGGCATATGCGATCTCTTCTATGAATTTCTCATAAGGTTCAACAGGTTTCATTAGTTCTGTGATAGTATTCATACCATGACCACCAGGAAAAATACAGATGATCGTATCTTTCCCAAGATCAGAAACTAAAGATTCTGCCATTCCATATATAGATAATTCGAACGCTTTCTTATCATAGTGTAGGAGGCGTTTTATATACTGTTTAATTCTACTACTGTGATCATAATAGCCGAAGACATAGTCCATATGTTCTGTAACAATTCTACCATCATATTTAATTCGTAAGGTGTCAAAGTTCGTGATCCGGGTCGCTTCTTCACCAAGTGCATAACTTTGTCCATAGACGGGAATGCACAGGACAACTTTATGCCCATAATCAGTGGTTTTCTCTTTGATAAAATCATATATGTAGTAGCCGATGATAAGAATGACTACGAATAAAAGCACTTTATAAACCCATTTCATTGCCAAATAGATAATTATTCAGTTGCAAAAATACAAAAAAAGAAGGAAATAAAGAACTTATATCCGATTTATTTCATCAATTCAATAGTTTTTAGTAATTTTGCCCCAAACTATTGAGTATATGAAGACCCTAAGAGAACTAAAGAAACTTGCAAAGGTAGAGTTGGAGGCTCCCAAGATGAAGGTCGCCTTATTGGGTGATACGGCTACGCAATTGCTCGTCACAGCCATAAAGGGCGAGGCTGTAGACAGAGGGATAAATTTGGATTTGTATGAAGGAGAGTATAGTCAGGTGGAGCGTCAGTTGATGGATCCAACCAGCGAACTCTATGAGTTTGATGCAGATATCATCATTGTCTTTCAGTCAACGCATAAGTTGGGCGAGTATCATAGTAGCCAGCCCATGGAGAATCAGGTTCT
>Ga0247610_10002443_pt1 | contig 21352 bp, 19 predicted proteins | sample 174DNAGHGhighgp2_FD_193483 | JGI IMG/M metagenome (GOLD analysis project Ga0247610, IMG submission 193483) | Sheep rumen microbial communities from Palmerston North, Manawatu-Wanganui, New Zealand - 1742 DNA GHGhigh gp2 | ecosystem: Host-associated > Mammals > Digestive system > Stomach > Rumen...
TCATATCTCCGTGAGCCATAGCATCTTCGGCACTGTTCTTGCAGAAGCAGTCATAACAGTAAGCACCCATATCTTGAATGTTGAAATGAATTATTCTGCGAACATTATGACATCCATTGCACATTTCTATTGGAGCGAACTTGAATGGCCCAATATCAAACCGTTTAGCAAGATAGTTGTCTATGTATAGCTTCTTGCTGTTATCAGCCGTTATGTTCATCTGTGCATATTCAGTCTTCCCATGTGTCATTGTAATATCTCCATAGCTTATCGCATTTGTGTCTCTTGCAAATGGAAGAAATCGTAAATGCTTGTGGCATTTTTAAAAAGCTCGTTGTGGTCTCGTACTAATGTACAGCGTAGTACAAGAGAATCATCGGATCTAGATAGAATATCATTGCTTTTTGAAATGGTAAAGTATTCCTTTATTGTATTGCAGGCAAAATCCATATAATCATCCGATTTTAGAATTCTCTGTCCCAGCAATTTGCGGAATTTGTTTTGTTTAGGATCTAGAAGAGTGCTATCATTTGTAGTAATAACACTAAACGGAGGAATGGTTTCAATAAAGCAATTAACGGTAGTACTTAAGCCATTTTTCATGTATTCGTTGCACTTGTGATAGGAAAAGAATATTTTTGGAATCTTCTTTCCTCTTATGTTGTATACAGGGATATCTTCAATGGAAATATTCAGTTTATGAAAATTATTCCTACTGCTTGTATTACGCATATACATTTTGCTTCCTAATTCTATGATAGAGACGTCATAATTAATCCCATCATTGAAGTAGTCTTTGCTAATTGTCCATACAGTCACTTCAATAGGATCAACAATAGGAACACGTTTTCTCATGGATTTATCCTCTGCTAGAAAAATTAAGTACCTTAGACCTCCTACAGTCTAAGGTACTCGTCCTCTCACGAGAACAAAAACTCTGACACACCAGTAGGAGATGGTGTATGCAGGTAGCTATGAAACATCAACCCGAAGGGACATAATCATAGCACAGAGTGAGCGCTCAAACCATTATGGAAGCAATACTCAACAGTGTCCTGCAATTTAAAGTTAACTGGATCGTACTAACAGGCTTCTCCATCGAGATCAACATCAAGTAATTGATTCATGAATATTCTTTTCTCCTTAACAGATAGAAGACTCTTTCCTTTCTGTTCTCTACGTATTTCCTTGACAAGTCTTAGAACATCTCTGGAGAATTTTGGATCATCCTTAATCCAATCCTTGATCGTGTTAAGGCGTTCAATACGTTCATTGGCAATAACCGTTCTTTGTGACATGTTAGACTCTCCTTTTGCTGTCACAAGTTAGTTATTTGGATTGTATAATACTTTACCATAATCAACTAAAATCATATCGAAAGGGTGTATCCTTTAGAAACCACCCCCTAAAAAATCTTATAAAGATTTTTTATAGAAGGGTATTATATGCTGAATTAGACTCAAATAGACTAAATTAGACTAAATCATAAATCTAAAGATAATCTAAAGATAATCTAAATACAACCTTCGTTAAAGAATGTTTTTAAAAAATTTTGCTAGTCAAATTTAAGTTAAAAGGATAGTATAATGATCTAAACTTAGCATTGTTACGAAATAAAAGGAGATCCATCATGGATAAGCTTTTGAATATTATAAACAGATTGGCCGATAAGTACAAATTTGACGAATCGGAAATCAAGGAAATCCAAACTGCAATCTTTGAGATTGAAGATCCTACAGGAAATGAAGATGCTGACATGAGTGCAGAGGACTTTAATCAGCCTGTAATGGAAGTTGAAGAATCTGAGTTAGAAGAAGATTATGATTAATCACTAACACTCTATAGACTACGTAGTCTTTAAATACGGAAGGATACAATCATGGCATCTAAGATCAAGGTAAAGATCAATAAATCCAAAGCGGAGGTTAATCCTCCTTCTGTTCCTGAATCGGAGAATATTCCAGTTAAAGAACAGGAGAGTAAACCTGAAGTGAAAGCTGATACAGCTATCACGCTTAATCCAGAGATTAAGCCTGAAGAGCTTAAAGATCTTGAAAAGCAATTTAAGAAACAAGAAGCTACTTTAGTTGTACCTGTTCCTAAAGCTGTTCCAAGAGAAGCATTACTAGAAGCTAAGATGGATCGATTAACTGAAGAGGTAATCAAACTTAGAGATACCCTTCTGAAGATCCTTGATAATCAACCCAAGAGGTTGAATCTAGATTTCCTTAAAAAGTAATCACAGTCGACTCGCGACTATAACCGGAGGAGTGGTAAGATGACGAAACCAAATCCTAACAACAAATACCCTAAAAAGACAGAAGCCGCAGCAATAGCTACTAAAGCAATGGCCACTAAAAATCATCGCAAGTTCATCATGAGTGCTAGGTACATCATGAAGAACATGCCTAGGCCTGTGGTAGTATCGAGATCGGCTCATGCTAATGCCCATGTTTGGCCAAAGCAAATAGGTGTAACAGTAGGAAGGACGATCAGTAGTCAGGAAGTGCACGAGATGACTACACGGATGATAGTCAATGCAAATCAGAATAGGACAGATCTGCAAATGAGTTGTCAGACCTTTCTGAAGGCTATTAAGCCGTTCTTACCACCCTCCTTAACCATAAATACAGATTGGAGCAATTACAGAAAACGAAACTGTTCCGATCCTACTTGTATCAAGGTAGCAGACGAGCTTGAAGAGTTTGCCAAAGATTATTTCTCAGATATAGAATCTCAACTAGCATCCTTATATCTGAATGTAGGTGATAAAACTGGAGCTCAATATCTCAAGGTTCTAGAGAGAAGATTCAGGGAACACTGGAACACAGGATCTCAAATGAATCTATCTGCATCTATCTCCAAGAAGGAGCAATCGGAAGAGACAGAGCCTGAGAAAGATACGACTATCACTTTCAATTTCGAGGTAGTTCAGACGGGTTCTCAATCTAGCGAGGGTTAGAGATGCCACAGTTTAACTTCAAGCTATCTAGAGGACAAGCAGAGTTTATTCGAAGAGCAGACGATGAGCTTGTCATCATGTCTACATCTATCTCTTACGGCAAGAGCTTTGTAGCAGCCCTTTGGCTTATAACAGAAATGTTTAAAGGTCATAAGACAATGGCAGCTGCACAGAGCCACTCAGCGCTAAGAAAAGTATTGTTCGATCACATCTTTAATATATGCGCTGAATACCATATTCCGTATAAAAGGAACAAAGAAGATCGTTCAATAAAGATTGGCAATGGCATTTGCTATGGATTCTCCGGGGAAGCCCCTAATGATGTTCTTGGTTTAACTAACACACACTCCTTTGTGATTGATGAAGCAGCTCGTTGTCCTGAACAGCTCTACAAGAATCTATGCGAAAGATGCCGTGGTAAAGGCGTAGATACGCCTCATCATAGACTGATTTCATCTCCGCTGGCTGGAGAACCTGCTGCAGAATGGTTCCTCAATCTCAAGAAAGAGAATCCAGATTGTGTGATTAACGGATCTCTCTATGAAGCTCTTGAAGCTAAGTTTGTCTCTAAACACTTTGTTGAATCTATGGAGAAGGTATACCCTAAGGGTACTCCTTTATACGATCAGCAGATACTTGGTCTAGACGTAGCCACTGACTTCCTAAACGCTATTGTCAAGGATGGAGACTTCTCTGATGGCAGGAATTATTCTCCATTTGGTAGGCCTACATATGTTGGAATGGACTTGTCTGGACTAGGTAGAGACAGGACTGTATTGTATACTGTAAATAAGTCTGGAATCATTGATAGATGTGAAGAACAGAAATCTGATACATCTTCTCAGGAATCCATGCTTATGGAGTATTATACCAAGTATAATTGCGAATCTGGATGTTTCGATATGACTGGCGGATACGGAAGCGGTTTGAATGATGCTATAAAGCACAGACCTAGTGTCAACATGAAGCCTATCACATTCTCTGAATCTCCGTCTAAGGATATCTATCAAAATATCCGAAGCGAGATGTATATGGAACTGGCTCAAGCCATTAAGGACGGGTTTTATATTGACCGTAGTAAGTATCCATTGCTCGTTGAAGAACTTAGGCATACGAAAGCTTTCATTGGAGACAATGGAAGACTTAGGATTATTCCGAAAGAGATGATCAAGCGAGAAATTGGAAGATCTACAGATGATGCCGATGCATTAGCATTAGCAGTCTACGCTATGAATCATAACGAAGGATTTTCAGTAGCTAAAGCATTAAACACCCTTAACACACTCAAACGAATGGGAGTAGTATGACAGACTTTGAACTTCAGGCGAAAGCCCAGAAATTTCTTCAGAGGTCTTCTAATTGGTTCAAGAACATCATCAAGCGTATTGATGATGACTTTATGGCCTATAGTGGACAGTTCTGGACTAAGGATCTGATTAGTGAATGGCATAGGTCTAAGAGACCTCAGGAAACTTGGAATCTTTGGAAGATGTTCTGCAATGCAATTAGCAGCCCATTTAATCAGAGTCCATATCACATCGAGTTGGAAGATAAGACGTCGGCTGAAGCTGCGAAAGTTCAGTCTGCCATCGACCGATTCGAAGGTGATCAGGATATTCGTACAGCCTTTGTGGAATGGATCCAAAATGCTGCTACGACCGGAGTGGGTATCATTGTGGTATCTTTCGAAGATCCCATTGAAGGTTCTACATGGGCTGAGCCTAAGATAGAGCTTGTGGACGATATCTCGCAGGTTGCTCTTGATCCTTCTATCATGAAATCTGACGCATCTGATGCTGAAGAGGGTGCAGTAGTTAACTATATCTCGTTGAATCAGGCTAAGAGACTCTACGGTAATGATGTAGTGGGTGTCTCTTATCCGTCTGTTCTTCCTACCATGTGCAATATCGGAACGCAGTGGGCCGCCAAGGAAGATATGATCCAGTTTGTGAATTATTACTGGAAAGACGACGATGGTCATGTAATGTTTGCACAACTTTGTGGAAACAAGATTGTGAAACAGCCTACCAAGCTTCCGATTACCACTATTCCGATCGTTAGAACGACCGGATACAAGGTTCGTAATTCTGAAAGAAAGACCGATTACATTGGAGTAGTAAGATCCACATTCAGTCTTCAGCTTGGAGCTAACATCGGCTATAGCACTCTTCTTGAAAGACTCAATAGAACTCCTAAGGCTAATTTCCTTATGCCCGTTGGAGCAATGGAGAATCTCGAAAAGTATTACGAGAATCTCTCTTCTGATGATTCTGTCGTAGTGATGTATAATGGCAATGTTGCACCTACTCCTATTACTGAATCCTTCCAGACTGCAGATCTTAAGGATACGATCATGCAAGCTGGAACACTCATGAGCCAGTCTCTTGGTATTCCTATGACTGGACTTGAGGGAATCAACTTTACTGACAAGACTGCTACTGAAGTTCTCACTCAGCAGACCAATGCAGTATCCAATGTTGGTTGTTTCTATAATGCAGCATATCGTGGCATTCGTACTATCGGCAGGATTCTCTTGGAGAATTTCGGAATGCCTGGAGTACAGTTCAAACTTCTCCAAGGCCCTGATATCATTACTAAGAACATGAGACACAGACAAGAGCTCATGATGATATCCAATACTCTTCCGGACAACATGAAGCCTTTACTGGCAAAATATATGGCTTCTACTATCTCCGACGATCTTGGAAGGAGTCTTGAAAAGGACATCACTGCAAATCTTCCGGTTGACTTGAAACTTGTATCCGAAGGCGCAGAAGATCCTAATGCAATCCACATTATGAATCAGATGAAGGCTAACCTTGATACAGCCGTTCAGCAACTCTCTCAGGCTAAGCAACAGAATCTGGAATTGTCTAATCAGGTTCAGATGCTCACTATTCAGCTAGCCAATACCAAGAATCAGCAGCTTATTGATCTGAAGAAGTTCGAGATCGATCAGAGAAACAAGATGGCTCTTGAAAAGGCTCGGCTCGAACAGCAGGGTATAAAGCTCGATGCAGATGTACAAGCAGCTAATGCTAAAGCTCTCAATGAAGCTGAAAAGGCCGAATTGGAAAGGCAGAAGCTTAACAATGAAACTATAAAGAACAGTCTTGAAGCTGAAAAGTTGTCCTTAGAAGTTCAGAAAGAACAGATGAACACCCTAAACGGAGGAAATCCGAATGAAATTTAATTTAGTATTAGGTGGTCATAGTCCGTTCATGAACGCCTCTTCTAGAAGACATGGGGCTATCTCAGGTCTAAATGGCCTTAAGTACAGTGAAACTTCATATCCTATGTCCAATCAGGAAGAGCGTGCCTTAAGGGATGCATTTAAGAATGTACCGGGGATTGATCCTATTACAGCACAGAAGCTTGGTGATGAAGCAGTAGCTAAGTCTCCTCATTATAGAGCTTCTGATGCAAGTCCTAGATATCAAGGAAGCCAGCCAGGTTCATCCTTCATTCAAGGTGTAGACGTTAATCCTGCATTAGGGCTAGTCTCGCTCACCATGAAAAACGGCAAGACCTACTCTTATCCTATCTCTGCCGATGAAGCTGGAAAGCTTATCAACGCAGACTCCGTAGGAAGATGGTACAATGCCAATATTCGTCTAAAGAGACAAGGCCCCGGAGCATCTACGATTCCGAAATCTACCGATGCAACTACCACTGCACAGGTATTGACCAATGTGATGGCAAGTCCTACAGCCTCAGTAGCCTCTCCTACAATGGCAAGATCACCCATTGGATTAGGTGGAGCAGCCCTAGGCGGAGCAGGATTAATGATTCTTGCACAGCTATTGAAAGCAGCGAAAGAATCTGAAGATTAGATACAAAAATCTAACTAATTCATTGATATAACAATCACAGGCTACTCCAGCCTTTAAACCAGAGGTACGAAGCATGACACTTGAAGAAGCGAATGCACATTTGAGAGGTGAGAAGATTGAGCCTAAGGCAGCCCAGCAAACTGTCGAGACTAAGTCCGACACCACTCCCGCCGTTGTTGAACCGGACAACACGACTGGCACACCGAATCCGGACTCTACCACTCCAGCTGTCGAGGAACCTGCTAATCCTCCCAGCAACGATCCTAATCAACAGCCTGATAAGACTTCCGACCAGAAGACTCAGACGAAGGCTGACGACAAAGATCTAGGGGATCCCTCCAAATTGCCTTATCCGAAAGCTACCAAGCCTACGAATGATGCAAAGGGTGCGGCACAGTATAAAGCTAATAAAGCATTTATCAAGCAGAAAGCAAAATACAAAGAAAAGATCAAGAATTATGAAGCCCAGATAGCCGGGTTACAGAAGCAGATCCAGACTTTGCAGAATGCCAATGTCGAAGGCCTTGATGCCGAAAAGGTCAATGACATGAAGTTTGATAAGCGTTTGTTAGAACACGATCTTCATAATCTAGCGCAGTCCAGACAGGATGCGATCATGGAATATGAAAGTGCCCAGGCAGATGAGATTCACCAGTCAAGGATTGAAAAGTGTTTCACCGATCAATCCGAGATTGACCATTACAACAAACTGCTGGAGAACGGACGAGACAAGTTCGTGGAATTTCTAGCACAAGTTGACCCTGAAAACGCAGTCTTGCAATATCTAGACGATACAGACAACTCTCCACTTCTTGTACGGCTTCTAATGACCCGTCCTGACGTGCTGAAGACTGTAGTATCTAAGCGTAGTCCCATAGCGAAAGCCATTGAACTGAAGACTATAGAGAATCGTCTATTGATGAATCGCAGACTCAGGTCAACAAGTCCTAGCACTCCTCCGGCTAATCCCAACCCTCAGTCTCAAGTAGCCACTACAGGCAGAGTTGTAGGACAGCCTAGCGCTGCTAAAGCTGCTCCCAAGACTCTCAAAGATTGGAGTGATTATTTGAGGCTCCATCCTTAATAGGTAATCAAAATGGCAAATGTAATTGAAACTAACGAGCTCACTAGTCTTGTGATGCTCCGCTTTCTTGAAGCTGCTCCGTATCTGATGATCGGCTCTAAGAAACACTTCTCCGACCAGCTTACTGACAAGCGCAATGGTCAGACTTATGAATTCGTCATCCGTGATTCCGGCATCGTCCAGAAGGGTCTGTCCCGTAAGGGTGCTGAAGTGATCACTGTCAATGACACTTCTTCCAATGCCCATCAGGTTAAGGCTATTTCTGCCCGTGATACGATCGTTGAAAAGCGTGTTCGTATGACTGTTGAAGATTGGAACATCATGGTGGAAACCAACGCCATTGAACGTTTCACTGATCTCAACTGGGAAGATGAAGTGGCTAAGCCTCAGGGTGGCAAGCTCGCTCAGGGTGTCACTCGCGATCTCGTTAAGGAAAACTTTGCAAGATCCGCCACCGTCGTGATTGGTTCTGGCTTCCAGCCCCTCGCTGAAGCATCGGCCTATCTCGAAGAAATTTCTAGCGAGAAAATTTTTGGATTTATCGACTCGAAATACCAAGCTATCCTTACGGCAAATGGCCAACAGTTTAATCCATGCGGCAGTCCTAACGAATTCTACAAGACTGGCCTTCTTGGTACGTTCCATGAAGCTGAATACCACTCTCAGAGATTCATCCCGAAGATTAAGGTATCCACTGCTGTGAAGACTGCCATTGAAGCTGCTTCTGCTGCCGTGATCAAGGCTAACCCGAACTGGAACATCGATCCTAAGCTCTCCACTTCGAAGTGTCCGTATGTGCTTGAGCTCACCGTGGCTTCTGGTATCTATCCTGTGAAGGCTGGTACTCCGCTTGCTGTTGCAGGTCTCTTTGCTTGCGATCTTCTCGGTGACGTGACTGACGCTCCGTTCTACTTCATTGTTGGCGAAGATGTCGCTCCGACTGCCGCTTCTACTACCTTGACTCTCCCGATTGGTAACATTCTCTATGATTCTGCTACGAAGTCTGGTACGAGAGTGTTTGCTAAGGAAGATGGTGAAGGCTTTGTAGGTGCCATTGACGCTGCCTCTGCTGCTGGCAATGTGAACAACTTCATTGCTGCCTCTACTGGCGTTAAGGTTCCTCTTGAAGCTGACAAGGTCTACTACTGCGGTCAGCTCCGTCTTGATGGCGCTATGGAATTCGAAACTCTCAACAAGTTCGATGCTTCTAACGCCGAAACGAAGGCTGGCGATGTGGCTGGCTACATGATGTTCGAAAACCGTGTTGTTGATCTTGATCAGATGACCAATGACACCCGTTGGGACATCGTGGCTCTGGCTGGCATTGTGGATCCTCGTGCATGTATCAACGTGTACTCGATTCCGACTGCTTAAGTTCACTTTAAACATATAAAGGCTCTAATCCAATAAGGGTTAGAGTCCTTTATAACTTTGAATTGATTCAATAATGGAGACATTTATGTGGATAATCAGAGACGTAATTAGCGAAGCTCTAGCGAGAGCCAATATTATAGGTCGTAGGCAAGTCCAGAGTGCTCCCGGAGACAAAGTTCTAGACGCTCTAGACATTCTTAGAGACATTGCTGCAGATTTCTCCAGCAAGAATCTTCTACAATGGCTTCAGGAGACTGTTGAAATACCCACATGTCTTCCAGAGAAACTCATTCTAAACGAAGGATGGGATCTTGGAATAAACTTTTGGACAGTCATGAAAGATGAAGATCTTCCTCCAATTCCGTCTGCAGGGATGTGGGATACAGCCTTCTGCTGGAACAAAGGAAACATCGTATGGAACATCACTAGTCCTAGTGCCGGTGTAGGAGAATGGACTAAGACCATCTATGGCAACTCTAGAGAAGCCATGAATGCGATGTCTTTTCATGGTAATATGGCAGTCTTGGAATATGCTCCAGCAGGTCTCAGGACTGAAGTGATTCTTGGATCCATAGATGAAGATATTCACTGCGACTATGTAGACGTACCATGCAAAGATCTTGACAGAATCATTGCAGTATATTTTGAGCTATCTAGTCCTACCGAGTCAGGCGAGTATACATATCCTCTAGGATTTGTAAGCTATGAAGACTTCTGGAACAGTGGATGGGGTTACAATGTATACACCTATCAGAATATTAGCGATACTAAGTCTAAGCTGTATCTGAAGAAGTTGATGACTGAAAAGCTCCCTAGCTCCTATGGATTGAAGGTTGTCTATAACAAGGCTTGGAATTTTGATCTTGATACTGAAGTCAGATCTCCTGACGTGTATCGAAGCCTGTTCTTGAGCGCTTTGACTTATAGACTGGCTGTGAGATTCCCTAGACTGGATCCTGCCCATACTGAACGGCTTAAGCAAGAAATGCTAGATAGAATCGCTATCGTGAGTTCCAAGACTAGAGCTTTGAAGTATGTGGTCAGAACTGGAGCTTGTAATAGTAATAGATTGGTCAATCGGGCTCAGCTGACTAGCGGATCATTTATCTTTGGTAACTAAAAACAGATTTCATAAAATTTTTTGTCAACTAATTGTGCGTAGACCCTAGGGTTTATTAAGGCTAATTTGATTTGGCAAATCATTTTATGATTTTTGGTAACTAAATTTGCAAAGGAATTTCTAATGGCACGATCTAAGATTATTGAAGGCATTTGCGGAGGTTACAATAATTCGAACGTCTCTAAAGTCGGTCGAAGTGTAACCTGCAATTTTGTTCCTGAGTCTCAAGGTAAGGGAGCATCCACTACGATGATCTTAAGATCGATCAGTGGAACTTCCTTGTATAAAGAGATGCCTGAATCTAACTGTAGAGGTATGTATAGAGTATCTAGAGGATTCACTGGATCCTCCATGCTCTACGTAGTCTATGGAGCCAATCTATATCTTATCTACGAGAATAATGGATCTCCTATAGCCTATAAGATCGGTGGAGTGTCTAACGGCATCTCTGAACCTGTGTCTATGTGTGAGACTAATGGATATGGTGATGCACATCCTCATCTGGTTATCGCTGACGGGTCTCAGGTATTCGCTGTTGATATGACTCTACAGCCCGGTGATCAGGTTAACGATTATAGAGCTATCACTCTGCCTGTTAGAAGTGATGGAGAAACATACATCAGACCATCTCACGTAGCTTATCTATTTGGTTATCTGGCTGTCCTAGACCAAGGTACTGATTCTTTCTACCTCTCTTACAGATACCCGTTTGAAGAACTTGATTCTGCTAATCAGATCGATTATGATATCTTCATGACACAGAAGTATGCGAATCGAGGTAAGGAAGTAGCTTGTGAATGGAGTACAGATGCATCTCTAGCTCTCACTAAGGCTGGTAGCTTCCTGTATGTCTTTGGAGAAAGATCTTATCAGTTCTTCAATTACAACGCCGATGAAGATGTACCATTCCAGTGTCCTGATACGGCATGTGGTGATATTGGCATTCTGGCTCCTAGAAGTCTGGCTACGATTGGAACATCCGTGTACTGGCTAGGCTCTTCAGATATTGGAGAGAATGGCGTATGGATGATAGATAAGAATCAGGTTACAAGAATCTCTACTGGAGATATTGAACACGAAATTTCTGCATTGACTAATAGGACTGATGCAGTGGCTCAGGCTTGGCATGAAAATGGTCACATCTATTATGCTTTATCCTTTAGACAGGATTCTAGAACCTTCGTGTATGATGTCGTAGAGAAACTCTGGCACACTAGAGCTACTTACGACTCTAATAGACCTGCTTGTGAAGGAATGTGGAGACCTCAGTATGCTACTCTAGCCTATGGGAAGCTCTTCTTTGGAGACATGCATAGCAATGCTCTGATTATCCAAGATAATAACCGTTGGAAAGAATGGGATGATACTCCCATTGTCAGACGCAGAGTAAGCGGCATTGTTACGGACAACTTCTCTACATGGTATTGTGATGGATTAAAGCTCCTAGCTAACGTAGGCCAGCTTAGTCTGAATCAGGTCTATGGAGTTGGAGTTGAACCTCCTGATCCGGATCTTGTACCTTGTGTAGCCATGAGATATTCATGGGATGGCGGTATGACTTGGTCTGACCAAGAAGAAGCATCCGCTGGGCCTATGGGTAGATACGATTGGCAGCTTGAATGGTTTGGCTTAGGCATGGGTGAATTGTTATCAGTAGAAATTACCACATCTGATCCTTGGCCTATGGCTATTGTAGCAGCCAAAGTACAAGGTGAAGCAACTAGCTTGCTTTAGGAGACTATTCAGTATGTCTAATGCAAATACATTTCATGGTATGAAGATATCCGAGATGACTCCGTTAGAAAGATTAGCTGACGGAATTAAAGGATACTGGCTTAAGGAATGGGGTGACTGCAAACTCACTGTAGTTCGTGGTCATGCCATGCTAAGCACACCTATAATGACTGAAAGCAAGGCTATAAATTTTGTATTGCCTACTCATCAGCCTTTCTATGCGCAAATCCTAAGCTCTTCCGGAGTGCGTACTATTCTTATAGAGAAGAACATTAATATCACGCTGAATGCTGGTGAACAGCTCTCGGCAATCTTTACAACAGAGGTATAATTATGAAGAAGGATCCAGTTACAGGTCTATATGTAAGCAAGGATGGTCTTCTATTTAAATGTGTTGGAAGGGTTAGAGAACCTGAGAAGCACAGATTAGCACCTGCTAAGAGTAGAGATGCTCATGGATATGAACGTTCTATGACTAAGAAAGCTGAATTTGTTCATAGGATAGTGTTCAGAGCATTCATTGGAGATATTCCTGTCGGTTTCCAAGTAGATCATATCGATGGGAACAAGAAGAATAACTCGATTACTAATCTTCAACTTCTCACTCAATCTGAGAACATGAAAAAGGCATATGAACAGGGATTTGCTAAGCCTAGTTCTGGGTGTTTTAAGAAAGGTCATGCGCTATGTCCAACAAGTTTTAAAAAAGGACATAAACCATGGAATAAAGGTATGGAACATGATTCATATAAAAATCATTATAAAACCGGTTTCAAGAACCAATTTTCTAAGGAGAGTGTATAATGGCTACTAATTGGGGCGGCAATATTATATCTGGGATGGGTTATGGCGCCGCAGCAGGCGGAACTGCTTTTGGGCCATATGGTGCGCTAGCTGGGGGAATCCTCGGGGGTCTTACTGGAGTCTTTACTAGCATCATGGAAGATAATGATGCAAAAGAGAGACAGCGTAAGCTTGAGACTCTAGCTTCGAAGCTTGGGACTTCTTATGATGAAATCTACAAAGCGTATCAAGACTTCTATAGTCAAAACTCTCCGTCTGGAACCAAGGAAGACGCAGATCTTGCGGCTCAGAAGATTCGTGAGTTTAATCCGGCTAATTATGACTGGCTTGATGCAGACAATAATGGAATCATTGACGAGTCTGAGAAAGAAGCAGCTAAGTTTGACTACGATAAGAACGTAGAAGACTTCCTTAATCCTTACATGGATGACGTGATCGACTATACTGCCAAGCAGTCTAGACACTCAGCAGGTGGAGCCTTGCTAGGCAGGTCTACTGGAGCTTCTGAAGCCGTGGCTAGAAGTGTTGCTAAACAGACTGACGAACTGTACAATACTGCTCTTAGAGCTTATGAAAGCGATAGAGATTTCCAGTATAAGCAGTGGGCTGATTACAACAACGCCATGAAGGATCGTCTGAAAGGTCTTATGGAAGCGGATCAGTGGCAGATTGGTCAGCTTGGTCAGTTAGGTCAGGATGCCCTTAATTGGCAGTCTCAGGCCTTCCAAGCTGGTCAGGATATCAAACAGAACAAAGCTAACATGGAAGCCCAGCTTGGATTGGCTGGTCTATAGGAGATCTAATCATGGCTTATATTGCACCTAAATTTACGAATTTTATCGATGCCCCTAGTATGGTCAACATGGCTATGAAAGATAGGGAGCTTGACGAACAGGCTAATCGAGCGAATTTCGATCGTATGTTGACAGGCATTGCAAGTCTTGGAAAAGGTATCGGCAAGGCTCGTCAGTGGTATACAGCTGAGAAGTATAAGAAAGATCTTATGGATAAGCTTGAGGCATTGAAGAATGCTAGAGCACAGGCTTCTTCTGATCTTGATTCTTTGAATGCTGAGCGTGATGAAGCTAAGGGAACAGTGGTTGGCATTAATAATATGCTTCCTGAACCTATTGTAGGCGGCCCGTACCCGTTCTCTAATGAAATAACGCCTATAGAAGAAAGGCTAATTAGGGATCTCAAGGACTGGGAATCTAAGCCTAATGATCCTCTTATGCATGGGGTTGATTATAACTGGCAAGCCTACGGTCGCAAGTCTGGTTTGATTTAAGGAGAGCTTATCATGGCTGAAAGAAAGAAAACTAAATTCGAAGAAGAGCTTGACAAACTTCTAGAGAATATAGCCGCTAATAATGAAGATTGGAATGATCCTCTTCAGAAAGGTATGTATGACTACAGGCAATTCCAGAATGGTACTGTAGTCAGAGAAGATGATCCTCTGGCTAAGCATATTAAGGAAAAGCCTATAGATACTGAAGCGTACTTCAAAACTGAACCGTCTCCGTATCCCGATTCCAAGTATGGCTGGCCTACTCTGGCTAAGGAAGGAGAACCTGCATATAACGATCCTGGATTAGTTCTTCGTAATGCTGTAGCTACGGCTGGAGATAGACGTGATCGTAATATTGAGAATGCCAATCGAGAATTTGCTCAGACTGTTGATGACCTTGACAGAAACCTTAATCCGGAAAGCTATGGAAACAGGCGTTCCGGGAGGATTGTTCCGGCAGGTGGAAGAGCAGGTCTTGCCAATCTCAATAGACCTCAGTATATCGCGGCTATGAATGAGTCTGTTCAGGCTCCTAAGGATGCGGTAAGAAACCACAAGGCTCTAGCATCAGCCAACTCTCTTGAAGCTGAACGTAATCATGCTATAGGTTGGTTGAAGGGCTCTGAACAGCATCGAGCCAAACTTGAAAAGACCATAGAAGAATACGATAGAGAGATTGCTAAGCTTCAGGAAGAGATCTCCATGTCTGAAGCTGGAGATCCTCTGTATGATCTGGCTATCCAGAGACTCATCATGGATGATGACAATTCTCTGTTGAGCGATATTCGTGGAAGGATTGCCAAGAGAATTGATCAAGAATATCAGATGAAGCAGAAGAAGGCTGATCAGGAATTCCAGCATAGCGAGAATGAGCTCAATCGGCAGAACACTCTCGAAGTTGCTAGAATGAATAAGCAGGAACAGATAGAAGCTCAGCAGAAAGAGCTTGACAATGCTCTTGCATCGGCTAAGCAGCTCTACGAGTTTGCTCTTGGAGACCTTGAAGCTAATCCGAACGATCCTAAGCTTAAGCGTGAAGTTGAAAAGGCTAAAGAACTCTTTAGACAGGCCGCAGTTAAGGCTAATAAGGTCAACGAGTTCAATGAACAGATCGCTGCCAACACAAATAGCAAGGCTCTTTGGGATGAAGCAGGTGCGGCATATGGTGTAACGGGTCAGACTGGTATCAAGGCTTTCGTTGACTCCATTAAGGATCCCAAGATAAAGGCTGCTGTTATTCGTGACTTGGAAAATACGTATCATATTACCGAGGGAGACCTTGGATATTCCGGTGCTGAAGCCAAGATCAACGAAGATAAGGCTGCCAAGAGAGATGCACTGAATACTGATATCGATAATGCCCTTAAGCTTGGGCCGTGGGATGATGAAGAGTCGGCAAAGAAGGCTCTAAACGGTCTTAATAAGAACGTTAAAGATGCTCTGAAGGTCGGCTACAATACTAAGACCAAGAAGTACATTCTGAAAAAGAAGGTAAAGTAATATGGCTGAACAGAAAAAGATCCATACACTCGAAGAGCTTCAGAAGCTCATCAATGGATGGGATAAGAGCACACTTCTTAGCGAATATCTGAATCCGGAAGATGTTGACGTTTCTGAAGTTCCATACGAAAATCGTCTTCAACAGATGATGGGCAATCCTGAAGCTGTTCAAGAACTTCTCAAGACGGGTAATAAGGCTTTTGTCAAGAAGTATGCGCAATCCATGCTGAAGGACAAAGGCTTGTTCGACCTGTATGAGATGAATCTCGACAACATTACTGAAGAGCTGAAGAATGTCTCTGGAGATGATAAATTCTCCAAGGAAGATATCCTTGGACAGAAGGAACCCTATCGGAACATTAATGGTAGCACCCTTGAGGCTATCGCTAAAGTAAATGGCTGGGATTTTCCGTCAATGCTCAAGATGATCGAAGAAGCTCAGACTAAACAGGCTCGCAAGGACATCTATGACGACAATCTTGTAGCCAGAACTGTGTTTCCTAGAATCTCTAAGAACCTCATGGAGAATGGAGACTATGATTGGCAGGATGTTGTCCTTGATTTAGGAGAAAACGCACTTCAGGCTGTTCCTTTAGCTGGATCAGGCACAAGAGTTGCAATGATCGGAGCTAGATCTGGACTGGGCGCTAAGCCGATTCTTTATGGATTAGGCGGATCTCTAGTTGAGAATGCTACTGTTCCTACTGTCATGGCAGCTGCCGACGAGATTCGTAAAGATGACGGAAACCTCGCTGATTTCGGAGTAAATGCTGCTACCGGAGCTGCTGTTAATGCTGCAGCTGGGAGAATGATTAAGACTGGTATTTCTGGTCTGCTCAATAATCCAGTAGTAGCATCCAAGATCGAAAAGGCTATGGATACTGGCGATGAAGCTCTTAAGAACAAGCTGACACAAGCCTATGCCGTCCTAAAGAATCCTCGTAAGCATACTGCGCAGGAAGTAAAGGACGCTACTAATACGATCAATCTGCTTACAAGGGAGAAGGAATTCACCAATTCTGATCTTGGCGTAAATATAGCGGACTATGCCGCTAACAACAGGAAAGCTAGGAAAGTTGGAAAAGAGATGCGTGAAATCTATGAAGGAGAGCTTATTGCAAAGAAGGATGAGCCCTGGGTTAAGCGTGTTAAGAAGACTGAAAAGCGATATAAAGATCCTCAGTCTCCGTACTTTACCAACCGTGAAACTCTCTTCCCGCATATGTTCGTTGATCAGCGAAAGGTAGGTTCTCAAGCTGGTCTGGTTAAGACAACTGGTCAACATAATCTCGATAAGCCTGAGTTCAAGATCTTTGCATGGAATGATCTTGAACCGAGCAATCGTGTTGCCAACCAGTTAGAAAACATGTGGTCTGGTCATCGTTCTAAGACCTTCCATTACGGCGTTGACTTTGACGAAATCGTTGATGGTATCCTCAAAGATCCAGAGATGACAAGGGCTATTGTCCGTGCATATGGCGGTGTCAATCCTAGAGAAGCTGTATCTTCGTATGTGATCAATAAGCTCGGAAGAAGTGATTGGCTTAAACGTGGCGAGAGTGCTGCTGCACGCACATTCGGCGAGTGGGTCGGCGAAGATGATAAAAAGAAAAAGGAGAAGTAAATGTCTCGTGCACTTGATAACTGGTCTACATACTACGATAGAGAGAACAATCCTCTCTATGGTAGGATATGGTTTTATAAGCTTCATACGACAGAGCTACAGCCCATCTATAACGAGGATGGGACTGTTCCTCTTCAGAATCCTATGCCTACTAGCCAGTATGGTATTACCGATGTTCAAGTATTCTTACAAGACACCGATTATACCATCAAGCTAGAAAAATGGACTGGTCGTGGAGCCATGATGACCGTAGATGACCCCAATGATGAAGACTGGGCAGAGGTTCGTACATTTGACAACCTCTATCCTGCCATTCTTGTGGATAATCCTGAAGGTGTTGTTAATTCGGTTGAATTATCTTCTATCAATGCACTTAGACAGGTTGACGTGTCCTCTGGATCGAGTGTCAACTACGCTAAAGTGACTGGCTATTATACTATGGGCGATATGCCTGTACAGTATTATAAGCTGGTTGAAGATAGCTCTCCTATGATTGTTGACGATGGCGGGTCTATAATCAAGCCTGAACATAGTACGAACAAGTACTGGATGCTCATTCCTCAAGAAAACATTGATGTAAGAGTGTTCGGTATCTTCCCGTCTGTGACAGCTTCTGAAATAGAATCCCAGACTAGTGATATTCATGCCTGTTTTGCCTATGCTAACAAGCAGGGTAAGGATGTATACTTCCCGCAGGTCTATGATACCACTGCATTCTACTTTGTCGAAGGTGGATCCCATACAATCTCCCAGAAGATGGTAGTAGATAGAGGCGTACACATTGTTGCTAAGCCTTTGACTACTTCTACCCTAAATATCAGAGAGATTCAGTACTATGGCTCCCAGCTATTTTATAGTACTGGCTCTTATGGAATGCTTACTGTAAATTGCCCAGTAGTTAGAACATCTTGGAAATGTAATGGATGGGCTAATTGGCCTGGGTCTGTGCAAAAGTTTATCGTGGATACCCTCGATACTAGCTTTAGCTTCAGTAATGCTCGGGTAGAGTTCGAAAATACTGTCTCTAACAGGCATATAGCCTTCAATAATTGCTATATCGTGTCTGATCACAGAATGGATAGCTGTAGTGTAGAATTCACGAACTGTGGATACATTACAGATCTATGGCTAACTGGAACTTATACGGTATCTTTATTGATCGGAAATATCATTGAGCTATCCGAGATGTCTTCAGCCAATGTCTATGTGAACTGGAAAAACAAGCAGAATGAAGCAAATTATGGCGATCTTGGTGAGCAGACTATCTCTAATGTGGCACTTCTTAGCGGAGCCGTAGCGGAGAATGCTTACTTTACAAACGTTAATCTTATGGGTAGTGCAGAGTTGCACAATATCTCCGGTACAGTGTCTATCTCTGCTGATTCTGCCCAGAACTGGATTGATTGTTGGTTGACCATTACAAATGCTGCCACGGTGCCTTCCTTCGCTCTTAGACGAGGAAAGGTATCTGGAGCTTCTACTATGGTGGTACATGGAAGTGTCTATCTTGAGAACGTAGAACAGGATATTCCTCTAGATGTTCGTGGAGGAAACCTAACTATTCTTAATAGCTCGATTGACAAGCCTATTAGCCATGTTGGAAGCCCGGTTGTAGAGAAGATTATGAATTGTACATTCAATTCTAGGATTTCTATTACAGGCGGCGCGACAAATGCCATCGTTAACAGCACATGGGTAAACAACTTTGGAAACGTAGATAGGCCTATATACATTGACAGAAGTAATCTAAATCCGGTAGATTTGGCTCATACATACAGATATGAGAACAACTCTGGAACATTCTATCCGTCTAAAGAAGTAGAATGGTCTGAGACATTGACCTATACGAAACCTACGACAGCCGATCCTTACACGATTTCTTCTACCAATGGAAGATTCGCACTGGGTATTCCAAACGGTTCTGAAGACTTCAAGAACATCTTCTTTGCTACTTACAAATTTGCCGATCCTACTACTCAGCTGCAATATGCTCCTCCTCATGGCTTTGCTACCAAGGTGAAGCTGTTTAGAGTGGGAACAGATTCTTGCAACGCTATTGTAACATGGAACGTAGTTAGCAGCATGTTCAATGGAAGCACATGGGGAAGATGCCTTGAGACAGTGATTCCTATTGTTGCACAGATGAGATTCGTTCATGATTCCAACGATGATTATCATGTATACATCAGGGAAGATGGATCTTTCTCTCAAGGTGGAAATAATTACTATACCTATCCGTTTGCTTTGTGGAGACTATCTGCAGAGGCTGACTGGACTGGTCTGACCATTACAGGTAAATTCCTTGCTAGGAAGTTATAATAGAGTATTGCCTCATACTATGATTGGTATGGGGCAACTCTTTCATTGATATATCAAAGGAGACATATTCATGCCTACGCTAAATCCTAATGAATACGCATATCTCTGGAGTCCCACCAGACAAATGCTGGACAAAAACGGGAAGCCTTTGGTCGGCGGTTATGTAATGATTGACCAACACGGTACTCCGGGAATAGAAGCCATCTCATACAGTGATTGGAATGGTACGCTAAATGCCAGAAAGATTCTATTGGATAGTCTCGGCAGGGCTTCAGCTATCGTTGACAATTCCAAGAGATACGATATCTATGTGTACAATCGTTATAATGTGCTAATGTACAGTGCTCTTGGAGTAAACTGTAGTGGAGAGGGTGGAGGATCTTCTCCATTGAGTTTTACAAGCAATGACGGGTCTATTACGATTAATAGATCTGGCAATAATATAGATTTTGCTGTCAACACCGAAGATTCCATTCAAGGATCTGCTACGGCTAGTTCTATAGGAAGTGATGGAATCATAAACTTCAATACAGTGACGGATGGAAACATCACTGTGGTTGGGATTGGAACTTTGTCAGTCAATCCTGGTAAGCTATATCACATTACTCTTCAGTTAGAGCTTTCCATAGGCACTCATACTCAGTATTATGACGAGTTCAATGTCGTTGATAGTGAAAATGTCTCCCATAAATTTACTATTAACGAAAGTCTGGATAGCCAGATTGTAGATCTCTCTTGGGATCTCAGGGCTACAAAGAACTACGTCAAGTTCTTCGTAAACCTTCCATCTGGTACGACTGCAACTGGAGCCACTCTGTATATCCATGCAGTGAGCGCTGTAGTGAATGCTAGTTCTGGGCTTGATTCCATTGTCACTAATGAAACTCTGACTGGAGATGGTACTACTGAGCATCCTCTTGGAATCGATCCTAGTATCATTCAAGATATTGACGAGAAGCTCTCTAACGTAGCTGTAGATGGTGTGACTATCACGGGAGACGGCACTAGTGAACATCCTCTGGCTGCAAATATTCCTGAGATTCCCGTAACGGATGTTGAAGTTGATGGTGCATCTGTCGTCAATGCTCAAGGTGTTGCAGAAATCACTATGCCTACTGACCTTGTACCTGAAGTGACTTCTTCTGATAACGGTAAGGTTCTTCAGGCTACTTATGAAGGCGGTCAAGGGTCTTACTCTTGGGAAGATGCTCCAATTAGTCTGCCTGAGTCTACTTCTGCTGATGCCGGAAAGGTATTGACAGTTGATAACAATGGTGATGCTGGATGGGCTGATCCTGAACACTTCACTCAGGTTCAAGCAAACTGGCTAGAAGATGACTCTAGCGATCCGTCTTATATCCAGAATAAGCCTACTATTCCTACCAAGACTTCTGACTTGACCAATGATTCTGGGTTCATTGATGCATCTGACGTACCTGCTGCTCAGGAGCAATCTGACTGGCTAGAGAATGATTCTAATGATCCTGCTTACATCAAGAATAAGCCTACGATTAACAATGTACCCAATGTGACATCTTCTGATGATGGCAAGGTTCTTCAGGCTTCTTATACTGGTGGCGTTGGTGGATACTCTTGGGAAGATGCTCCTAATGGTTTGCCTGATGCTACATCTGCCGATGAAGGAAAGATCCTCTCTGTCGATAGCAATGGCGATCCTGAATGGGTAGCTCCTCAGGTTTATACTCAGGA
>Ga0247610_10002444_pt1 | contig 21352 bp, 15 predicted proteins | sample 174DNAGHGhighgp2_FD_193483 | JGI IMG/M metagenome (GOLD analysis project Ga0247610, IMG submission 193483) | Sheep rumen microbial communities from Palmerston North, Manawatu-Wanganui, New Zealand - 1742 DNA GHGhigh gp2 | ecosystem: Host-associated > Mammals > Digestive system > Stomach > Rumen...
TGTGGTCGTCCCAGCCCTTCGGGCTTCACTTCACAACCGGTTGCCATACAAGACAAATTACAGCTTTGTAAGGCAATTTTACTTCCGAAACTTAAGTTAGTCATTAATTCTTGCTTGGGCAAGCGTCTCCTTTGTCGCCGAGCGACTGTGCGTCAGAATTTTTGATTAATTCTTGGACGAGCCAAGCGGCAGAGCCGAGCGCGTGTTCTTTATTATTCATCCCATTTTTTTATCGGCACTAATAAAAAGTTGGATATTGGGCAAAAGAAGGTGATACCATTCTGCTCACGGCTATCCTGCTTTTTAAAGTTGATTCACCTTCATTTTTTTTCATCGTCTTTCGCGTTCATTTCATACGGCAAACCCGTATGGTTCAGAGGGTATGGATGCTATTGCTTGGAAACGACAGTGTCCAATGGTATCTTTGCATCAGAGAACGACAAAAAACATTAATCATTTAAAAGCAAAACATTATGGGACTGTTTAACAAGAATAAAAAAGAGGCGCACTTCGCTGGTGGCAGCAAGAACGCCATGGAGTCCATACAAAGGTCCAACGATAGCGGCACGCTGATTTACTTGGATCCACGACAGGACTTCAACACCAACACGGTCATCACCGTGGCTCCCAACGAACAAGTCATCTTCATCAAGAACGGTGAGTTCTATGGCACGCTTCCCAGCGGGCGCCATGAGGTGAAGACAGAGAACTACCCCGTCCTGAGCCGCATCCGCAACATGCTCACCGGCGGCATGAGTGCATTCACCTGCCAGGTGTACCACGTACAGACCAATGAACAGAAAGTGAACTGGGGTACCTCGACGCCCATCGAAATCCAGGACTTCTTCCTCGGTGGCGGGAGGATTGGAGTGCCCACCTTGCTTCGTGGGGCCGCCGCTTTCCGCGTACGTTTCAACATCAACGAAGACGATGACGCCTTCAAGAAAACTTTCATGAGGCTGATGGGTGACAAGACCTCCTACACCGTCGCCGACCTGGAAAACATGTTTGATGCGGAAATCGGTCAGAAGGTCAGTGCCGTGGTGGGCAAGACCCTGGAGGGAATATCAAGGCAGCAGTCCATCAATGCCATCTCAAGCCAGTTGGAGGATTTCGCCATCATACTGAAACCCAGGTTCGACGAGGTGTTTGCCACCTATGGTCTGGAACTGGTGGACTTCTCGTTCTACAACCTGAACATCGAAATGACAGAGCTGCGTAAGAAATATATCGACCGCTTGACAGCTGCGGCCCATACGGGAAGCTACGACACCGCCGTGCAGCAGGAACTCCTTGGCAATGTGACCCTGTCGGAAGGAATGTCAGGAGTGGGAGCCGGCATAGGAGCGGGAATATCAGCAGGCAGCGCCTTCGCACAGATGTCCGCCACGGCTTTTGGCAACACACAGCAGCCTGCGACATCACACCCCGACCCCACGGAGGTCTTGTCCAAGATGAAGCAACTTCTCGACCGCGGACTTATCAGGCAAGAGCAATATGATGCCAAGGTCGATGAAATATTGAGCAGATTATAACCATCATTAAAATTATTAAATCATGAAAGCAAATATCATCAAAGTCGTCATCGGACTCCTTGTCCTGACGGTGTTCAACGTCTTGTTCTTCCTCTTGGGAGGAACCCAGCGCTCTACAACAGAGTGGGTGTGCTACGGATTCATACATATCGCCTTTTTCTGCCTGGCATTCACTCACCTGTCTTTCCACGCACGCAAGGGCGAGACAGTCCTTACTGCAAGCCTTCATCTCTGGGCCATCGCCTATTTCTTCGTCGAGTTGGCAACAGGCATTGGTTTCTTGTGGTACAATCCAGTGTCACTCTTCTGGCCTGTGGTCGTGCAATCCGTCTTGTTGGTCTTTTTCTTGGTTTTCCAAATGATGGGCATCCTTGCCAATGATGACACAAAGGCCTCACTCGCCAAGCAACGCAGGGAAAGAGTGCACATCCAATCGCTGGCAGAAAAACTGAGAGAGGCGATGCGAGAGGTGAACGACCCCTCCTTGCGCAATCAGATGATTGTCTGTTACGAGTCGCTCACCTGCTGTTCACTCGAAAGTTTCCCGGAGGCTGTGGCCGCCGAACAGGAGTTGGAAAATGCCGTCAACAACTTGTGTGGCTCCGTCGGTCAAGACAACGCCAACCTAACAGACCAGCACATCCAGAGGGTGTTCGTGGCCATCAAACACCGTAACCATGCCATCAGAATGGCAAGAGCGTAGACTTGTCGTTAACATTTCTATTTTCCCCAAAAAAAGTCATTTATTAATCATTCAACTTTCGTCCCTTTAACTCCCCTTTAACTCCCCTTTGACTTCAGAAAGTTGAGCGAATGCGAAACTTGAGTTATTCACTTTTAAAAACAATATCATTATGGAAAGAACAACATTGCAGCTTCAACAGGTGACATGTCCCTCTTGCAAGCGACCCATCAACACCTTCAACCCCAACAAACTGATGGCTGAATGCCCCTATTGCCACAGCAAGCTTGTCAACCCGCTCGTCAAGCCCAAAAACGTGACAATGCCCAACAGAATCATCCCGTTCACAACCACTGAGCAAGACTTTGAAAAAGCACTGGTCGATGCCCTTGCCAACCAAGATTTCGTGCCGACGGACATCTTCGAAGCCATACACACCGGCAGCGTCATTCAGGCCTACCTCCCGATGTACCTCTTTGAAGGGACCTACAATGCAACTTGGAATTGTGAGTCGGCATACACGGAGGACAAGCAGACGAAATGGCGGTCGCGCAATGGCATAGAGACGGGAAACTTCGCCTTCCTTTGCCTTGCCAACGAGGGTGAGGAAATCCCCGAGGAATTGCGTGACTTCACACGACTCTTCCCCTACGACGTGATGATGTCGAAAGAGTTCAATCCCGACATGATCGACTATGACGACAACAATCTCATGACACTCGAGCGAAACACGGATGCCACCATCGTCTGGCAGAAATATGGAAAGGGACTGGTGGAGGAGCTGGCACAAAAAGCCGCCATCGTACAGGTTGGCAACCAGGACATACGCAATTTCCGCGTCTCTTCAAACCATCAGTTGACAACAAGGGGTGAATACGTGCTTGTGCCGTTCTGGTTCGTATATTACAACTACAATGGCAAGCAGTATCATTTCCTGATGGACGGCATCGGGCAGCGCACCTGCTACAGCCACCCGGTGGATGAGAAGGAGGCAAAGTTTGTCGATGACAAGGAAAGGGTCAAGAAGATTGTCAATTGGTTGTGGGTGCCGGCATTGGTGGTTGCAGCGTTGGTCAACATGACCGCGGCTGTAGGATGCCTGGCCGTCTGGTTCGTTGCAAAAATCATCGTCGGCAGGATGATGAACGGCCAAATACAAGACCAGCTTGACAAATCGAAAAACCTGCGACTGGCGGCCGCAAGTAATTTGTGACCATGCTATTTCACCACCACCTTGTAGATGGTGTTGCCGCGTGAGCCTATCACCGCAGCATTGCCCACCACCACTGGCGAAGACTCAAAATTCATACCCACTTGTTTTTTGACCAACACTTCGCCGGTGGTGGCGCGTATCAGATACATCTTGCCACCACAGTCGCATTGCAGGATGAACATCTCGTTGTTTTCGTTCAGGAATGCCACCGGCGACGCCCAGGCGTAGCGGTCGAGTTGCACCATGTAGCGCTCTTCGCCCGTGGCGGTGTCAAAGGCATGGAATTGGCCGGAGGCGTCGCCCTTGCCATCGGCACCGTTGCGGGAGATGCTGGCAAAAATCATACCCTTGGCATCGCCGCTGCCCAGCAGGGGCGTGTCATACAAGCCACCGTCGTCGACGCTTTTCCCATGGTGGAAACGACCACATGGAATCTCCTTCTCCCACACCAACTGGCCGTTGAGGCCGTTGAGTTTGATGAAATGGCAAATCCCCGTCTCCCCCTGTTTGTCCACTTCGCAGCCGGTATACAGGTAGGGGATGCCGTTTTCCACCTGGCATACGATGCTGGCGTCGGTGTCATCGTGGTTGGAATAATACCACACCGGCTTCATCGTGTTGAGGTTGATGCAGATGATGTTGCCATGGTTGTCGCCAAAAAAGCCATAATTACGATAGGCGCAGATGCTGTTCTCTATGCCCGGGGCGGCACCGTTGACCGTATATCGCAGCACGCTGACCTCGGTAAGCTGCCCTTTCGAGCGTTGGTATTTGTAGACGCTGCCATTCTCGCCGCACCAGAAGAGGAAGCCTCCGACGACCACGGGTGAGGAGTCGTAAGCCCCCCAGTTGCGACGGGCCTTCGGGTCGATGCCGCGCGCCTGGCTCTCGCTGTGCTTGTCAAGGTCGAAGACCATGATGCCAAAGGGCTGTTCAAAGGGGAGGCCTTGGCCAACGTATAGGTTGTTGTATTCGGCATCGTAGCACATGGTTCCCTTGATGGCGTTGTGGGAGTAAAGCGAGGTGCGGGTGCTGTCGCCTGTGTCGAAATTGATGAAATAGATGTGGCTGCACAAAGACCCAGCCACAATCTCGTTGCTCTTTTTCAGATACAGCGGCTGGCCCGTCCAGCCCGAACCACCGCCCCATTGCGTGTTCTGCCAAGTCCTTTTGTAATCTTCTCCTGTGCGGAATTCCCATGCCACTTCGATGTCGGTGGGAGTGCCTTGCACGCGTCCGCCGAAAGAACCATTGCGAGACATGTTCTTGCGAAAGGTGCATACATCCTCGCCGGCATAGCGGTCATCGAGGTCGGTGAGCGGATGGTCCAAGGAGTCGGCCTGGTCTATTTTGTATTGGATGGCTTCTGCCGAGGCGTAGGTCGTGTCTGGCAGGAACAAGTCGGTATATACGGTGTCCTTTGCTGCGGCCTGGTCTTTGGAGGATGATTTCCCTTTGCATCCCGACAGGAAGGACAGGGTGAGAAACACGACTGCTGCAAATGGCATGAGGTGGTGGAAGGTGTATGTCTTCATCTTTTGCTTGCTTTTTGGGGCACCTGTTTTTGATATCAAATGTGGATGCAAAAATAAGCTTTTTCCGCGTTATTTTTGATTTTTTGGAGAACTTTTTTAGTTTGGCAACTCTTCAGAGAATATTGTTTTTGACACGCGCTCGGCTTTATCGCTTGGCTCGTCCAAGAATGATATGCTTTGGCTCTGTTCGCAGAATGGTTGCGTTGAATTGGTGGCATGCCCAATCAAGCTTTTTCAATCCTACAAATGCTTCCTGAAGAACTCCAGCACCCGCTGCTGGGCCTTTAGTGGACAGCTGTGGGGGATGTCCCATATCTCCGTCTCCAGACGGTCGTCGGCCCCTTGCGACTTCCACGTCTCGTGCATGGTGGCGAAAGCCTTTTCCACACCGGGCACGGGGAAGAGCTTGTCTTGGGAGCCGTTGATGAACAGCATCGCCTTCGGGCACGCCAGGCTGGCGACATGGGGATAGTCCATCCAGCGGCGCAAGCCCGGGAAACAGTTGGCGAAGCCTCCGTTCTCCGTCCGCTTGTAATTGAAACTCATCTGCTCGTCGGTCGTCACCATCCAGCAGACGGCCGTCCCCACCTTGATGCGGTCGGAGAGGGCCGACAGCATCCATGCACGGTAAGCACCCATGGAACAGCCGGTGCAACCTATTCTCGATGCATCCACCTCGGGCATCGTGGCAAGATACTCCGTGCCGGCGATGTCGTCGTAGGTCATGTAGGCCGACAGGTCGATGCCATACATCATCATATTGCCGGCTATCATATCATACCGGTCGCGGTTGGGGCCTTCCATCTGTCCGCGCTCACCCCACATCGGAGCATCGGCGGAGAACACCACATAGCCGTTGCGTGCCAGGAAGTCGCCGAAGAACTGTCCTTCATAGAGGTTGGCCGCCCATTCCTCGGCATCCTTGACAACCAGGGAGTCCTCGCAGGCCAGCGGACGTATCATCTTCTCCTTGCCTATGAAGAGATGGGCGCCATGGTCGTGCAGGGCGTTGACGGCGGGGAAAGGCCCCTTGCCGTCGGGGATGAGCACATAGGCGGGCACGGTGTAGTAGCGGCTGAGACGAATCTCTATCTTGCGCGCCTTGTAACCCTCGCGCTGCTCCTCGCAGAGCACTTTCACGTCATAGCCCTTGGAGGGTGCGGGCGGGGGGGCAAGCATGCAGTCGAACACCTTTTGACGGGCCACGCGCCGCCACTCGTCGAAATCCTTGATGTCGCTGTTGCCCCATGCCAGCGGAAAGTCGAAATCCGCAATCAGGGAGTCGGCATAGACGGGTAGGTTGCGCTTGAATTCGTATTTCTCGCGTTTTTGGGCGATGGCGCTGCCGGCACACACCATCATCATCATCCATGCAAGAATCAGTGTCTTGTTATTGGTCACTTGCTTTGCATCCATCACGTTTTTCATTTATCGTTTCTTCTCACGAGCGCAAAGATACAACATTTTTGCAACATTTACCTCAAGTTTAATTGCTTAACTATCTGGAGTCAAAAGGGGAGAAAGTCTTCACAACGATGTTCACGATGTAACTTCATATTTTTTCTTTTTATTTCTACACCAAATTCCCAAACTCTCTTTCCTAAGCGAAGCCATTTTTTTATATAGTTGTATCTTCTTGGCGACGGGCGGGCACAAGACCCGCCCCTACGACTTCGGGGGCATGCTTGACATGGTTTTCAGCCGTATGGCATTTATTCTTTCTTCTTCCACATTACAGAAAATGAATGGTTAATTAAGGCCATTTATATACAATAGGCTCTTCCACATATAATTACCGTGTAATTTCTCATATAATTTTCTTGTTTGCATCGCGTCTTTTATTTTTCATTTATTATTTTTTCAATTTGCTCTCTTGCAGCAGCGATAGACCCACCCAACATTATGCTATCGATGATTTTTTGTATCCTACTTCTTTGTTTTCTCTTGGAGGCCTTCGCACGTAAAGAATTGATAGCTTGAATGTCATTTCTTTCTTGGGGAGTAAAAACACTATAAGCAGCATTTATATCACCATTTTTCCTATCACCGAGTACGATTTCAAGAGCATCCTTTCTACTCATTTGAGGTGTTGTATTTTTAGCAATTTTTCCCAATTGGGATTTTGCATCAGCTATTGATATTTTCCCCGTTCTTAATTGACTTAATACTTGGTTTGCTTGTGCCCTTTTGGCTTGACTTATTTGGACGCTCAATGCCCTGATAACCTCAATGTCGTTTCTTTCTTGTTGAGACAATGCATTTCGTGCAGCGGTCATATCCCCTCGTTCATCAAGTAGGATACCGATAGCGGTGGCCTTGGACATCTGAGGGGTGGTTTTGGGAGGAGCTTCATTCACGTCCGTTGTTTTGCCTCCTTCATTCCTTTTGGGCGTTTCTTTTTCTTTGGCCGTTTGGTTTTCCGGCAGATTGACAGCATTGTCCTTGGGCTTTTCCTCGTTGACAATCTCCTCAGAAGGGGTGTCTACCACTTCTTCTTCCATGGTCGTCTCTTCGCTCACCACCTCTTGGTTGGGTTGCTCTATGTTTTCCTTTGGACTCGTTTGCTCAGTGAGAGGTTTGTCCTCTTTTGTCTCCTTGTCTTTTGGCCATAGGAAAAACAGCAGGGCTGCAGCCACGGCAGCCGCACCGGTGATAAGAGCGGCTTTCATAAATCCATTCTTTTTCGTTCCCGTGGTGTTGACGGGAGTCCTTTTGCCATCGGTTGTATACATGGGTTTGGTGTCGCGACCCTCCGTTTGTGCTGCGTCATCATCATAGGTTTTCCTTTTGATGACTTTCGTCTTGTTTATTGTCTTTTGTGGGGCAGGGGAGGGCGGCGCTTGTGGTGCCTGTGAAGCCTTGGGCTTGCCGGAGGGGACAGGGAGGGTGATGGTGGGTTCGCAATTCATACCCAACTCCAGACGTTTCACCGCTTCCAGCACGGGATAGCGACTGTAACGCATCAAGGCGCTCAACTGGTTCATATCCTTGGGTATGAAGGCGGCTACACTCAAGCCATTCATCACCGGCAGAAGGGAGGCGCGCTCCACCAATGGTGTATACCGGTCCAACAGTATGGAAAACTCGCCGTCGTCAATAGGTGAGATAGGTACCGTCCCATGGAAAAGATCCAGGGCGGCGTTGAGAATCTCAAGGGGACTCGCTCCGTTGGCAAGGAGATGGGTGGGAGGCAGAAGCAAGCAAACCAGCAACTGCCCGGGATGGCCGTCGGAAAAGGAATATTCCTTGGTATGCAATGTGTATGCGGTGTAATCCTGGCCATGGGTGATGCTCCATGAACGGTCCTCTGTTACCAAGGCAGGGGTGAAAGGGGTGAATTTCCCAGATGCTTCGCCCACGGAAACAATGGGGGTGGGGTTGAGACCACCCTCAAGGCTTCCGCCATATACACGTAATGAAATGCTGCTGAATGGCATATGATATTTTAGACTTTGGTTTTATTGTGGAAGAGAAGGGGTGTCATACTGCAGTGTAGGAAGTACTCATGTACTTTAGCTGGGTAGCATCAATTGCTCTTCGGGATTGATGTCAATCTGAACCGTCTTGAAATGAATACCTGAATTGGCAATCAAACTGTTGGCAGTATGTTTATTCATATGATGTGTCGTTTCGTATTTAAGCGTTTGCAATTGCCATTGATTGGTAAATATAGGCAACGGCGTTAGAGTATTAGGGTTGTGATAGCCTGACTTTTGATTGGTGTTTGTTCATTATGGGTGATTTGTTAACACGACCTTTGGGCTATATAACCACGTTGGCGATGAATATATTATGCAAAAGTAAAGAAAAATTAGGATAGTTCAAAATTATAAGCAAACTTTTTTATCCAACTGAAACGTGACACTCGGTTTTTAGGAAATTTCGTAGTCTTGTATGGCCGCTAAGAATCATATGTTTCAATGATATTAGCTGAAGAGTTGCGTTGTTGGCCATGCTGGTTAATTTTTTTTAATTCCGGTAATAGATTCTGCACACGAAGGTGCTCTATAAAGACAAATAAGCAAAAAAATCAAAAACAATTTAAAAAAACATAAGATTATGAAAACGAGATTTTTCCTTACGGTTATTGCAGCCGTCATGATGGCAACAACGGTTTCTGCACAAGAAAAGTTTGCTGAAGAGCTTGGCGTCATGTCTTATATTGAAATTGGTGGGCACGTGACAGCGCTCCTTGACATGGACGACGACGGTGAAGAGGATATCTTGATCATTGATGTGGACGACTCCAATGACTTGTCCAAGGCCGACATCATCGTGAATTGCGAAGACGGAGCTTACATCACCGTTGGCGATTGTATGGAAGAGGATGAAGAAGAGCAAGTGAATGAGCATTTCTTCGAAGGGCAAACGGTGGTATGCTATGACCAAGTCGACGGACTTGAAGTGGCCAACCTTGACTTGAACGGCGACGGTGAGATTGACCTCTCAATCATCGATGCCGACGAATCCCGCACCTTGTCAGGGAATGACGTCGTGATGGATTACAACAACGGTACTGTAGCCACCGTAGGTGAATGGCTTGGAGATGATGAGTAACCGCTCAAAAAGGATAAAGGCATAACCAAAAGAAAAATATACAAATACGATAGATAATCACCATTGTAAAATACAAGAGGGGGTGTGTCAAAATGAAATGACACACCCCCTTGATAATTGTATACGACCTCGTCCGTGTCGCCTTGTCAGTCGTGAGCCTGTTGCTCAAGGTCGAAATTCACCTTGCCACCCCGGTAATTGGTGAACACTCCTTTGTATCTATGGAGCCCCCAGCCGATGGAAGTAAGTTATTTGACTTGACCATGGTCTGGTGACAAAGGGGTTTGCAGGCTGTCTTCTATCGGGGGAGGCCCATACACACAAGATTGAGATTTGAAATAACTCCCAAACAACCATATGAAGGCGCCGACAATCATCATGCCGATGATGATGGCAATGACAAGACATGAACATCTCTGCATCCGTGCTATAGGTGGAGGTCCATAAACAGTCGGCTGAACAGGTGGAGGCCCATAAAGATTCGGCCGTCTTGGTGGTTTCCCAGGTTTGTCTTTGGGTTGTTGTTTGTTTTCTCTGTCGCTCATAAAAAAGGTATTTCAGTTCAATTTGCAATTATCATGGAAACAATGGAAACCATGGAGCCTCCCTTGAGCACTAGGGGTCGACGCCTCCGAGCGTCGCAACCTCCGGAAGCCCATGGAGCCTATATGTTTGAGAGTGCGTCCAAGAATTCCATCACCGTCTGGTAGCGCTGCCTCTTCATCGGCTCCATGGCCTTGGCGATGCATTTCGTCAGGGCGTCATTGACTCCGGCGTTTTTCAATATGTCATCGGGGAAACCCTCGTTGAGTATTGTTTTTCAATCATTCTGGCTTGATGGCAATTGCCGCGTATGTTCTGGCAGCCGGGGGCACCCCAAGAAGGTTCATCGGCCATCGTTTTGCAAAGATAATCATTTTTTTTACATGGGATGGGATAAAAAGAGGAAAAATGAATAATCATCCATTTTTTTCATTATCTTTGCAATGTCCTTTGGACAAGTAGATGCCTCACTTGCGGAAGGCGTGGGTGAGACAACTGCACACCGATGCAAAGCGGAACAACAACAACTCAAAAATTTGAATCATGATGATGAAAAAACTTTCCATTATTCTTGCGATGCTGGCAATGGTCGCAACAATCAGCGCTGCAAACGCCATCAAGATTTACCGTGGCAACAGCACCTATGTCGGGAATGTGGTCTATGCATGGGATGGCAAGCACCTCTATCAAGGCAACTCCACCTACGTGGGCAACATCCTCTACACGTGGGACGGCAAGCACCTCTATCAAGGCAACTCCACCTACGTGGGCAACATCCTCTACACGTGGGACGGCAAGTGCATCTACCAAGGCAACTCCACCTACGTGGGCAACATCCTCTACACGTGGAACGGCAAAAACATGTTTCGCGGCAACACCACCTACGTCGGCGAAATCCTCTGCACGTGGGATGGCAAGCATCTTTATCAGGGCAACTCCACCTATGTGGGCAACATCACCTACACCGCTGACGGGCCAATCCCGCCTGTCATCATCTCACTGCTGTTGTAGGCGTGGATGGTGCGCTTGCTTCATTCGGTGGATGTCAACACCAATGCTCTTTGGCCATGGCTTGTCCACCAAAAGATTGAAGGCTTGGGAAACAACCTTTTGGTTTCCCAAGCCATCATCAGTATGATGCCGTTTTATTGGTAGGCATAAGCCCAATGGGGCAAGTAGTCCGGGTTCAAGCCAGTCCTTGCCACATAAGCAAAGATGTCGTGATCCTCATTGCCTAAAAATTCCGGGTGATTGTCGGCAAAAGCACGAATGGCGTCAGATAGTTTGTCTCTTTGGTCACAAACCTCAGGCCATTCCATGACAACATTGTTGTAATAGTCATCAAGTTGCTTTTTTGCTAATGCGAAGTCTTTTCCATTCTCGCTATTGGCATCGATTTTGACGTCCTTCAAAAGTTTCTCGGCACACTCATAGTAGTGTGCATAGGCCAGGAGTCCGTCTGCTTGTTTGGCGATTTCGCTTTTTGCACTACTGTCACCATACTTCACGTTTCCTGTGGATTGACCGCTCCAGTAAGCTATGCAACTGCAAACAACAATGGCTAAAATAAACAAATAATTTTTCATAAAATACTTTTTTGAATCCAACATACATTTCTTGCTCTCTAACCATTTATTACCGAAAAGTCAAAAAGGTAAACAATCAATGAAAAAAATGATCATGCGCGGGCGTTCCCGCCCGCATCGATAGTAGCGACAATTTGTTTTCGGACGGGCACAAGACCCGCCCCTACGACTTCGAGGGACCGCTTGGCTCAGTCGTTGGTTTGCTTTGCCATCTGTTCCAATGCCCTGTAGTCGGTCTTTCCCCTTCCCGTTTTTGGGAGTTGCGGAAGGAGCACCACCTCCTGGGGCATCATGTAGGCGGGTAGGTGTTGCCGGCAGACTTGCAGGATGCTTTCTTTTAACGATTGCTGTTTGACGTCGTCATTCTTGATGATGAAATCGCATGTGGCTTGGCAACGCTGGGAAGCGTCGCCCCCTACGGGTTGCACAAACGCTTGCAGGTGTGCAATGTGCTGCTCGTCGGCTACCCCCACCACGCAACAATCCTCCACTTCGGGCAATGCCATGATGACTTGTTCGATGCGATACGGAGAGATTTTGGTTACCAAGCCATTGTCGTCGCGTGTGAGGATGAGTCGTTTCATCCTCCCGGTGATGAAGAGGATGCCGTCCTCGTCGAGGAATCCCAGGTCGCCAGTGTGCAGCCATCGCGTGCCGTCCGCATCGGTGTGAATGACCTGCCGCGTGGCCTCAGGGTTGTTGTAGTAGCCCGCCATGAGGGTGGGGCCGGAGAAGCACACCTCACCCTCTTGGCCGTAGGTGAGTTCCTCGCCCGTGTTGGTGTCCACGATTTTGCAGTTGGTCTTCACCAGCGGACTGCCCACGCTGCCGGGCGGGTTGCGCCATGGGAGCGAATAGGTGGTGGCACAGGTCATCTCCGTCATTCCGGTGCCTTTGATGAGTCCTCCTTTCGCCCCGCAGCGTTTCAGCAGGCTGTTGATTTTCTTTTCCGTCTTGATGTCCATGTGTTCGCCCCCCGAAGCGATAAACTTGAGTTGTGAGAGGTCGGTTTGCTCGATGTGGGGGATGTGCAGGATGGCATTCCAGTAGGTCGGGATGGTGAGGATGTGGTCGACGTGGTATCGTTGGACATACTCCACGAATTTCTCTGGTTGGTAGTGTGGGATGAGCGCCACTTTGAGCCCATGGGAAAGGTGTCTGAGGATGGTGCTCACCAGGCTGTAGTTGATGAAAGGCGGCAGGGTGGCCAGAAGGCATTCCTGGCGCTGATAGTCGATGCCCGCCAGCCCTTGGAAAATCTCTGCCTGCAGGTTGAGGTTGGTGCAGACCACCCCTTTCTGCGTCCCCGTGGTGCCGCTGGTGTGGGAGATGAGGGCGAAGTCGTTGGTGGCCCTGGCTGGAGCCGGCAGGTGGGTGGCGCCGCCTTGCAGGATGAAGTCCTCCCAAGACTTTAGGGTCTTTAGGGTCTTTAAGGTCTTTAGGGTCTTTAAGGACTTTAAGGTCTTTAGGGTCTTTAAGGACTCGTCGGACTTTGGGGGCGCCCCTGTCGCCACGATAGCCTCCACCTTGGTGTTTTCGAGCACCTGGCTTGTCACGGCAAGGTTTCCTGCAAACATCAGCAAAACGCGGCTGTGGGTTTCGTTGAGGTATCGGCAAGTGTCCTCCGCGTTGGCGAGGGGGTGTGTCATGTTGGCGATGGCGCCGATGCGGTTGATGGCATAGAAGGCCACGACGGCCTCGGGGATGCAGGGAAGGGCCACCGTCACGATGTCGTCGCGCCCGACACCAAGTGCCAGTAATGCCTTCGCGCATTGGTCGATGCGCTCGAAAAGTTCGCCGTAGGTGATGGTGGTGTCGAGATAGAGGATGGCGGTGTCGGAAGGGTGGTCGTGGTTGTTTTCCACCAGGAATTCGTATACCGTGCTGTCGGGAATGGGAGCGTCGATGTCGGCTTGCTGGTGGTATTTCAGCCAGGGGCGTTCCATGGAAGGCAGTCTCACTGCATGGTTCATGGCTTCTTGGTGGCTTTAGGCTGTTGTGCTGGCATCAACCTCGGTTCGAAATGCTTGCTGACACACCGGGTGAGCAGGGTGGCGAAGATGAGTTGGTGGGGGATTTCCGGATTGCCTGTCAAGATGGGCAGGAGGACCATCGTGACGAGGATGACGGCGGCGTAGGGAAGCCATACGCGACGATGCCAAGGCTTTTTCCTACCGACAAGCCACAACAACAGCGGGACGAGGTTGAACACAAGGAGCATCCAGTTCCAAAAGGTGCCGAACATCGATGTGCACGAGGCGTAGAGCAGATAGGCCGAGACAAGGGCGTGGGCGATGAAGAGGATGGCGTCGAGCGCACGGGGCAGTCTTCTCCAGTGCAGGAGCCATTGCGCGGCAGTGACCAGCAAGGCCACCAGCAGGAGTATGGCGAAGACCAGCGTGGGCGTCCATGTCGATGGCTTGACCTGCAGTTGGTTTTGCAGCAGAGTGCGGGGTGCTTCCGACAGTGCCGGACGACGAGCGCCGTCCAGTCCCACGATGTCGGTCTTTGGCAGGAGTTGAGCCCACAGCGCGGGATTGATCATGATGTCGATGGGTTGTTGCTCACGGGCATAGGCGGTGAGGAAGGTCATTCCCATGAAGTCGAGCCATGGCGTCTGTCGGTAGATGTGAGCGAAGCAGTCGCGGGTGCTGAGGGTGAGGGGCTCCATCTGCGGATAGTCGAAGTTCTCTTTTTCCATCACCGAACTGACACTGCGGAAGATGGTGGAGGTGCAGTTGTTGAACATGAAGTCGAAAGGCAGCGTGTAACCTTTCTTCACCTGGTTGTCCATCAGCCGCCACAGTTCCTGTTTCTCGTGCAGGGTGAGGTTGAGCATGTATTCCGTCACTCCCCGTTGCTCGTTGCGGTAACGCTCCATATAGGTCTCGTAGGGCACCGGTTCGTAGGCGGCTCTCATCTGTCCGGCGAGCAGCAACACGTTGAAGAGCGGTCCCGGCTCTTCGATGGTGTTGTAGGAATAGCAATAGTCGAGGTTGTGAACGGGACTTTTCAATCGTAGTGCGCTGTGCCCCAAGGCGTAAAAGCCTTCCTCGCCGGGAGAGGCGATGAGCAGGCTGACAATGGCCAGGTTGCTGCTGTCGGGCAGCAGTTCCACCTTGGCGGTGTCGACTGGTGTCTCCTTGGGCGTGGATGTTCCGGAGAGAGTTTCCGTGTTGTCTTGAGCCATGGACACGAAGGGCGTTGCCAGGCAGGCAAGTGCCAGGATGATGGCTGCCAAACGCAGATACTGTTTGCGATTATCTGATTGCAAATCCTGATATTCAGTTCGGGCGGATTGCATATCCGCCCGAACGCCCGGGTGCAAAGGCTGTTTGCTTTTCATCATAAGAGAGTCAAGTCTTATATGTCGGTATAAAATGCGAAGTGGTGCTCGTTGAACTGGCATTTTGCCAGTCCGAACCTCACCAGTCTTGCCAGTATGTTCACGGTGCGGTGGTGTCCCACGCCGGAGGTGCGCTCCACCTGCCGGAGGGTGATGCCCGGCGGTCCGTCGAGTGCGCGCATCACCTGCCGTTCCTCCTCGCCGATGTTCACCAACAGTCCTTTTGCCGTTTGTTCGTCGCGCCAGATGCGCAGGTGCACGGGCGAGGCGACGATGTTCTCGTCGGCCACACGGATGTAGGCCTTCCATCTACCGTCGTCGCCAAGGGCCTTGATGGGTTTGTGCTTGGCTTCCGGCACGGTGGCCACCACGATGGTGCGTCCCTCTGCCACGAAGGTCTCAAAGGTGATGTCGGCGGCGGGGTGGCAGTAGTGGGTGGCGGCTTCCTGAAGCATGTATTTCTCCTCCTCGGACCTGACGCCGGAGAGGTGGCCGTCGTCGCGCACGCCGACAAGCAGGCGGCCACCATCGGTGTTGGCGAATGCCGACACCGACTTGGCGAGTTTGCAAGCATCGGTGACTTTGTATTTGAAGTCTTGCTGCTGATGCTCGCCTTCGTCGATGAGTCGTTGGAGATAATGCCGTGGCATGGTGCTGCTCTCTGTTGGTTTTTTCCAGGGTTTCCAGGGTTTCTAGTAATCCTAGTTTTCCTAGTAGTCCTAGTAGTCCTAGTTTTCCTAGTAGTCCTAGAATTTCCTATAACTTCCTAAAATTTCCTATTCTCAATAGAGATAAATCTTGAAATCTTTCACGCTTGCGGGTGCTCCCTGCTCTGCGCGGGGGAGATATTCGATGGCGGAGATGGTCTGCACCGCACCAAGGTCGATGACGAGGAGGTGGGGTAGGGAGGTGCCTTTCTCCGTCTGCCAGAAGGTGGACTCCTGCAGGTCGTAGACCTTGTCGCCGGTGTGATTGCCGTTCTCCTCTTCCGACGTGGCGTATTTGGTCGTCCATGGTTCGCGACTGAGCCGTTTGCCGTCGGCGCCTTGCAGGTAGAGTTCGGCTATGGCCACTTGGCTCTTGCCATCTTGCGCCGAGAGGCACTCTATGGCAAGGTAGCGGCCTTTCTTCTGCCCGTCGAACTTGACAGTCTGCCATCCGTTGCCAGCCTTGAAGGCACCTGTCGACACCGGTGTGGCGGAGTTGAGGTCGGGCTTGTCGCCGATGTTGTTGTGCTTGTTGCTCTTCTCCAACTGCAACTTGTTCAGTTCGGGTTCGGCCTGGCCCCAGACAACGGCCTCGCGGGGACCCGCCACGTCGAGCACGATGACTTCGTTCTTCCCCTTCTTCAGCCAGCAGCCAGGTATGTAGAGCGTCTGCTGCGGGCCGATGCTCCAGATGCGCCCCATGGCGTGGCCGTTCACCCAAACCTGTCCTTTGCCCCAGGTCTCGAAGTTGAGGAAGGTGTCGCCCACCTTCGAGAGGTTGAAGTAGCCGCGATAGTAGCCGCGCTTGCTCACCAGGTCGAGGCCGTCGCGGTTCCACATCACCTTCCCTCCAAGGCGCACGGCATTGTCTGGTTGGGTGTAGTCGTTGTTGTGCAAGAATGCTTCTGTGGCTTTCTCGTATGTGTCGGGCAATGTGATTTTTGTCCATTGTAGTGGTTTCCAAGTGGTCTCGATGCCGGCAATCTCCGAAGTGATGGTCACTTCGCTTGTGATGCCCTTGAAATCCTTGATGGCCCTGCCGAAGTTGATGCGCCCCATGGCCTCCACAAGGATTTCCAGTTCGTCGCCTTGCTTCACCGGCGGCAGGGTGAGGGTCTTCTCATTCTTCACACGGTCGATTTTCCCAATGTACTTGCCATTGACAAACACTTGTGCGAAGTCGTGGAAGTCGGCGGTGAGCACGCTTGGTTCGCTGATGGCCGGCAGAGTGGTGATATAGCACATGGCACCCCAGCCCATGTCCATTTCCTCAAAAGTCTTCAGACCACCTTCTTTCGCGATATAGCCGGTGGCGTTGAATATGGATGAGAACTCCTTCAACTCAAATTTTGGCACGGTGATGATGCCCATGGGTGCCTTGGGCACGGCGGGCATCTTCTTGCCATCGTTGTATTTCTCCATCATCTCGCGCAGTTCCCAGAACTTGGGTGTGGCGAGACCCCATTCGTTGATGGGTGCGTCGTAGTCGTAGGAGGTGACGTCGGGTGCGAAGCCAGGGCTGTTGGCTCCCGCCCAATGGCCGAAGGATGTTCCGCCATGGGTCATGTAGAGTGAGAAGCTGATGCCTTTGGAGAGCATCTCGTCCATGCCGGCCACCATGTCCTTGGCAGGGCGTGTCTCATGCCGTGCCCCCCATTTGTCGAACCATCCGCTCCAGAATTCCGAGCACATCTTCGGGGAGTTGGGGCGCAGTTCGCCGAGACGGCGGAACTGGTCGTCGATGTTGGCGCCGGTTCCGAAGTTCATCGTCCAGATGAGGTTGTCGAGGCCGTTCTTGGTGAAGTTGCTCGACCAGTCGCATTGGAAGAGTGCCACGTCGTTGCCATAGATGCCTCTCAGGCAGTCGCGTATTTCCGACACATAGGGCTTGTCCTCGCCGTATGAACCATATTCATTCTCCACCTGTATCATGATGATGGGGCCTCCGTTGGCGATGGTGAGCGGAGCCAGTTGCTTGCCCACCTCTTGCTCGAAGATTTTCACGCGTTCCATGAAGTAAGGGTCACGCTCACGCAGTTTGATGTCTTTCTTCTTGAGCAGCCACCAAGGTAGTCCGCCCATCTCCCATTCGGCGCAGACGTATGGGCCGGGTCTGACAATCACATACATGCCGTTTTTCTGGGCCAAACGGCAGAAAGCGGCGACGTCATTGTTGCCGGTGAAGTCGAATTGGCCTTCTTGCTGCTCGTGGATGTTCCAAAACACATAGAGGCACAGTGTGTTCATACCCAAGGCCTTGCACATCTTGATGCGATGCTCCCAATAAGGCTGTGGAATGCGGGGATAGTGCACCTCGGCGGCTTTGATGACAAAGGGTTTCCCATTGAGCAGGAAGGTTTTGTCGCCAATGGCGAACGTCTCTCTTTTCTGTGCCGTGGCAGCGACGGTGAGGGCCATGAGAAGGGTGGCCGTCAGCAATAGTCTAAGGGTTTTCATGGTGGAAAGTTTTTTTGTTTTTAGGAGGAAATAAGAGGAAATAGGAGATAATAGGAGGTTTTAGGAGAGACTAGGAAATTCTAGGAAGACTAGTGCCCCTAGGAAAACTAGTATCTCTAGGAAGACTAGCGCCCCTAGGAAAGACCCGCTCTCCTAGGAAACCAAGTCTCTTAGAAGCTGTCGAGCCAGGCCTTCAGCTCCATGATCATCTCGATGTGGTATTTGAAGCTCAGGCGACTGCCCCAGCCGTGTCCGCCGTCGGGGTAGACGTGCAGCGAAGCCGGCACGTCGTGGCGGTAAAGCTCCAGGTAGTAGTTGGTGCCGTTGGAAGGCTCTACCACGTTGTCGTCGTCGCTGAGTGCAATCCAGGCGCGCGGCGTGGTGCGTGTGACAAGCAGGTCGCTGCTGTAATTCTTCTCCTTGCGCTTCTGGTTGCCCTTGCCCAGGAAATTGTCGTGGGAGCCTTGGTGGCAGAAGCCTTGCATCATGGTGATGACGGGATAGAAGAGGATTTGGAAATTCGGTTTGGCGTTCCTCTCGGAAAGTGTGGCCACGATGGAGGCAAGATGGCCTCCTGCCGAGGAACCCATGATGCCCACCTCATTGGATTTGATATGCCATTGCATGGCGTTGCGTCGTACCATCTTGATGGTTTCTTCCGCATCAGAGATGGGCACTTCGGGATTGCCGTTGGGCATGCGGTATTTGAGCACGAAGGCCGAGATGCCCATGTTTTGGAAGAACTTGGCCCATTCATGCCCTTCGTGGTCCATGGCGAGACCGGAGTATCCACCACCCGGGCAGATGACGATGGCACGCCCCGTGGCTTTCTTTTCCGCGGGATGGTATGCCCACACCTTGGCAGTGTCGTTGGCTATTCCGCTACGGTTGGGAGCTCCCTTGGGCCATAGGTTGATTACTTGGATTTTCTGGGCCGGAAGTATGGCCGCAACAGCCAGCAAGGCTGTCAGCAATAGGATTTTTCTTGTCATGGTTGCAATCTTTTTTACCTCGCGTCAATCAATAGGCACATCAACCTTGTTTTCATGTAGTGTGCCGAAATCATCACGCAAATTTTTTGCAAAGGTAGTGTTTTTTTTGAAATATCCCAAGTTTGAAACTTGCTTTTGAAAGTGTCTGACATTCAATTTGATAATACTAGTGAAATGTGCTAAGACAAGGTGTGTTTGCACATTTTACTTATATTTAACCATTTTTCGCAAGTCATTTCGACCGTCGACCAGTGCTGGTTACACCAGGATGCCGTCCCCGTATTCCAATTCGCTGAAGAGTTTGTGGCATAGGGTGATGCGGAAATGATTTGATGAAGATGAGCAAGACAAAAAACAAAAAAATGTCCTTTTGTTTTGTTTTGTATATGGCTTGCATTACCTTTGCATGCAAAAAGAAGTAATACAAACTAAACACCCGATGACAGACCAGATTATCTGCTTTATAGAAAAAACAATTCTAAAAACCGACCATTTCTTGCATCGTACTTTCAGCAGAAACGATGGAACCGAAGGGCTTTATCCCAACAAGATATTGCCAAAGGAAGGTGCCTTCCTGCGCTGGAATAACTTTTATTTTGGCCGGAAAGTGTTCCCCCATCTCAAGAAACTCATCGACATAGCCATCAATGAGAACATACCAGAAAATATCCAACCTGAGGAAAGGAAAAGATTGGAGAAGGATATGATACAGAGTATGTTGGCTTTGGAAATCACTCCTTTGGAATATTTCATATTCGACTTCCCACACTTGTCTTACAAAGAGCGCACGGAATATCTTTCAGATGCGGAACGTTGGCGTGTGCTCCATGAGGTTTTCGGGGCGGAAGTGCGCAACGACCATGCCGACAAATGGCGCTTTTACAATTTGATGAAGCCGTACTTCCATCGTGAGGCTTGCAAGGTGGGACCTGATGCAACAAAGGAGGATTTCATGGCTTTCTTCTCACGACATCCGCGATTCTTCGTCAAAGAACTCACCGGCTGTTTCGGGAGAAACGCCTATATGCTGGAACCCAAGGACAAGGCCGAAGCAGAGGCCGTTTACAAAAAACTGTATGAAAATGGTTCATGGATACTGGAGGAACCTATCATACAGTCGAAGGAAATGGCCTCTTGGAACCCCACCTCGGTCAATACCGTACGTGTGGCTTCGTTTCTCACAAAAGAAGGCGTGCACCACAACCTTACACCATTGTTCCGAGTCGGACGTCTTGGCTCCATTGTGGACAATGGGGTCAGCGGCGGCATTGGTGCCGGCATTGATGTAGAAACCGGACGTGTCGCCACAGAGGGGTTCGACGAACATGGGCACCATTTCGAGACACATCCCGACTCCGGCATGCGCTACATGGGGTGGCAGCTGCCTGAATGGGACGCGTTGATGCACCTCATAGAGGAAATTCACCGTTCGCTGCCTCCTTACCATCGATACGTGGCCTTCGATATGGCACACACCCAACAAGGATGGGTGCTGGTGGAGGGCAACTGGGGGCAGATGGTGCTGCTACAGAGAGGAGCACGAAGAGGAGTGAGAAAGGAATTCCTTGAATATATCAGCTAGGTCCTCTAGTATTCCTAGTATTCGTATTCCTAGGGTCTCTAGTATTCCTAGGGCTTCTAGTATTCCTAGGGCTTCTAGTATATCTAGGCCATACCATACAAACTTAAATCAATCATCAAAATGCGAAAAAGAAACTATTGCCTGTTTGTAGCCATGTTAGTGATGGCATGCGCACAGGCCAAAGTGAGACTTCCACACCTCATTGGTGACAACATGGTGCTTCAGCAGAATACGGAAGCACGGCTATGGGGGTGGGACGAGCCAGGCAAAGACGTCACCGTCAGCGTCTCGTGGAGTACAAAGACCTACAAGGCCAAGACCGGGAAGGACGGAAAGTGGATGGTGAAGGTCTCCACTCCGGCTGCCAGCTACACACCGTTGTCCATTGCTTTCGACGATGGCGAAACCGTCATCATCAATGGCGTGCTCTCTGGAGAGGTGTGGGTGTGTGCCGGACAAAGCAACATGGAGATGCCGGTGAAAGGTTTCGGAAACTGTCCCGTCGAGGGTTACAACGAGGAGGTGTTGCAAGCCCGGCGTTACAAGGGCATACACTATGTGAAGGTGCCAAGCGTGATGAGTATGACACCCCTGGAGGATGCCGACTGCGAGTGGCG
>Ga0247610_10002445_pt1 | contig 21332 bp, 35 predicted proteins | sample 174DNAGHGhighgp2_FD_193483 | JGI IMG/M metagenome (GOLD analysis project Ga0247610, IMG submission 193483) | Sheep rumen microbial communities from Palmerston North, Manawatu-Wanganui, New Zealand - 1742 DNA GHGhigh gp2 | ecosystem: Host-associated > Mammals > Digestive system > Stomach > Rumen...
TAGACTTATTTCTGATTTGCTATATTAGGGAATTTCTATAAGTACTAGGACTACTTCTGGAACTGAAATTAGGGGCAGGGCTTTTAAAACTGCAAGGGATTTTAATTCTGGATTTATAAATGTTGATGGGGATATAGCTGTTTGTAAAATTGCAGAGAAGGAGTGGAATCCCACATCTTTAGATGGAATAGAAGAGACTTGGATTTACAAAAAATTGGCTGAAAAAGAAAAGTGGGAAAAAGTGCCAACTCTTGAGGATATTAGAAAGGCATATACTAAACATAAAGAAGAACTTGCTACTAAAATAGCGAATGGATTCGATTTCCTGAGGTATTTTCAGTAGTTTACGAGACTTTTGCAATCTGGAGAATTTAATGATGAACTAAATAAGGCTGGAATTCCTTTAGACTAGGCTAAGAGATTATTTAATGTGAATAATCCTATTTTCTCTATTCAAAAATTTTTGGAATTCTATAATAGAGAAGGGGTTCGAACATTGATTAGTAAAAAAGCTTAGGCCTCAAGAGAATTAAAGGCTTTTATAAGTAATAAATTAGCACTTGAAAATAACCATGATTATATTGTAAATATATTAACGGAGTCCAGAAAACGATATATAAAAAATAATCTCCAAACTTTATCTCCACAACATATATCACGATTAATATTTGGAAATAATCAGACTGATTTAGATCTGACCTCTTTAGATGTGGAATCATACACGGAAGATATAAAAGAAACTATTGAACAAAAAATAAAAAACCTTTCAACGGATTAGTTAAAGAGATTTCTTTACAAAGAAATTTCTAGGGCTCAATATATCCCTGAAGGCTTAATATATTCTAAACAAGAAATCACTCCAGTACCTGAGTTAGAGATGTTTATTAATCCAGAATTGGTTAAATATAATCTATTAAATCAATTGTTCGGACAGTCCTATACATTCTTTACTATGGGAACTCATGTAGAGAAAGACTTTAAAGCTGATGTGAGAGGCGATGTAATTGCAATAGAGTCTGAACAAATGACTCAGAACACTAAACGTAATGTGGCATTAACTGCTACTAAAAATGCACTTCTTAGAGGAAGACTTGGAGGAGTTAAGAAAACTTATAAAATAATTGCTTTAGGAGAACCTACAAATGAATGCTATAATCTTTTTGGAGATTCTGAGGAACATTTGAAAATACAAGATGGCGCCACTTATGTTAATACGATAACACATAGGGAAGAGCTACATTCTTTAGGAGGAAATCCTGTAGGATACATCACAAAACCATTTGTATCAAGCGGCAAATATGGAACCAGAGTGGAGATAAAAACCGCCGGATTCCCAATAGGAAACAATACAATAAAATTGGGAATTGGAGTTCCAGATGCAGTCTATGAAGACTATAATGGAGGTCCTATTAATGTGTATAATTCATACACAGAATGGTGCTATCAAAATTCTAAATTAGGACGTTTTGGGCAACAGTGGCGTCTTAATAAGGTAATGAATAATAATTTAACTTGGACTCAGACTTTAAATTTAGAGGGAGTATCTGGATAGAGCTATTGGGACTATGTGAAATCCCTGAAAGAGTCTGAGACCGTTTTAAAGGATCTTCCTAAAGTATATCGTAAAAATCCAGATGGCACTATTTTATGTATAGACCTCAGTACGTTACAAGTAGTGGACGGCTATACTATATATATAGCTGCCGAGGCTTGGTCAACTGGAGATATTAAAGCAGGGACTGAGAAAGTTTGTGCAATAGTAGGTACACAATCTAAAAATGTTGATGTTGATGACGCTATTAACACGTATTTAAATAATATAAACTCCGAGGGAAGGAATTTTTAGGAAGATGATGTTGTTAAAATAATCAATCACGAAAATCCAAATGGTTATATAAATTCCAATTTCCAATTATGGCAATATGTATTTGGAGGCTTCATGAGTATGCACAAAGACTCAAATGGGATTTTAACAACCACTAATGACGAATCTTCAGAAGATCTTTTATATAGATTTTCTTATAAGGCAATTATGAGGCGCGCAACGGGCGACCCTAATATACATACTACTGATAATTATATAGCTCCAATATCAATGAGTTGTATGGATTATGCACCAACAGCAGGAGCTATAAAGGCTGCTAAGATAAACTCTAATCCATTAAGCATATTAATTGGAGAATATGATGCTTAGGGAAATGAAATTTATAAGAAGGCTATATATCATAGTATATCTACTTCTGATACCGGACCACAGTTAGATGCAGAACATTCTGCTATTAATGGAACAGTTACATTTATGTCCCAAGTTATTAATGCTCTTGCAGCTAGAGGGTATTCGATAGATAGTACTGATGAATGTTATTCAGGAATTTTGGCGTTAACAGAATCTGGATTAGAGGACATTTTCTCGCCTGATTTTAAAGAATTATAGGGGCAGACTATTGTTTAGAACAATCTTCGTACAGACTTGGCAAAACTTATTGTTGATACACTTATAACTCAACGTAATACACTGTCAGCTGGAAAAATTGGATTGTTAGAAGCTCTTTAGGAAGGTTTAGCACCTATTAAAAATAGAGAGCAGTATTCTAAGTATATTACTTTAAGTAATCCAACTATTTTTAATAAATTGATTAGTAATATTGCGGCCGCTTTATCTAAATCAGCTATAAAATTTAAAGCTTAGGGTGGAGCAAATGTATTAGCTCCTTCAGATGGTTCAATATAGATATTAAATAACCACTCTGCACAATATTACATAGATCAAACCCATAGAGAGGGGCTAACTATTGCGCAAGAAGAGTCTGATAATCATCCTCTATTCCATTCCGAATTGGTCATGGAGCATTTTTATAAGATTAAAGCTATTGATGACAAGGGAGTAACTTAGTATTATAATGGAGAAACTTGGGAATCAAATGAGCGTTCCGTATTATTAACTCCCCCATTATTTTATAAATTACCAAGGTTAGGAAAGGGTATAGAAATTACAGAGGATCTTGAACAACCTAGAGATTTAGCTCCATATCATCTGACTTTTAAAGATACAAATGGGAAATTACATAATATATGGCAACTAAAAGCAATTAAAGATTGCTGGGATGCTGAGGTGGCACATAGCTCTGGAGAATTATCTAAAGAAGCATTAGAAGTACGTAAATCCAATATGGCTCAAGTTCTTGCTGCAATAAGTCCTTCTGGATATGCCTCAGAAGTAAGTGTTATAAATGAAGCGGGAGAAGAGGAGATAGTTACGGTGGATAAAACAAGCATAAGTATAGATCCTTATGAAGTAATACTTCCTAATAGCTATAAGTATATATTTGGAATAACAGAAGGATAGGATCTTCAGGAAATTCTAGATGATCCAAATTATTTTATAAAAAGACTATTAGACCAGGAGCAATCATCTTTGGGTCCAAAGAATTATTCAATAGCATTAAAAACCTTAAATAATTCTGAATAGTATTATTTATTGGATACCTCTAAGGATACTTAGGATCAGGTAGTTCCAGAAGGCTTTGAAAAAGTCACTGTACATACTACTACAGATAGTTTAGGAAATGTTTATAGAGTCGATCCTAAAACTAATAAAATTCTACATATCATGCCTAATGGTTTGGATTTTTATTAGGATCCTAACACTATGTAGATTATAATTACAGGAAATACCGAAGCCTTAGTAGAACTAATTAAATCGTTAGATCTTCCTAAAGTAAGTTTGGGAACTAGAGCTCCTGAAAATCTTGTTGAGGCATTACAAAAAGATTCAGATACACCTAAATCTATTCGTAATGCTATCAACAATTTGAAAGTAAGTTCTGGAGAAGATTTAGAAAATGACGAAAAGGGTTTATTATAGGAAATATTATCTGCAATTCCAATTTCTGAAAGATTAGATGCTGATACTATCGAAGGCCTTTTGGGACAAATAATAAATGCCGCTAATACAAATGAGAAATTAAGGACTCATCTTATAAATGCAGAAGTCCTTGAAATAGCTAATGGCACTCTTAAAGCTACTGCAAAGGCTACAAAAGTTGTTAATAAATTCAAAAATAATTTTGAGTATATAATCAAAAATGGACATGAGTTATATACATCCTTTAAAAAGTCTTTGGATTTTATAGTAGCGAGAACGCCTTCTCAATGTCATCAGTCTTTTATGAAAATGCGCGTAATAGCCTTTAATGATACTGAAGCCAATGTAGCTTATGTAAGTAGATGGCAATTATGGTTACAAGGTTCTGACTTTGATATTGATAAAGCATCATTAATGGGCTTTGGATTTATTAATGGAAAGTTCGTAACTCACTCTCCATATGCAGATATATCTACTGATAAACATTTAGAGGCTTCCTGTGAACTTCCTTTACCTACTGGCAAAGAATTGACAATAGTTTCTTCTCAAACAAATACTCCATATACGTTAATGACTAAGAGTATATTTAAAACAATTAAAGAACGTACAATTAATGGAGCTTAGGAAAAATATGAAGAAATTAGGGATGTTAATGACTCACGAATGATTGCAGAAATTGTGGCGAAGCCATCTATAAAAAATGGTGAAGAAACATTTACTGGGACGATTACTATAAAAAGTAATCTAAATGGAAATCACTTCTATAGACTATTGTTTTATTATCAATTAGTTAATTATGTTCATTAGAAATATCCAAATGGTAATTTTGAGATCGTTGACACCTATTCAGGAGTGTATAGAAGTTTTGAGGCTGATATTTTCGGTAATCCTGATGCTGAAATAGAAAATAATTGGAGAAGTTTTAATAAATTATTTCAAGGCGTTCCAACCGAATTTGCTAACCTTAAGACAGCTTTTGGATTAATTTAGGCAAATGCTGATGGAACAGTTCAGGTACGCCAGAATTGGATAACATCTTTAGAAGACCTGCAACAATTGAAGGTATTACTTTCAGTCTATAATAAAGCTGAAGGTATATTGATAAATAAAAATAATTCCGATGATAAGGTTTTGAAGGAGATTATAGATACACATAATAAATATTTCTCTAGAATTGGAAGACATTTATAGCGTGTTGCTGTTTAGAATTTTATTATCCATAAAATGCAGGCTATTTCTGCTGATCCTCAAAATTTAGCATAGGGACAAACTTCAGTAGATGTTCCAGTAAATGTTATAAAAGCTTTAGCACGCAAGTCTGAAACTTAGGGCTAGTTAGCTGAGATAGATCCTGGAGCAGTTACAAGTTAGTTCACTTAGATTTTGTTAAACATTGGAGCTAAAGATAATATTGGTATAGTAGCCACTGGAATGAAGGGTTTTGAAGCTCAATCTATGTATGTATATCGAGTATTAAGCCAAGGAACTGCTGCAGATTAGGAAAAATTACTGTGTGATTTAAATATTGGAGGCACGGAAATTAAGCTTATTGCTAATGCACATGCAGCAAATTCTATAACAGTATTATCTAAGAATGTGGAAGATGCATTAGGCACAGTCAGCCAAGTTATGGATGCATTCTTAAATATTTCCGGATTCTTATCATTAGCTACGGATAATGCTAAAGATCCTAACTTAAGTAAAGTTAATGGAGATAGTGAGATGATGCCTTTATATATAGCCGGAACTGCAGTAGGACTTTCTAATGAATTCTTAACTAGAGTGATGGGAACTTAGGCTGGATTATATTGTAGAGACTTGTAGAAATCAAATGTCTATACCGGACAGGAGGGAGCGTTTAGTGCAAGGGAGGCTATATAGTTTTTAATTGGAGGACCTGATTTATCCCAACTTTCAAAGGACTCAATAAATAAGTTAAAATAGGCTTATAAAGGTCCTTAGAGAGATGACGCTGAAGAAGAGAACGAACTCTCTGTAAGTGAGGTACGACAAAGAATGCTCGACGATATCCCAACAGCTCTTGAATAGTTAGACATCATTCGAAAGGATCTTATAAATAATGCTATAGAAAAGGGGTATACATCTAGTACATATTCAGACCTTAAATTTATAAAGGGGTATAAGAACTGGGCACTTATGCATAATTAGGTTATTAATGAATATGTTATGGCAGATAATGGTTAGGAATACAGAGTTTTGGATATTTTACAAGATTTATCTAAAATTGCTGGAGAGATGCGTATTATATCCCAATTAATCTTGAATTAGGGACTTCCAAATAATTTAGAGGAATAGCTCACTTTTGTTAGATCCTTTGAGGGCATAATTAAAACAGCCCAACGAAATAGTGGGTTGGGAAAGACTCTATATGATAAGTTGCAAGGTAAAAGTGATCTAACGCTTAGTGAAGAAAGATAGTTAGAGAGGTTGAGAAAATTATTAGATACGGGCGGATTATTAGATCAACTTTCAAAGGCCAATGAAGATATCTTTACAATACAGGAGAAGGATGAGGACAAAAGAGATGTTCGAATATCTTTAAAAAAGTTTTTTGAAGATTAGGCATATAGGGATTTAGTTTTAGAGATCCTCGATCAATATACAATAGTAACCAATCCTCTAAGAGTTATTTTAAATAATCAACATTATTATGGGGATTTAAAGGCTATGTATAAGTTATATAAACAAGAGACAGCCGAGTCTTACTTGTTTGAAATTACTGATAGTATTTCTAGGGATATACTTAAAAAAGATTGGAAAATTCCTAAAAGTATGCTAGATTAGGCTCATAAACAGTTAGCTAGAGCGGTCTCTTATGAGGCAGTAGGTTTATTTTTAAATGAGGGGTATTCATAGGTAACAATTCCGATTAAGAATCCAATAACAGTCGATTTAGGTACAGCGAGTGGTAGATTAAAATTTGTTGATGTAATGGATGAATATATTCCAACACTTAAGTCTTCTGTGGAAGATTTAAAGGATAATCATTTTATAAAATCTCTTATTTTAAGTAGCTTTGATCGCACATTAACTCATTAGGCAACTTAGGCGTTAACTTCTACCGTAAAAACATCTTTTGAACCTACTGATGTATATGCACAAAATGAACTAGACAAAGCGTTTAAAGGGCTATAGGATTTAAAACATCGTGGAAGTGGAATTACCGCGTCTGGATAGAAGTTATCTGTATATGATGTCTTATTTCTCTATACTTTAATTAAGTATACAGATAATAATAATCCAAATTCTTTAATTTACTTCTTCTACTAGGATATAAAGAATAGTGTAGAATAGATGGGTAAAGGAATTGCATCTGGAAAAATTGTATTGCAATACTTAGAATATCTTAAGGGCATTGATGCTGATTAGAATAAAAAGAATGCAATAAAATATAAATTTATAGATAAATAGACGAATGAAGCTACTGACTTACTAAAAGTAAGTGTTGCTCCAAAGGTTTCTGTACACAGTTTAAAAAATCTCAAGGCTTTTCCAATATATGTTACAGAAGATTTGACTAAGAGAACCGTAACTTACTGGGAAAAGTAGGATGATACTAACTCAGCTCCAATAAATGGAAATGGAGAAATAGATTTTGATATGTAGCAATAGTAGGCTTACGAGCAACAGTAGACTGAGGATGTCGGTGTTGAGTCATCGAAGAGTGTAAATACCGGAAATTATGGAGAGATGTCTACACTAACACTATCTAAATCTGCTGTAAATGAATTTGCAGTTATAACCGAAAATGCTGAGGCAAAACCTCTATCAGAAGATGCACAACAAAAATAGTGGGGACCTACTATAAAATAGGTTGAGAGTGGAATTAGTGAATCTGGGGAGGTTGCACTTGGAATGGTGTATACAAATCAAAACGGTGAAGAGAGGAAGTTTATTTTAAATATTAAATCTAAATTATCTAATTTGGATTTAGAGCTGAATTCTGAGAACTTTAAGAATGCTAATAATAAAGTATTTGCACTTGATAAGAAGGGCGCCCTTCTATTTTTTAGAATCAATCCAGAGACTGGGGTTGCTGAACTAAATGAACGAAGATTATTAACTATGTTAACCAAATCTTGTGAATAATATATGGCAGATATTTGTATGATATCTAAAAATCGTAAATACCAGACACTGTAGAAAGTGTCTGGTGTTTCCGGTTTTAATCTTGATTATGCAGTGGCACACGTTAGTCAAGATCTGTAGAGGGAGCCACAATTAGATGATATAAATGGGGCGAATTCAGAGCCTTATATAGTAAAAGAGTTGAAATTGAATCATCAAGATGGAAAATATTATAGAAATACTAAGGAGTTATTTTAGCAACTCGGAGTATCCACTATTTAGGAAGCTAATTCTAAATTAAATAATTAGTATAGAGACTTAGAAATCTCTATTACAGATTTTTATGGAGTAGCTATAGTTAATATTGAACATCGGCCAACTGAATTTACTTTAGAATTTGAAGAGGAATTAGAGATTGATCCAAGAGTATCGACTACAAGAAATGCCGCTGTACTTAAACATATGAGTGATAAGTTGGGAAAGCTGTATGGAGTAGTTTATCATGTTGTAGATACTGCAACTCTATCAGATATGGGAATTGCTTAGGAGGTTCCAAATAGCGCTTTAGCTGCAGGATTTATATATAATGGAGAGATCTATATAAATACTGATATAGCATCTATAGACACTCCAATACACGAATTGCAGCATTTAATTCTAGGGGCTTTAAAATTTTAGAATCCAGAGTTATATATAACTTTAACACAATCTATGGAAGCTCTTCCTAATTATGCGCAACTTGCATCAGAGTTTAAATATAGAACTAGAAACGATGTTAATGAAGAGATCTATATAGATAATATTTCTAAAGCTCTAGTGGGAAAATCCAGCGCTTTAGATTCTTTACCTATAGGAATAAAAAATGAAATTATCTATTAGGCTCAAAGAACTCTAGATTCTGCATTATTTGGGAAATATTCTGTTAAGGCAATTGATTAGAATCGATTATTTAAATATTCATTAAATGAATTAGCCCACTTCGTAAGATCTACAGCGACATCTATTGAATCTGTTGATTATGGGGAATTAGCGCGCTTAAATCGTTTAGTTGCAAATACAAAAGAGAGATTATTAGAATCCGGAGAATTAACTGAAATATGTGAATAATATGAAATGTTTATATTACTACAATAACAAACAATTTGATTCGGAATTAGGATTAGATTATTATTTATATAAAGAATAGCTTATAGATCCGGATATTAAAGATTTGGTATACTCAATGCCTGAAAAAGCTAGGGTGGTTTATAATAAACTTAAAACTGCACATAACAGTTCACAAGTTACTTCTGAGTATACAATTGGATCTGATGGATAGCTATTAGAGATATTAAAAACATCAAATCCTAATTCTATATCAGTATCTAATTTTATATCTAAAATTCCTAATGTCGCTAGTGGAAGCAATTAGTTGGTAACTCCAGAATTTAATTCAGAAAATTATTGGGCGAAACATATAGTAGACTGGAATACTGGAACATATTCTAAATTCGAAATAGCTGTATTAGGATTTGATAAAGATTCTGGGTTAATTCCATCAAAGGAATTTAATGGTAATTTGATTCCTATAGAGGCTAGTTTCCGAGAGGATTCTGAACAATTTAAAACTATGCGTGAGCATATAGAAACAATTTGGAGATAGGAGGGAGAAATCGGAACTGCCATACACGACTTATTAAGTTTAGCATTTTATGCAGAACGTGGATATCCATTGGCTTCAGTATTTAGTAGCCCTTCCAATATTGTAGCCAAATTACAGAGACTTCTCGAACAAGATGCTCATAGTAAAAAATTAAATGCAGTAGAACGCTGGGGATTAGATTCAGAGGAGGCCTTGCAATCAATAGCTGTTTATGCCTATAATTTAGGAAAAGAGATTTGTGAAAGCGTCGGGGCTTAGGATTTGTCTCAAGTATTATTATTTTCAGAAGGCGGTTTAGTATCCGAGTTTGAAATTGATATGCCAAATAGATCTAGAGAAGTGGGACAACTTGCTGGACGTATGGACTTATTTGCAATGAATATGACCTCTGGACAAAGTGCCGTTATAGATTTTAAATGTTCTCCAGCAGAAGTTGTCGATGATGTAAAGGAGTTAACCTATTCTTATCAATTAGCTATTTATAGAAGAATGTTGGAATAGTTGCATATTCTTGGCAACAACGATTTTGAAAAGGGAGACATTGAACATTGTAGAACTTTAGTAGCACCAATAGGATTTAAAGACTTTAAATACGACCGTGATACTAAGACTTGTTCTCTTACAGGAATTTATGCAAAAACTGGATCATATTTGTAGGATACATTAGCATCTACAGCAGATAAAGTTAGAGACCTGGATATACGAGAGCGTATTATTCGAAATGTAAATAATGTACTGCCGATAAAAATATCGTTTGAAAGTCCTACAGAGGATTGGCAAGAGGACATTGATAAAATCCAACGAAGGCGATTCCCTGTAATTACTAAATATAAATATGAATCAGATGAGGATATCGAAGAGTATATTAAAACTCATGGTAAAATTATATTCGATAAGGTTACAAAAAAATGGGTATATAGAGCAAATAAAGGCTCTTAGGCCTAGGATATTTCGGCAGAAGCTACTGATGAAGCTGCAGCTAAAGTAGAAATTTTTAAAACGCTATAGATGCGATTGACTAAACATACATCTGTAGACGGTATTAGAAATAGAGTGAAGACTTTAAAAAGGTTAATAGAATCCTCAACACCTCCGAATGAAGAGTCTAGGGGTAAATTTCCTGCATGGTTAGCTACTAAAGTGAACCGGTATCGAAATCCACAAACTTGGGAAATTATATCTTTTGATAAGCCTACAAATGATTGGCTAGAATCTAGGGGATATATTATGCTCAGACATAAACAATCTAATCAAATAGATGTTTTAAAAGTTAGTTAGTTTCCTAATTTAAGAAAACGAGTAGCACTGACTAAAACGTCCGATTATGATGATCCATTATTATTGGGAACATATATGTCTGATGAGGTACAACGTAGTATTCCAGAGGAGTTGACTTTATAGAGCTGTTTTGGAAATATAGAACTTATGGAAGTGATGGAGGTTTTAAATCATTTCTCTGGAACTTTCGGATTTAGAGGGGAATATTCTCCGTCCATTGGACATATTGAAGTAATTAATCCTAATTATGAACGTGAATCTATAACCGCATCTAATAAACAATTACTTTATAATTACTCTCAATTATGTGCTCATGATAAAGTTGAAAACTCTAATGTAAAAAACAATTTCAAAGGACCATAGAGAATTCGATTATGTTCTGCACTAGAATTAGCTCGAAGATCTTTACTAGAGGCTTTAGAATTTAGTTAGGGAACTCGTTTTAAGGATGTCCTTGGTAAGAGTCTTCAGACTATTACAGAAAGTATGGCCACAACGACACAATCGGAAGTTGATGTAGCCAGAAATAGGGAGAAGTTGATTCTTGACTTATAGAAAATTAAGGAAGATCTTGAAAAGGAGGATCCCACTTTAAGACAGTAGAATGTATCTACAACAACTCCTCACTCTCAAGCATCATCTCCAGCTTGGTATGTTCATAAATATATATAGGACGCAATACTGGAACAATCCCAAATTCCTATTAGACAACAATTAGAGGGAAGTAGTAATTATGTACAAGGAGGACTATCCTTTAAAACTTTTTTCACAAAAGGTTGGAATGGATTGCGAATAGATAACCCAGGAACTTTGGTTAATTAGAATTTAAATGAAATGACTAAGGTTTTAAATGTTGCCTATCAAAGAGAGCGAGAAGAAGCTCTGGAGTTGGCTACAGAAGTGCGAGAAAGAGTCGAAAGATTATAGAAGAGTAAATCTTTTAATGCATTATCTAGGTATTCTGTGGGAAACCAATCGGATTTATTTGAAAATATGTTTGTTTCTGATGAAAATGGATTAGATCCACGATTGATTTTACGTAACCCATTTGATCCAGAAGTAGCTTCAGCATTGAGCCCAGAAGAATTAGACTTTTTAAAATTCTTTTTAACTATTCGTGTATCTATTAAGACGGGCCGAGGGATATCTAAATCAGATCGTATCTCAGAAGAACTTTTAAAATAGTATCTAGAACAGAATTCTGAGGAATATCTGGTGGCTCCTTTATAGGCTGGAGGAATAGGATCTTCGCAAGTAGTCTTTAATAGCTTTTTTAAGGCAATGAAATTAAAGATTAAACGAATAGCGAAATTTGCAAAGGATTTTGCGGATGATTTAAATGGAACTTATGTTCCAGAAAAAGAGGATAAAATCAATGCCGGAGGAGAATTGTGGGAAGCTGCCAATAGATATGATATTGGGGATGATTTATCCACCAGATACGATTATATGGAATCTAAAGGAGGGGCTGGATATTTTGATACAAACCTCGAACATCTTCTATTAGGAATTGGAATAGCCAAAATCCAATAGGATGAATTAAATAAAGTGTTCCCTATAATTCAGGCAGTTTCTGCAAATTTATAGATGCAGTCTGTGACTTAGAATATTGATCTATCCGCCGATATTTAGTATATATGTGACTTCGTAAAATCCAAAATGTTTAATAGAATGATTGACTCGAAAACAGCTGGATCTATAGGTGATGCAGTTAGAGATTTGCGAGGTAATATGTCTAAATTAGGATTAGGATTTAATATTAAACAGTTGTATCAGGTCTATGATGGTATATTTAAAATAGGCGGATTAATAACTAGAAAGCCAGATGGTACCTCAGCATTTACACTTAAGAATGTTGTAGATGCAGCTAGATTTGTTGCTTCAGATTTAGGACATTTTGGAACCGGCATTTCAATGTGCGAGTCTTTAAATTATACCTATGGTATAAACGATATGGATACCAATCAATTAGCTTAGAAATTATCACAAGATAATGTCGGACTATATAATTTAGGAGAGGTATCAATGCGTATGGCATCTAGACCAGACTATTATAATAGAGCTACCATGTTCGTTGCTAGAATGAAAGCTGATGGATGTTTTGACGCTCATAGTTTTGATGGATAGACTTTGAAGTATAATTGGAAATAGGATAAGCGTTTTTCTGTATTTGCAAGTGGAGATACAAAGCATCCTGAATACAAGAAATAGAAGGGTCTTTATTATGAAGTTTGTAAGCAATTTATTAGAGAGGGAGCGATGCAACCTGGAGATCTAGATTTAGAAAATCCTAAGCCACTTCCTAGAGCATACACCGTTCAGGAAGCAGAGAGTATTAAAGCATTAGCTGATAGAATGTATGGATATTACTCACATGAGAAAAAATCCTTAATACAATCATTCACTATAGGAGCATTATTCTTCCAGATGAATACCTTCTTCTCATCTTTAAAGAATCAATATTTCTCAGGAAGGCGTTATACTTTGGAGGGCCACTATATATAGTATGAAGAACCTAAACCTGGAAGTCCTGGAGAAACTATTAAATATTATTGGAAAAATGTTGATGGGGAATTAGTGATGCAAACTGAAGAAACTGATTTGCCAGTAATGGTTTGGAAAGGCTTGCCTCAGGAAGGTATTGTAATAACTTGTGCTAGATTCCTAAGGGTATTTTTGGGAAAAGATCCTAATTTTGCTGGCCACGGAATTTCCGGAATGAAGGCCTTTTATGCGGAATCTAAGGATCCCGATGTACGATTATTATATAGAAGTAATATAAAGCAACTTTTATATGACTTATTTATATTCTTATTAATTGGGCAAGGTATTGGAACCCTGTTGTTGGCAGATTGGTTGGATGAAGCTAGAAAAAAACGTGGAAGTGATACTTTAGGAGATGCGGCTTTAAATAACTTAGAAACATGGCAATTAACTATGTTATTACAAGCAGCCTCATCATACAATGGTATTGGAAATGTTTTGGGAAAAGGTGTAGAATGGACGCCTTATGCACTTACTTAGAGTATGAATATAGTTGGTTAGCTATCTTCATATTTTTCTGGAGATAAAGACACCTTTGATTTAGTAATGTCTATAGGTGCAGCTCCAAAACAGTTTAAATATCTTGGAGATTATGTTAAAATGTAGACTTTAGGTCGCCACATTGGAGACAACGGTGAGGAAGACGAAGATTAACAAAAAAAATGGGGGAAACACCAGCTTAATAGCTGATGCTTCCCCCATTCTCGTTTAACTTTAATTTAAATTAGATTGTAACGTATAAATAGGTACATTCTTTACCTGTTCATAACATTTACAATTCTTAAACTTTTTTCCGGACCCACAGAACGGACATACCTCATTTCGCGAAACGCGTCTATAACGACGTACCCATGGGGTATGAGCCCTTAAAAATTCTTTTTGGAACTCTTCTATTCTGGCGAGGTCCTCTTCCGTAATTGTCGAAATATTGTTCGAATTTTCGACTTCCTGATTTTCAATATTTTCCATATTCAAAATAAATGGTCAGTTATTTTTTGTTTAAATACATACTTACATCTATAGCATTTATAAATATCTGAATGTGTCTTTGCATCATATCTGATTTTTCTCACCTTGCCTCCACATCTAGGACATTTTATTACATCCTCCTCTTTGTATACAAAGGTATTTATGCAGAGTTTAAATAATACAAATAGTATTATTCCTAGTATCAACCCATTCATTGCGCATTTACTAATCTATTGTCATCTAGATGATAACCAAGTTCTTCCAAATTGTGGATAAGGATGTTTAAAGCTTCACTATTTAGTTCGGCTTCATAATCATCCTCATTCCCACAAAAATCTTTAGTAAATGTAAGTATAATCATTCCATTACTTTCCATTCAATTCTCTGAATTTAGTCATATACCAAATATTCTTTCCAGCATCTTTATCGGCAGAATTTCCAGCTTTCTTTCCCATTCTCCAATTATATTTGAAGGCAGCTATTTTACAATAGATGGCTACCTCTTCCTTACCAAATGCGGAAATCATGGCATCGATACACTCAATGTCTCCACTACTATAATGTGAAGGATGATTTATATCGTCTGATTCATCTTTATAAACATAACTAACAGATGTTCCTGATGTTTCATCATCTTTCTCAAAATCCACATCATCTATAGTCATATCTCTCTGTATCAAATCATTTACTTTCTTAATTTCCTGTGACATATTAATGAATCCAATATGGTCCTACTGATGCATCTGCACCAAGTGGGACTCTAGTACAAAACGGTTTAGCTCCTTCTTCCATACACTTCAGAAGAACGGCTTCAATATCTTTAGTCATCTCTTTAGGACACTCTATATTCAGTTCATCATGAGCTGGCACACAATACTTAACTATAAATAATAGGTTATTGCTCTCTAAATACCTAAATAGTTTAATTGAAGCAAGCTTAAAACACAATGCTCCAGCTCCTTGAATTCGATAATTGATACTAGCCTTTTCATATTGTGATTTTAATTTAAAATATTTTCTAACATTATAAACTAAATCACTCTGAATTTTATGACTCTTATCATATCTATAGTTATCCCAAAAATCTGGATCTTCTTTCATCTCAATTTGCATACTATGTAGAAATTCCCAATCTGGAATATAAGACTTATGTCCAGTGACAGGACTTAATAGTATATATCCCTTTCTCATAACGTCAGCTCTACAGAAATCTTGATATCTGGATACTCCTGGGAAACCCTTCATGAAATTCTGATAAATTTCTTCAGCTTCCTTTATTGGAATACCCTTATTATTTGCAATAGTGTGCGCATCACCTCCATAGTTTATCGCAAATTCGATTCCTTTAGCATCTTGACGTTGTTTCGGATAATTCTTCTTAATATCCTTAATAGCACAATCAGTTGGGATAATATCTGGATAACTCATTTTAGCGACCAGACTATGAATATCACCACTACCTGTGAGAAACTCATTAATCATAGATGCATCATTAGCTATACTGGCAATAAGACGACTTTCTTGTGATTGATAATCACAGCTAATCCAGTCATTACCTTCCTCAGCTATAAAACAAGATCTAGTTAATGCATCATGTGGTAAATTTTGAATATTAATACTCTCTTCGCCACCTCCCGAACTAAGTCTTCCAGTATTCATTAACTGATTAAAACTAGGATGTATTCTTCCACTTACTGCATTTATAGCTTTTAGGAATTTCTCTCCATAAGTACTTACAACCTTTTCCGATTCCTTATATTTTAGATATAAAGGAGCTATAGGACTTACATTAACTTGAGGTTCAATAATTTTAGATTCAACACTTTTCTTTTTGATTTTTGTCTTTTTATCAAATGTTTCCAAGTTAAATCCTAGTAATTCAAAAATCGGTATGATTTGCTTAGGACTGGACCAGTTGAGGTCGCATTGGTAGTCTGTATTAAATCCGGAGAATAAGTCGCCCTGAGCCTCTTTATATATGCAAGAAAAGGGTATTTCATAGGTAGTATAGTATAATAACCCGTATTGCTCAGATGATTCGGAATGGTTTTCTAAAACTTTCCATTTAGGATTAGGCTCTATAAATACTAATCCATCCAATTCTTTATCTCCTGGATGTCGGAATTGGGAATCTCTAAGTACTTTATACGCTATATAACCCTCTCTATTCTTGTGTTCTTTATAGAAATCAATAAGCCAATTATTTAAATCGGATAAAGCAGTATCTAACTTATCTTTATCTGCAGCCATTTTAGATTTCCATTTTTCTACATCTAATTTTACACCGCAATATTCTATATATGCTAAACATCTTACAAACTCATTCTCCATTTGTAAAGCGACTGCGAGATTTTCAGCCTTAATTTTCAGCATCTGTTTAGTATATATAGGAATTTCAAAAGCTACATCTCGTGCAGCATATACAATTACTTCTGGACTTAAACCCTTAGTAATAATTCTTCCTCTAACAGATTTATCCAAATGCTCTCCGCAATAGTTTTCAACAGCAGCTTTTAAGCTCATTTCATGATCTTGTGCTGGATATCCTAGCCATAATAGCTTCTCTGCGAGCATTCCATCATAAATCTTTTTTGGAATAATCCTTTGATGATATAGAAATTGTAAATCAAATTTAGCATTCCACCAAATAGTTGTGATATTCTCACTCTCTAAGATAGGTTTGAGTAATTGTGTGTCAACAGAAGTACAATCCCAAACTACTTGATAGTCTTCTGTTCCTAATTGAATAGTTAAAAGTTTCTTAGTATATGGAGAAAGTCCTTCAGTCTCAGTATCTGCTCCTAAAATAGACTCCTGAGAGAGCCTTTGTATAGCTTCCTCAGGAGTTATTCTTGTATATAAATCTGTCTGAAATAATTCAGTTTGATTACTTACTAGATAAATCATTTTTACTGCGTTCTGTTTCTGAATACATCAAAGAATCATCCACATAAATTTCTAATAAAGAAATATCTTCAGAACATACCTCAGCAGCAGTCAATGGTCTTGGTGCAATAAATTTTGCATCTGTACATAATACTCTGCCATCATCTATATTCTGTTTTACGAGTTCCACTGCCTCTTTTACCGAGTCAGCTTTAACTCGATATGTTTTTCTATACCATTCGGTATATCGTTCGTCTTTATATACGTTATATTCCATATTATTTAGGCATTGTAGGATCGTCTCGGTGGATTATATATCTAGGTTTCCAATATTCTCCAGGCTCTCCTTTAATGCATCCTAAACCTATCCATTTAATAGTTGGAAAGTACGCAAATAAATACTGTATTAAAGAAAGATTACAATTAGGAATCTCGTAATCATTTATATAAAGCATTGCATAGTCTTCCTTATAATATCCTCTCATTGTAAATAGCCAAGGAGTAGAATAGTTTCCTAGAATATGTGCGAAATCCATATCTCTATCTTTACCTAATGGTAGCTTGATAGTCAATGTATCAGAATCGACATAGAATGGATTCCGCTCTTTCAAAAAGTTTGTTATTTTATCATCCATATTATAAATCCGCCAATAATTCTTTTAAAGGATCTGTATATTTGGCTCTTAAAGATTTCAAGCCAGCATCTTTAATCTGTCTAGCGCGTTCATTAGTTACTCCTAACATATCTCCGATTTCTTCCATACTAATAGCTGGAACTCCTATACCATAATACAAACGCAATACATCATGTTCTCTAGGTTTTAGTTTATCAAGAGCTTTATATAATATATACATATTAGACTCTTTAATTAACTCATTGTCTGTATCTGGTTCATGATTAGGCGTAATATCCAATAAACTATTATTAGAATCATCGTCTGTAGCAATCGGAGAATCGAAAGATATAGTAACTTTATTTAGTGATTGTATTTCAGTAATTTTATCTTCATCTAAGCCAGTAGCTTCTGCTAACTCTCTAGTAGTAGGAACCCTTTGATTCTTATCCTCAAAAGCTTTTATAGCTTTCGTTATTTTATTAAAGTTATGGATTTGATTCATAGGTTGTCTGACTGTCCTAGATGTATAAGTAATAGCCTGCAGTATGGCCTGTCTAATCCACCATACTGCATAAGAAATAAATTTAACCCCTTTATCTGGATCGAAACGTCGTGCTGCTTCTATCAAGCCGCAGTTTCCCTCATTTATTAAGTCATTTAGAGGAATACCTTGACCTTGATACTGTTTGGCTACTGAGATTACAAACCTTAAATTAGAAGTTATTAATAAATCTTCAGCAGCCTTATCTCCAGACTTCATTTTGGCTACTACTTCATTTTCCTCTTCTTTAGAAAGTAATTTAATCTTACTAATATCTTTTAAATATTTAGCAAAAGCTTCATTACTTCTATCCGTAATAGTTTTTCCTATTCGAATCGATTTCATCGTTTAGATTCCATATACTCACACATAAAATTGGCAAAACATTGTGCCATTAATTCATCTGTTTGCATATTCCACATATAATTAAACGCATGAGTCATTTCATGGTAGAAAGTATTTTTTACTTGAGAATAAGTTAGATCGACTAGTTCTCCTTCGTCGCCTTCAGCTTTAGTCGCTATGCTAATAACTGGAGGAACATATGAAAACAATCCGAAATCTCCACTACCATCTGGCAATGTCTCATATAAACGTACTTCAAAATCTTGTCCACCTATTTTAAAAGATTTTGGAATATTATATTTTTCATGAAGTTCGTTATTCATATAATATTAATTATTGCGTTCGTCAAATATTATTTCTGGTATATCTCCGTCAAATCGAGGGCCTCCAGGAGTGTAGTCTTCAAGTTCCTTTACACCCATCTCCTGTGCCCAGATGCTACAATCAGTATTCCAATTTTCTCTAGCCTCATCCCATGCTTCTTCTTCCTCTTCTTCAGATTCATATTCTTCATCTTCTAAATGAAGTAGATAAGAATAATTATCCCAAAGTTCTTCAACAATTTCGTCATATGGGAAATTAGGATCATTAGTAGGATCAGAAACTGAGAATGCACTATAATATGTATCAGTCCCACATACGGGAGCTTCAGCGGTAATTAACCACGATTTAATTTTGTTGTTCACGTTCTTCTAAAAATTTAGCTACAGCTTTATCTAATGTATCTACAAATATATCTGATTCTAAAATTTCATCAGACATTATATCTGCAATACGATCATAGTCTTCATCTGTAAGTTTATTTGTAATATCAAAATAATCTAATCTATCTAAAGAGTCTCTTACATCGCCTTCACAAACTGCTATATATGGGCAATCGTGCCACTGTAATTCATACTCTAATTGCTGGGCAAGATATTTATTATTATCTTTTACACAGCTTAAAAGTTGTCGTTTAAATTCGCTATTCATTGGTTAATTCTTCGTAATCATATATAGTTCTTGCTCCAACCTCATCGTCATCATCAGAATACATGCTATCTACAAAATAATCCCAACAATCTCCAGAAAGAGCTATTTCTTTAGCCTCTTCTAGAGAATCCGCTTCTATTATAAAATAATCACAACGTACTTGTTTTACAGGAACTTCTGTAGCAATTTTAAATTTTGGCATAAGTATTTATTTTTTAATAAAGTCTAACAACATCTCATTTTTAGTATTCTCAATTATTGCATTTGTATCTAATACTGGAAAAAGAATGGTATGCCAACCTTCATTTATAGCATAGTCTCGAATTTTTCCAACTGTAGTAGTGTACATATCAATATGTTCTTGCGGAGTATTTGGGCGACATTTAACTACAAAAATCAATGTATCATCATTAGAATACTCAGGATGTTCTGTAGGATGTAGTGCACACATTCTAATTGTGTTTATTGCATCCTTCATATCTCCTAGTTTATAATCTATTAAAATTTGTTTATCCCCATAAAATACTGATACTAAATCATAATCTGCTGGTATCCGCACCTTTGGATATTGACTGGCTTCTACATCAACTCCATCTTTATTGTCCACTTCTAAATAAGATGCTATTGGAGCTAAGTTTTTTGTGGCATCTTTAGCCTCATCTAAACTCCATTTATCTAAATCTTTTGCAGTGGCGGCTTCTACAATAAGACGGTATTCTTTTATCAATTTTACGTATTTTTTAGCCATATATACATTTTAAAATTATTAATTATTCATAATCTCTGATGGCAATTAGTACAGGTTGTTGAGGTATCTCACTTCCTTCTTTGCCGCTCATTTCAAAATATTTAAGAGTAGCCATCTTACCTATAAGTTCATCAAGGTGATTTCTATACCACTCTTTTTGAAGCCTATCTCCCATTGGTTTAGCATTAAATTGCTGTCCATTAGGGGTTTCCATAATGAAACACATATCTTCAGGGCGCAGACCTTCAGATAATCCAACAATCTTATACTCAGAATCTTTATAAACCTTTATTTTAATCATATCATTACTACGTTTGCCTGGACCATATTTAGCAGTGGCAAGTCGTATTACTAAGCCTTCCCAACCTTCTGATACAAATTTATTATGAAGTTGCATCATATTGTCTAGTCCTGATATAAGTTCTTGTGGGACAAGTTGAATCTTTAATTCATCTTCTTTCCACTCTCTTTCTGGATCAAAACTAAGATTTAAAAGTTTCTTTATCTTATTCAATTTAGCTACACGTTCTGTAAAGGACATATTAAGATCGGCTATATCATAGAGATAAAACTCTAATGGCTCTCCGTCATATGCGGTCTTCTGCGATCTACATATGCCACTTATTTTATTTAACGTCCACCCGTGTTTGTAGATTTCGCCATCCAAAATAAGTGTTGGATTAGCTTGAAACAACTTGATAAGAAGAGGGTGGGTAATGATGTGATCCATAACAAGATCATAACTGATAGAACCACGACTGCTAGTACAAATGTTGCTGCCATCCCAATACAAAAGAGCACGAACTCCATTAATCTTTCTGCTACCATAATATGTT
>Ga0247610_10002447_pt1 | contig 21314 bp, 46 predicted proteins | sample 174DNAGHGhighgp2_FD_193483 | JGI IMG/M metagenome (GOLD analysis project Ga0247610, IMG submission 193483) | Sheep rumen microbial communities from Palmerston North, Manawatu-Wanganui, New Zealand - 1742 DNA GHGhigh gp2 | ecosystem: Host-associated > Mammals > Digestive system > Stomach > Rumen...
TCCTTTTACTTGACCTTCTTAAAAAAGTCTTCACGTTCTTCTTTAGTCATGTATTTAATCGGAATAAGAGGATTTGGACCATATTTTCCATTATAACGCTTTTGACGAATTTCCATATCAATTTCTGTTCCACGAACAAACTTTGCAAAATTAACTCGCCAAGCAACATAAAGAGGAATATACGTATTCAACAACTGAACTCGCGTTTCCATATCAAGTGTCCTACGAATTGCCTTAGAAAGAGCTTCCAAAAATTCAGCGGCCCTATAATAAGCCAAAACATATTGATATTCAAAGTTGTTCTTTCGCATTGTATTTACCTCTTTTATTTTAACAAGTAAAATATACTAATTTTGGATTCGTTTGTTAACCCTGTTTTATGTAAAAAGAAGTTTACACTTCTTTTCCTTTTAGTAAAATAAAATTTACATTGCATAAAAATAGGTGCTCTTTTAAGCACCCTTTTGTAAATTTTAATTTACTCAGCTTTTACATGTTTAAATCCAAGCGCTTTTGCTTCTTTTACTGTAATTGTATCACCATCTTTATACAATTTCTTTTGTCCTTCTTCGTTAACTTCTCCACTTTTAAATGTAGATGCAGGAAGAGGATCTCCAGGATGGAATGTATACATACAATCTCCAATTCCATCTTCTGGTCCAACAATCAAAATCGTATAATCAACTCTTTCACGCTGATCAGTCTTCATACAAAGTGATAAGAAACCAGTATTCTTAAAATCTCTGAAATGACAAACTGTATCATCTGTAAATCGGTTAATATCTAACATACCATGATAACCAGGAATATCTTTTGTCTTAAATGCTTTACATCCAGGAGACAATACATTTTCAACATCAATCCATGGAGTCCAATTTGCGGTCATTAATCGATTTTCCATTTCATCAACAGTTTCACATTCTGTTGTAGAACCAATACCATTCTTCAATCTCTGTTGAAGACATTTTTTAAAGTAATCTGGCATGTTCTTCTTTGTATTCTGAATACAACTTCTTACATACTTGTTAATCATGCTTTAGCCAACCTTTCAAAAAAGTCTTCATCTTCATTGATTTCTGTAATTTCTTTATTTTCAATCATCTTACAGACTTTCTTATAATTCTCATCAAACTTCTGTAGAGTTGGCAATTCACTAAAACCATCTCTCAATGAAGCATTCTTAAATGGAATCATCTTAATCTGCACATTCTTCTTATATTCATTGAATGTAGATAATGCAGTCTGTAAAAATTCCATTGACTTATCAATTACTTCACTTGCCATTTCTACATAGCAATCTGTAGATAATAACTTAATTCCAGCCTTAGATTCCAACTTATCACTTTCACTTTCAAATTTAAATGTAATCTTTGTAAAGTCTATTTGAAGTGGATCACACGTATTATAATAACGCTGTTGCTTATTAGGCTGAATTCCATAAACTTCCAATTCCTTAGTTGTCAAATTAGCATGAATGAAATAATTTGCTCGACAACCATATCTATCCTTATTGACTTCTCTCAAGATAACTTCATAAGGAGATGCATCAAACTGAATTGTAATTGCATCATTAGTCAAAAATTCAGCTTTATTCTTATCTAAGCCTGATGCATATTTCTTACTCAGACGTTCAACAACGTCAATCATCTTTAACTTTAATTCAGTTTCTTTCTTAAGGTCCGCAAATTTAATTTTATCTACGTCCTTTATTTTATCAGCGATTTTTGAAAAATCAACCATCATTTTTTGTTTCCTTAAAAGAAATAGTTTTTATCTTCATATCTTTATAATACTTCTTAAATGACTTTACTGCAGTATCAATCAAATTATGCATTTGGTCAAAGTGCATACACAAGAAAGTAAAACATTTATCTAACTGTTCAGGAGTACAATCACTTCCCATATATTGAACTTCACCAGTAGAAAATTGAATATTGGCTAAATCAAAATTGTATTTATCTCTCCATTCTGCAAAATCAGAATCAGAAATAAATTTATACTTTATAGTAGATACTTCTGTATCTACTTCATCTCGTAAACTAGAAGTAATTGCCTTAAACTCAAACAAGTAAGATGGTAAATATATTTTAACTTTATCGTAGTCAAATAGACTGCACATTGAAGTTTTCAATCTAAATTCATATTCTTGTCCATCATCAACAGCAACAGCAAGACCATCTTTCTTATCAAAATACTTCTTGATAAGCATATCACACAAATCAAGAGCAAACTTTTCTCTTTTATTGCGTTCTTTTAAAACGTCATAATTATAACTCATCCTATTGTTTCCTTACCAATAATCATTTCAATTTCTTTGCGCTTTATTCCATTCCTTACTTTCTTACAATAATCAGCAAGAAATTCAGGAGTCAACAAAGTCACATTGATTTTCATATATTCACTTACTCCAATTCTATCTAATGGATCTTCCTCATCTGGATCAATGTAAAACTTAGTTCCAAGATCTGCATATACAGTTCTTAATTCAATAAGATATGATTCATTATATTTTTCCAAACAAGGTAATGTGAAATATGTTCCATAACCATCACTACAATCAATAAAACCTGCTTCTAAAATCATTTTCTTGATTTCTTTCTTAGGCGGTTTCTTAATCAAAGTAAATTCTTCCATATTAACCCCAATTTGGAACGCTCAAACCAACGGTCTTGATTTGTGCAAGTTTAAAAAGACGAATAATTCTCTGTGCATATCTTGTAAAGAATGTTTCATCAATGCAATTATATTTAACTAAGAACATATCAGAGACAATGCTTTCATCTATAGACAAATTACATTGATCTGACTTTGGAACTCTACGCACAGCAAAAATCACTTTCTTATTAGCTAATACTTCTCCATTCTGACCAATTCTCAAAATTGGAAGCGTATGACTAATTTGTGGAAGCATATAAAAGCATTCCTGACTATTAAATTCAAAGCCAGCATCTTCTGCCATCTTTACAACATCTTCACGTTTCCTTTCTTCGATAAATTCCAAGTCAGGTTCTTTTCCACGAAAATCAAGAATATCTACTTGAGTAAATCCAAGCTCAAGTTCAAAATCTTTATCTACGTCTTTAAACAAATTATCCATTTTCATTTTCTACTTCCGCGTTGAGGCTTAAAAGTGTTAAATCAAGTTCTTTCTTAAATCTATTCAATCTCTTTGCATAACCACAAAGAAAATCTTCGTCAACTACCTTAAATTCTCTCTTTTCATTTGTATTCCAAGATATATCCCATTGATTACGCTTCCAATTATTTCTTTCATGTGAAATTGTCACTTGTCCATAATTAGGATTGTTTTTATCATAAATCTTGTTTGGATATATCTCAAAAACATGCGCAATATAAATATACTTTGTTCCAATCTCAATTGGAGCATTATAATCTAATAATGCTGGAACAGTCCATTGGTCATCTTTTCCACCATAAGATGGATATAATGCTCTGACAAAACCACAATCTTCTAATAGTTTTATCATTTCTTTCTTTGTTTTCCTTTGTATCTTATCAAACAAAGGAATTTTACACCATTCACCTACCTTTAAATCTAACATTGCTTCTTATACTCCGATTTAAACGTTCCACTGACGATTGCCTTAATTCTTGCTTGTCGCTGCATTTCTTCCAATGCTTGCTCATCTTCCAAATCACCATTCAACGAAACAATCGCCAAATCCTTTTCTTTCATTTTTCGAGTAAACCAATCTTTATAATCAACGAAAAATTCTTCTTTAAAATCAAGATTGTTTATATACGACATTGCTTTCACATTCCAACCATCAAAAACAGCACGTTTAACATTCGAATATGGGTCTTTAACAACTTGGAAATTAAACTTTGTCGCATAACAACAATGATCATCATAAACTTCAATCAATACTTGATTTCCAACAGGTCCACAAAATGGCGCAATAGTGCATTGATAATGATTTGAAGCTCCACTATATTCCCAACATACAAAACCAATCGCTTCTAACTTCTTAGCGATTTCCTTTGCCTCTGGCCCTTTACGTCTAGGATATTCTTTCAAAAATTCTATTTCGTTTTTTCCAATTTTTAATTGCATAGAAATTTAAGCAGAGATTTCTCTCTGCTTTTGTTTAAGTTTTACGAAACTGCTGGCTGATTGTTAATGTTCATGAACATACATGCCAAATCTTCTGTGTTAGAAATATCCCGACAAACGATGCGCTTGTGGTCATCAAAAACGTAGAATGCCGCATCATCCATGGAAGCCATCAAAGTGTCATAATGCTTTACGGTGTACTTTCGACCATTGTCGATAGTAATCTTGAAAGACAGCTTTCCTTCCTTCTGTGCTTTATTCCATTCATCGTTGATATAAGCCAATGCTTCTTGCATGTTTTTCATAGTGAACCTTCCTTTTAATTTTACTAATACAATATACCTATTTTATTTTCATCTGTCAACCCTTATTTTTGTAAAAAATTATTTACAATACCATTAAAAAAGCGCCCCGATTTCTTCGGAAGCGCTTTGAATTCAAATGTTATGTAAATTTTATTTTACAATATATCCATTTTTCTCTAGAACCTTTTTCGCTTCCTTTATCAAGTGTCTGTGTGTCTGACGGAATCCTTCATTAAAGTATTCTGATAGACCATCAGAAATTGTACCATTAGCATTTTCCAATTCCCATAGCGCATCAACATCCATATCTAGGACGTCAGCACAGAAATCAATGCAGTCATCTATTGAGACTGGAGCATCAAACTTCTTTACGTGCATAATGTATTCTTGAATTGCATTGTCAATTTCTGAAAATGTTCCTTCGTTAATCATGGTACTTTCCTTTATATCTGTTTGTGTGAAACTCATAATATCTCCTATACTTTATTTATACAAATTCATCCAATTCCTTTTGTGCAATCTCATGATTTATTTCATTTGTATAACTTCCTTCATAAAATTCAAAGAAAGTCATACCTTTCATATTCTGATATTCAACTGCATATCCTCCTGGAGCTGCAGGATAAATACCTTTTATTATCAATTTTGCATCAGTTTTAATTGAATGATGTCCTTTAGTACTTTCAGGATGATATATCATTCTATGATGTGTAGGACAATAACTCAACGTCACATGCTTATTTAATCTTGGCCATAACTCTCTTGGTACTATATGATGAAATTCAATCAAACTCCTTTCATCCGTATGATACTGACAATTAGGCCAATGACACTTATACTCTATATGCATCTTTATACTTCTTCAACATTCTATCATGTAATTCCTTACCAAACTTAGGTCCAGTAATTCCTTCTTTCTGAATTTCCTGACTTACCTGTTTTTGTAATGGCATTACATTATCAATCAACTCTTCAATCTTTTCTAACTTATTATCTGGAACTTCTACACCATATAAATTTGCAATCTCTAACAATCTTATAAAGTTTTTATCATTACAAACTTTAACTGTAGTGACCAAATCTTCTTCAAAATTACGCAATACATCTATACCTTGCTCTACATACTTTGCACATTTCAATGTATCAACATCTAATTTCATTTTATACATTGTCTTTTCTATATCATCTGAATTCAATAAAATCAAGACCATACTTGTCATTGGATCTTTAGCTAATTCAGGATGAATAGAATGAGTGACTCTATATGTAGCAACTCTATTTAATGCATCCCAATTGATATATTGATTATCAATATTATCACATGCACCAGTTTCTACTAAAATCTTAATTACATAAGCAAATTGTTTAATACCATATTCTGCTGTCTTCTTCAATTCAGCACTAATACGTTCCATTGCCAATCCAGTAATTTTAGATTTTAAATCACAAATAGACTTGTATGTAGCATCATCAATCTTCATATCAAATCTTGCTGCAAATCGAATAGCTCTAATTATTCTCAATGCATCTTCATTAAATCTTGCATTAGAATCACCAACAGTTCTTAAAATCTTATTGTCTAAATCTTGTTCTCCACCATAATAGTCAATCAAATTACCTTCAGCATCAATTCCCATTGCATTAATAGTAAAATCTCTTCTTGCTGTATCATCCTTAAATGACTTTGTAAATTTGACACTATCTGGATGTCTTCCATCAGAATAATCTCCATCTACTCTAAACTGAGTAACTTCAAATGCTATTCCTTTATGAATAACCAATATAGTTCCATGTGCTTCACCATTATTTGATGTGCATTTGAAATTATCATATAACTCATCTATTGGCATATTTGTAGCTATATCAACATCATGGATATTAGGTTCTCCTTTTTGACCATTCTTATACCATAAGACAATATCTCTTACACATCCACCTACTATATAAGCTTCATATCCAAAATTATTGATCTGTTTACACAAATCAACACCTTTTAAGACTTCATCATCAAATTTAGACCATTCTATTTTCATTTTTAAATCCTAAAAATATAAATCATTCATAACTGAATCAGCAACATCTTCTGCAGATTTACCATTTGAAAATCCCATTTTAATGTATATATCTATTACTTCTCTATTTTGATAATAGAATTGATGGAATTCATCTCTATTTGCACATTGAACATATATGTGATTATAAACTTCATTAAAATACTTATCTGGTACTATAATCTTAGACAATTGCATTTAAATCTCCTATAATTGATGTTTCTTAAAGAAACATCCAATTGTCTTTTAGACAATTGATTTATTTTATTTATTTAATTATTATAAGATTCTAATATATTACATTTTTCATGATATGGTAGCAGGACATAATAAGCCTATCCAGACTTACTATGATATTACTATTTCATTGACTGGAATTGCAGTATCATTAACAAGGTGATTTACACTTATGCTTAACGGGATGGTCATCCTGTACTCCGACTATATCATAAGAAACACATGACGGCATATTGAAGAGTCGTTAATTCTTCATCATTGGAAACATTCTTATTTCAGCTTTACCTTCACTGGAATGGCCTAAACTTATCCGACAACTCATTGAATTGAGCTCCGAGCCAGAACTAGGGCTTTAATGTCGAATAAAATATAAAAAAGATAAACCATTTGGTTCATCTTCTATAGGTCTTTATTCCATATTTCCTTGCCAATCAAAATTATAGACTCTTTTTTGACCATCCATATCATAAATTTCTACTTTATATGGTGAATGGTCTTCAATTGGCTCTTTAGGTTTCTTTTCCTTTTTAGGTTTTGTTTCTTTTTTAGAATCTTTCTTAGTCACAGTCTTCTTCATGACAAATCCTTTCTATCTTTTCTTTTTTGGAACGCATTTTGGCTTGTTTGAAATTATATGTATAATTATCAACAACAGAAATACAATCCTGTTCTACTACTTTTCCATAAGGAATCTTGACCGCATTTGCTTTATTTTTCTCAGTAAGCCAATAACATCCTTTATCATCGAAACGTTTAACTTCTCTAATAAGCTTATAAAGCTTACCATTTTCAAGATTAGCAATTTCATACAAGTGAATAGCACCGGTATAATCAGTAATTGGATAGCCAATCATATCTAGATACCATCCTTTGAATTCAGTAGATCTGATTTCCATTCCAAGTTCTTTGAAATAGTCAAGTATTCCTTGTCTGTCATGCGTCTTAATCATCAACATCTTCCTTACAAATGTTCTTAATCAAGTTTTCTTTATAAAGTTTCTTAGCCCATTTAATTCTGTTAACATAAAATTTGGTAAATTTTTCCAAATCCTTTTCTCTTACAGCGCCAACTGTTTTCTTCAAATACAAATCATCATCTTGACAATTTTCAAATGTAGATTCATTACCATCAAAAGTTACTTGACGATTATAAATCTTTAATTTGTTTTCTTGAATTTCAGCGATTTCATACAAATACGTATTATCTTGAATGTAAATAGTCCAATCATTATAATACAGATTATTACCACTTGCAGTTGCACGATTACGAAAATGAAATGTTAAACTACCATTATTTTTCTTAAGCCAATCAACAATTCCATCCGCTGTATTTGTAAGCATAAACTATCCTAGGTTAATGTTCATCTTTTCAAGCGCCTTCTTAATAATTGGTCTCATCTTTGGATAGAAATATGTAATATCATCAACCAATTCAAAACCATTTATTTCAGGCACTTGTCTTCCATTTATATTAAAGTAAGAAGTGCACTTCATCTTGGACTTGTCAATCTTTCCAATCCAAGCATATACATACAAATCCTTATTTTCAAGATACTTGTTCAAACCAATATCTACAATTGCACTTCCATTTGGAATCTTAAATCCTGTTTCTTCAAACAATTCTCGCTTAGCACAATCAATATAAGTTTCACCTTTTTCAATGTGACCCTTTGGAATATCCCAAAATCCACGAACGTATTTCTTTCCAGTAGGGTGACAAGCTAAAATTTTATGACTTTCTTCATCAATTAAAATAAATCCACAACTTAATTCTTTCATAACTTATTTATAGCCTCTCATCTACCCATTCACCATTTTCTTGCGTATAGTGAATTCGTTTAATTCCAAATGATTTAATAATCTTTTGACACATTGGACACGGTTTACTTGTCTTTGAATTCTCATTATTACGACATACCCAAAGGTCACATTTATGAATAATACGAGAATGATGCTTCATCGCACGCATAATTGCCACTGGCTCCGCATGCAACGCTTTCAAATCATTATAGCACTTCGTAAAATCATTCTTTAAATTGATATTCGTTCCGCTTGAAATGATAACGTTATTATACGTCAGAACACATGCATGCTTGCATCGAGAATATTGGTGAGGATTGTCTTTAATTGCCAAATCCTCAACAAATTCCTTTACATATTTTTCAAAAGTGTTCTTATTCATACCATTTTCCACCATTTATCCGGCCAAACATAACCATTACCAGAGCACCAACCATGTTGTTTGAAATTCTTTGTTTTACAAGCCAGTACACATTTCTTTTCAATCTTTATAATTGGGTCATTAAATGTTTTAGTTATAAATTTCAATCTTTTTTCTAAATTTGTAATTACTGAATTTCCTTCTAAAATAAGCTGACTATCACAATCAATTAAATCATGTGAAATGTGACCGTCTTTATAATAGATTTTTAATTCAAATAACATTACTTACAAACTCTTTCTTTACATAGTGAATGAATTTCAAAATACTTCTTAAATTTATTTTGCATAGAACATGCAGACAAATAAATTGGATAGCGTTCCTTATCATCCTCTGGAGGAATTCGATAATCACGAGAATAATCTTCAAACAACATATTCCAATGCTGTCCATCAGGATAAATATCATCATACTTTCTAACTACTTGGCCAATAAACTTAAGAGCATCAACAAAATAATCATACTTGTCACCCTTAAGATCGATATAGACCTTAGGAAATTTTACTGGAGTTCGTATCCATCTAATTGTAGATGCAGTCACACCAGACAAATAAAAACCCTTATTTCCATCAAGTCCAAACGGAACTTTAACAGTGACAGAAGGCTTCCAACCATATTGACCTGGATCACGTGAAGTTAAATTGCATTGAAGTGAACCAGCAAAATTTCCACGCTGATCATCATTTATCATAGTAATGCTATGATATGCATTTGAAGCCTTTAAATCTTCAACAAATTCATTGAAATTCTTTAAATGGTCACTAGCAATAATTCTGTCCATGCTCTTTAGCTGGGACTTATAACTTTCCACAGCGCGCTGATACTCTCCATCAATTTGATCATGCGCAATATTAAAAAACTGTATAGGAGTACAATCCTGACAAATATACATATAAATTTTCCTTTTCTTTAACAAGTAAAATATAACAAAAAACGAGGGTCTTGTAAACCCTCTTTATTGTAAAATTATGTTTACAAAGTTATACAATTGAGCTTTCCGGAGCATGGCGTAAAAGTCATTTCTCCAAAATAGAATTCCTTTAAATGCGTATATAAATCGACTCGAACAAAATCAAATCCATTCGATAATGTTTTAGCGATTTCTTTCAATCCATTTAATTGATAATTCCAAGATGGTGGAAGGTCTCTCATTTGAGGCTCTGCGCCAATATACCAAGAATTGTATTTTCCATTTTCATCTACAAATCCAACATATTCTTCTAAGTTCTTTCCAAGTTTCTTAGTCAATGATATACCTTGGATTTCTCCATTGATACACCAAAATCCCCAATCAAGTGGATGCGATATGAATTCTCGTTGTGCAATGAGCGTGGGCGTTATATTTTCGTATTGTGCTTCATAACCAGTCATATAGGCGTAATTCAGAGTAAGCCATTCATTCAACTTTTTCTCTGATTCTCCATAGGGCTGATGCAGATTTATTAGCCTATTCCAACCACTTCCATGATTACATTTTACAATTATATTATCTTTAGTTCCTAAGAATGTTCCAGCTTCTGCAATGTTTTCAATTTCATAAGTTGGAAGAACATATCGATTTCCTAAGATTTTTTGTGCTTTATAATAAGCAGTTAATTTATCTGCCCAATCTTGACATTTCTTTTGATATGCTTTATTGGAAGCAATCTTTAATTTTTGAGCACAAACGTTTTTGACAATATCAGTTCTTGTATTCCAATCAGGAACGTTCTTTGATAACCAATCAAAACAATATTGTATTTTATTATTAGAAAAACGGCATGCATTATATTCTGTTTGATGCATACCATTTAACCATTCTTGTTTATATTCTTCTTCTGTCATTTCTTTTTATTTTTAGCTTTTGAATAGAAAATTGGGAAACCAAAAATAAAGACGATAATTGCAATTGGAAGATAAAATACCCATGCGAAACTTAATAATGATGCAGCGAAGAAATATCCTGCGGCAAGATTATCTTTAATATCTGCACTCATCCAAAATATAGCAAGGATAATTGTTGCAATAATAGTTCCAATAGCATACAATCCAAGTGGCGTCATCGTTGCAACTATAATAGTACAAATTAAACCAGCAATTCCATGCAGTGCCATCATAGCACAATCAAAATCGTCTTGTTCTTTTGATTTTGTAAAATTACGTGTAATACCAGTCCAAATATCTTCTAAAAATTCCATTACTTTTTAGTCCTTTTAATTCGTTTGCCATCACCAGTTTTAGTCACAGGAATTGCGTCGATATTCATAGATTGAATAGCATTACATAAAAGCATTATCTTTTCAATTGTTTCTTTCTTTTTCTTTGTAGCTTCTAAACACTGACCTAAATCATGAATACGCATCATATAGCGATAACAATCATAATTCTTTAAGTCAGCTACATTAAAACCAGAATTCAATTTTTCATTTTCTGGATAAGCACGAGCAAGACAATGATGAGCAACCACATGTTCACGTGGAGTTAAGTAAATCCAGTTAGTTTCAATATCTGGTCCACCCATACTCTGTGGAATAATGTGATGCTTATCATAGAGGATGGACGGAGTTCGTCCAGCCGCTTTAGCAATGATTTGATAATATACTTTTAAATAATTCATAGACTATTTATCTGTATTGACAACAGTCTCACCAGGAAAATCAGCCATCTTTGCTCGCATCTTTTCCAGAGTTTCCTCAGGAACATTGTGAACATTCTGGTGATTTCCATGGATAGCGACTACTTCAAAATCAGCAAGCGCATCATTTGCAATCTTAATATAGTTGTTAACGTCAGCCAATCCAAGATTAGTATTAGCAACAACAACTACGTCATACGCATCAAGTGCTTTACGAACTGATTCCTGACACCACTTATGCGCCATTCCAATAAGCTTAGGATTCCAATTATACTTTCCATCTTTCATGAAAAAATCATCAGCTTCAAACTTAATTGCGGAGAGACCTGCAGCATGTGCACTATCAATAATTTTCTTTCCATAAGTGGACTTGCCAGAACCAGGCACTCCACGCAAAATATAAAGTTTAGACATATAATTTAAAATCCTTTAATTGTTTTATTAGAACCCACGAATTCCACGAAGAAGATCTTCGAGTTCATCACGAGAAGAACGAGGACGGACCGGCTGATCGAATGCCTGAATGAGATTCAAAAGATTCAAAAGACCAAGAGCAGCGCGTTCGACATCCTTGTCAGAAGGTTCCTGTTCAATCTTAGGTTCATTTGTCTGAGTCTTAGTTGCAGTCTTTTCAGTATACTGCTTCTTCTGTTCTGCTTCCTTCTTAGCCTTAATTTCCGCAGCCTTACGACGAAGGAAAGTCTGCCATTCTTCACGAGAATGAGTTGGAATTTCCTTACGAACTTCAGTCTGACCAGAGCGAGACTTACGCTTTTCAAGCTGTTCCTTTGCATTGAGGAAGATAGTCTTACATACAAGTTCACTTCTGCGAATCTTGTTCTTCAATTCAACCAACTTTTCACGAGCAGACTGAATAGTGCGAATATCTTCATTGATTTCGCGGACTTCCTTCTTACCAATGTGATTTGGAAGCTTTGCTTCAATTGACTCACGAGCAACGTCAAGAACTTCCTTAATCTGTGAAATTTCAAGTCGATGCTGTTTCATTGCACGCTGGTGTGCCTTAACAGTCATTACATTATCTGCACCAATTACAGATGCAATATCCTTAAGAGTAAGATTTGCCATATTTATTTTTCCTTTTATTTAAAGTTTCTATCTTAATTATACCTTTTTATTTTACTTTTGTCAACCCTATTTTTGTAAAATTTTATTTACGCAAGAGCAAGTCCAACAATCAACAAAACCATCAAAGCCAAGTCATACAAACCACGGAACGGATGGCCGGTGAAAATATTGAGAATTCCAATTCCACGAAAAACAGCCAAAATTATTCCCATTACGAATGCCAAACCTCCAAGAGGATTTGTGGCGGAAATGATGGTCAAAACAAGTAGCGCTATAATTCCAAGCAATACTATGATGGCTGAAAGAACTTTGATTCCATCACCCTGGTCTGCGGCCGTAGCCATTTCACCGAAACACTTGATTATTCCTATCAATTCCTGAATTGCACAGAGAATGAAGAGAATTGTGAGCATAATTGCCATAGTTATTTTTCCTTTTTGCTAATGTTTTTAATGAGTTTTTTCTTTGTATTAATTCTAGAACATCTTTCAAGATAGTCAAATAAACTTTCTCTATATTCTAGAAATTTATTATATTCTTTTTGATGGTCTTTGAAATACTGTTCGAATGTGCCCTTAAATGGCTTATAGTCAGTTGCAAATCCCATATTATTGTGATTAGGGATATTATAAAAATAATATAAAGACTCTCGATCACGAATACTAAACTTATCTTTAAAAAAGTTTACAAAATCAATAAGATTTTTTCTACTTATGTTAAAGTATGATTCTCTTTTAATTTGATCACCTGCTCGAGAATCAACAAATCCTGTTGGCATTGCCATCCAAAAACTAACAATATTTGTAAGTTTACCATTGATTTCACGAACTTCTAGATTAATGCCTGCTATATTTGTAGTTTCGTAATGTTTATCAACATAATTATATTGCTGAGTGTAAGCAAGTTCAATAGATGCCCCATGTGCATCACTTTTATAGATATGCATAAAATTAAATGACTTATGAACAATAAGTGTTTTCAGCCAATCATTCATTGCAGATACAGCAGGTTTCATTTCTATTCCTTAATTTGTTTTAGATGAGTGTAATTCCCAGAATGCAGAAAATCACGAGTAAGAAACACAAGAATAATAAACCGATAAGTTCACAAACAATAAAGCAAAGAATGAACTTGCCAACTATGATTAAAAATTCTTTCATTACTTAGTAGCCTTTTCAATAAACTTTTCAGCAATCTTATCGATAGCGCCTTTAGTCTTAAGGCCATTGCAATCGACAGTGAGTCCACCCATGTGATCAGACCAAGGATAGCCTTCGCTATCGTAGCCAATCCAAATTTCTTCAATCATCATTTCATGCTTATCGCACGGCCAGAAGATGAAGCGGTGAGAATTGATGCAATGACAAGTGCCATTGTCAGTGCGAATGTTGAGGGTAAGCTGGTCGTTATCGACAGAAGTACCATCAACGTTGAGGTTGTTTTTAACTGCCACAGTTCCAACAGCAGTGCGAAGTTCTTCCAAAAACATTTCCATAGTCATATTCATTAACCTCTTTTATTTTAACAAGTAAAATATAAGTATTTTGGAATGTTTTGGTAACCCCTTTTATTGTAAAAAGAAGTTTACAATATAGCCCAGTTATGTAAAATAATGTTTACATTCCTTCCCCCGAGGAAAATTTAGCGCATCAGAAGCGCTTTCTGGGGCATTTTTGGCCTGGGGGATATAATTACATGGCTAAATAAAAAAGAGCGCTCCAGAAGCGCTCTATTTTAATTGTATTTCATATCAGTATGTTTTTCTTCCTCAATCCATTCTTTTCTGAATTTGGCGGCTCTTTCACGTATCCATTTTTTTACATATTCGTCGCCAGGGTCCCTACCAATACGCTCACCTTCTAACCATTTATCTACTTCTATCTTTTTAATTTGAGCATCCATAAATTCTTTATGCTCTTCATCAGTCATTTCTGGCATAACAATCTTCCCTCCTTAAAAAGAATAAAAGTTATAAAGCAGAATTACTTTATATCATTTATTGTTATGATTTGTTCTGATAACTTTTTATCGTCATCATATACCATTTCATAAGAATGACATTTCAAATTATATTCTTCCAAAATCTGCTGGACTTCAGACAATGGCTTAAATATCATTTCTTCTGTCAATTCTTGTGGAATTTCACGGCTTGAATTATTGATTATTTTCACTTTCACCATATCACTCTCCTTCTTTATTTATTATTACATAATTGTCACATGGTAAAATGCCAATTCCACCCCATGTTCCCCATATTGTTCCAGCATCATCAATATAATTGATTATACCAGTTTTTCCAATATATTGTTGTTCAGCTGGATCTGGAATTCCTTTAAGATTTGGTGAAAGAGAAATAATTTTGATTTTTTGACCTATTTTGGGTTGCGCATCCATACGTAATATCCTCCTCCAATTTGTAATTCATTAAAACCATAACGTTTGTAATAAAAATCCAATTCTGGCACAGCATTCAAATAGATCATATCATATTTTTCTTTTAAATCATTTATAATCATTCCTGCCAAACCACAACGTCTTTTTTCAGGGATTGTTTCAATAGCATGAAGATAACATGCTTTATTTGACAAAGGTTCAATTAATGCAATAGTAGCAATCTTCTCTGGTCCAAATATATTATCTTGACCTACATGCACCTCAAACGCAGAATACCCTTTCATATACTGATCTATGAAAGGGAATTTTGTCATATCGAACGCCTGTCTTATTTCATCAGGAGTCATCATATTTTACCACATTCTTGTTTTAGAAAATAAGTATACTTGTAATCTGGATCTTTCTTCGCTATTTCCAAAAGTTCTTTAACTTCATCAAAAGTCTCAACTTCGTAAGCAAAGTCTATATCGTCTGTCCAATATAGTTCAAATCCAATTCCAGTATATGCAGGACGAACGTCATACAAGAATTCTACTGGATTATCACCTTTGATACCCTTTTTCTTTCTAAGTTCTTTAGTCGGATGTCTGTCAATATGATACATAATTATCCTCTAGTTAAACTTCTGTTAACACATTGCAATTCGACATTGATATACTTTTGATTATCAAGCTCCGCCTTTAAAGCGGCATTATTTTCTAACAATTCCTTAGCAAATTCCATTAAGGAATTCACAATAGAATTATCAGTATTAGGTTCTCTTGAATTTACAAAGTTTTTCATTTGTTCAAATTTCTTTGGATCCATTTTTATACCACCTTAAATTCGTCTTTGACTTTACGCCAAATGATACCATATACTTTAGACAAGTTATTAGACTTGATTAATTCCATAGCCGGAGCAACTATGTAATTCTTATGATTTTTACACAAGTATTCATAGCGGAAACGAGATTCAGTAGATACCAAAGTCGCTTCAGCCGAAGCCGCAACAACTTCACGGTATACTTCTGCAACACGTTCATTGATAGACAAAGCGAATTTACGCAAGTCCACCAATTCTTCCGGAATTTCAGCAAAGTAATCAGGGTCAATGACACCTTTTTCTTCGTTGAAATGGTCACGTATTTCTTTGTAGGTTATACAAGACATACGATGGAACAATTCCAAGTATTCAGCAGATTTAGCTTTTACTTTAAAACCATTCTGGAAAGTAATCACAAATCCTTCGTTATTGCCGTCCATTTTGGAAGCGAATTCAATACATTCGTTTATGTTATTGAATTCATATATTTTCACAAAACGCACGCCAATAGATTTAGCAACTGCTTCCAATTCAGAAACAGAGTATTCACGGTGATTTTTGTCGAATACAGACAAAAGCACTAAGCCTTCATAATCGTATTTCACAACATGTAAGTCACCTTTATACACGATTTCAAAACAGTAGGTACAAGACTTATCCAATTTAGACAAGTCAACATTGTCTTTCAACCACTGATTTGCCCAGAAGGACTGATCTGCGATAAAAGAACCTTGAGTTTTGATTATCCATTGACCTTCAAAGTTAAACAATATCCCTAAGGACCCGTCAACTTTTTCCATTGCGGTGAAGGAAGGAGTCATGCGAGGTTCAAAATGCGGAATACAAGACAAAGTCTTTCCAATCTGAGCTAAACCATCTTGACAATAAATTTCTTGATAATTGAAGAATTTATCGAAAGGATGAGCAACAATTTCACCAGTAGTAGAATTGAATACAATTCCACGACATTGCAAAGTCACTTCATCCCAATGACCTTCATAGACAGTAGAAAGCGAATACTTGAAACCGCACAAGACGCCATTCGGATGGCGATGCATAGTTAACCAACCTTCTTTTACGTATTCACAACAAGTTCTAAAGTCTAACATAATCATTCCTTTTATAAATTTTCTTCAATAATTTTTTCAGATATTTTGTCTAGTTTTTCTTCTACTTCAACCGCTTTTTCCTTTTCAGGCGTAATGCCATCAATATCAAAACGGTCAAAATTTGTAATCATTCTTTTCAATTCTTCAACCGGGAATTTCGAAATCATTTCACCAATTACCGGCTTTTTCTTTTCTTCATCCATAATTAACCATCAACTTCGTATTCGTCCATCTGAACGTCGATATAAGTATCACCATTTCGTTCATCCTCATATCGCTGTTCTGCCTTTTCCTTATTAAGGTAAGTAGCAATGACAGACCTATCTCCACCAGAATATGGAATTATTCCAGTGATTTGATAAACTATATCATTCATTTTTTACCATCCAAAGTAATCTTTACAGAGCTTTTGTGCATAGCTCTTGGAATTCCAAGAAGCTGCGATTGAGCCGGGTCTCGGCATCATAATCGGCATGATGCTGTCAAAATACTCAGCCATCTTACGACCTTTCATATCATACTTTGTCTTCAGAACAGACTTAATTTCTTTTTCGAGGGACTTTGAAGTCATCATAGCCATATTTATATCTCCTTATAAATTACTTAATTTCAGCTTCAAAATGGATGAATTCACGAGCATAAGACCAATTCTTACCAGTCTTCACATCGACACACTGCCAAGGATAACGCTTATTCCAATCAAAGCCAACAATACGCATGTGCTTCGGACGACGATCATCAGTCGGGAAAACCTTACCAAACGGGTCCAAACCAGGAACACCGCACTTTTCCATTTCTTCATCAATCATCTGCTTTTCGAAGGGAGTCAACTTGCGAGAGCCATCTGCGGCAAGTTCATGAAGGTCAATCTTGTAAGTCAGTCCTTTGTCATTAAAGGAACAGGTTGCAGGAGTGACACACATATTGTGAGACTTAGCCCATTCAGCGATGAGGGTGTCAAGTTCATTGTGGAGGCGGACGCAAGTTTCTTTATTCATATTCAATATCCTTTAGTAATCTCTTTTATTTTAACAAGTAAAATATAAGTATATTTGGCTCATTTGGAAACCCTGTTTTATGTAAAAAAACGTTTACATTAGCCCCCAGATATGTAAAAAGGTGTTTACAAAACACCTTCTATTTGACATTTTTTGACAGATTTTACATTAAAATCAATAAAACCATTTTGCGATATTAAGCACCCATACGAAAACGCTTCCGGCTCAGAGTCCCAATATTCTATATTTTCGTCATCTGGATTTTGTGTAAATCTGCCATCTTTTAATGGATATGCAGTTCCATGAGGAAAATCAAATTCAACAGTAAATCGTTCTAACATAATACTCCTATTTTATCAATGAATTTATATTTTTTAGCTTCAGTAGCACTCATATAATAATCTTTTGACATAAACTTGTTAATATCTGACTTCTTTACTTTTCCATATTTGTTTAAAATATCAATCAATTTATCGGTCGCTATATTTATTTCTGCTCTTTCAATTGATTTATCCAAACCAGTTGGGTCATCATAATAAGGTTTATGTATCATAATTCTAACAGATGGATATGCATATCGATGGCCAGGTGAACCAGAGAATAAAATAAAACTTGCCATAGAACTTGTAGAAATACCTACAGTTGTGACATCAATTCCTTTTGATTTAGCATGTTCAATTAAATCTACAATAGCCAATCCTTCATCAACATCTCCACCTACTGAATTCAAATATATTATAATTGGCTTACCTTCATTAATAAATTCACAAAGCTGTTTAACATATTTGGCTCCCGATTTCTGAGTAATTTCCTCATTAATCCAAAGTCTATTTACGTCAATTTCTTTCTTCATCTTTACCTCTAAAGGTAAATGTAATAAAAATTTTTACAATTGTCAACCCAGTCCACACGATAAAAGTCTCAACTTCTGTTGAGACACTATCTTTATTTGGATGAATTCCAATTATTGTTTTGTAATAATGAAAGCCCAGCCTTCAGTATTGAACATATAACGGTGGCCATCCAAGGTTTCCATTACAATCGTATGAGAACCAATTGTATAACTTTTAGCCTGATATTCTACACAAGAAGATGCTTCAGGACATCCAATTGGACATACTTTAATTGGCGTATATGATCCATTACGTGTTTGAACTTGTTTGTCACCACATTCATCACATCCAAATAAACAGAATGCAATCAATAATAAAAGTATCTTTTTCATGTTTTTATTCCTTCCAATAGCCATAAAATCTGGCAAAATCATTTATATGGTCTGATATGTTTCCTTTATAATCATATTTTCCTGTGCAACCGTCTTCTAGTTCTCTTATCCAGTTCATTTCACAATGCATGTTGTAAATCATTCTATCATACTTTTCCAACTGGTCATTATAATATTGCAATTCAGCTGGTAAACGACCTAATTTATTCAATGATACAGACAACATTGCAGGGTTAATTTGATTCTTCTCAAAATAGAGCTTTTTACGGATAATAAACTCACAACGCTCTTTTTCTAGAGTAGAAATCTGAGCCATTGTCAGCATTTTCCATTTTTCTATTAGAATTCTATTATAATCTGGATAATTCAACATTACTTACATTTATCCTTAATACAGAAATCAACTAAACTTTCTGCAGTATTTTCTCTTGTGCATTTCTTAATGCATTTAATAAATTCTTCTTTACTACCTTGAATTTGAACTTCTTCTACAGGTTTTGTTGGCACAATCTTTGTAATAGAATCCAACTTCTTTTCATATTCAGCAAGTAATTCTTGTTTTAACTTTTCTGTATCAACATTTGAAACTGTCTGCTGAACAACAGGCTTTGGCTGTTCAATAGGCTTTGGTTGTTCTGCGGCTTTCTTAGCTCGCTTTTCTACCCTATATTCTGTAACAAGTTTCCATGCCCTTTCATGATTGTTTAAACACCTTTCCATGTTTACTGTGCAAAGACTGTCAAGAACATTTATCTTGCATTTGTCAGGATGTGCATAACACATATCTTTATAAATTTCAGGTGTTTCAACATAACAACGGTCACCTTTTGATTCACAAATCATATTAAAAAGCTTAGGTACTGCAACAGCCGCAAGAATTCCCATGATTACAATTACGACCATCAATTCAATTAAAGTAAATCCTTTTTTCATTCGTCACCTTCCTTAATTAAAACTACCCATTCACCTGAACAAGTGATATGACCTTCCATCTTTTTAGATGGAGTTATCTTTCCATGACATCCAACAGAATACCAGAGAGGATTGTCAAATGTAGTTCCCCATGTAGCCATTCCAATTTCAAGTCCTGAACTAATTTGTCTCTTCAAATAAATTGGATAACCTACGCCAAATAATTCCAATGCAGGTCTTCCATGTTCTGGAACTCCATCAGTTGTAATTTTTCTCTTATCAATGACAAGTGAATCAATTAAAGCACCTTCACACTTTGGAAGATTATACGTTTCAAATGAGTTGCTAACGTATACCGTGTCATGAACTACAACCTTCTTGACTTTCTGCCTTGTCTGTGTTGAGTCTTTTTCTGTTCCACTTCCAATGAACATGCCACCCAATCCAGCGAGCATAAACAAGATAGTCAGAATAAGTACCTTTTTAAATTCCATTATCTTTTTCCTTTGATTTTAATTATCCATTCACCTGCACATTCATTATAAGTATCACTATCAGGGTCATCTTCATCGTATGGAATGTCATACATTTTTCCATTACAAAGAATTGCATATTCTTCGACGCTATCAACTTCGAATTCTCCATCAGCAAACTGAACTGTAATGGCAGTACTACCCTTATGTGTCTCCAGCGTATCCAGACGCGCTCCAAATGCGTTAGAATAAGAGACAGCGTTAATATACTGAGTTCGCTTAACTTCTTTATAAAGCGTATCATGAACAAATGTGGTATCTCTTACAACAGTCACTAGAGTGTCCATTTTCTTCATTGAAGTTTCATAACATTCATCAATCTTCTTAAGAATTGTATTTGAAAATACAATAGCGACGATAAAAATTGCTACAAATAAAATTATATGTTGATATTTAACTTCCATTATTTAAGCCTTCCACAGTTTTCTCTGATACAAAAATCAATTACAGATGAAGAAACATTATTTGCCTTGCATTCAGCTACACATTCATCAAATTCATTATCTTCTTTTACAGGTTCCTCATTAGGTTCTTCAACATGTGTATTGACTGGCTGAGGTGCAACTACCGGCTTATCTCTAAAAACAAGTGGTTCATCTCTAAATACCATTGGTTCACTTGGAACAGATGGAGCTGGTTTTACTGGAGTAGTTTCTTGTTTCTTTTTGCACTTACCACAAAAACAACATGGACCAGCGAAAACAAATGATGCAGTAAGAGTTAAGATTAAAAATAGTTTCTTCATTT
>Ga0247610_10002451_pt1 | contig 21298 bp, 42 predicted proteins | sample 174DNAGHGhighgp2_FD_193483 | JGI IMG/M metagenome (GOLD analysis project Ga0247610, IMG submission 193483) | Sheep rumen microbial communities from Palmerston North, Manawatu-Wanganui, New Zealand - 1742 DNA GHGhigh gp2 | ecosystem: Host-associated > Mammals > Digestive system > Stomach > Rumen...
TGCCGCAATAATTCATTATTACTCCATTAACCTATTAATTCTTCATATTCTTGAATTGCTTCTTCAATATGAAATATTCCGTTTTCATCAATCATTCTATCTTTGTATTTTGGTCCAAAAATATAAATGCCATGTATTTTATCTAATTTTATTCCAATCCAACTTAAAGATTCATACATTATATCATGATTATTTTTTTTAATAGTTAGATATAAGTTTGGTTCATCATATGGATGATCTTTAATATATGGCATTTTATCTATTTCATTTGATAATATTTGACACCATATTTTAATAATTTCATTTTTATCCCATTTATATATTTTATCTCTTTTACTTGGTTTTGTAGTATCATACTTGGTTTCAAAATGTAAAGTATATTTTTGTTTATAGTCAAATATTTGTTGATTCATATCATACTGTTTAAACCAAGAAATATGAACATTATTTGGGATATTAATAGTATTATCTGGAAGAATAATTTTTGGCTTTTTAGTTTTAGTTTCCTCTTTTTTCTTTGGAAAATAAGCTTTATCAAATTCTTCTCGTGAATATACCGTCCATTCTGGTTCTGGCAATTCAAATGATGGACTAGAAAATTTTATATCAATTTTATTTAATGGAGGATGGAATTTTGTAATATAATATTTTTCATAAATCATCATATCTCCATCTGATTCAAAAGTTGCTATATCAATTCTTGTTACATTATCAAAATATGGATTTTCTCGTAAATGTTGTTTAAAACGTTCAACGAAATCATTTGTGCGTCCAACATATAATAGATGTTCATCACCATAATATTTATAAACGTAATATTTATCCATAGTAATTCCTTATAGCGGTATTGACATAATATATTTTTCTTCATCGGTTAGTGGTACAATTGTTGCCTGATCTGTATACCCACCATGCATATGTTTACTTAGATATTTCGTCGCAGCAGTCTTAGTTATTCCGGTAAATTTTTCAAATGTTAATTCTAATTGATTAATTCTCCAAAGTTGTGCTTCCGATGGACGGTTTTTATTACACATAAATTTATTCCATGAATGTTCTATTCTAAAAGAACCATTTCTATAATTATTTAAATTTCTTACAAGTAGTTCTGCAACTTCTTTTTGTTCATATGAAACATCTGGTACATTATTTTTATTATTAATAATAATATAACTCATAAATATTCCTTTTCTTTAATTATTTATAATACTAAAATCAACATTCTCAAACAAGAAATCTCTTCTATCATCAACATCTGGCCCCATCAACATTTTAAGTGATTCGGCCGCAGCTTCCACATCTCCAATAGTAAGTACTTCCAAATGCCTATCAGTTTTATTCATCATAGATGCTTCCATATCTTCACTTGTCATTTCGCCAAGACCTTTATTGCGGCCTTGCTCCCAATCTGGATACTTTTTTCTAAGTTCCGCAAGTTCAGCATCGTCATAGGCAAATACACGCTTATTTCCTTTGCTCAAACGATATAGAGGTGCGCGCAACCAGCACAGCCTGCCCTCTTCAATGAACTTCGGCATAAGCACATAGAACATTGTAGCAATCAGACACATAATAGCATAGCCATCAACGTCAGCATCTGTAGCAATTGCAACCTTGCCATAATTGAGTTTGCGCGCGTTATATTTCTCTTGAATACCACATCCAAGCGCAAGAATAATATCACTTACTTCTTGATTTTCAAGACATTCATCAAGCGGATGCTTCATTAGATTCTTAACCTTACCACGTACTGCGTAGAGCGCTTCGGTCTTTACATCGCGTGCAGGCATTAGGCCTCCTAATGCCGAATTACCTTCACTAATAATTAGCATTGATTCCTGCCCGTGTTTTTCGCAATCCTTAAATTTATCAGAACTGCTAATCTTACGCTTCTTTTGCTCTTGCTCTTTTTTCTCCATATTCATAATGGCTTCACGAGCGCGAGTCGCTGCGGCTTCTGCTTTCTCAATTTTAGTAAGCATTTCAGCAATAGCATTAAACTCATTTGGATATTGAGTATTCATATCTTTAAGAGCATTACTAAATGCGGTAGAAGCAAGTGTTCTTAATGAAGCATTATTAATTTTAGATTTAGTTTGGTTTGCAAAAGAAGGATTCTCAACTTTACAGTTAATAACGTAGAATAAATTCTTACGAATATATTCGCCTTCAAATGAAGCATTGGCAAGACTATTAAATGTCTTCGTAATAGCAGCGCGGGCACCAGTAACTGGAGTCCCACCTTCAGGACATCTCAAGCCATTTACAAACACATATGCAGTTTCACTGCGAGTACCCCATTGAAAAGCAATTTCAAGTGAATCTGTACCATCCGTAGCTGAACCAGTAATGATATGTTTATGCAGCGGTTTCTTAATCGTTTGTGAAACAAAGTCTACAATACCGTTTTTCGCGCAGTAAGTTTTCTTTTCACCTGTATCTACATTACTTACAATAAATTCAATACCAGAATATAAATAAGAAATGTCTTGAATATCTTGACAGATTCTATCATAATCATAACCTATTGCACCATTAGAGAATACTTCTGGGTCTGGACTAAATTTAATATAGGTTCCATCTTTTTCTTCTGTCTTACCTTCAGTATATGATTGAAGAATACCCTTATCAAAATAAGCGCAAGCATATCTTCTATTTCTATAACTTACTACTTTAAATGCTAGTGCCGAAAGACATACACAAGAACCACCAATACCATTTAAACCCGAGGCGTTCTTATATACTTCATGACCAAACTTGCCGCCAGTATGACTTTTAGTGAAGATAGATACAAGAACATTCTCTCCATCTTCACGAATACCATATGGTACACCGCGTCCATAATCGCGCACAGACACAGTATTTTCTTTTGTGTCCACTACAATTTCAATACGCTTACCAAAGCCGGCAAGTGCTTCATCAGTACTATTATTGATGATTTCCTTCAAAGCCTGATATGTTCCTTCAATGTCATCACTTCCAAGATACATTTGAATACGAGTACGAACGCCCTCGCGGAAGTCCAGGCTCTGAATAGAGTCAATATCATACTTATCTGTCATTTCATCACATCCTTCTCTTCTTTACATATAATTATATCATAATTTTTATTAATAGTCAAATTTTTGACTTTTCAAATTTACATATTCAAACTCGTCAGTTTCAGTGAAAGGAAAAGTAATATATTTTTTCTTTTCAACGGTAATGGTTTTTTCATTGGCTTCAACAAATCCCATGTAATCATCAATACATACGGGCGCGTTAAGATCCTGTTTCATCAATTCTTTAATTAGATCTTTAACCAACATATTACCACCCTCTTACAAATATACATTTTCGGCAATCTTTAAATTCTTTATCACAGCAACTATAGTAGTGATGAAAAATTTTCTTATTCAATTTACGGAAAAACCAATTAATTTTATAGTACCAAGGTTGTATCATTTAAATCACCTTCAGTCCAATTAGCATATTTAATAGCCATCCAATAATACCAAAAATACAACCTACCATTCTAGTTCCTTTATCTTCATTATTTCCCAAAATCATTAGTTCCAATCCAATACATACTAACATTGTGGGTAAATTCATTACTTGCATCATTTATTAAGTTCCTCCAATGCTTTTTCTATACATTCTCCCAAAAGATAACAACGAATAGTACAATCCATATAGCGTGCGGCGCTATTGCGACTTGCGGCATCAAGAAGTGCTTTCATATCAATACCAAATTCTTGAACCGCCTCAAGCGCGAGGTCAATATTATGTGAAAGATATTCTTCACACACACTTTCTGATTCATACCAATAAGTACCATTACCAGTAATACAATCTTCAGACCAAAGAAGATCATACCAATAATTTGTAATATCATCTTCATTCATAGGTTCGGCCCAAAGATCTGGATTATTTGTTATATAATCTTTAATATCTTTAACCATTGCGGCGCGATAATCATATTTTTCCATCATTCGTCTCCTGTAGTAATACTCAGTCCATTAAGTTTAAGTTGAAAATCATTATCAAAGAGTCCAGCCATTACTTCATCTGCTTTATGAATGTAAAGTGGTTTAGTATCATTATACTGGTTATAAAGCATATCATTCCAATCAATAATTTCCAGACCAATATATCCATATGCTTCTGCTTTGGCTTGTAGCGCCCGCTTATTGGAAGTGAGCACCTGTCCATTGTTAGAAAATGCTTCATAAAGTAGTTCTTTAGTTTTGCCAGTTCCACGTTCGCGTGCAATTACTTTCATTCTAGTACATCTCCTATAATAGTATAGATTTCTTTATTTTCAAAAAGGCGTTCAAATGTATAGCCTTTTTTTATTAAAAGCTGATATTGTGCTGAATCAGTAATTTCTACAGTATATGACATTTTATCGGATGGTACTGTGCGTGGAGCAAAGATAATTACTATTATTGCTATTATCGCTATTATACTAAGTATAGCGGTAGGAATATAAGCTTCTTCATTGGCTGCAATAATTGCACAAACGGCGCATACTACAGTAAGGACTATTGACACCGGTATCCACCAAGGGGTCATCATTACAGGCGAGGTTGCTAATATTTCCATATATATCTCCTTATTTTATTGTTAATTCACAGAGTGAATCATGCTGCTTTGGATTAGATACTGCGTGTAAATTTAAACCGAGTTCAAAAGTAGAATTATCCATATAGGCGAGTTTAGTATCATTCCATCCGCCATAAATATAAGTTGGTTCACTTATCATTTGTATTGTTTGAAGTTCGGGAATAGCTAACATACTTAAAATTACTTCTTTACCTTCAACATTTCTAAAATTATTAGGCAATTTAAAAATGAAATTAGCGGCTTCACCAGATGCTAAATCAATATCAGTCATATTAATGTTTTTAGTGCCACAGAAGGCACATTTTGGCGCGAATATATCTAATGCTGCGCCACAATTCTTACAATTTGTTCTACTCATAGAAACCTCTTTTTCTTTTATTATATCATAAATTTTATTTTTTGTCAAATCTAAAATTCCAACATTTATCAAACAACTCTTTATTATCAATAGAGCATGCTATACAGTATCCATCCATACCGTCTACATTTCCAAAATCACTACAACCAGTTAATTTTTCTAAACGATTTCGTAAATTTATAATAGTATATTCATCATTATTTAGGAAAACATATAATTGTTCTCGTGACTGCTGGTCTAAAAATTCTTTATTCATTATTGTTCTCCCATTCAATATTCAAATTACGCTTATAGTCATAACAGATATGATTGTCCGCGGCAGTATCTAATCGTGAAATAGCATCCTGATAGCATATTTCTTTTTCTTTAAATTCTTCAATAGAATAACCATCTGCTTTCCATTCTTCCCAGGCTTCTGTCAAGTCCTCTTCCCATTCATATGAAATTTTAATTTTTACTTTCATAATTACTCCGTTGCGGCGGTTCGCCCGTTAGGGCGAACACGCGCCGCTTATTTTATTCTTATTTTATTTTATTTGTTATGTGTACGCTCAACGGACACTTCAGCGTATGTTGACCGGTCACTTCCGTGATGCTGAGCGGTTGTACATCCTTTCAACGGACACCATAAATTAGTTAAAAATAAGTGACCGTTGAGCGGATGCTTCGGTCTTACTCCATTATCTTCTGATAATTAATTCTTAACTCCTTATATGGTATATGTGTCAGGTAGCCCAATTCGCACAATTTATCACGAGCCTCACGGTATCTGGAGGAACTGGTAAAGCCGCAAGCCTTACATATAGTTTCTTCAGCTGGTCTAAAATCATCACTATTCTGTTTCTGCATTATTAAGTAGTAGAGAAGTGTGCGCCAATTTCCATTTTTGCCTGGTATCTTCTCATTAATCTTCTGAAACATCTTCGGTGTGATATAGCCATACGTGCCTTCATCGTACACACTCTTGTCTACATCGCTTGTAAGCGCGAGTGCTTTCAAATTGGCCATATTTACCTCTTATTTATTGTTAAATTTTTCCATAGCGTCGAGCATATTAAAAATAATATCTCCTTTAGTCCCATATTCACAAGCATGATCTTCTATAATTTCATATAGACGCTTATATTCCAATGGCGATATTGTAATAATTATCTCTTCCAGGTTCTCCGGTGTATAGATATTCATTTAATATACTCCTTTCTATTTCTATATAAATTATAATATAAATTATACAAAAAGTCAAATAAGAGAAGCGAAATTTCAACTCCTCAAATAATTATGTATCATTAATCTTGCTTCAAATATTCCAAAACTACTGCACAATTTTCAGCGAGTTCTTGATATATTTGTTGATCGTAACTGTTCGGTTTTATTCTTTTTGTCAACTCTAATGCTTCACTTATGAACCCTGCAACAGATTCCATTGCTTTGATTGCTTCTTTTTTTCCCATAATATTTACCTCAAAAGATTTTACTTTCTCGTGTTATTTAACTTTCTTGCGTTCTCCGTCAGCGCAATACCAATCCGGTCTTGTTGCATACTGATAGCATATACTGTTTCCGTTACTACACCCTTCTCCGTCAAAATGCCTACAATCCTTGCACCGGATGATTTCTGAATCACGGTCTGCATATCCCTTCTGATACTGATCTCTGTCATACTGCAATACTTTCAGCAGTTCTTCCTTATTAACGTTAATGCCGACTTTCATAACTGCTTTATATATCTCACCTTCAATTTGACTTTGCATTTGAGTCTGAAAAACTTCAATCGGATTTTGATAGCTCATTCCCACTTCACCTCCATCATTTGTTCTTCGGTTGGTTTTTCATTCCAACAACGCCATGTCTTTCCATATTTATACTTTGTATTTAGAAGCCAACGAAACACATCTTTTATTGAACAGTATTGCGGCGCTATTCCAAAACGAAACTCGCAGAATACTTTCTTCGTTTTGATTTCATTTGGTAATAAGACTTTTGCCATTTGCTTCATAACCGGTTCCTTCCAATGCATCGTTGATCTTATTGAGGATTTCAGCTATATCTTCTTGTCTAACGTCGCTCATTGCTTTCACCGACCTTCCCATGTAATAGGTTGACCACATTCGCCACAGTAATGCTTATTTGAACACCAAAAAAGCCTTGATTTACATGACGGACAATTCGTTATTGGATTGCCAAACCCATCAACATAATCAGTTTTTACGCTTACTGCTTCCTGCTCTTTCAGCAGACGATTATATTTTGCCTTCATGTTACTAAAATTATCTTCATTTGGAATAATATTATCTATGATTTTTCCATTTTTAACGTTATCAATAGCAGATAAAACAGAATCTCCATGATAATCAGAATGTCCTGCAAATTTTGAGAACAAATAATCAAATCTATTGTCCTGCTCTTTCAGAAGGTCGAGAGCGTCACTTGCGATGTTTTTAATACAATAACCTCTCCCATAATACGGGCATCCATTGCACGGTACACCGTCTGTTATAAGGCATTTCAGCCCTTTGATAACCTTCTCCCTGTCAGGCATCGTCATCCCTCCGTTCTCCTTCTGCACAGAACCAATCCATTGTTACATATCCGCACCTTGAGCAATATCCATTTTCATAAGGTTCTTCTTCTGGTAAATCGCATTTCTTGCAATCCTTGCACCGGACAAGTTCTTTTGTTGGTTCCCATCTTCCATTCACATAAAAACATATGGTTTGTTTCTACAATAAATCATCATTCATCTTTTTTCACTCCATCAGCACAGTACCAATCTGGTTTTCGCTTTCTACTTTGTGATTGGCAATAATGGTCATATGATTTTTCGCTATTCCATTTACACTCACAGCAATATACAATCTCTGGTTTTTCTTTTTCCGACAAAATTGCTTGCATTCCACTATATAATGCCAACGTCTTAATGACCTCTTCCTGCTCTTTCAGCAGCGCAATGGCATCATTCAGCGCATCAATATGCACCCCAACACTCTTGTCAACCCATTCCTTGTCTTCGAGATATCTTCGGGCATCATGTACACTTTTGATAATCTTCTCTCTGTCCATTTAATCACCGACCTTTCATTTTTACCCCGCAGTTTGGGCAATACTTGCTTAAATACTCTGTACCGTTTTGATAACTTGGAGCATAATCATGGCAAATACTACATTCCATTCCACCTCGACCATTTGTGACAGGAATCCATTCCCCTGTTTTCGCTTTCTGCTCTTTCAGTAGGGCAAGGGCATCTGTAAGCAATTTTTTACAACTCAATGCTTGTTTTTCTTTCCCGTACTGACATTTCATGCAATTTCCATTACCTACACATTCTTCCAGCCCTTTGATAATCTTCTTATCTGACATTCTGCTCACTCATCCTTAAGTTTATTATTACATTCTCTAAAGCCATTAACAAACTTTCCTTTATCTTTTACTTGTGCCAATCCCATACAATTTGCCAAATGATGAGCACGTGAGTACATTGGATAATTATCCATCATTTCTAACAATTTACATGCTTCTACCGCAGGATTATCACAAGTGGATATATAATCACAATAGGCTTCTCTTAAAATATGATTAAGACTATACTCATCATATCTCTCAATAGGAGAACCAGAATATGCAGACATATATTCACTAACCGCTTGATCCCATGATTTACCGCTTTGCTTAATAGCATAAATTAGATTAAGAGTATGATCTGTCATTATATTATTATCACCTTTCTATGAATTATCTATCTTCTATCGCGAGGGCGCAATCCTCACATATATTTGGATATTTACAAATATTACAATCATCTGGAGTGATTGGCGGCAAAAACTTCATTACATCAATGTATAGCATTGTATTACATGTCTTACCATATTGATGATAAGGACATTCATCACAACTATAATCAATAAGCATACAACACTTTATGCCTTTAACAATTTCAGCATTTGTCATTGTTTTCTCCCAATATATCTTCCAATAAAAGTATTTCTTCTATCATAGATTTTAATTCTTCCTTTGGTGCGCCGAAATCATCTAATATCATTAGCTTCGCGCGTGCGCCAACTAAATTGGAGATAGGATACATATAATCTGGGCATTTTTCACCTATATTATGATAAGGATTATCAAGTTCCTCTAAGTACCCATGAAGAGTACAAACAGGAGTAGGATAATCACCGGTCATATATTCGGTATAGCAATGATTACAATTTTTACAAATTTTCTTCATTCCCATTTAATTGTTCTTCCCGATTCTAGTCCCCGTCTGTATGCCGCCCTAATTTCTTCATCCTGCTTTTTCAATAGGGTAATCGCATCAACGCAAGCATCATATGTTATTTTATTGTCTTCGTTTAGGTCTTCCGGCGCTATATCTTCACCAGTTGAGGGATTAAATGTTATCATTGCTTTTGTAAATTCTAATCCATAGATAATTTCTTCTATATCGTGCATCTTATTCTACCTACCTTTCTATATATAAATTATAATATAATTTTTATAATTTGTCAAATAATAAGATATTGATTTAATAAGGACGAATTCGACCTGCTATTTTATGTTTATTTTTATTTTGTTCTACAAGTTCTTCAATAGTCACAGTATCATCAATACGACGCCATAAAAACTTTTTATGTGAATGTGCTGTATGGTTGCAACAACGATTTACTTCATTTCTATCAAAGCCAGCAGCAATAACATCTTTAGAACTTTCATAAATATGAACTAATTCTCCATCTAATGTATATTGTTCAATTGGAGTGCCATTAATAATTGCTCTTTTCTAGGCAGAACGCTTATTCTTTTCTTCTGTTCCTATTCCATAATTTCTTAATACATAACTAGCTGTAATATAACGGCATCCTAAAATATTTCCTATTTCTGAACATGTATGCCCTTCATTCCATAATTTTAGTATTTCGTCTGGTGAAAATTTATTATCTCCATCTCCACCCAAAGTGGCATTATATCCATTATAATAACTATTATATTGTGCAATCCAATAGCGCTCGCGCATGTTTAATACTTCATTTGGAATATTGTCCTCTACTAATTCCATACTAAAATGCTCTACTCCATATTTATTTATAGCGTTATGAAATTTATTTGGTATAATTAAACTACTGGGCTTAATATGGTCCTTCCAACGAATTTCCATAGTACGAGTAGTCTTACCGATATAAACTTTATCATTAATATCATTTATAATCTTATAAATTAGTCCCATTATTATCACTCCATACTTCATCTAATTGTTTAGTGAAGGATTTTAGATGATTCTCAATAGATTCTTCCATTCGCGCAGAAATCTTATGTTCCTCTCGTATCCATTTAGATATACTAGTAGGATGACAATTACAAATCTTTCCCAATTGTCCAAATGTAAAACCCATTTCAATCATTTTATTTATTTTATCTTTTAAGTTCATCTTTATCCCTCCAATAGAATAGTAGAAGTGAAAGAGAAGAAACATGATATTTTCTTCTCTTTCTAGATTTTTTTTTATTCTTTTTTACTTTTATCTTTGATAATTAGATTTAGAATAATTCCAGTTACAATGGCTAAACATATGCCTGTAATATTAAAATTACCATAAGTAATAGCTAAACCGGAAGTTCCTACCATTAACATAATAGCAAATATCCACATTGTTTTTTCATTGTCAAAATCAATATGTGCTTGCTTTAGATATTTAAGCGCGCTTGCGCCAATCATACCATAACAACAAATACTTGCGCCCGCAAAAGTAGCATTCGGCATTGCTTTAATAAAAGCATTGAATGGTCCAAGGAAACCCAATAAAATTAATTCAATTGCGGCTACAAGAGTCACATATACACTAGCACATTTACTAATAAGAATAGCAGAAAGATTCTCTGTATAAGTAGTATTGGGTTGCGCACCAATAATAGTACCAAGTAATGAACCAAGTCCATCGCCTGTCAAGGTTCGTGACAAATTCGGGTCTTTAAGAAAATTTCTACCACAGATATTAGAAGCATTAATCATATCTCCAAGATGTTCTGCAAGCGCGCCAAGAGCGACTAGAGCAAAACTTAGAATAATTTGAGGTACAACAGACCAATCGAAAGTGCTAAATGAAATATGTAAAAATGCAAAATCCGGTAGATTAAATACTGTCATAGATTTAAAATAATTTAAATCTACTAATGGTGCGACTCCAGTTAATGTAAGAATTAGACATACAATATAACTTCCTAGTACTCCAAAAAGAATAGGCCAACGGCGCATGATTCCCTTTCCATAGAATGCGCTTAAAAGTACTAATAACATACTCAATAGAGTAATACCTATGCCAAGTAATGAATATTCTCCATTAATTTGAGCATATGTTGGAATAAAAAATCCTAATTGAATTGAAATAATTAAAATAATTGCTCCAGACATAACAGGAGTAATTAATTTAGTAATCCAATCAATACCAAATTTTTTTACTAATCCGGCGGCAAGACAATAAATACAAGCTATTACTGCACCGCCGATAATTACACCTAAGAAATTCTTTTGAACAGGACCAGATAACGCTATCGCGCCAATAACTGCTGAGATTGTCGCTCCGCTGTTAGAGATTATAATAGGTGCGCGAAATTTTGTGATACATAGAAAGAAAATAGTAGAAATTCCTGCCGCTACCATACCTGCGCTTAAATCTACGCCAGCAATAAGACAAATAAGTAGGGTAGCCGTGATACAGGAAAGCATTACTTGAGTAGAATATCCAATCCATTCTTTAAAAGTTTTTGGTTTATCTTGTATACCATAAATTAAATTGCTCATAGTTTTTAACCTCTCATAGTAGTATAAGTTTTTGGAACATCAGTTTTATATGTAACAGAGCTGTTCATAACACTATCACCTTGTGAACAAGTTATATAATCTTTCCACCATTCTGGATTATTACCAGTACCATTATCACAAGTAACAGTCCAATAGTTTCTAGAGCAATTACATTGTGATACCCAAGGTGCATTAATGCGGCCGCAGCGAGGACATTCCCAGCCTTGTTCCGCCTTAGGTTGGGTGCATGGGCAATGCCAAGTTGTACTTGTGCTCGTCCCAGTGGTTGAATCACCAAGCTAAACTTTATCTGTAGTATTAATATCCATATTTACCTCCAATCTGTAGAATCAAAATCCATTTCTAATGGTTTTTCAAATTCATCTTCATGCTCTTTAATAAAAGCAATAGCGTCTTCAATATTACTTACAAGGATGCCGCCTTGCTTAATTAAGCCGGTAACATATAGATTCTGATAACTATATTGCTGTTCACCAAGAGAAGCAGCACCGCCTTTATCCTTAGCTTCACTATGCGTTAAGAACATCTGCCTATTGTCAGTACAGATACCAACAATATACTTATGATCGCCACGCTCAATCTTCTCATGAAATTTACCGATTTCAGCGCTTGTACCCGCGGGAAGACAATCGCCATCTATACAAGCAATAAGAATATCAGTATTATTTAATCTAGCATTGTCTGCCTTTGCAATCTCCTGTGAGCCAGCAAATTTCTTTTTGCCTTCAACTCCATTAATCTCAGTATTTTCAACTGGAGAATATAAGTTTACTCCTGGGAATGCTTCACGTACTTTGCGCGCCCACTCTGTATTTCTTAACAAATCTCCATAACAAAAAATACCACCAGCTAAATATATTTTCATATATATATAGAACCTCCATACTTTTTTTTAATTATACCATAAAATTCTAAAAAAGTCAAATAAAAAAAGAGGGACAACTCTATTGAGTTGTCCCAATGGTAACGGTCCGAGGCTTGTCGCCTCTATATATCAAGATAACTTGATATCAAATAATATGCGCGGCGAGTTCCGCTATTTCAGAGCGCTCAGTCTTGAGCATCTTAACAGTACCAAATAACTTATTTCCACTTAATGATGTTAATAATCTTTCAATACCATTATTACTTTCAAACTTCTTGCCATCTGTCTGTAGTGTATCACCGTTAATCCAAAGTTCAGAGTTTTTGCCGCAACGACTCACTAATAGCTTATAGCCACCACCAGTAATATTCTGACCTTCAGATACATATAGAATTACATTATCCCAACTCATACCACGAATAAAGCCTAAATTTACTGCTTCAATTAATCCTTCTTGTTCTGCGCGTTGAAGCCCTTCTTCGCCAAGTATGCTAATAATTGGGCCAAGACCCCATTCAATTTTCTTTTGTAGAGAACCCTCAAGGAAGCCAATTTCTGGCGCATCTTTAAATGGAACAAGATTGCGGATATAAATAATTTTATCTTTCTTTCCAGATTGTACTAGGTCCCAAGCATGTAAGAACATTAGATAATCCTTACCCGATCCTGGAACACCAGTAAACAATTTAACTGGAATGTTGGGATTTTGTAATAAGTCAAATGCCATTTTCTGTTCTATATTTAACGGGCGGATTGTTTGACCCAAGAAGTCATTTTTTAATTCCTTATACTTTAATGGTCTATATTCATGTCCGTCCCAAAATAGAACATCCTTTAATATGGAACCCTCATAGATTTCAGCAAATTCATTAGTTTTACATCCTAATGTATTTATTTTAGGATCAGCATATAGCATTGCCATTTCCTTTTCGTCTGGATAATATTTACCCCAACCTGCCCACTCTTCTTCACGTTTATCAGCCTATTCTGTGCCCATTGGATATACGGCTTCAAGATGTGGCATTTCAAGCGCGAATAGATATTGTAACGCATCGCTTGTCATAAATATCATCTATTGCCCATGTTCGGCTCCATATATTTCAGCCGCGCAAATAATACGATGATCGGGTATATTACTCAAGAATGGATACTTTTTCAATACCCTATCAATCTTCTTATTATCAATCATTACTGTTTCAAATCTGCCTGTTGTCAGAATTGAGCGTACTGCTTCGCGCGCCCTAAACTTTGTTCTTTCATCTTTATCACTATTCTTAATATGCTCTAATTCTTGAATTGTTATTGTACTAATTGCTATGTCTACTTGTGGATTTAATAATCCATTCTAATGTAAAAGTGCTGATGTATCAGCCCAATGTTTTATCATTTACCTCACTCCTCGGTTTGTCCATAGATTCGGTCAATAAGACCTAGTTCTAACATTTCTTGACTATTCAAGAACCATTGATGGCGAGATTTACTTTCATATTGTTCTTCAGTAATTTTTGTATTATTAATAAAGAACTCACGAATTTGCTTATCGACATTATCATTGAAGGCCATAATGTCATTAGCGGTTTTAGTCTCTTGCGCAGCTAATGCTACGTATCCATCATGTATTAGAGCATATGAACATGGAAAACAGGAACGAATAACATTTTCATTCTTACCACCACCGGCGAGAATGACAGCCGCCATAGAACAGGCATAACCTGGAACTATGATATTAAGCGGCTTTGAATATTGGGATATATAGTGAGCAAGGAAAAAGCCGTCAGACACAGAACCGCCGCTACTATTCATAATAATAGTTACTGGCTCAGTAGAACTATCTTGCTCAAAATCGCGTAGAGGAAGATATACTTTTTCAATTAGATCTTCTTGCACGTCACAATTAAATATAATTGTTCTATGATTTATTAACTAATTAAAATACTGATACATGGCGGGGTCAAACCCGTATGTCTACATAGCATTAAATAGTTCCTCTAAATCCATATGAACCTCCTCAGCGTAGAATACGCTTAACCTAATATTTTAGCGAGTGTGCAGTCTTCTTTAGAAATGTCACCCTCTCTAATTCGCTTTAGAAGCGGATGGCGAATTGAGATACCGTTTCCTTCAGAATCTGCTTTCGCTGAGCTTACCATCATGCCCGAAAGAGAAACTGGGCAACCAATCCATCTTTCAGGTTCATCGCGCAGAGAAGTTTTGAAGTCCTCTGTTAGACCCGATACTTTACACAATGGAACCTCATTTTTATTACTATCATAAACTGACACTTGAATTGCGCCCGGCCAATTATTAAAATAGTTCTTTGTAATTGGAATATAGGCACCGCCAGTTTGATATTCACCGAAGTAGGAACCAACTAGCTTTTCTCCAGTTCTCTGATTTTCCCAGAGTTGCCAAGTCCCTAAATCTTTTCCTGTATATACGCGTTCGCCAGGGACAATGCCAGTAATGAAAGCATCAATTTCGGATGAAATTTCCTGTTTTACTTTAACTGTATCCCACGCGTGCGGACCACGTTTACCAGGGATATATTTGCAATCTTTTCGATAACATACGCATCCTTCACCGCCAGCGGCAAAGATTTCACCCATTTTATCGAAAAAGTTATTATCCATTTCATAGTATTCTACACCAGATACCAATGGAGAATTGATGCGGCCGACCACTTCTGGAATATGCGCAATGCGCTCTTCAAAAGGCCAGTCCATCATATCCATTCCACCAAGTACGAGAACATCAAAGATGCGCCATCTAAGAGGATTATCTTTCTGCCGCGCAAGCGCCTTTGGCGGAAGGCACCTTAGAATAGATCCAACATCTTTATCAATACCATCTGGTAGGTATACTTCTCCAAGTATTACAGTAGTGTCACCAAATGGAGAACATACATCATTCCAAAATAATACTTTATCCTGTACTTCTCCATAAGTTTTTGTTACAGTAGAAATACCGCGTGTCTGTAGAGCCTGTCTATCCTTAGTAATTACGGCTCTTGTCCAGTTTCCATCTGTCTTTAAACCGAACATATAATTACCACTATCAATCATTTGTTCAAGTTTTGCGCGCCGAGCATCGGCACTCATAGTTGAAGGTGGGGCAAAATAACGCATAGGCTCCATTTCAAAATAATTCATATAGTTCTCCTTTAAATAAATTTTAAATCTTCAAGTATTGTAATCGCGCTCTCTCTCAATGTATCTAATCCCTCATCATTATGAATTATATAATCAAACGCGTAATGGTCAAGTGAGGTTTCACTAGGATGATTGCGCTGGTCTTCTGTTAGAGTTGGATTAAGCCATTCGGTTCCATCTGCATTTTTACGTTCAATACGAACACTTACACTATTTTTCAAATTCTCTAATGAAATATCAACCTCATTTGGAAAACGCGCATCTGGAATAATAGCCACATCAAAGTCTTTGTATGGTTCAAAGGCTTGAATTAAACCAACAACAATTCCGACCCAAAAATTAGGATGTTTCGCGCGCACAATATCTGTTCCTACCATCTGTAGGAGTGTACGCCCAACTTCATCTTTCTTACCATCCCAATCAAGGAAATCGCGGCAAAACCATTTAACAGCATCAGCATAGTGAATTACTAGTGCTTTCTGTCCATGTTTTGCTAATTCTTCTTTCATAAATTGTGCGGTCATATCTTTTCCGCTTCCAGATTTACCGCTTAAAATAATTGTACCTTTCATTCTTTCATCAACTCCATTTTCATATTGAAGTAGAAACGGAGAAAGTTTACTTCTTCTTCACTTAAAATTTTATCATAATAATTGGTGACATTATCTAAGAATTTTGCGGCTTCAATTGGATTATGTTGCGACATAGCTAATCGCCAAGCAATTTCCGCTAATTCTTTTGTATTATCACTAACATTCTCAAATATCTCCTGCATTCTCCTTCGCCTCCAACTGGAGTTTATTTAAGGCATCAAAAAATGCCTGAACATCATCTTTATTGTCTAGGGTGATTTTCATAACAGCTTTGGGCGCGATACGCTCATCATCAGCAGGCATATTAAAAACATAATAATGCTCATTATCCTCTTTTGGAATAATACGCGTACATAGATGAATACCAGTATTCTTGCTTCTAATCTTCATAACAGTTATATCCTGTTCATAATACTGTTCAACATCCATCATTTCTTTATTTAGCTGTCCAAGAAAACCAACATATTCATCGCGTGTTACTTCATAAATACTATTATCCATTGTCTTCTCCTTTAAAATTATCTTTTAAATTTTGTGCGGCCATCTGTGCTAGACGGTCACATTCATTATTCCAATAGTTAATACCATGTCCTTTAACTTTAGAGAAGTTATACCAAAAATTATCAAAATATGGAATTAAAGGAATCCATAAGTCTTGATTAGCAACATCTTCTCCTTTAGCATTAACCCAGCCATTTCGTTGCCAATTCTGATACCATTCATCATTATAACAGTTAATGACATAGGCCGAATCACTATAAATAGTTACTTGCTCATTGGGATGCCGGTTCTTTTGCGCGAACTCTAAGGCATTACGTACCGCTAACAATTCCATACGCTGATTTGTGGTCCCATATTCGCTTCCGGCAACTTCATAAATTCGTTCTCCACCACGAAGAGCGATAAAAGCCCAGCCGCCAAATGTTGCCTTAGCTCCTAATTTCTTACAAGAGCCATCTGTATATATTTCAAGTTGTGCAATTTGCGCTCTGCTTCTTCTCTCTTGAATCATATTATCCTCCTTTCACTTAATTATATTATACTCTAATTTAAGTAAAAAGTCAATTATTTGATTCGGGTGGAATTTCTGGAAGAGCCATAATTTGTTCGAAGTATACTTTGCCCTATCCATTGCCATTTAGGCCATCGTGATAAACGCCATATATATCATTTACTTCTCGTTTTTCTGCCGCGGAAGCCCATTTGCGTTCATCAACTAGAATTTTCTTCCAATTGTATAACGTGTCAAAGAGTTCCATTTTTGTACCTTCTCCAATTATAGCAAGACGCCCATCCATATGAGTTATATGACTTTGTAAATTATCTACTTTGGATTTTAATTCTTCGACCTAGCCGCCTATATTATCAACCGCGGTTGCTACCGCGTGCAGCTTATCATTATTTTCTTCGGCCCTATCTAGAAATTTGTCCATACGTATAAGACGTTTTTGCTCTTCGTCATATTTCTCTTTGAAATGCTTGAAGAAGTCACCTAACTTGGACATTGGAATCACCCCCTTCTTTGGAAGAAAATTTTTATTTTAGATTCTATTTGATAATAGAATATTAGAATATTGAAGATAATTGAGATATATAATTCATAAAACCCGCCATAAAATGAATTTGTATGGTGGTGCCAGCAATTGTTGAAGCGGCAAGACCTGACCAACTAGTTTCTGAAGAAGCGGCAGGATCTGGACCATTAATTACTGCAGTAGCAGTTTTTGATGGATCGATAGATAGCCCACTTAAAATAGAATTCATTTGATTAATTAAATTATTTAAAATTACTGATATTGGATAATATATGCCACCTATATCATATATATGTAAACAATCTACTTTTGAAACTGTAGATGCTATTTGATTATGTATATCTTTAATGCCAGCTTCAGCGATAGATTTTATATCATCAAACATTAATAAGCCAGCGAATAATGATAAATAAGTTTCTAATGGGTCTTTATTATTTGCTAAAGTAGCATTACTTATATTAATTAAATAAAGTATTAATGTATTTGGATCTACCATATTATTAGCTAAAATTGGAGAAGCATATAATTTAGAAAGCGCAGATAAAATATTCATTTTACGTCCATGAAAATCATCAAAATCTGAATCTTTGGTTTCAGCACTTTTATATAATTTTAATGATTCATGAGCAATAAAAAACTAATCATTTAATTCTGAAATTTTATTTAGAGCTGTAGCAGTTTTTTTAATTTCTTTCTATGCGGCAGCTGATAATTGCTATTCTTTTTTAATCATATTATTAAAATTTTCTAATGTGATCTATTCCTATTCTTCAAATGCTGTAGAAAATAAATCGCCAATATTTTGTGATAATTTCATTAATTCTTTTTGTTGTTTATTTTCTTTTCTTGTAAAAGTAACTGTGCCTATGGGTGCGATTAGATCAGCTCCAATATTACCACGTACATTAATGGCAGACATTAAAATACGCCGCAGAGATTCATAAAAATTACCATGAGAGGTCGCAGTATGAAAAGAGAAAGCATATGTATTTTCTAACTATTGATCTACATTATTATCATATGTTTCAATTAGTCCTTCGGCCTATCGTATCGTATAAGATATTTTTTTAGATGTCTATATTTTATTTTTTTCCTCATCTTTAGCCTATTGAACTAAAGTTTTTAATTCATTATAATCGGCTGCATTAAGATATGTTGCATGTAATATAGATTTCATTTCATTTAACAATTCTAATAATTCAGTTCTATCTTTTGATCGCATAATTTTTTGTAAATGTGTTTCTTCTCCCATAATACCACTTTTACTGGCATATTCCTATACTAATTCTTCAATATTTTTAGCTTTAATTTTTCTATATGAAATTTTTTGTGATGATTCCTCTTCTACCCAGGCATTAAAATCAGCAAATAAAAGAGCATATAATTCCTAATTTAAACCCGGAATATCTGTTCCGCCTAGTTTACCAACCACAAATTTCTGTAAACTCTATTTTAAGGCTCTATCCCTTTTAACTTTATTATTTTCATTACGCTATTCACTCTAATTTAATATAAATTGTTCAATGTCTTCTTGCATGCGATAATTTAATCGCTATGAGACTCTATAACTAGAAACAGGAGTAGCCAATTCATTTAAACGGCGTTCATATGTATTTAAACTTTGTTTAATAATATTAATTGCTTGAATTAACTATACTTCACCAGACTAAAAATTTGTAAAATCTAGATCCTTTATTCTTTCTTTCTAAGCAATTAACTATTTCTATAAATTTTCAGGAATATCTTTATCCTATAAATGCTAATCAATTTTTTTAATATAATTCTATATTGCTTGATGTTCTTTCTATGCTTGTGTTGCAGCAATATTTTTTAATTGATTTATAGCATCTAAAATTGGGAAAATAGTCTCACCCTAAGCATTAGTAGAATTGGTGGGATTAAAAGTACTATAGGCCTGTGCTTTTGCTGCAAAGTCAGGATCAGTATCACGTAATGAACTTAAATAAACATATGTACCTAATGTTTGAGGAATCATCATTTTCACCACCAATAAAACAAGCTATCCCAAAAACTGGAATAGCTCTTTCTCTCAAAATTAAGTCCCACTCTTACAACTGAATACTATAAATTTTTTTTACATCGTGCTTACGAATTTCTTCATTCATAATATCAGTATCCTCAAATCCCTGCGCCTTCATTGTAAGCACATTAAGTACCCAAGCAACACCACGGAAAACCGCACCGGTATCCATATCAACTTTAGTATCGAGCGCAAGTTTGATTGGCTGTGGATCCAATGAATCATCTAGTCTAATCGGAATCAGAGTAGGAAGTGCAAGAGTTGGAGTATGACCAAAGATACACTTCTTATTATCGCGCCAGACATTATCAATATGAGTACGATCCCATATTACATGGGTACGATGATATGAATCTATTTCGCGCCCATAGTACTCACACTCCTCAACATATTCAAATATTTGAGGATTACCACCCGCATGACAGAAGTCACACTTATCCGTACTAAAGGTAAGTGGAAGCCGCTCAAGCCGCTCAATGATCCCCATCGGTGCGCCATCTTCAATCCATGCAATAAGAGTATCCAGACCACCATTATAAATATGATGCTGGATCGCGGGCAAATCCATATTCTTCTCTAATGTTGCATTTAATGCTCTAGTAATTTTAGCACGATCGGTAGTTTGAAAATCAAATATCTCATTGATTTGTCGTGCAGCTTTACAAAATAATTCCTCATGATTTCCCATTAGATATACAACTTGTGGATTATTCAAAAGTTCCTTTATAATTTCATATCCGCGCTCACCACGGTCACAGGCATCGCCACCAAAGATAATCATGGCTTCCGGATCTTGTTCATTACAGTAATCCATAATAGCACGATATAAATCGTACATGCCATGAATATCTGTGAAATAGAATATATCCCTCAATTTACTTCTCCCCTTTCATAAATATTATATCAGAAAATAAAAATTTTGTCAAATAAAAAAGAAGGCTGATTTTACTCAGCCTTATCAAGTTTTCTCAAGATGCGTTTCAGCTTATTGATGAGGTGCTTGTTGCCCTCAGCATCACGCTCCTGCATCAGATTAATGCGATATAGGCACCGCAGCCGACGAGTTTCATTGTTCATTATATATAATCCTCCTATAAATGGATTCAATTTTATCAAAGTTATCAAACATACCGCAATCATACTTTTCATATAGATTATAATAACACACAGTTAAATAAAAATCACTCATTTTATTTTTATATACTTCTTCTAGCGGCAAAAGTGTCCAATTTGGTTTAAGAGAAACAATTTTATCCCATACATTATTCATAGTGCGATACTTGCGCGCAGTCATTTCTTGTCTAATATAGTAGGTATAGGAAATAAAATGATCAAAGTCA
>Ga0247610_10002452_pt1 | contig 21296 bp, 16 predicted proteins | sample 174DNAGHGhighgp2_FD_193483 | JGI IMG/M metagenome (GOLD analysis project Ga0247610, IMG submission 193483) | Sheep rumen microbial communities from Palmerston North, Manawatu-Wanganui, New Zealand - 1742 DNA GHGhigh gp2 | ecosystem: Host-associated > Mammals > Digestive system > Stomach > Rumen...
ATCCGTGATGTCACGCCCGGCGGCAATGATGCCAAGCAGTTTCCTGTCATTGTCGCGGATGACAGACACAGCACACTCATAGTAGAACTTGCCTTTGATGGTTACTTCCGGTATCCGTTCGTCTTCACGTTTCGTGTGGTCGATATCGGTGATCGACGACATCTGCAGGTTTTCTATATGGTCGAAGTCGAGATCCCTGTATGATGGGATGTCGGTAATCTTCACCTTTCGCTTCATCAAGGCTTCACGGCTGTCGACGCCAAAGGTCTCGCAGGCCTTGTCGTTGATGTCTGTCATGTAACCGTCCGCACCGTAATAGATCATATCGACCAGCGATGAATTGAAAACGGTGTGATAGCGCAGGGCCAGGTTGCGGGCTTTCTCCTTCCTCATTCTGTTGTCCGTGATGTCACGCTGGGAGCCTAACAGGATTTTAGCCTTGCCTTTCTTGTCGCGCTGCAAGATAGTCAGGTTGACCTTGTAGATGCGGGGGGCGGATCCGTCTTCAGGCTTGCTGCCTCTGATCACGATGGGCTCGGGATCCTTATTGCTGTCGGCCAGAGTGGTGACAGCCTTGTGCAATTGGGTGAACTCGTTGCTGTCGAAGAACTGCGAGAAGTCGATGGGCACATAGGTCTTCTCTTCTTCTCCCTTGATCGACAATAAGGTGTAGAGATGTTTGGTGACATCGTAGGTCCATACCTGTGTCTTGTTCGAGGTGAGTACCAGACCTAATTGTGTGTTTAGTTGCTGTGCCTGAGCACTCACTTCCCGTTGGCGGAAATAGAACAAACGATTGGAGAAGATCATCACAAACACGCTGATCATCAGTGCGGCCACGAAATAAGCCGAGAGATGGTGCGTGTCAGCAATCGTCTCCATATTCTCTTTCTGGGCAAACACCGTGAGGCTGATGGTTAGGAGCGTCGCGACGGCCAGAAGTCTTTGTCTGTTACTACTGCTCATCAGGTTTCAGGTAGTTACAGTTGGCAAAGATAGGGAATTTTAGTTAAATAACAAAATAAAAGTACAAAAAAAACGCAAATCACCCTGTTTTTAGGATGATTTGCGCCTTAATCGGGAGAAAATCGTGCTTTAAAGCGGGTATTCGTCGAAAGCGTAGAGTACCGTTGAGAGGTAGCGTTCGCCAGTATCAGGCAACAGGGCTACGATCTTCTTTCCCTTATTTTCCGGACGCTTGGCAATCACTGAGGCACCAAAGGCAGCTGCTCCAGACGAGATGCCTACCAACAGTCCTTCCTTCTGGGCCAGTTCACGACCAGTGCGGATAGCGTCATCGTTCTCGATATCAAGTACTTCGTCGATGAGATTGCCATCGTAAGTCTTGGGAACGAAGCCAGCACCAATACCCTGAATTTTATGGGGACCACTCGGACCGCCGTTGAGAACGGGTGATGACTTGGGCTCTACTGCGATGATCTTCACATTCGGATTCTTCTCCTTCAGGTACTTGGCCACACCAGAGACAGTACCGCCAGTGCCTACGCCTGCTACGAAGATGTCAATCTCGCCATCTGTCTGCTGCCAGAGCTCAGGGCCTGTAGTGGCATAGTGCTTGGCGGGGTTGGCAGGATTCTCGAACTGTTGCAGGATGATGCTGCCGGGAATGCTGTCGCGCAATTGTTCTGCTGCCTTGATGGCACCAGGCATTCCATCTTTTCCGCTCGTCAGTCTAACCTCAGCTCCATAAGCCTTCACCAGGTTACGACGCTCGACACTCATCGTCTCAGGCATCGTCAGGATGAGCTTGTAGCCCTTGACAGCACTGACGAGTGCCAGTCCTACACCTGTGTTTCCACTCGTCGGCTCGATGATGGTGGCACCGGGCTTCAGCAGTCCTTTCTGTTCTGCGTCTTCTATCATCGCCAAAGCGATGCGGTCTTTCACACTGCCGCCAGGATTGAAGAATTCCACCTTGGCGATAATCGGAGTCTCAAGTCCCTTGGCCTCTGAGAACTTGGTGAGTTCCAGCAGAGGGGTGTTGCCGATAAGCTCGGTCAGCTGTTTTGCAATCTTTGCCATAATCTTTCTTTTTAAATGTTTGTTGTTTAATGTTTCTGGGTGCAAAGGTACGGCGATTTCAGGGGTTGCGAAATCCCACACGTGGGCTATTCCGCATACCACAAATATGGTATTCTGCCCCTTTTTACCCCTACACCTTATTTATATATATGGGTGAAAAGTGAAAAAATAGACAAAATGTTTGGCAGTTTCAAGGAAAATACGTACTTTTGTCAACAGAAAGCTAAAACTTAAAGTATATGATTGACGTTAAAGAAACATTGAAGAAAAGTGAGGAGCGCATGGAGATGGCTGCCATGTTCCTCGAAGATGAACTGAACCGCATCCGTGCTGGTCGTGCTAATGTGGCCATCCTTGATGGCGTGCGAGTGGAGTCTTATGGCTCGAAAGTGCCTTTGAACCAAGTGGCTAACGTGAGTGTTCCTGATCCTCGTACCATCGCTATCAAGCCTTGGGATCGTAAGGAGATCCGTAACATTGAGAAGGCTATTATGGATTCCGACGTGGGCATCACCCCAGAGAACAATGGTGAGGTAATCCGCCTGAACATCCCCATTCCTACAGAGGAGCGCCGTCGTGATCTGACCAAGCAATGCGCTAAGATCGCAGAGAAGGCTAAGGTGGAGGTGCGCAACGTGCGTGGCGACATCAAGGACAAACTGAAGAAGGCCATCAAGGATGGGCTCTCTGAGGACAATGAGAAGGATGCCGAGTTGGAGCTCCAGAAGATTCACGACAAGTACATCAAGAAGATCGACGATCTCCTGGCTGCAAAGAACAAGGAGATTATGACTGTCTAACCTCTTCCCCTCCTGGGTTAGGAGGGGAGCCCGTCAGGGCGGGGTGGTCTGAACAATATGAAGGGTCTTGTGATAAAAAACACAGGCAGCTGGTACACCGTCCAGACAGACGATGGCCAGCTGTTTGATTGTAAAGTGAAAGGAAACTTCCGTCTGCGAGGCATACGGAGCACGAATCCTGTGGCTGTAGGCGATCGTGTCTGTGTCTCTGAAGGGAACTTCATCACAGAGATTGAGGATCGTCGCAACTATATCATCCGGAAGAGCATCAACCTTTCTAAACAGAGTCATATCATTGCCGCCAACGTTGATCAGGCGTTGCTTGTCGTTACAGTCAACCGTCCTCAGACGAACACCACATTCATTGATCGCTTTCTTGCTTCGGCTGAGGCTTACAGAGTACCAGTGGTGCTGATATTCAATAAGTCAGATTTGCTTGACGACGACGAGAAACACTATCAGCAGATGTTGATTCATCTCTATGAGACGGTCGGCTATGAGTGTCGTGCTATCTCTGCAGAGACGGGTGATGGCATCGATGCGCTTTTGCCTATGCTGCAAGGGAAGATAACGCTATTAAGCGGCAATAGCGGGGTGGGGAAGTCCACTATTATCAATCGCCTTGTTCCAGGCGTCAACCTGCGTACGGCGGAGATCTCTGATGCCCATCAGATGGGACAGCACACTACCACATTCTCAGAGATGATCCCCTTGGGTGAGGGATGGCTGATCGATACCCCAGGCATCAAAGGCTTCGGCACGTTCGATATGGAGCCGGAAGAACTCACTTCATATTTTAAGGAAATCTTCCGTTTCTCCAAAGACTGCCGCTTTTCCAATTGTACCCACACCCATGAGCCTGGCTGCGCCGTACTTCAGGCTTTGGAGAATCATTACATTGCCCAAAGCCGCTATCAGAGCTATCTCTCAATGCTTAATGACAAGGAAGACAGCAAATACCGCGAAGCTTATTGACTTTTGATGACTTTCTTCCCTCCGACGATATAGATTCCGCGTGGCAGGCCGTCCAGCGAAGTGCTGCCTGAGCGAATAACTCGACCATAGAGGTCGTAGACATTGTAAGGCTTAATGGTTGGGGGAGTACGGTCAACGTTGATGATACCATTTGCAACGTTATAGCAGATTGGCTCAATAACAAGTCTGCTGCAAGCGGGCATTTCCATATTCAGATCGGTGCCCATATATTCTTGGCTGGTAGTTGAGCCACCATTAGTCTGCTGAATCCACCAACCAATCAGTTCCATGCCTTCTTTTGGCTTTGCATCAAGTCTTATTTTACGACTAGGGTAGAACTTACCGTCAAAACGGCCTTCTGACAAGGTGACATTATTAAATGAGAGACTAGCCAAAGGACTATTTTGTAAGTTCGTATTAATTTCAAGAGCTGTAGGATCTCCAGCATTATAAAAACTACTGACTTGTTTGTAAAATTCATCAGTACGATGAGCCACCCATTCGTTGGCGTGTTTCATCTCTTTCTCATAGTCAGGATATTTACTGATTCTCTGCCTATGATAAGGGTATTCGTATTTTATTTTTTCATACATGGGATCCCATACTTTGTGGATACCTCTTTCGTTGAGGAAGTCGCCCATGTATATAGCACAACGCTCAATAAACAGTTCTTTGAAACTTGGGTCCTCCATCAAATGTCGGAAAAGCATGGTGTATTCTGGGTCATTAGCTCCCCAATACCAAGTAGAATCATAATTAGGGTCATAGAACCATTTGAAAATCTTAAATGTATATGATATATTATACATTCCTAGTGAGTAGTCAACATCTTTAGCAATCCAACGCCATTTGCCCTTCTCTGTTCTTGGTCGCCACATAATTACATTGTTGCCAGGAAAGTCCAAATTATTGTGGTACAGATTCAGTATCATTAAGTTGATAAACTCCTCGTAGTCCATCCATTGTTCATATTCTGCTAAAGTATGACCAGATTGACTATAGAAAGCTTTGAATCTGTTAAAATTCTCAAAATTGCCTTCTTTTAACTCATCCCAGTTCTCAATCAGGTCAATGTCTTCAAGTCCATTATGGTTAGTATATACATTATCCTCATTATCACGTTCTCGGATATTGAGCATACTATAATATTCTCCATTGATGTATACGATAGCAGGACTCCATGCTTGCCAGTCGAGGTCGGTATTAGTACCCATATGACGTTGAACAATAGCATCACGCATAAATAATGAGTTAAAATCGTTACCTGCATTACGTAATAGAAAGGATTTGTACTCTGTTAAACCAGGTTTTTGATCTGGGAAAAACTCATAAGAGAATCGTTTGTTTCCAAAACGTTTGTGGGCATAGACGACCAATGTCTTGCGGGAGTTCTCGCGTGTGGTTCCTCCCCCCACTCGTATCTCGCCTAACTGGTTGATGGCGCTTGGCATGCCTTCACCTTCGAAATATTCGATATTGGTAGGTCTTCGCCAATTGTGATGGAGATTTCGATTGCTTGTATCATTATTGGGGAAAATACCAATGCGGCTATCATTCATATAGACATCATCGGTAGTGATAGATATGACGGGGAGGGTAAGTCTATGGGGGAAAAGTATATATGAATGAGAGGTACTTCGTGGCGAAAGCCAACCGTCGCAGAAAAGTTTTGCCCGGATAACGCTTGTTGCTGTAATGTGGATAGGTGAAGAATATTTCCTATCGGAACGCGTCGGTTCACGACCGTCTGTCGTGAAATGGATGACGGTGCCTTCAGGGCTTCCTGCTGGTACACTCAGTTCTAACAAGATGGAACGTGCCCCCGTTTGTACACTACCAGGCTCACTAAATATAGGATTACCGAGAATATGGTCGTGTTCACAGATTAAACCACTGTTACTGTAACCGGGAGTTGTTATTATTTGGTATCCCCAGCTACTAGATCCATCTGTTTGACGACCATAGGCGATATTCGGTGCTGGTTGTTTTGGCAAGCCCTCTACTTGGTCAATAAGACTACCCCCCATGAAAAGATATACTTGACTGTTTTTGCCGGAATCCAAGCGGAAATTGGTATGCATTCCTTGACTCTCTTTGTCGCAGTAGATAATAGCATGCCCACCAGCAGGGACAGCATAATCTGGCAATGTCCAAGCTTCTGTGGCATTAGAAGTAATACCAATTCTATAATTAACGAGATTAGCTGTTTCTGGTCCCAAGTTATAGACTTCCACCCAAGAGTCTGGGAATTCATTAAGGTCGTCCATAATTTCGTCGACATTCGACTGCATCAACTCATTAATAACTAGATTCTGTCCAACTGCGGTGTCAATGCCGTTTATAGCCAGAATCATTGTTAAAAGATATATGAAAAATTTCCTATTCATGCCAAATAATTAAATTAAGCATGCAAAGTTACTTCTTTTCTAATATAGTCTAACTATATGTCTCGATCTTTTTAAATGTTTATAAGTTAATTTTAATATTTTTAATTAACGGATAACTTTCTTCCCTCCGACGATATAGATGCCGCGTGGCAGGCCCTCCAGCGAAGTGCTGCCTGAGCGAACCTTGCGACCATTCAGGTCGTAGATGTCATGGGCTTTAGTGGTTTCGTTGCTGATGGTACGGATGCCGTTAGTTTCGACGAGAGCCGTGATGGCGAGGCTGGTGCACTGGGGCATGACCATTTCCAGACGGCTGCCCTGAACCTTTTCAGTGTTTGAGCCATTAGTGACAATCTTCCATCCTGTAATGGTTTTCTCTGATTCTGGGTTGCCTTCTAAGTTAATAGCCCTGTCTTGGAAGAACTTTCCGTCGAAAGTGCCTTTAGTGAGTTTGATACCGTTGAAACGGAGGCCTGTGTCTTCTGCACCTTCCACATCTTTATTAATAGTCATCGAGATAGCTGTTCCCAATTTGTAGAAGTCTGCCATCTGCTTGATAAAGGCATTGTCGCGTTTAGACAACCAGTCACGGATGCTCTTCGCATCGTTCTTGATATTGTCTTCGTTGCTGCCTCCCCATCCCCAGCCCCAGGGGCTTGGCGGGTTCAGCTCATTCTTATGGACAAGCAGTTCATCATAGACGAGTTCGTACATCGAGTCAAAGATCTCACACACACTCTTCTCGTTGAGGAAGTCGCCCATATAGATGAAACAGTGGTCGATGAACTCGCGATTGAAGTCCGGATCCTCCATGAGGTGACGGAAAAGTCGTGTGGCCTCCTCTGTATTGGCCCAACTGCGGTCTCTATCATATTTGGGATCATATATCCACTTGATGGTATTGAAGGTGGCCTCCTTGCCATAGAGCCCGAGTCCAAAGTCGGTGTCTTTTGAAATCCAACGCCACTTGCCGTCTTCGGTTCTGGGGCGCCACATTACAATATTATTGCCAGGGAAGTCCTGATTGTTGAAATAGAGGTTCATGACCATCAGGTTGATGTATTCCTCCCAATCCATCCACTCGGCATATTCTGCCAACGTATGGTCTGTCTCGGAATAGAACTTCACAAACTCATCATAATTGTCCTCGGTACCTGCTTTCAGTTCACCAACCACTTTGCTGTTCTCCTGGGCAATCTCCATCATGTCAATGTCTTCGAGCCCGTCGTAGTTGGTGAAGATGTTGTCATCGTTGCTCCGCTCGCGGATGTTGAGCAAGCAGTGGTATTCACCATTGATATAGATGGCAGCCGGACGCCAGGCCTGCCAGTCGAGGTCGGCATTCTGACCCATAGTACGTTGGATGACGGCGTCGCGCAGCATATCGTACTGGAAATCATTACCGCCATTACGCAGCATGATGCTCTTGAAATTCGTCACTCCTGGCTTCTGGTCAGGGAAGAACTCGTATTCGAGGCGCTTGGCACCAAAACGCTTGTTGGCATAGATGGCCATCGACTTACGTGCCCACTCTCTCGACTGTCCGCCCATAACACGTGTTTCGCAAATCTGGTTGAGTACGCTTGCCTTGTCGGGCTCAACGAACATTTCGAAGTTGATGGGGCGACGCCAGTTGATGGGGTTGCTCTTACTGGTGTTCTTGGTGAAGATACCTTCTTTGCCATTCAAGTAGTCATCGTTGGTGGTGATGGAAACCACAGGAATGGTCATGTTGCGGTCGAGGAAGATATACGACTGAACGGTGGAACGTGGTGAGAGCCAGCCATCGCAGAAGAGTTTGGCGCGAATGGCATAGCTGTCGTTTATCGAGATTTCCTTTGTGTAGAGTTTGCTGTCCTTGGTAGGTTCCTTACCGTCTGTGGTATAGTAGATTTGCGTACCCTCTGGTGCATCTTTCGGCAGAGAGAGGGCGAGAGAGATCTTTTTGGATGAGGTCAGTACATGGCCAGGCTCGCTGAAGACGGGTTCGCCAAGAATATGCTTTTCGTCGCACACTTCTCCACAGTTGGTGGTGCCAGGCGTGGGCGTCAGTTGATAGCCCCACTCGTTGCCGCCGTCAGTCTTGCGGCCATAGGCGATATTGGGAGCCGGCATCTTAGGTAGTGCGGCTGGCAGACTGTCAACTACCTCGTTGCCCTTGAACAGATAGACAACGCAGCCTTTGCCGGTATCCAGACGGAAATCGGTGTGGAGTGACCACTCTTCCTTATCGCAGTAAACAACGATGAATCCCTTGGCATCAATGGTCTTATTGGGCAGTTGCCACGCATTGCCTTCCTTGATACCTATCTGATACTCTTTCAAGTTGATGGACTCGTCGCTGTTGTTATAGAGCTCTACCCACGAGTCAGGGAATTCATGCAAGTCATCCATGATGCAGTCGATGTTCGATTGCATCAGTTCGTTGATAACCAGTTTTGACGTGGTTTGGGCGTCAGCGTTTGTTGTTAGAATGGTTGTCGTCAGCAAGACGAGGATACACAAAAAACTGTTTCTTAGTTGTCTCATTTTGATGGTTCGGTAAAAATTCGGGTGCAAAGGTATAAAAATAAATTGAAATGCAGACAACAAAATAAGAATTATTAAGATTATCTGTACAGAGTGACGGTGCCTCCGTCACTCTGTGCATATTTTCGAAGCAGTTCTTGGATGAAATGAGCATTGTCAGCGACACGCTGCTCATTGCCGTCATAACCATTGATGAGCACCACAAGGTGAGTGGTCGCCATCGTCATCTTCGTCCGTTCATGGTCGCTGGTAGGTGTGCCCACACCTCCCTCGGCATCACGATAGACGGGTAGTCCTGCGATGTTGAGCATGCCTCGTCCGATACCTTCATACGGTTCCCCCTCACGCCCCACACCCAAGGTGAGCGTATCGCCCACGAACTTATCGGCATCGAAACCTCCGATGCTGTAGCCATAGGCGATGGAGGCGAGGTTGATGAGGTCCACAAGAGTGTCGATCTGATACAGTTCCTTGCCTTGCAGCATCCTTCGGATAAGTTGTTCGCTAGCAGGACGGTAGCGTGAAGGGTCCTTGCCGCAGGCTTTATACACCCTTCGGGTAGCTGCGATACTGGGCAGATCCTTCAGACTCTCTGTGGTCAGTTCCTGGCGGAAACGGTCTTCCAGCGCATGAATGTCATCCCAAAGCTCTTCAGAATAGGGCGTGTTGACGACTTGTGCCTCGACGGCAGCCCCCACAAACGCAGGGCAAACCGACTCAATCTCTTGTGATACGATGATGTGCATGTTCTCCTTCTCTCCTTACTCCTTCTCTCCTTTAATACAGATATCATATCTCGACATGAACGAGGCTCCTGGCTGCAAGTGGTTCATCAGAGGCTTGTCCTTGAACTCACCCTTGAAGCTGCGGGGATCGCCAATGCCGTACCAAGGCTCGATGCAGACGAAAGGTGCCTGCTTGCCGAAAGGACTCCAGAAGGCGATGACGGGAGTGCGGAAGGTGACAGTCACTTCAGGATCGCCACTATCGCCTAATAGTTCTGCACGATGTAACTGGCATTTGTGGATTTTGATGGAGTCGTTACGCCAGGTGTTGTCTGTGAACTCCATTATGCCATTCTCTGCCTCGATGAATGGCACTTCATCCATCTCGTGCGAACCGTCTCCATAGCTGTGGAGGGCATCCATCGGCTCCTCATTGTCAAGACGGATACGGCCATACTGGTTCTCGCCGGCCTTCATGCCTGGAATGTTGAAAGCAGGATGGCCGCCTATCTGGAAATGGATCTCTTGGGTGTCAGTATTATGGACGTGCCAGATGACACCTATTTTATTATTATCAAGGACATAGCTGACGCTGAGAGTAAAGTCGTAGGGATAGACCTGCTTTGTCTCTGCTGACGATTCAAGGGCGAAGGTAATCTTGCGCTCGCCTTGGGCGATGAGCTTGAAATCCGTATCGCGGGCAAAGCCGTGACGAGGCAAGTGGTATTCCTTTCCATCGACAGTATAAGTGTCGTTGTTCACGCTACAAACGATGGGGAAGAGAATGGGTGAGCGGCGAGGCCAGAATGCCGGATCTCCCTGCCACAGATATTCCTTACCGTTTGCATCCTTGATGCTCTGGAGCTCAGCTCCTTTCTCTGATACGACGATCGAGAGTTGTTCGTTTTTGAGTTCTACCATAATTTTTTTTATTTTGATTTGTAGATAATAATTGAAAACAAGACGGTTTCCACGAGGATGAGGCCGATGGATGCCAAGATGGGAATGACAGACGGGGAACTCATGCCAAGCATGGTATAGGCAACAGCCAGAGGTATTAACAGGAATGTGACGCCTGTCACCCGAATCAGCCGAATGGTTAGTTCTACCTGCCGGATGTTCCTGATTTTGAAAGGCATATTGATATGTCGTGGGAAATAGGCACATACCATACAGACGATGGCGCCTATCGTCAAGAGTGCACAGGGAATGGTGATTCCCACAGGCGAACCGTATGCATTCGGCTTGCCTGAAGCATCGAAATGGGTGGGGACGATGTCTGGCGCACGATGAACCATCCATATAATCAGTCCCCAGACGATGAGGGCCATCAGGACAAACACGATTTCAAAGATGGTCGCCTCTGTGGTGCGATGCACCTTAATCTTCTTGATGTCAAAGTTGTTCTGTTCCATTGTTTTGCTTTTTCTTGGGCAGACGCTTGGCTTTGCGCAGGGCCTCGGTGATGATCCATTGCAACTGGCCGTTGGTGCTGCGGAACTCGTCTGCAGCCCAGGCCTCTATGGCGCTCATCGTCTCAGCGTCGACGCGGAGGATAAAACTCTTGGTGCTCTTGTCTGCCATAGATTAATGATTCAGCGTTCCTGTGTTTACGACTGGCTGGGCAGATTCGTCGCCACAGAGCACCACGAGCAGATTGCTCACCATTGCAGCCTTCTTGTCGTCGTCGAGGTCGACGATGTTCTCGTTGGAAAGCTTGTCAAGCGCCATTTTTACCATAGAGACAGCCCCCTCGACGATCTTCTCACGAGCGGTGATGATGGCTGAAGCCTGCTGGCGACGCAGCATTACAGCTGCAATCTCAGGGGCATAGGCGAGGTAGTTGATGCGGGCCTCTACGACCTCGATGCCTGCAAGAGCCAGACGCTCGTCGAGTTTTTGCTCCAGTTGTTCGTTGATCTCATCGGCACTTGAACGGAGCGTAGGTTCACCAGCCTTGGAGTCCTCATCGTCGTAGGCATACTGGCCAGCCACCTGACGAAGGGCAGCATCGCTCTGCACTCGTACGAAATTTTCAAGGGCGTTCATCAGTCCCTTCGTATCAGCGCCGATGGCATTGGGATTGGAAGCCATCGTCTGGGAATCTACCTCGAAAAGAGCCTTGTAGGTGTCTTTCAGTTTCCACACGAGCACCAGGCCGATCATCACGGGATTACCCGTCTTGTCGTTCACCTTGATGGGCTCGGCGTCGAGGTTGCGGGCTCGCAGCGATACCTTTTTCGTGCCGTAGAAGGGACAGATCCAATAGAATCCCGTCTTTGAGAACGTGCCGCTGTACTTGCCGAACCATGTAGTCACTTTGGCCTCGTTGGGCTCCAGCATCATCAGTCCGAACCACATTATTATATTTATAAGGAGCAACACCAGACTGCCGCCCAGCTCCCAGCCGCCATAATTGCCGTCGCTGTTGTCGAGCGTGATGATGCTGTACACAATGCCAGCGATGGCCAAAACCATCACAACGATGTTGATGAACAATGCCAGAAACCCGTTCATCACCGTTCCCTTGAATGCAAATTCTTTATTCTCCATAATGATTAAGTTTAGAATGATATCAATTTGATATCGCAAAGATATGAACTTTTTCTGAATCCGCAATGGATTTTGCTGAAGTTTTAACATGATTTAAACAAAAAGGACTTTTGAGTTGCTGGATGGGGTTTCTGTCCAAAGCAGTTACGGTCACAAGTGTGACCATGTGACCTTTTTGTTTGAAGGGCAAGTAAAATGTCTTTACATAATTTTATTCATCCCAGAAAACTCGGAGAAAATGCCGTTTAAAGTCGGAGTTTATAGGCATGAAAGTCCTACTTTAAAGGCAGTAAAGTCCGAGTTTAAAGGCATGAAAATCTGAGATTTGTAACTTCTTGTAAATCAAATAGATACAAAGGTGCTTTGTTTGAGATGCTTATGTTTGAAAATAATTTACACATTTTCTTTACTTTCTATCCTGATAGGTCACATGGTCACACTTGTGACTGTGACTGTTTAACATGTTTTATCCCCATTCTCTTCGTTAAGTGGGATTTTTTCACTACCTTTGTGCCCGAATCTTACATGCAATAGTCAATATGCGAAAAAGACATCTGCTTCTGATGATAGCCCTGATGCCCCTGATAGCTGTGGCACAGGACATTACGGCCACCATTCCTGTTCCTGCCCAGAAGAGCGGCAACCTGTTCCATATGGCTTCCGATTCTGCCAAAGGGAAGCCCGTGCTGCTCCAGCCCTTCTATTGGGTGAAGACACTCATCGACTCATCGGCTGTAGCCACCGTCGACCGCAGTTATATCGAGCAGCCCAAGAAATCGTGGTCTGTGGAAGCCCGTACGTCGGTAAGTCATTCTTCCCTGAATATGGAGGCTGACTGGTCTTTTGAAGATCTCCTTGATGGCCGTATTTCAACCGATACAGACAATGGTTACCCTGTGTCTTTGGGCGTCTGGGCTGGCTACAGAGGCTATGGTATAGGTATCTCCAAGCAACTGGGCGGTGAAGGCTCCACATTCTCCTTCGGAGCGATGGGCGGCAGCTTTGGCATCAATCTGCGTATCAGCACCTATCGTTGCCATACACCGTATGTGGCATACTCGTTTGCCTCAATAGGCCAGGTGTCTGCTGGTGGTGAGAAAGTCCCGCTTGACGATCCTGTCCGAGTCCGTTCGCTTTTTCTTGACGGCTATTATATGTTTAACGGCAAGCACTTCTCTTATGCGGCAGCCTACGACCAGTCGCTTATCCAGCGCCGTTCTGCCGGATCGCTTGCGGCTGGGGTGATGTACTATCACAGCAGCGTGGCTTATGATGAAGACTCGTGCTGGCCGCTGATACTGATGATGAGAGGAATCGGCAAAATGAAGTTTACGCAAGCCAACGTGGGTGTCGGCTATGCCTACAACTGGGTGCCAGCCCGAGGATGGCTCGTCAGCGCGATGTGTATGCCGATGCTTACCTTTTATAATAAGACGAACGTCTATTACTACGACACTCAGGACCATAATGGGGTCAGCGTTTATGGGGCGGCTCTTTTTGACAGCGAAAATTTCGACTACGACGGCAATTATAAAGTTGTTGAGGAGGATGAATATTCTACAAACAACCGAGTGACCTGGAATTTCGATGCCCGTATGTCGCTGGTTTATAATTGGAGCAATTTCTATCTCAGGGTATATGGTCATTACAACCGCTTCCGTTATAGCAATGACGAAGGCGATGGGCGATTATCAGACTGGACGGCCTATGCCTCATTGGGATTCAGATTTTAAGAATAATGTGGACTGAGGAACTGAGGGATAAGAAAATTGCCGTGCTGCTTTCTGGCGGCGTCGATAGTAGTGTCGTGGTGTATGAATTTGCTCGCCTCGGCCTCCATCCTGACTGCTTTTATATCAAGATAGGTCCTGAGGAAAAGGAGGAATGGGACTGTTCGTCAGAGGAGGACCTTGAGATGGCAACGGCTGTGGCTCATAAGTACGGTTGTCGGCTGGAGGTGATTGACTGCCATCGTGAATACTGGGATCAGGTGACGAAATATACGATGGATAAGGTACGTTCTGGCTTGACGCCCAATCCTGATGTGATGTGCAATCGTCTGATAAAGTTTGGTTCTTTTGATGAAAAATGCGGACATGATTACGATCTTATAGCCACAGGCCATTATGCCCAGACGGAGATTGACGACGAGGGCAGAAAATGGCTTTGCGCCAGTCCTGACCCTGTGAAGGATCAGACGGACTTCCTTGCCCAGATATATGACTGGCAGCTGAAGAAGGCACTCTTCCCCATTGGGCATTATGTGAAAGATGAAGTACGCCAGATTGCAGAACGCGAACATTTGGTGAATGCCCGTCGTAAGGACTCGCAGGGCATCTGTTTCCTGGGGAAAGTGAATTATAACGACTATATCCGTCGCTATTTGGGTGAACAGCCTGGTGATGTGATAGAGTTGGAAACAGGTAAGCGTATCGGAGAGCATAAGGGGTTGTGGTTCCATACGATAGGACAGCGTAAGGGTATGGGTTTCAGCGGCGGACCTTGGTTTGTGGTAAAGAAGGACGTAGAACAGAATATCCTCTATGTGTCTCATGGCTACGACCCTGATACAGCTTATCAGCAGGACTTTAAAGTGCACGATTATCATTGGTTGACCTCAGATACTCTGCCATTGGAAATCACCTTTAAGATTCGTCACACCCCAGGCTGTCTGCCTGCTACATTGGAAAAGACGGGCGATAGTAGCTTTGTGGTTCATGCAAAGGAACGAATCCACGGGGTAGCACCAGGACAGTTCTGCGTCGTTTACGATAAAGACCATCATCGTTGTCTGGGTTCTGGTGAGATCACTATATAGAGTCATCCTGCCTTTATACTCAGTTGCCAGACTTTATATTTCTTTACAAAATCTCTTAAATTATCAGATTGGCCATTTTCCTTATTCTCCAAGGGAAGTGCAAGAAAATTAATTTTTTATATGTAAATATGTATTTTGACCCTTTTATTTTTGGTCATGTCGGGAAAAATGTGTAATTTTGCGCCCGTTATAGAAAGTCGATTCCTATATAATCTGCGAGCCTTCAGCTCTCCGGCGGAGGGGGTAAGACTGCCTATATCCTTGATGGTCAGAATGTTAAATTACTTCTGGTGGGGTGTTCGCCTTGCCGGAGGAAGGGAAGAAAATGCAAAAGAACGATAAGATTTGGACGGTGATTCGCACCTTCAACAGACATGAATTGATGGTGAGTGACTTCCTGAAGCAGGAAGGCTTGACGTGTTTTATCCCGATGCGGTACTCGGAAAAGCAGGTTGGTGACGACCTTAAACCTCATCGGGTTTTGGTGCCTGTCATTCATAATTACGTGTTTGTGGAACTTGAGATGCCTATGAAACAATTGGTTTCCCTGCTCGCCAAATGCGCCACTCCCCTTTACATTTTGAAACATCGGGATACAGACCTTCCGGTAGAGATCTCCAACAGAGAGATGATGGAGTTCCGAATGCTGTGCGATCCGGCTTTTGAACAGCGGGTCAGCATTATGCAGCAGGAGAATGAGCCGGAAGTCGGAAAGGAAGTCGAGATTATCCATGGCCCCTTTGCAGGTGTTCATGGCAGGTTATGTAGGAAGCAAAAGAAATACTGGTTCGTAAAGACCATAGCTGGTGTCAGCGTCGAGTTACGTATCACCCGTTGGTTCTGTAAACCAGTCTGAGGCTATGATGCCATATTGCTTGGAAATAATTATTAAAATCGATTATGAATAAATTTGTTTTGACTATGTTGCTCTTGTTCAGTGCGGTGCTGGCACATGCGCAGGGCATGAGTGACGCTCAAGTGTTGAAGTACATCCAGAGGGAAGTGAAAGCAGGAACCTCCCAGTCGCAAATTGCGATTAAACTGATGCAGCGCGGTGTTGACATGAAGCAGTTGCAGCGTGTGCGGCAGCAGGTTAATGCTGGGCAGGTTTCCTCACAATCGACATCAAGCACCAGTGGCGGTTCTGTTGACGGGAGCAGCCGTCTTCGTAAGAGCAATGGCTCTGTGATGGTTGATGCCCAGGGCAATCCGCTTTATTCTCCTACCAACGCCTTTGCCTTGGGTGCAGCAGGAGAGATCGAGGATATTGCGGAACGACCGAATGTCTATCTGCCAGACAGTATGAGCACGATGATTAATGGTAAGCGCGTTTTTGGTCGTGATATCTTCAACAAGCGTATGTTGACTTTCGAACCGACGATGAATATCGCCACTCCCGCTAATTATGTCGTTGGCCCTGGTGACCATGTAAACATTGACATCTATGGTGCCTCCCAGAAGTCTGAGTCGTTGGAGGTCTCACCTGATGGAACCATCACAGTGCAGGGCTTCGGACCGATCCATATAGCAGGCTTGACAGTTACGGCTGCCAATGCAAAGATTAAAGAACAACTCGGACAACGCTATAAGAGTTCAAACATCAAGATGACTGTCGGTCAGACCCGTACCATCATGGTCAATGTGATGGGTGAAGTGACAGCCCCTGGTACCTATACGCTTTCTGCCTTCTCCACCGTGTTCCATGCTATATATATGGCAGGTGGTGTCACAGGTGTTGGAACGCTTCGTAATATCAAAGTTTACAGAGGCGGTCGTCAGCTGACGGTGGTCGACGTTTATGATTATATCCTTAATGGCAAGTTGACTGGTAATGTCCGTCTGGAAGACAATGACGTTATCGTGGTCGGTCCATACGACTGCCTCGTTGACATTACGGGACAGGTCAAGCGTCCGATGGCTTATGAAATGCGTAAAGGTGAGAGCCTGGCTACATTGCTAAAGTATGCTGGAGGCTTCAATGCTAAGGCATATAAGAAAGGCATACAGGTTAATCGTGTCTCGGGTGAGCATTACTCTGCCCATAATGTTCCTGAGTTTGACATGAGTAGTTTCAAACTGATGGATGGCGACTCTGTGACTGTTGACTCTATTCTTGAACGTTATACAAACACTGTGCAAATCAAAGGTGCAGTCTTCCATCCTGGTATGTACGATTGGGGGACTTCGAACAATACCGTTCGCTCTTTGATTGAAAGTGCAGGCGGTTTGACAGAGGATGCTTTCTCTGTACATGCTGTACTTCACCGTATGAAGCCTGACCGTGTGCGCAGGGTTCTTTCCGTGGATGTTGAGGGTATCATGGCAGGAACTGTTGCCGATTTGCCTCTGGAGAATGAGGATATTCTTTTCATTCCCTTCCGCAGTGAGACATTGAACGAGCGTACTCTGACGATTCATGGAGAGGTGCAGATGCCTGGTGTTTATGAATATGCAGAAGACGAGACAATCGAAGACTTTATCTTGCAGGCTGGTGGTCTGACTGATGCCGCTTCTACGGCTCGTGTTGACGTGTCACGACGCATCTCTGATCCAGGGGCAACTGAGGCACATGATGAAATTGCTAAGGTGTACTCATTTACGATTAAGAACGGAATGGTTGTTGACGGTGACAGAAGCTTTACGCTGGATCCATATGATGAGGTCTTTGTACGTCGTAGTCCTGCTTATCAGCCTCAGCGCAATGTATTAGTAGATGGTGAGGTCCTTTTCCCGGGACAGTATTCTCTTTCAACGAAAAACCAACGTATCTCTGATCTTGTAAAAGCCGCTGGAGGTGTAACGGATCAGGCATATGTCCGTGGTGCCCGTATTGAACGAGTCATGACGGAAGATGAAAAGTTCCGTAACCGTCAGGTGTTGGATCTGGTTCGTCAGAAAGGACAGAACTCAGGACTGGATATGGTGATGCAAGATGAAGAGGCTGCCGATTATGATATCAACCAGGCACGTGACAGTGTGGAGAACGATACGGTACGATATTCTGTTGGTATCGAGTTGGATAAGGCCCTGGCTAATCCGGGCTCTGACTATGATGTTACTTTGAAGGAAGGTGACCGTCTGATTGTGCCAGAATATAACGGAACGGTGAAGATCAACGGTAATGTGATGTATCCGAATACGGTGGCATATAGTGATGGTAAAAAATACAAGTGGTATGTGAATCAGGCTGGTGGCTTCGGTAGCCGTGCCAAGAAATCCCGTACCTTTGTAGTCTATCAGAATGGTACGGTGTCGAAAGCCAAGAAAGCCAGGATAGAACCAGGTTGTGAGATTATCGTGCCATCTAAGACGACGACCGCCAGTGAGGTCATTGGACAGGTTGGAGCCGTCGGAACCTCTATGGCTACGCTCTTGACTTTGTTGATTTCTGTCGTCAATTTAGTGAAATAAACATAGAATCAGATATGGAAACAATGCAACATAAAAAGAAGAAAGAGTCGGTCATTGACTTTTCTCGTCTATGGGCAGCTTTGGTACGGCGCAAGACAACCTACTTCAAGGTTATTCCTATAGTCATTCTGGTGGTGTGGATTATCTCCCTCGGTGTGCCGAATTATTACAAATGTAAGATTCAGGTAGTGCCGGAAGACAATGCACTTGGTGGTTCAGGAACCTTGGCTATGTTGGCAAACTCCTTTGGTGTAAATCTCGGTAGCGGATCGTCCGGCAGCGATGCCATTACGGTTTTGCTCTATCCTGATATAATGAATAGCGTAGATTTTAAGACAACCTTGTTCAATATTAAAGTAAAGCGTCCTTCAGACAAAGAACCCATTACTTATTACGAGTATCTGAAGAATGAACAGAGGGAATCATGGTGGCTAGAAGCGAGGGAAAAACTAATGAATATGTTATTTGGAGAAGAAGAGGAACAGAAAGAACGTTGTGCGGTAGATCCCTTTGAATTGACACCAGAGCAGGCTGGCGTATCAGGAATGATTAATTCAAAGATTGTCTGTTCTATCGGTGCCAGCGTCGCCAAGCAGGCATCACTTATCACTATCGAAGTAACCGACCAGGACCGCCATGTTGCTGCTATGTTAGCAGATTCTGTGAAAGAACATCTGCAGGAGTATATTACAGATTATAAGACCAACAAAGCCCGTCGTGATTTGGAGTTTACGGAAAAATTGTATAAAGATGCCAAGAAAAACTATGAGCGAGCGAGGCAGTTATATGCAGATTATATGGACTCCAATCATGATGTAGTTTTGGAGAGTGTTCGTCAGAAACAGACTGATTTGGAAAACGAGATGCAATTGCTTTATAATAACTATAATGCCATTAGTACTCAACTATTGGCAGCCAAGGTGCGGGTACAGGAGGTCACACCGGCTTTTACAACACTCCAGCCGGCTACAGTACCATTGTGGCCAGAGGGTCCTAAACGGGGTCGCCTTGTCGTATTGTTTACTATTGTTGCTTTATTCTTTACTACCATCTGGGTGTTGTTTGATGAAAATGAAATCAAGCCTTTATTAGGTCTATCTGATAAGAACGAAGAATAGTTATTTTATTTTTTGTTTTGAGGTTAAATAGACCAAGCGGAAGTACGACGTAATGAAGAAATTGTTTTATTGTACCAGTTCCTTACATAATCCACATGCTGGGGTTATGCTTAACAAAATGCTGTCTGACAAGAAGAAGGGAACTGAGGTCATCATGGCATATTGTGATCGTGCCTTGCCATCATGTATTACAAATGTGCATGGAAATAAGGGTATTTGTGCCGTATGTAAGCATATGCATCGCCAGATTATCAAAAACTATCTTTCAGATATTAAAGTTATAGATATTTCCGACAGCTTGTTTGAAAAGAATGAAAAGACTTTTTCCTATAATGATATTCTTGACTTAAAGAAGATTATTTATCGGAATGTTAATATAGGACTTTCACTCCATTCTTATTTTGTGACTATAACCAGAAAACCTTCTGGTAAGGTGTCATCATCTGAAAGACAATATTTCAATCAAATTTTATCTTCTCTTTGCAGATTTGTGGATTATGCCTATAAGTTAGTTGACGAAATCAAACCAGACATGATAACTATCTATAATGGTAGGATGTTTGAGAATCGCCTGTTCTATGAAATTGCAGTCAACAGAGGGATAGAATTTGAGTCAGAGGAAGTTTGTTGGAGAATCAATCAGCCTTCAATCCGTGTTGAGTATCATGGAGGCCTGCCTTTGGATATTAAACAATTGACCCAGATGTCCAAGGATTTATGGAATCATTCCAAGCGTTCTGAAGAAGAAAAGACAGAAGTCGGTTCATCTTTTTTCTTGAATAGAAGGAACGGGAAACCGACGAATGATTTCATATATGTTGATAAACAGATTAAGGATTTGTTGCCAGAAGAGTATAATGAAAAAGAACGTAATTTTGTCATTTTTAATTCTTCTGAAGACGAAATTGTTTCATTGGGAGGAGATTGGGATGAGAACAACTTGTTTGAGTTACAGGTTGAAGCAATTCGTTTTGTAATAGAACATCTGCCTGAGAATTCTCACCTATACTTACGTATCCATCCGAATTTGAAAGGCTTGAATGCAGAGTATCATACTAATTTGTATAAATTGAAAGACAAACGTCTGACGATTATTCCACCAGAAAGCCCCATCAGCTCATACGCATTGATGGATATTGCAGAGAAAGTGCTTGTAATGGGCTCTACGATGGGGGTGGAAAGTTGTTATTGGGGAAAGCCTGTCATCAGTCTCCATAAATCAGAATATTATTATTTAGATGTGGCATATAATCCGCAGTCTAAAGAAGAACTAGTCAGATTGCTTGATGACAATCTTGTCCCTAAGGACAAAAAAGGTGCCTTGCTTTATGGCTATTTCTATATGGCTCTTGATGAGCGGGCAGTAACAGACAATGCAGTTGATTTCAATTTATATACAGATACTTTTATGGGAAAGAAGGTCTCAGGCGTGATAGAGTATCTGAAGTTCTGCGGGTCAAGTGTATTATTCAGATTATTATATCCAAGATTTATTGCTCATTGTACAAGATTCTTCAAAAATACCGTTTCATTACCTGTATAAGAGATGAGTACCATCAATAAGATCGCGGACGGTGTTATCTGGACAATCGCCAGCAAGTTCCTGAGCGCAGCCTATGCTTTTGTGGCTGTGCCCATCTTGATCGGACTCTACGGTAAGGCGGATTATGGACTGATAGGATTGGCATTGTCTATCAATATCTATATGACATTGCTGGACCTTGGGTTCTCAAATACCAACCTCAGGTATTTCTCCAACTATCTGGCCAAGAACGATATTGAGAATGTCAGGAGACTGTTTGGTACCAGTATCACTTTTTATGGCTCTATCGGCATTATCAATGGGCTGATCATCTTCGGTATCTCTTTCTTTGTCGGTGATATCTTCCAGGTGACTCCCGAACAGGTGGTGATTCTTCGAAGCCTCTTGTATATCA
>Ga0247610_10002453_pt1 | contig 21293 bp, 16 predicted proteins | sample 174DNAGHGhighgp2_FD_193483 | JGI IMG/M metagenome (GOLD analysis project Ga0247610, IMG submission 193483) | Sheep rumen microbial communities from Palmerston North, Manawatu-Wanganui, New Zealand - 1742 DNA GHGhigh gp2 | ecosystem: Host-associated > Mammals > Digestive system > Stomach > Rumen...
GCCACTGGTAATCTCGTTGCGGTAATACTCGCCTCGGAGGTCGATAGTGAACGGGCTGACAGGAATAACGATGGAGAGGTCTTGCTTCCAACCGTCAGTCTTCAGCGAATAATCCATCGACTGGATTTGCATGCGGCTCTGATTGAACGTGAGGCCATAGCGCAGATGCATATCCTTCCAAAAAGAGAAGTCGAGACCTGCGCGGACGTTAAGCATCTGACTGTTGTAGTCGGTCATAATTCCGTTTTGAAGCATCGAGGCATCGCTGTTAAGATACAAGGTACGGAGATTGACAACGCCATTCCAGAGATTGATGCCCTTGCTGGCTATCAGGTTGGCTTGCCAAGAGTCCGACTTGCTTTTCTGTTCTACAGCAGAGAGAATGATGTGATCGCCCACGAACTGGCGTGTCGGTGTGTAGGGCGAGGTGCTGAAAGTACGCGATATGGTCAAGATGGTGTGCAGGGCCTTCAGCGCATCGCTATAATTGATGCCGCCACGGATGGCCTGCGTATGGCTGTGCCGATAGCCCGCATAGCCTCGGTTGATATACTGGAAGTCCTGCAATACCAGTGAACGGTAGAACCTACTGGCATCCAAAGGCTCCACAGAGGCAGAACCACCCAACGAAAGACGCAGACGGGGCGTGACATACCATCGGATGCTGAGGTCTGGCATGAAGAGCATTTGGTGATGACCATTGTCGTGGCTGTATTTCTCGTAAAGGTATTCCGTTGTAGGGCTGAGTTCCACATTAATGTCGCGCGTCTTGTAGGTTATATTCGGCTGCATATAGATGCGGGCAAAAGAGAAACGGCTGTTATCTGCCAACTGTCCGATGGTGTCGGGAAGTCCTGTCAGATCAGACTCCAGACGATGCAAGGCTGCATTCACACCCGCTTTGAGTGAGAGGCTGAATCGTCCGAGTTTGATACCACCCATAGCATAGGTGTCGGTGCTGTATCGCTGACTGCTAATGTACTGATAAAGTGAATCTACGGACAATGACTGCGGACGGCTGATGATGCGGTTATTAGAATAGAACGACACAAGGCGATTGCCGTACTTGCGGATGATATACAGATTGTCCTTGATATCGTATTCGGGCTTGCGGGCAAACTGATTATGGTTGGATGAACCCGACTCATTAAGCCACTGGCGGCTCCATGTGAAATCGCCCGAAAGCGAGTTCTTCAGATATTGGTTGGTGCTGTTGCGCTCATACTTCACCAGTGCGTATAGTTCGTTGTCCTTTTGCAGATAGTCCTTGCGATTGTCGATGATGCGGTTACCGTCTGGCAGGAAATACTCCGTGCGCCTTTCACCCTCTGCCGTTTCGCGGTTGTTGTTATAGATTATCTGTACGTTCATCTGCGATGACTCATTAAACCGTTTCAGCGTGTTGAGCGTGACGGCATGGCTGCGATTGAACAATGTACGGCTTTCGGCAAGGTTGGGTGTCGTAGGCGGTGACAGTTGGATATAGTCGCCTTGACTTTCCAAATCGTCGAAGTTGAATAGACTCGTTGTTTCCTTGCTGATGTTCTGCCCCGTGTTGTTGGTCTTGTAGGTGAGCATGGTCTGGAAATCTGACTTCAACCGCAGGCCAAAGCCCTCGAATTTCCATAACCCTGTATGGCTGCTGATGCCTGCCCCTCCGTTGAACGATGTCACCCAATGGCTCTTGGCTCCCTCCTTCATGCGGATGTTCACTGCCGCCTCGTCGGTATAGGTAAAGTCCTCCAGCACACGGATGGGCTGATGATTCCTCATCACCTGCACGGAGCCTACATCTACTTGGGGCAGTGAGTTGGTGGCTATGCCGTATTTGTCGCCCAGCATATCCAAGCCCTCAATATAAAACTTGCTGATGGGCTTACCCTCATATTTGATCTGTCCATTCTGCTTGTTCACCTCGAAACCAGGAATACGGGAAAGCACGTCACCGATGTTGCGGTCGTTCTGGTCGGCAAAGGTCGCCACGTTGTATGTCAGTGTGTCGCCATGCTCACGTACCTTACTTGCCTTGACGGTCACTTCCTTCAGAGCAATGGTTTCCTCCTGCATCACTATTCTCAACGGCTTCTCGTTTGACAGATTATCAATGCGCTGTTTCTTGAAACCAAGCGTCGAGACTTCCAGATAACTATCGGCATTTGCTTCAATAGAGAACGAGCCTTTATTGTCGGTCTTGCCGAAACGTATCATCATATTCGTGTTATTGCTGCACACTTGGATGATGGCACCCGTCAATGGTTCACCGTTTTTGTCGGTGACCGTTCCCGTTATCCGCATCTGCGCCATTGCTAAGAGAGGGAAGAGACTACATAAAATTAACGTGTATTGCTTCAATCCTTTTTAATTATTCCAACTCAATATATGGTTCTGCTGGCAAAACTTTATTAGCCCGAGAAATTGTTCTTGGGCGATTTTTATATCTCAGGAATTTTTCTCTGTCCATTCTGTAATACTTCTCATTTCCCCAGTTATAATATGTGACGGGATTCAGATGTTCATTCTTAATGCTGACAGCCGTAAACTTGATGAAGTTATTATCTGCCGTAGCCTTAAGGATAAGTCCTGGCAAACCGCCAAGTTTCCAAGGGCCAAGGCCGACTGGTATCTCCTCAGTGAACCACACCTCCCATAAACGGCCCCTAAACGTGGTTGTGGCTTTATGACATTCCATGCCAAGAATATTTGTAATGGAGTCTGCCATAACAATCCATTCCTGTCTGGGGGTATCCTCTTCATAAGTATTATGGGCATCCGCATAACTGCTATACAAAGATAATTTGCCTGATTTTAAGTCTTGATATAGCCATTCTCTGCTGATGGTACTGCTTTTAAGTTGCTTTGATCTGTCTGCATCTTTACTTACAGATTCAAAGAACTCATTCAAGGCAATCTCCATTGTTGCATCATCGGTGTTTTGCAAACTGTCAGTTCTGTATTGGTTATAACTGAAGAACTGATTCGCCGTTTTCCCCACCCGCAAAATGAAAGAGTCATCCTCTTTTTCTTGCCATGAGTCATATTGGACTTCAAGGATGGCAGGTTCAATCACATGGGTCTCTTGTGCATTAACATTTAATGCCATACATAGAAATAACATAAACAAAAATAAATAATTCATATTCGTTCTTTTTTAATGCACGCCTACAATATAAATAGTAGTCGTGCAAATCATAAACATGTTCTATTATCCACAATTCTTTTCCCATAGTTCAGCCCATGCATCCCATTGTCTTGGTCCCCATCCGGCACTTTCTGATCCATTAGCCATTTGCTGGAGTCTTCCACATGCATTGCTGCGGCCGCCATTAACTTTGTTCATCTGAGCCTTGCTCATTTTGAACATTTCTAAATTTGTTTTGTTAATCTTGTTAAAAAATTAATTAAACTTAATTTGTTAAATCTCATCTGTGAATAATTAAGGTCTCATCACCAAATTGACCCATATTTTGTGCACTAATATGCTAATTACGAAGATTCCTACGGAGCAGATACTTGAGAGGTCCTATTATCCTTTCTGCTAGACTAAGATCATCGGTGATAATCTCCCCAACCCCAGAGAGGTCACCTGTCTGACGAATTGCCTTGCCGTATGATGTCGTTTGGCTGTTCTGTAGTTCGAAGGTAGCTGTATAGATGTCCTCATCGGGCATCAGTGCAACAGAAGTTATACACCCAGTCAGAAAACCATACTCCAAATAGGGATAACCATCTAGTTGAATATTGACCCGCTGACCTATCTTTACCTTGCCAGAACCTGCAACAGGAATCTTTGCCTTGCCTATTGATTGTACCTTACTGTTGCTGATAATAGAAAACGCTTTGTCACCAGAATTGATGTTCTGGTTTATCTTCCACAGGTTGTTGTATGACACTGTTCCATCTATAGGACTTTGAAGCATATATGCCTGTTTCCACTCTCTAATTGCCGTCCTTGTGCCCTCCCATGCTGACCAAAGTCTGGTCTCCTGCTGTTGTCGTTCCTGTTCTTTTTGCAGCTTCAGATCTGAGATGGTGTTATATATTTGTGCCATTTGGATTTTGGCGTTAGCCAACGATGAGCGTATCTGTTCGGCAGACATATTACTGCTAAGCAAGGATTGTTCGGTAGATTCCAAGTCAGAAGTAGAAGTTAGTCCTTTGCCGTGGAGAGTCTTTTCCCGTTGGTAGTTTTCACCACTTAGGTATTTGATACGTTGGCTATAGTCTACCTGTTTCTCAATAGATTTTACATAGTCTGAGTAAGGCTTCAGTTGTGCTTCCTCTGCGGCAATGCGCTGGTCATAGAGATTCTTATTCACAAAATTATTATAATCAGTAATTGCCTTGGCTAATGTCGTATAAGCACTCTGGATACTGCCGAGATGTGCATCTTCAAGATGGAGGTTTATTCCTTCTCCATTTTCGAACAGTACGGACAATATGGAGTCAAGTTTCAGCACGTCCTGAGTATTGGCAGGATTTTCTATCACCGCTATCACATCACCAGCATTGACATGTTGTCCGTCTTGGGCATACAACTCTTGCAACCTGCCAGATGTTTTAGCCACAATCCATACAGGCGGCTCTGTCTTTGTGATTGTAACAGTGCAGGTAATCGTATCTGGGTATTTAAATATAAAGCATCCGATGAACAGAACCAACAATATACCGCCAATCACTGACGAGCCAACGCTCAGCAGTGTATGGGGAGGCGTTGACAGGATCTCCTGTACGTCCTCACTTCTGATAATACTATCCTTATTTCTATTAGGCATCGTGCATTATACATTTAATTGGTTCTTGACTAAAGTGTAATATACCCCATGACGGCAGATCAGTTCTTCGTGGGTGCCCTGCTCGCAAATCTTTCCTCCTTGCAGCACCACGATGTTATCGGCATCTCTCACTGTGCTCAGACGATGGGCGATAACTATAGCCGTCCTGCCTTGCATAAAACGGTTGAGCTTTTCCATTATCAGGTGCTCGTTATTGGCATCGAGCGAGTTTGTGGCCTCATCCATAAAGATAAACTCTGGATTTTTATAGACGGCACGGGCTATAAGGATGCGCTGTTTCTGGCCCATACTTAGTCCATGGCCTTCGGCGCCAATCTTTGTGTTATAGCCAAGTGGAAGTTCCTCGATGAATTCTCTGATGTTAGCTGTTTCTGCCGCTTCGCGCATTCTATCCTCATCAATACGCTCTTCTCCAGGGGCGATGTTTCGCGCTATTGTGTCAGAGAAGATAAATCCATCTTGCATCACAGTTCCACAATGTTTACGCCATTCCCGTTTGTCGTGGTTGGCAATATCCGAACAGCCCAACACTACTTTTCCCTTGTCTGGCTCATAGAAGCCTAATATCATCTTAAGCAGTGTGGTTTTTCCGCTACCACTCAGTCCTACAATAGCTGTTGTCTTACCCTTAGGAATCACCAGATTGATGTCATCAAGTGTCGGTTTTTCGTTGAGCTTGTCATATCTGAATGTCAGATGTTCAATCCTGATGTCTGCATTCTTGATTTCTGTAATCAAGGTCTTGCCTGCAGGCCGTTCGTCGTCTCTAGTATAGATTTCCTGTAATCGATCCAAACTCAATTTTGCGTCCTGATATTGACGGACAAAACCTATCAGTTGATCAACAGGACTATTCAGTTGTCCGATGATATATTGGATGGAAAGCATCATACCGAGTGTGATGTTTCCTTTTATAACCAGTGCCGCAACTAGGGCTGTAATAATAGCATTCTTCATCTGATTTATCAACACGCCGCCCGACTGTTGGTACTGCGACAAGGCAAGCCCTTTGACGGTAATCCTATATTTTCTGGCCTGTATGTGCTCCCATTCCCAGCGTTTCTGCTGTTCGCAGGCATTTAACTTGATTTCCTGCATACCACTCACCAGTTGCACCATATTACTTTGATTGGCCGAATTTTGTGCAAACATCTTATGATCGAGGACAGCCCTCCGTTTCATGAAAGCCCATACCCAGACAATATATAAGCCACTACCGATAAAGAATATAAAGAATATCATCCAGTTATAGAATAGGATGACCAGTCCAAAAATGATGATGTTGACAATGGAGAAGAGTGTTGACAGACTGGTACTGGTCAAAAACTCTTGTATTCTTGTATGATCATTGATGCGCTGAAGAATGTCGCCCGTCATCTTCGTGTCAAAATAGGCGATGGGCAGTCGCATTAGTTTGGCCAGATAGTCAGATATCAGCGAGATATTCACCCTCATGCCGATATGAAGCAATATCCAGCCTCGGATAAACTCCACAGATGTGCTACTGATAACGAGCACCATTTGGGCAATCAATACCAGATAGATATAGCCTAAATTCTGATTGGTAATACCAAAGTCAACAATAGACTGTGTGAGAAATGGCAGGATAAGCTGTATCAACGAGCCTGTAGCTAATCCGATAAAGAGCTGGAGAATCAGTTTCTTATATGGTCGAAGATACTCGAACAGAAACAGCATGCTTCGCTTATTCTTTTTGTCATCGTCTTCGTCTGAATGACAATAGAAATCTGGTGTTGGCTCCAGACAGAGCACAACGCCTTCGTCTTCGCCATCATTTCTTCCAGATATCCAACATCTTTTAAATTCCTCTTCTGTATATGTTACTTTACTGCCTGCAGGATCTGCAACATGAAACAAACACCCATTCTTATCTTTTTTTATCCGATAGAGTACCACGAAGTGGTTCTGGTTCCAGTGGATGATGCAAGGCAGGGGCACATCCTCAATCAGCCGTAAAATAGGAATCCGCAGCCCAATGGTATGCATCCCCAGTTTCTCTGCCGCCTCACTGATTCCCAGCATCGACACTCCCTGACGGGAGATAAAAGAGTTTTCCCGTAGATACTGCAAGGAATATCGTTTGCCATAGAATGCTGCAACCATTCTGAGGCAGGTCGGACCGCAATCCATAGCATCATGCTGGGTATAGAGTGGGAAATGTTTATAATTCATTCTTTTATTTCAAAACTCCAAAAGTTAGTGCCATCGAAAGCAATAATACTATGTTCTGATTCATCTACAGAAAAATTCATCAATAGTTTACTCATGCAAAATGTATTGATTAGATTTCCGTTCCAATCAAAATGTAATATCCATGATTTCACATTGCCTCTTTTACGTTGTTCTTTCATAATAGTGTATTTCTGCCCCCAGTATAGCGCATATACACCACTAACACTAGAAACGAGTGTTATGAAATAAGAAGGATTCATATCCCATGTGTCTCCATCCTTTAGCGTTTGCGGATTAAAGGGTTTTCCTTGGAATATATTAGAACAGTACACTTCGCCATTCATGCAGAAAAAATTAATTGTGGGATACATTCTATAGGCGTAACAACCAACATTACGAGTCCTGTCGTATGAAAACACTCCATAATTTGCCTCCCATGATTGATATTGAACATCATAAATTGTTTTCAAGACTTCCTTTATGACAAGAGAATCTGAGAATTTTGATGCATGAAATACTGCACCGCTTCCATTGCCAGGCTGATGTCCCCAAAAGAAATATTCATGTACTCTTTTTTGATATATATTATTTGCTGTAAATGAGATAGGGTATGGGACTTTGGCCTTAATTGATAGAATATAATCTTTTGTAATTGAAACGTTACTGTCAGAAACACAATATATATTTCCAAAGGCTTTGTCTGCACACCAGACAGAATCTTTATCCGTCAAGAAAAGACTTGGACTTTCAAATGTATAGGAACCTGAGGGACGTTTCCCATATTCTCTTTCATATATCATTCGACTTCTCGCAGAATCTAGCAAATAACTTTCCATGATAGTCTGTCCCCAACCGTTAGGATATTCACTAATAGTATAAAGATGTCCATTACTTGTCAACATCTCATTTATTCTTTTTATTTTCCGTTTATTAGTATGTTCCAACCTTTTCCCTGCCAAAAGTGTCGCTGATGAAAATATTTTTCCATCATGTTTTACTATCTTTTGTGCCTGAGGAAAACATCTAGTACCAAGCAATATAAATATGAACGAGATCAATACAGATTTTTTCATTTTTTTATTAGACATTTGGGGGTTGTTTTATATAGCATTTCGTAAGAAGATACGGGGGGACATAAAATGCGATATCTACAATTTCTACATCCATCATAAACTTTACGTGTGATTCGCCAAGAAGTGTTTTCTCTAAGTTCTTTTTCAACGATCTCAGATAAATAGGTGCTGGTTGTGCCCAATTGTTTTTTTGCGTTGAGTGCATAAATATGTCCATCAGATAGAATCTCTAAAATTCCAAAACATGAAGAGTTTAACTTCTCGTTTCTAAATAAATCGTCATAAGAAAGTTTGGTCGTATCTATATCTTGCAGAGTCATCATAACGTTGTGATTAAACCAATCGCTATTATCGCCTATCCACACTGGCAGAATACGGGAAATTCCTACATGGTCAATGTTGCTATTATCACCATCGACAAACAAGTTGATAAGAACTTTAATTCCAAGTTTTTTGAGTTGTAACGATTCTTCTTCAAAGCTTTCATGAATTGAAAACTTGTCAATGTAAAGATTCACTGTACATCTTTCTCGAAAGCTACTGTTCGCTAATCCTTTACAAAGTGCCGAAAAATCATCATAATAACAGTGAAATATATAACCATATTTGTACTTGCCAAGAATATAATGGATATCGTTTACATATTTCTGTTCCAAATTCTCCGGGCTATATATGATGTTTACAATTGAAACACTAGAAGCTTTTAACTGATCAAGAACATTATCAAGGACTATAGGTGACAATTTATGCTCAGTTGAAGAATATAAAGGTAAAGAATACTGTCGATGGATTCTATTCCTATAGTGGTATGTGCTAGGTGATAACTTATCCATCTTCTTGTCATTTAAATAAACATTAATTCCTGATAAAAACCTCAATTTGTTACCCATTGTCAAAAGGACCTTTTCTTTTTCTTCATTATTGCAATCAAGGTCTGTTTGCAAATTCAATATCGGAAGAAGGTTTATTGGCTTCTCTCCGCCTCTCGTTACCTTTAATAACAGCATGTTCTTGGCAAGGGCTTCTTTGAAATTGTCATTGTTTACACATGTAACTTGCTGTAATGGGAGCGATCCCATATTGGGCGCAAAATAAAGATCGCGAATTGTCCTTACAAATTCAACGCTTTCTGATACAAGATGTTTTCCTGTATTCGTGTCATATAGAAGGATTTCTTTATTATTTATTATGTCAACATAGACTGAAGGCGAAATAACCAGCCAAGTTGTTTCTTTAATTACTTTATCCATATTATACCACCTTGAAATTTTTCATTATCTCACAATATGCCTCAGGATATTTTTTTAAGAATCTGTAAACGCTGATAAGATTTTCTTTAGCATCGTTTTCCGACACATAAAAGGAGCAAAACGCATTCTTTCTTTCAAGTTGTCCATTGTAAAACATACAACAAAGACAAGAATGGTATTCTTTACACCTCTGACACACTCGATAGACTTTTTCGTAATAACTATTGTATTTGTTGGCGATTTCGTCAAAATCCAAATGAACTTCGCCACCATGCAAAGATCCGAGAAAATACTTGTGACTTATTCGTTCACATGGAAAGATTTTTCCAGACACAGTGATAAATACTTTTTTAGAAAATGGCAGGCATGTCCCTGTTGGTAGTTTTTCTTGTTTGTTTTTACCTAGAAGCAACTCGTTATAATCGCTGTAAAAAAATGGAGAATGAGTTTGAAGATACCTTGCGATTCGAGGATAGTCAGGACTGTCCTGGTAATATGTTGAATTGGAGTCTAATGCTGCTTCCTCTTCTGATTCTATTTTGCTTTTGTATATTTTCTTAAAAAAATCTGTTTGCTTTGGGTGTATTCCTGAAGTATTTATTTCACCAATACTTGGTGTCTTATTATAGTTTTGTATGAAATATGACCTTAGTGTTTTTACGCTGTTAAAATTATTGAGCACCGAATTAAATTCCACGTTGTTCTGAAAATAGGTCGGATAATTATTTCGCACAAAATCTATAGACTCCAATATTTTGTCATAGGCTGGACGACCATCTTGATAAATACGGTATTTGTTACCTTCACGGTTTCCATCGAGGCTAATCAAAATCCTAAACTCTTTCGAAACCAGGTATTCAATATTTATAGGCAATAGTAATGCATTAGTGGTAAGAGAATAAATAATTACTTTCTTATATTTACGCAATTCCCTCTCCGAATAGTCAACAATCTTTTTTATTAAGGGCATGTTCAAAAGAGGCTCGCCTCCATAAAAACTTATATGAAGAACATTACTCTCCGTTCCTCGATATCCTTCATTCCACAAAGTCTTCATATACTTAAGAAATGAAATGGCATCTATAGCACAAAGTTTTCGATTTGAGCGAGGATCTTTATCATTATACAGGCTACCATAGCCACAATACACACATGCCAAATTACATGCCTCTGTTACTTCGAAAGTAATTTGTGGCGTGTTGGCGAGGTACTCTTTTATATTAAAGGCGGTCAAATGTTTCATCGCTTATCAATATCTTCGTATGGAATTTGAATCTCTTTTCTTGGTGCACTGAAATCACCTGTAGAATTCTTGATACTCACTCTGACATTAGAGACAGACAGAAACGTAAAAGGAGTGCTGTACATCTGGCGGATAGCCTTCAGCCCTTCTTCTCTTGTACACTTATTAATCAAGTCATATTTATACAGATAAATGGGGCGTAGACAAAACTCCATCCCATCTAATTCCCATGAATACATCTTTGATGATTCTTCTATCTTCATGATAAGTCCTGGTAAACCACAAAACCTATATGGCCCAGCATTTAATGGAATGTCCGTTGTGTACCATGCTGAATATTGACGGCCTAAGAATTCAGTCGAAGACTTACTACACAAATAGCCATGTATTGTTGTAGAGTCCCCTGTCTCAAGATTCCAATGTTGTTCACCATCATCATGGTCAAACCATTGTAGTATTCCGGCAGATAAAAACATACGAAAACTGACCATTGCTTTGTTTTCTTTATAATAATTAAGAACCTCGTAAGGAAAAAATTCTTTTTGCGGCGTGGGACTGTCTACCCCCTTCTTGTTGTTGGAAGTTGTCAGAGAATCATAATAGAACTGTATGTAACTATAATCTTTGACAATATTTTTTCCAACCTCCACTTTCCTGACATCAGACAAATATTCTTTATCTTGTGGATGTTTTTTAAACTTCATCGTGTAAGTAAGAACACATTTGGTTGTATCAACTATACTGTATTTGCTAATTTCGTAAGCCGCAGAGGGAAATTGCGCAAACAATCTGTTGCAAATAAAGAGGATGCCTATAAAAATTGATAATCTATTCATACTTGTCGTTATTTAAGCTAATGGCATTGATTACAATGCCATTAGCAATTAGAGTTCTAATGGAATCTGTTAAGGTGTAACAACAACTTCGTCTATGAACCATTGCAGTTGCTCCATTGTTCCTTTAGAACGTTTTCCCCCAGCGTGGTTTGCGGTACCATTGTCTTGGGTTGAAGAAGACCCATTACAAGCACAGCCACAGACATTGCCACCAACTAGGCTTCTCATTTCTCTCGCTCCAAGAGCTCCCTTAGAAAGCGACGTTAATTTTAAGCAATCCATAATGTAAAAAAATATTAAATTAAAACTGGTTTGATTATTATGCCAAACTCTCTGCATTTTGCAGATAAAAACGCATCATATTATTCTTATTCTCATCGATAGTAACAAATTTCTACCACGTATATCATACACATTCCGATTCGATGATAACTCGTTCACATTTGAATAATGGTATTGCTTTCTATTCAATATGTTGTTTATTTGCAGTGAAAGCATTATCCTTTTGAACGAATACCTTACAAGGAAATCTGTCAATATAAAGGAGCTGTCGTCTGCATTCATGTTATTATAATAGTGGCTAACACTTCCTTGAAAGTTTAATCCAAACGGGAAACAAACATCAATCACCCCCATATTTGTTAGAGAACGACAAACAGACATACTATTAGTCTTATTCTGAAAGAACTTTCCTTCGTAAGATATGTTGAGCCATGAGAAAGGCGAAAAACTTAAATCGGAATAGACCTGGACGCTATTGCTAGAATAGCGCATCACTTTATTTTGAACGAATAGTGGCTGGTTGCTGTATGTATAGGAACTCTCAATACCAATCTTCATTTTTTTATAATTAAAGCCTTTACTACCCCGAATCTTGACGGAAAGCACTTCGCCAGTCTCACGACTATGGCTACTGATGAGCTTTTCGTGGTCGCCATCATAAATGAAACCATAAAGCACTTTGGGACTATGGTGATTATATGTGATGTCGAAGCCGACAAAACGCATCGCTATAATGTTTTTGTTGTCATATGACAGACGATAAAAATTCATGCGAGAATTGTATAAACTAGGCGAGGCATATGCCGACATTTGGCGGTAGGAAGTTAAAACATAATTGCTATACAATTGCTCTATGTTTGGACTACCGCTTGCTAATCCTATGGATAGTCGGATTTCATTGGAGCTATCGAAACGATAATCTAATTTTAAACTGGGTTCAAAAACATAATCATTTCTAATATCCGTATGCCTTAGATTCATATAGCGGTAGATAAAAGGTATGTATAGATTAATTGCCAAATGACTCAATTTAGCCATGCACTCTATACCAATACCAGTCTCTGCATGATCTAATTGCAAATCATTATGGAAATCAGCCAAATCGCTAACCAGTTTGTCACGTTGTAGATTGAGGATGGCATTAGGATGAAAATGGAAGCAACCAGCCACTATAGTCGAGAGCAAACTGACAGAGTTTCGAATACCATAACTTTCTGTGGTGGCTCTCTGATGAAGTTCATGTAATGGTAGCATATCGAAAAATAGATTCGGATTCGCAGTAAGACTATGTGGGCGTTTCTCTGCATGAAGAGTAGAAACGATTTCATATCCATGCTCACGTGCCGTCCGCTGAGTGAGGTGGAGATGATTCTTTAGGCGATATTCTTCCATTCTACTGTACTGGGAAACATGCTGCTCCGTTTTCATGTCGACATGCCCTTGATGATTGATATATTCCATCTTGAGCTGATCTTTCAAATAATAATGGTCTTTATTTATTAAATATGCTAGGTCGCCATAAGCCATCTGCTGAAGCAGAGTTCCATTCTGTGTTTCATTAATGTTTACAGTGGAGGCATCTGGAAGTAGATGGGTGACAGACGTTATACAGTTCCTCGCCTCACTATCATTCCAGTAGGCTGCGTTAATACCTAACTCACCTCGTTCTCCAATACGATATACATTATTATATGTAGTTGAATGAGAGCGGTTGAAGTAATATCTGTTTTTGTTCAGTCCTGGTGGTACGGACAAGGTAATTGTTGCTAATTCAGAAGTATGCGAATTGTCACCATCACTAAAAGAATGTAACTCTTTTGACAGGTCTTCTCCTGTGTTATTGCCCTTATAGGTAGCAAAGAACTGGCTGTTGCGTTTAAAGTATGTTGCAACCAGCGTATTGTTCCAAAGAACATTGTCTTCAAAGCCTTCACACGTAGTGCCAACCAAGTTGAACACACCTCGAACACCGCTCTTTAACCGAAGATTGATTGATGCTTTTTCCTCTGGTCTGAGTCCTCTTAGCGCTTTCACGTCCTGATGGTTTTCCAACACCTGAACTGTGGCAATATTATTTGGATCAATATTGTTGGTTGCTATACCATAACGCCCTTTCATTAGATCAAGGCCTTCTATATAAAACTTCTTGATAGGCATTCCCTTATATGAAATCTGCCCCAACTCCGAAACGGTAATTCCGGGCATCCGTTTTAAAACATCACCGATATTCTGGTCACTATTATGCAAAAATGATGAAACTAAATAGTTGAGGGTATCGCCTTCAGAACGGATTTTTGTACTTTTTACAACAATTTCCGGTATTTCTTGCGATTGTTCGATTACAGTTAGTTTTAATGGATTGTCAATCTTACAGGAAACAAACATGGTTCTAGGCAAAATGTTAAATCCCGAAACAGTAACTGCTACACTGTCATCTCTTGTAGATATATCCAAAGAAAAATCTCCATTATTATCTGAAAAGGTATAAGCATAAATATTTTTCTTGTTTGTGCAATGGGATATTATAATATTCAAGTCAGAAATTGGTTTTCCTTTTTCATTAATTGTTTTTCCATATATTTTATATGTGTTAAGCATTGAAACTGGTTTGTTTTGGGAGTAGCCACAAATTGTAAAGACTATACAAGCCGCCGTAATAATACCCCTGTTAGTTCTTCTTGTATTTTGCTGGGTTCTATCAAATGCCGTACCATAAACAAAACTTATTGTTGAAAGTAACATTTGGATTAAATATCTGCATAATCGATTCTGAAATAATAAAGTTTTATAGCAACCCTTTTCTTTGTCATTGTCGTTTGTTATGATTGTAAAACCAACTTGGCTATTAGGAAACTCTATCAAGTAAGGATAGGACAACTTCTTTTGATAGTCTTTTTTGAGTTGATAGGTACAGTAATCAATGTTCAGAGAATCAAGCGCATCACTAATCCCCCGTAGTGTCATTCCTACAGGAGTGTCTAATAGATGGCGGACTACATAATGAGGCACTTTTACACCTAACACTTGCAGATACAAATATAGAGCTGAATACACTTGTTTCATCTAATCTATACTTGTTATTCTGCATTTATAAAAGCCCCGATATATATATCCCCATCATTAGTGGTTATCACAATCACATACTCACCATTTCCGTATTCAGAAAGGTCATAGGAGATAACATCTCCATAATTCATATGAGAATTATCATAGATTATTTCATTGCCATTACGATATATGGCAATATTTCCGTTACCGAGATTTTCATGAAATGAAATGTTCAGAAATTCAGAATCTGAATAGTAGATTGCATTAATAGCATTTACATTTTGAGAAGGTGAACGCCAAATATCTGTTGGAAATTTAATACAACTATTTGCCTCTGATACTTCAAAATAATTAATGCTACTATATGTAGCAGAGCTTGCATTAATTGCAAAACATGCCATAATTAGAATAGCGAAAAAAATCTTTTTCATACCTTTGAACTTTTTTGGCTGCAAAGATATGATGAAATTTTCGTTACTGCAAATTGCTTTTGCCTATTTGTTGCACCATAGAAATATGTAACCACTGGAAATCAGATAGTTATGAAACTGTCCTGCAATTTCCCGGGTTGTATTTGCAACAAAAATTATAATCGTGTTTTCTTCTTTATTCTGGATCTGGTAGAACGTACTGTCGTATCTGAAACACCTAAAACATCTGCAATATCATAATCGCCATAACCCAAATCTTCGAGGATCAAAAATACATATTGGCGAACACTTAGAGGTGTATATCGCTCTAACCAGCCAGAAAACACCTTATTATTTATGATTTTATAAAAGTCAACCAATGAGTTTAAATCCTCGTCAGAATAATGAACTATAGGCTTTCTGTTCTTTATTATCTCATAGATCGTGTACCCTTTTTGCAGTTCTGACATAATAGATTTATAGAATGTTGATATATTGTCTTTCAGTTCATCAATCTCCTTTTGCTTTGACCTGTCTGATGTCTTTAATAACTTTATTTTCTCTATGTTTTTGCTGATTTCTTCCTCGTAATTAGATACTTTGCTTACATACAATCCTATTTCATGTTGATACATATTTACCTTTTCTGAAAAGCTTTCTATTTCGGATTTGTAAGTCTCATTCTTGTTTGTGAGTGTATTTATAGTGCTGTAATATGATCTGACCCTCCTTTGGTGAAAACGCAGAAAAGTAAGAAGGCCAATACTAGTCAAAAAGGCAATAACAAGAGCATATAAGATTTTCTGATACAATTCCGACTCAGATTTCGCTCTGTCATATTTCAACTGAAGTTCTTGTACTGTTTTAGAACTTATATTAATAGCATCATTAAGGCTATCCAATTTTAGGGAAATGACATATGCATCATCGTAATTTCCTGTTTCTGCATAATAATTCGCAACTATTTTATATAGCTCTTTTTTTACCTTTACGTCGTTTATCGACAAAGCATGATCCCAATATTTTTTTGCTTTTATGCGGTCACCTCTTTGGTATTCTATTTTACCAAGTAACATTTTTGCATGAGGATTAGGGTGAATAGAGTCAGATTGCAAGGCATTATTCTCAGACAAATCCAGATCACCTTTTTCATAATACATCTCACCTACATCTACTAATATATCTGCTTTTAATACAGAATCAACGCCATCAATATACCGTAGTCCAGATTCTAAATAATAATAAGCACTATCTGACAAGTTAACCGCTGCATATGAAGATGCAACCATAACAAATGCTCGACTGATTAGAGTCCTATCTTTAAGTTCTATAGAACTATTCAGGTATTTTTTTGAATATTCCAGAGTTAAGGCTTTATTATCTGTAATATAGTTCAAATAACTAAGTCTTTCATATATTTTATTTGTTATCCGAGAATAACCATATTTAATAGACAGGCTTTCCGCTTTCTTCAAATAATGAGCACTCACTTCTAATTGTTTTTTTGCATAACACATCATTCCTTTATAATAATATGAATCTGCTAAATGATAAGAATCATTATTATTTTCAAAAAACTGAATACTATAGTCTATTAAAGAATCGTTATCTGGGACTTTTTGTTTTTTTATGTTGGCAGATGTATATAATAAACCATATAGCGCTTTTAAATGATTATCTTTCAAAGCCTCATAGTCTATTCCTCGAAGAATAGATAATGTGCTGTCAGGATTATCGTTGATAATATCTTCTGCTGTCTTTAGGGAAGAACAAATTTCATTCTGTGAGCAGGATACTATAAACAAAGATATAGGTAAAAACCATATAAGTCGAAATATCTTCATCGCTATATTATTATTTGTTTGCATTTAACGACAAAGTTACGAAAACTATTTCCTACTCCATAACATACCGATAGGTATTTTAGAATAATTAAGGAATTTGTGCTGTTATTTATGCTAAATTAGGAAAATGCAGGGATGATTCACAAGTATATTACTCTCCTAACAGGTATGCAATCCCATTAATATAGGATTGGAGATGTTTGTTAACATTGAATAAATCCTGTTGACTGGCAGAAAGAAGCAAGGTTCCACTCTTTAGCAGACAATATGTTTTAAATGAATTGATCAGCCTGGGATTATCTCGCATAATAACTGCGTTTTTTTCAATGTATTGAATTTCATCAGAAATATACCGTCCAATAATAATGTCAAAACACGGGTATAGTTTCCGGGCTTGGACAATTATATTTAATACAGCAGGAGTGGGGTCTTTGAGATCGTAATTTTCAGAAATATCATTGCAAAGCCTCTCAAAAGGAGTTTGATATTGGTTAAAGAAAACCGAAATTGTTGAATCCTGAATAGCAGGAGTACTAACTTCAGAGGTCAAAAACTTCGAAAGGAATCGTTCATTAATAACGGAATTGAACAATTGGCTTTTGTTTTTGAAGAAATAGAAAATGGCTCCACGCGTTCTCCCAATAGAACTTTCTATCTGTTCTATTGTTATTGCCTCCCAGTTGTAGATAAACAATAACCGATAAGTCTTGTCTAAAATGAGATCACGCGTATTATTCTTTGCCATAATATAAAAAGAGTATGGGGTTGCTTCACCATCTGTGTCCCTTGTGGTATTGGTAGAAGAATAGCAAAGTCCCCATACTCCATAATAGAGCATAGTGAGAACTTCATATTCACCTTTCTTCTTCCTAATCTACCACAATTACACAGAAGATAAACATGATCCCACAAAATTTTCGGCAAAGGTAATTAAAAAAATAGAAAGTCAAGCATATTTAACAGTTAATAACACCACACCGTATGTAAATCGACCACTTTCTGGAACAAGCAAAAGTATTTTATTACCATCTATTAGCCTACCGGAGTGTACGAGTTCGTCCAATCCCGCAAATATTGAAACTGATCCTATGTTGCCAACAGTAGTCAAATTTGTGAACCACTTATCTGTTTTCATATCAATACCCCTACTATCTATCTCCTTTGCTAATACGTTATAAAAATACATTGAAGAAATATGAGGAATGACATAATCAATAACTTCTGGCGACACGTTATGTTTTTTAAATGCAATTTCTATGGCATCTACAAATAATGGAATAACCACTTCATTCAATAGTTTCACATTTTGCTTAATACACCAAACTGATTTTTCGCCCATTTCTTTACCATCAAACTCCTTCCAACTTTTGAGCCGTCCAGATTCATTATATTCTCCCCACATATACATGCATGCCGGATATTGATTTGCAAACGATATAGTTTCTATCCAATTTATTTCTAAAGACATTTCTCCAGACATTTCCTTTTCTAGATAGCAACAGGCAGCCCCATCTGAAAGCATGAATCTGAGAAAATCTTTGTTAAATGCAATAATTGGATTTTCTTCTATTTTCTTCAAGGAATTATATTCTTCGTTAAAGAATTTTGACAAAAGCACTGGGGACACTAGTTCTGAGGTAGAACAAACGGCATTCGATGAATTGCCTGACATTATTGACATAAACGCAGTTTTCAATGCCGCAATACTTGTCATACAGACTCCTGCTAATGAATATATCTCCATAGGATGATCAAATGCTGCTCCATGTACCATTGAGGCCTGAGATGGCAACATCATATCAGGTGTCGAGGTCCCGCATGCTAATACCTGAACCATTGCTCGTTGTTTTTCATCTGGTAGCATTTTCTTTATTGAAAGTGCTGCCATTTCTGCATTCGAGTGAGTAATATTCTGTTCCTTATCCAAAGCATAATATCTACTTTTTATACCATTTTGTCTCAATATTACGCTTCGGACTCTAGATTTTTTACCTCCTATTAAACCCAGATATTCTTCCATTTCATCATTGCAGACTGGCATGTTTGGAAAAAACGATGCAGTTTTTGTAATAAATACTTTCTGTTCCATAAAGTTGATTTTAAATCGCTAAATACACATACTAAACGTTATGTGTGCAAAATTAGCAAAATTCAACCAATCCACAAAGGATTTCACATTTTTTTTATTAGATTATATAAGGTGTACATATGTTCTCGTAGTTGAGAAACATTTAACCCGTTAGACATGGAATCAATAATAGATAATCCATAAAAGGCTGATACGAATTGGCGAGCCACCGACAAAACATCAATGTCGTCTTTTATTTCATTTCGGCTAACTGAAGCATTAATTATCGTCGCCCATCGAGCAATGTCATTATTTACATTAATCAAGTAGCGATGTTTAATATCTGGAAACAACGTGCAAACCTGAAGTAAAGTTGATATATATGCTCTGCTAGCATTGTCACGAGAATCGGGATCTATTAAGCCAACCAATTTTTCCATAGTTTTCCCAACACCATCTATATACAGATCTATGTAATCTTTCAAAGAGCATCCATAATCAAACTTCACTTTATTATCTACATTTTGCGTATCTATTATATAATACTCTATGACCTGTTTAAATAAATCCAATTTGGTTTTTGCATAATAAAACACAGTCCCTCTTGTCATACCGCATTCCTTTTCAATATCACTTATTGAAACTCCATCAAATTGTTTTGTTACAAACAATCTAAATGCCGCTCTGTATAGCTTTTCTTTATTGCTCTTTCTCATTTATCTTAATTTTTTGCAAAAATACAATAAATATTTCATTAAACAAAAAAAATAGTGTAATTTTGCAAAAATACCAGTTGGTCGATATAGGATGTGGTTTTTGGTGTATTTGTGCTCCTTGTGGTAAGTATGGGTAGAAGGATACATTCAAAATGCCGCATCCTCTTTTCCGTATGGATATTAAAAACATAAATAAAATTAAAATAATTTAATTATTCTCAACAAAATGCTATAATATAAATACTAATCGGTATCTTTGTGGCATAAATATCACATAAACATATATATTTAATTAAAGAAGTGGATGAATAACAAAGCAAAAAAAGTCACTCAAGTGGCATCAAAAAAAGAGGTCTTAAATCAGCGTGTCATAGACAAGTTTGAATTTACAAGTTTTCAGAGATTCAATCAGCTGGGTCTTGCAACACGTATCGGACTCTTAAAAAAAATCGGGGAAGCGGTGGCAAAATCACCTGTAGCTTCAGTAAATGTAACAAAACCTATTCAAGGTGATAATAGATGGTTCGGTCATTGGGTTCTCGTAAAAAATGGGAATCACTACATATTCGTATGGGTACCATCTAATTCACCTATTATTCCGTATATTGAGCCAGACGGCAGATTGAACGTTAACAAATTCGTATCTAATATAAAAGAAATAGAGAAAACAAATATAAACGACTCTCATGTTTTTATTAAACTGACCGACAAAAAAGGAAATAAGATGGAAATGCAGATATGCAAATCATAAACTTCCATTTGTCTTTTTCTGTGTTCAATTTAGATACAAGTTAGAAGGTGTGTGCTTCAACGTGGGCATAATAAAATCTATAATGGTATTTTATATGGAAAATCTAAATATCGGAATCTCTTTTTCAGGTGGCGGTTACAGGGCTGCAACCTTTCATTTAGGAACGCTTTCATTCCTTAATTCAATTATTGTTGGCAATAGTCATACGTTATTGGATTGTATCTCTGTCATGTCAACGGTTTCTGGTGGCACTATTACAGGACTTAAATATATGCTTGCACTGGCCCAGAAGCAAGACATCAATGCTATGGTGCAAGAATTATTTGACTTCCTTTATAAAGAGGATCTAATTGAGGATGCATTTGCAAACATAGAAAAGGGACGGACAGGCTATGGGGCATCATTAATCAAAATCATGGCAAGCATTTATGATGCCAAATTGTTCAATCACTCTGTTATGGGCGATCTGATGGATTGTATCAATGATATACCAATAAAACATTTCTCGGCTAACGCAACAGATTTTGAAAATGGGCTGCCGTTCCGTTTTCAGGTTACAGAGGGGCGCATAATTGATGATACAAAATCTACATACGGAGTATTTGGAAATAGTAATCACAGGTTAAGACGAGATATTGCGCAATATGTTACATTGGGCGAGGCGCTTGCTTGTTCTTCTTGTTTCCCAAGTGGATTTGAACCAATGATGTTTCCTGATGACTTCAAAGTATGTCAAAATGAAATTGCTGCAAAGAAAGATAGTTTTGGAATTATGGATGGGGGAGT
>Ga0247610_10002455_pt1 | contig 21289 bp, 26 predicted proteins | sample 174DNAGHGhighgp2_FD_193483 | JGI IMG/M metagenome (GOLD analysis project Ga0247610, IMG submission 193483) | Sheep rumen microbial communities from Palmerston North, Manawatu-Wanganui, New Zealand - 1742 DNA GHGhigh gp2 | ecosystem: Host-associated > Mammals > Digestive system > Stomach > Rumen...
CACAAACTATGACATGAAGAAATATTTTGTCCACATTTTGTTTTTTCTATCATCTCTTGCGCCAACACCTCGGCAGCCTCTATGCGCTCACGCAGTTGTGCTTCTGCCTCAGGGTCACGCATAATTCTCACGATGTGCAACGGCTTTTGGTTGAATGGGCAATAACTCACCCAGTCGCACCAGTCGGCATCGGTCACCATCATGTGCGAAACGCATTGCCAGTAATACTCAGGTCTAACGGCTTTCAAGTCCTCGGCACTATGCACATCAATCAAGTAAAGTGTATGCGTGTCATTATCGGGGCATTTGATTTCAAGTGTGCCGTTATCCTGAACACACAACCCATCGGGCGAACTGGCAAAGTAGGGCGAAACCTCAATTGCTCCACAGCTTGTGACCTTGCGAGATGTGGTCTTTGCGTAGATGCCTCTTGCGTTCATCTCTTGCTCGTTGCCCCATGCCATTGCCTTACTTGTGGGTGTGTGTTGCAGCAGATATTCCTCAAAGAGGTCATCAAGCATCACCACACTGGGGTTGAGCATTCGCTCGGCAACCCTTTTCTTGATGTAGGTGATTGCATCCTTGCCAAAGACCTCATCTTTGTTTCTTCCTGATTTCATAAGCCTACCGACTTGCGACCCCGTGAACTTGCCCAAACGGACACGATACCAGTCAAGTGAGTGTTGCGTGGGTTGTGCATCAATTATCTCTTGAATGTTTGTTCTCATAGTTTGTTGATATTAGGAATCTTGTTCATATTTGTTAATAATTTTTTGTATTGGTGCAGTTTTGTGGATTTCAACTGCTTTATAGAGCAGATGCTTGAAATTATTGTGCTTTGCCATCTGCATGACTATCAAAGCCAAAATTTCGCTCTCTTCGCCTTTGATAAAGGTGGAAAAGTCCCCATGCTCAATGTCTCCCAGTAGACCAAATGCAACATTGCTCTCACTTTGCCTTGCGAATGCCTTAATAGCATCATGCGCATCTTCGATTGTTACCTTATTTCTCATGGCTTTTATTGCTCGTTTGGTGTAGTTACATCATCTACAAATAAAGTGCCGTTAGAAGCCTTTTGTGATTCGTTTTCACGCATTTCTTCGGGTGTGTCTATATCCTCACTCTCTACATCTTCAGCCATAGCACTCTCGGCAACCTCGGTGAGTTGGTCACGGCTATTGTCTACATAGTCCAGTTTGCCGTCACCTCGCAGCACCGACTGGTCTGCCTGAACTGCGTTCTGCATATCAACCGAAAGAGGTGCAAATCGGTTCAACAAGAGTTTAAGCACGGTCTTCTTTGCCATCGCATCCTTGTCGGTTGACCAGAGGCTTGAATCTTTAAACTTGCCTCGGTAACTCTGCGAGTAACGTGTTGCGTGTTGTTCTATCTCTTCGGCTGTCATATAGAGTGACTTTGCAAAGCCGTTGGTCAGTTTGAAATAGGCAAGATAGCCAATTACTGGCTTGTTTTCTCTATCGGGTACAGCTTGCACGTTGACCTCGCCAGTCATCAGGTTGTAACCCTGAAGTTCGCCCTCACGAATCTCGGTGGTGTTGATGGCTTGAAATTGCCCTGAACGGATAGCCAATTGTATGAAACCTTTCCAACCGATTTGAAACTGCGCCTCGGTTTTGCGCTCTCGGTTGTTCTTGTATGGGATGATGTAAGCCTGACCCAAGTTCGGGTCAAGTGGCAACCTCAAAGCCGTTGCCTTGAGTGCTGCGTACATTAGGGTCACTGGTTCGCAAGCCTGAAGTTTGGCATCGTTAGCCACTACTGCGGTGAGGTTGTTGATGAACTCACCCTTGCGCTCTGCCAAAACACTGGTTAAGTAGTTGTCAGTGTTTGGGTGCATAATCATCTGATTGAATCTTTTTAAATTGCTCATAATCGTTGTTTTTAATTAATTGTTATTTATTGCGTTGATTATTACTTCGGGGTTGATGGTGATTTCTTTCTCGCCCATCCATGCGTTGATGCTCACATCTTCGCAGTTGTCAATGATTTTGTCTACTGACTCGGTTGTTCCGTCAATGTCGTTATACTGGTAATGAGTGGCGAATGTTGCAGTTGCCTCAATCATCAGGTCACCAATCTCAATTGAGATGCTGCTTTTGTTGTCTTCCCACCAAGCATCGGGCTGGAAGAATGCATCGGCTATGCGTGTGATTGTTTGTGGTGTCATAATAGTTCAGTCATTAATAATTCATATTCCATAGTTTAATAAGTTCTCGCCCTGAATACTTTCTGCGACCCATCTTGTTCAGGTGCGCCACAACATAGCCACTCGCCTCATATCTGCGCAATGTTCTGCGAGAGATGCAAAGCAACTGCGCTGCCTGAGTGACGGTATAGCTGCCAGTGTAGTCAATATTCGGGCGAACTGGTGTCATTTCTGCAACTTGTCAAGTGCCTCTTTATCTGCGTTGATAACTACCAACAAGGCAAGGCAAGCAAGCCCGATAAAGTTGGGTGTAAAACTGCTGCTCTCGTTGAAAATGAGCATTCCCCCCAGTGCGAGGATGATGCTCAGGATAATGCGAAGTATTTTCATTGTTGTTGTTCTTTTTGTGCTGTGCGCACGATTAGTGAAATCATTTGGGGTGATAGGTTGAACTCGTTAGCCAGTTCGGTGTAAATGGTGTAAGGATAAGCCAGTGGTTGCTTTTCGCTCAGGTTGCAGTAACGTTTGAATATCTTTGCGTTTCTGCGCTCAAGTTCTTTTTTTTGTTCTTTTGTGATTGCCATTTTGTTTCTTTGTTTTGGTTAATAATTTAGTCCCCGATTGCCGAATTGAACGGCTGCTCACCTATGCTTTTAAGCCATTGCCACCTTGCCCATCGTGTGGCTCTTTATCGGGATATTGGGCGGTGCTATACCAGTAATTGCGAAGCCTTGACACCGCCCTTGCTGAACGTTTAGGAGTTATTTGCCAAAATTGGTTGATAAGCTGACCTCTATTGCGAGGTTGTCGGTGTCAAAGTCTTTGTGGATATACCAACTGAATGCGTCTACCATAGTAGCGAATGCCACGATGTGGTTAATTTCGCTCTTGGTGATGATGTGCGCCTTTTCGCTATCAAGCACGAATGAAAAGTAGTGCTGTGTTGAGCCGTCACTCATCAGGCTGCTGCTGCTGGTCATTGTCCAGTACTTGCCCAGTTTAGCGAGGCACTTGTTAGCCAGCTCTACGGTTAATTTACTTGGCTTAGTTGCCCTTGCCCTTTTCTTACTCTCGGTTTTGGTTGTTGTTGCTGAAGTTGTCATAGTTGTAAAATTTTGTTAGTTAAAAAAATTTGTGTAAATTTGCGTTGTATCATTTTGACAATGCAAAAATATAACAAAAAGTTCAAAGTTGTATCGTTTTGCTTGAACATTTAACATTATTTCACACATAAAATGTTCAAGAATTTTTACCAAAGTATTTAACCTATTGAAAACTAAAGTGTTACTGAATTATGGAAAATTTCAATGAAGAACTAAAAAAATGGTTTGCTGGCAAAGGGCTTAAACAAACCGATATAGCCGAAAGATTAAAAGTATCCCCGACCATCGTTAACAACTATCTCAACGGTGCAAGGACTTTCGGCAAAAATGTTGCGCTCAAATGGAGTAGGGAATTTGGGTTAAATCCCTTGTGGTTGATGAGTGGTGGCACTCAAGGCGAAATTGCTGCCGTGCCTGAGGTTCACACACCAGCCCCCGACATTATCAACATTCCCATCCTATCACTTGATGCGAGAGGTGGGTTCTTGCCCAATGACAAGGCAGATATTGAGCAATACACCATCGGGGTGATGCCATTCAACAAGCAAATCGCACACACTGGTGATGTGGTTATACCAGTGTATGGTGATTCAATGACACCCAAATACCCAGCTGGCTCGTTCATACTGATAAGACCGATTGAGGCTTGGAGGGAATATATAGAACTCGGTCGGTCTTATGTCCTTGAGCTGGCAGACTGGCGCAGAATAATCAAGATTGTGCGCAAAGGTAGTGATGCGACACACTACACCCTTGACAGCTACAACGTGGACTATGAGAGCAACGAAGTGGCAATATCCTTTATAAATAATGTGTGGCTTGTTGTGGCATCGGTAAATCGTGAAGAACTATGAAAAAGATTATTACATTATTATTATTGTGTGCCGTGTCTTTGAATGCATCGGCAGAACTTGGGTGGCTGTATCAGGATAGCATTGCCGTCTTGACTAGTGGCGAAGAGTATCTCGGTAACGACTTCGACAAGCCCACAACACTCACCATTATGCTTGAGAGTGGTGATGACATGGAGATTGCCATGCTTGGTCTGCAAGGTGATTTCGCCTTGTACAAGTTCAGGGAAAACCAGCAATACATTATAACCGACTTCAACGGAGAAAGAACGAAGTGGGAAATTAAGAATGTGGAGATTGATGGCAAGTCCCTCAAATATATTTATGTGGTTGATGCCACAAAGTTCATTGACAAGCTGTGTGAGTGTGATTTCTTTGCTATTACTTTGCCGTTGGCAATCTATGGCACTACTACGTTCTATTTCAACACCAACGGATACCCACTTGACTGGTAACAAAAACATTGCCCCACTTTCGCAAGCAGAGCAAGTGTTACACCTTAAAACTTATGTTTACTAAATAATCAATTCTATAGTGCGCACGATATGCGCTTAACAAAAAAAATAACTAAAAAATGCAATTATGAAAAATTGAAAAATACCTGAGAATTCACTAAAATATTTTATTTATGACTTTGCAAAATTAGTCATTTTCAGCCAAAAAATCGCAAAACGTTCGCACAATTTTACACACTAAATTATAAATCATTGATTCACAAACTACCATGACACCAAAATTAAACGACTGGAAAGCGTGTAACCGTCACAAGCGGTTCCCGAGTTCGAATCTCGGTCACTCCGCTAAAAATGCCGTTCGCAGCGAGATTTTGCCCCCGACTGATAGAAGTATCAAAAGAGGCAAAAAAGTCGCAGAGAGTGGCAATAAAATCGCAAAACGAGCGCAAAGAATGCGAAAGGTACGAGTTTCTTTATATTATGGTCGTTCATTCGACAAGGCTGGCACAGCCCCCTTGTTGATTGCAGTAAATCACAACTCATCGGGGTGTTACATTCCGTTGCAAGGTGTGCGCTTGAAACGCAACCAGTGGGATAAGGTTAAAAAGAAGGTCATCAACCACCCACAAGCCGACACTATCAACTCGGTGGCACTCTCAACACTCGGCAAGGCTAACGAGGCTGTGATGCAACTGGGCAACGTGCGAGGTCTTTCGACTGCAAAAGTCCGTGACCTGATTGCTGATTACATCTATCCAAGTGGTGATGTAGACACTGGCTTTATGGCTGTGTTGCAGTCATATATGAACAAGTGCGACAAGCCCAACACGGTGGATAAGTTCAAACAAACGCAGACACACCTTAAGAGGTGGTTAGGTACGAAGGGCGCAAGGGCATTGCAGTTTGGTGATGTGACGGTGGACTGGTTGCAGAACTTTGACCGATACTTGGTCACCTATTGCCCATCGGTCAACTCTCGTTCGATACACTTGCGCAACATTCGCACAATCTTCAATTATGCGCTCAATCATCAGCTCACAACGGCAGCATATCCTTTTAGGCAATACAAGATTAAGAGCGCACCAAGCAACCCCACACCATTGACCCTTGAGCAGCTGCAACTCCTTTGGTCGCATCATCCAGCGAGTGATGCCCAAGCCTATGCCCTTGACATTTGGAAATTGACCTTTGCCCTCATCGGTATCAACATGGCTGACTTGTGCGCACTCAGGACAATATCGCAAGGTCGCATCAACTACACAAGACAAAAGACACAAAGGCTTTATAGCATCAAGGTTGAGAATGTGGCTAAAACGTTGATTCAGGTGCATAGAGGCAAGAAAATGCTGCTGGATATATTGGAGCATTACAAAGACATTCACGTTGCCACATCAATGATAAATCGGCATATGAAAGACATTGCCAGTGAGTTGGGATTGCCACCAATAACCACCTACACGGCTCGGTACACTTGGGCAACGTTGGCATTGAGCATTGACACACCAATTGAGGTGATTAGTCAGGCACTTGGTCATAACTATGGGCAAGCCGTGACTCTCGGCTATATCGTACCTGACCGAAGGAAGGTTGATGAGGCAAATAAGAAAGTTTTGGCACTCTTATTTGGCTGAATCTTGGAAATTAAGGGAAATCTGCCACTATTTTCCCTTTATTTCCCAATTTGCTATATAGCTGAATATAGCAGATATACAACAAACCCCCACAATTCGCTTGTGAGGGCTTGTTTTCTTTTGGTGGTGTAGTTGGTTATTCGCTCCGTGTTCTGCGCTATATGGGCTTTTTAACCAAAAAACCACCCACATCATCACGATGGGAGTGGCTGCCACAATTATCTAAATCTTAAACCATGAAAAAAACTCGTTTGCCAATTTTATAAGCACCGAATAGACCAAGCGCAACAATTGCAATGCCACCGATGGCAATGAATAGTTTCTGCCACCATTTAAGCACATTGACCTCTTGAATCTTCGTGACCTCTTTAATTTGGGTCGTTGTTACTGGGTACGGCACACTATCGAAAACGTGCAACGTGTCCACCTTATATATATTAGTGACCCCCTGAGTGTGATGCCACCTTTCGATTATGGTTGTGTCACCCTGAACATAGTGGTAGACCGAATCACGTTGGATTAATGTATCCCGAACATGGTCTATTTTGACACTCTCAATCGTGTGTTCTTGAGTGACTACCACTGGCACTTCTACCCTCTCAATCTGCAACTCTTTTTGCGGTTTGCACGATGCGCACAAAGATATGACAAGGCAGATAAGCAGACCAAGAGCGAACGCAACGATTAACTCGCTGCATCCTTTCACGGTGGCATTGTCAAAGTCTTTGCTCATTTTAGGCGGTTCTTGAATTTCAACCATTCGCTTTCATCATTGGTTTTGCCAATCTTATTGCCTTTGGTGTCATTGAGCGGTGCTAAATTCCAGTGAACCAAACCTGGGCAGACCTTGCCTGAAATATCATAATGGCGCACCACACGATCAAGTGGGATGTTGTACTTTTTCATCAGGATTTTTGCCAAGCGAACCGCATTGTTGAGTGCTGCCTCGGTGAAATACCAGCCTTCGTGATTGGTCTTTGATGCACTTGTGCCACTCTTGAGGTTTGAGCAGATTTCAATTGAGATTGTGTTTGCGTTGGTAGCGATGCCATACAAGCGACCACCGCCACTATATGGGTTTTTCTTATCGCCCACCGACCAACACTTGTAGTTGCGTGGGTCAGGATTAAATTGAACCATTGCCGAATCATCAACCCCAAAATCTGCGCTTGCTCGTTTGCTCTTTTCCCACGATGATTTCATACCCTTTGCCCTGCCACTGGCAGAACTTGCGCCAGCCGTGTAGTGAATGGCAAGGTACTTTATTGTGCGGTTTGGTGTTTTCGTGATGCAACAAGTCAAAGGTGCGTAAACCACGGATGGGTCAACACACTTTGAATTTGTGCTTGTAGGTGTGTTGCTCTTAACTCCAAGTGCCGTCCAAGTCTTTTGTCCAACGATGCCATCATCTTCCAAGCCGTGAGCCTTTTGAAAGAGTTTCACTGCGGTTTCAGTTTTCGCACCGAAATCGCCATCAATCGTGACCTTGTAGCCTTCTACGTTCAGTAGATGTTGCAGGGCGATAACATCATCACCCTTGCTCCCCTTCTTCAATGTGTTCATTGTCTTTGTCCTTTTTTCGGTTGTCTTCTATTTCTTCAATTGATTCATCAATTATCTCGCCCAGTGCCTCACTTTTGCGTTTAAAAATTGCAACAATGAGGTTCTTTAGGTTCAACCTAATGTTGATACCTTTGACCACTGCGATATGTCCTACTATGCTTGAAATCTCAAACACGCAACCAAACGCAATGCCAAGAGCTGCGGTCACGGTGTGTGTGCAAATGCCCATCGGCTCGGTGACTGCAAGACCAGCCACACAACCAAGCAACAAGTAAGTAGTATAATCTACAAACTTATTCAGGGTTCTGCGACCAGCCGAAGAGAAATGGAACTTGTACTTTTTGCGTTCTTCCTCGGTCTTGGCATCCTTTGCGTGTTTTTTGCACTCTCTCCAACCCCACCAAAAGTCGGTAGCGATTAGCACGATGCAGAAAACAATCGCCCAGCGCAAATCGTATACAGCCGTCATTGCCTCACTTGCAAATAATGCCCAAGTGACCATTGCACCCACGTTGTGTGTCATCACATAGCCTCCAACTCGTTAATTTCTGCTCGCATTGCGTTGCGCTCTGCGACCAGTTCTTCAACATCGTAAGGCATTGGCTCGTTAGTCAGTTGCGCCTCGGCACATTTGATTATCTTATAATCGCCTTGTGCCAGTTGGTCTTTTAATGCCCAAATGCGTTGCTCACGTTGTTGCTGTGCGATTTCTTCTGCCGTTGGTGTCGGTGGCACAACCTCAGTCCACCCAGCCTCTTGCAGTTGCTCTTTCGTTGGGTTGAGGATTACGCATCCATCAACCACTATCTTCTTTCCGCTGATTGTTGTTGTTCCGTTTGTGTACATAGTTTATTCATCTATTGCGGTTATAATACTTGCATAGGTTGACCAGTTGGAAGCCGTTTTGTATGCGTTAACACTCGCTGAAGGTACTTTTATAACCATTGGCGATGTGTAAAAAGCACCATTCGCCAAAGTTGGTGGTGTAGTAGCTCTGCATATCAACGTATTTATGTTAGGGAAGGCTCTCCATCTAATTCTCGTTGTCGCAGAGCATAGGTCGCAGGTGGTAAGTGTTACTGATAATGTAAAAATGCTCTCGCCAACATCTTGCGTTGCAAGCGTTTTAAATGCCGTTATATTAGGAAGATTGAGAAAGGCTTGATTAACCAAACTTGTAACCTCTTCGGGTATAACAATCTCACCGCTCAATGTTCCGCTTAATCGTGCTATCCATAGAGCCTTGTAGTCCGTTGTATCTCCACCTTGTGCCATAAGTCCTCGCCTTAAAATTAACTCATTGACCATACCTTTGCTATTGCTTTATTGTCCATAATACTAAACTCCACATAATCGCCCGAATGAATGTCGGGAGCATCCGCAATCGTAACACTTGGTGAGATGCTGATGGTAGGATTATCTGCCCCAGCCGTAAATGAGAATGCAAAAATGTTGGTTATGCCCGAAACCTCGCTACCAAGTGTTAAGGTTAGGCTCGTTACAGCACCAGTAAATTTGTAGAACGTATTTCTTGCAAGTTGTTGCGTGGGTGTTGCGCCACTCACCTCAACAACAGCCATGTCACCACCGTTGTGGACATAGAACTTTGAGGTAGTGCCATCGGTTAAAGTGACGGTCACCTCGTTAGTGCCACCACTCTGCACACTTGTAACCGTCTGCACGACCGATTGAACACCAACCCCAGACTCGCCAGCTACAAAGGCTTGAGAATTAAGGTAGATAACGTTGTTTTCTAAACCTTGTATAATATCGTCTGTGGTTAGGTCGTCGCTACTCTCAACGATGAAAAACTGGTCAGTCCTGAACGAGCGCAAACGTGTCGAATCTTGTTTTACTATTGTAACCACAACACCATAGTTGTCTGCCAACTCGTTGCCGTCAAGGTCAATGTAGGCAATGTTGTCGGTGATGCTTGGTGTGTATGTGTATTGTCTGCGGTCGCCTTTGAGCTGGATAGTGACCACATCGGTAGGGTCAGGCGTGTAATCTTGCAAGACCATTGAACCACCCGACACTTGATATATCTGCAAAGGAATGGCAAGTGAAAAGGTGTTGCCTTGCACTATAATTGGTATACTTGTTGAACTCGGCATATTAATGTCCTATTTTCTTGATTGATAATCGGTTATTAACTAATTTTCTCTTACAGCACGTTTCGCTTGTGTTGAGATATGCAAGGCACTGCGCCTTGTAGTTGTCGGCAATAGCGAATGCCTCGTTGTATGTTTGCGTTTTCTGCGATTGCTCTGCCTCATCGCTGTATTGGTCGGTCTTGATTTGAAAGCCAAACCTTGTTGCAACACCGACACTATTGCGAATGATGCGCCCATACGCATAGTATAGCAATGCTTTGCGCAACCCAGCGAAGATGTGTGCATCGCCACAAGTATCTTTGTAGATTCCACCTTCCCACAAAAGCAGAGCAACGGCATCGGTATCACGGTTCAGGACACGCAACCACCAGTCAGCACCGATGGCTGGGATAATGTCAAGGTTTTGCGCCTCTTCGATGCATCTATCCACAAGTTCATCTTGCGAGTTGCAAGGTCGGCACTCTTTGTCTATGTCTTCTCTTGTGATGAGTAACATATTATCGTATTTAATCACTTCTGCCATAATTATCCCTCAACGTTGTAGGTTAGTGGTTCAACGCTGCAATCATAATTTGCCAAAGGCTGATACCAATTGTCGAAAATCTTGCTAAAAGCACGTTCTATGAGCCTCTGCTCTTTGCTCACAAGGCTTGAGTAGTAAGAATAGCAATCGTGGATGGTTGTGCCTGAAAATCCTAATTTACCGCTACGGATGCAGAGGAAGGGTTCTTGTTCAAATGCGCTATAAATTCGCTCAACAACTGAATTGTCGGTAACTTGGAAATCTTTGTCAAAGTTCTTGACTGGGAATTCCACGATTTCAGGCTTTTCTTCATCGTTTGCAACGGTCAACGAGATTAGCACGTTGCTTGTTTCATCGCCCTGAAATTGCGCCAAGTCTTCAGCAAAGCCACGAGCCTCAACCGCTTGCCGTGCTGCCTCATCTTCGTTCATTGCTTGTGAGGTTTTGCTTATCACGAAAGCCGAACTCAAGAAGTTGCATCGTGCGTTCCTGAATTTAATGTTGCTCAAGCCTTCATCGGTTGAGAGGTCGGTCAGCACTCTATCATACTTGGGTAGTGGGTATCTATCTCTGCCAGCCGTTGACACCCAAAGAATCTGCCCTTTGTAGTGGTCAATGCCACCACAAGCATTGATCTGCGCACTCACGACTTTAGGATCGGGGTTGAATCGGTCATAACTTGTGATGGTGTCCTTGCTAACTCGCAGAATCTTGCCGTTGCGAGTAGTTCTGCCCATCCAGTCAGGGTGTGTCACGATGTGGGCAATGTAGCCTGAATCATCATCTTCTTGCAGTCGGCACGATTCAAATGGTACGTTCTGCACCTCACACACCTTGCAGTTAAGGTCATAGTTAACGTGAAGAGCAAAGCCACCGTAGTTAGCCAAGTCTTGAGCAACAGCCGTGAGAATGTCATCGGTGGTTTCTCCATAGCGGTTAACCTCAAGGTCGTAGATGATTGCGTTGGCTATTCCCTGACCCTCAATGAAACGTGCGTATCTATCGGCACATTGCGCCCCAGTTGATGAGCTGTCAAGAATAGCTTTGGCTTGCTGTGGATACAAGTTGTTGCGACCATAGGCTTTGATGCCCAAGGTAGCAAGATAACTCACATCTATGCGTTGCGGTGCTTTCTTAATTTTTTGGATGTTCATTGTGTGACCTCGTTATTTGCGTTTTTTCGCAGTCTTTTTCTTCTTTGGTGTAGTGGGTTTAGTTTCGGCAGAAACCTCGGCAGACGGCTCGTTTGCCACCTCTGCGACCACTTGTTTCTCGGTGGTTGCACTGGGTAACTCAGCGAACCAGTCTTTGCGTTGTGGGAACGATGCCAAAAACTCCCTTGCCACCTCATCAGTGAGGTTGCTATTGGTGTAGTGTGCGCCCTTCCATTGCAGCACTACTCCGTTAACTAATCTTGAATGTGCCATTGTTGTATTCGTTTTTTTGTGGTACATTAATTTCGCATAAATCTCAACGAGCGCATCTTTGTATTTGTCCTTGCATTTGCAAGTCCTCAAGTGCTTGTGGCATACAGCCCAATAAAGCCTATCAATGCGCTCTTTAACAAGTGCGAGGTCATTACCGCTACTGGCAAGACCTCGCAATATCATCAACTCGGCTTGCGCCTCTTGTTCGGTCATAACGCTGTGTTATGGTGCTGGTGTTTCGTGGTCTTCGGTGATGCTGTTGTAGACAGCCCGAGTGAGGAATACATTGCCCTTGGCTGACCCCTCTTCGGTCATTGTCACCAACCATCCAGCGAGTGTGTCATCGTTGTACAACTCACGCAGGATTGCCGTTGTGTGCAGACCCGTTTCGATGCCAAAGATTTGGTAAGTGCCATTTTTGTTTGCAACGGCTGCCACGAATTCGCCATTTGCGATGGCAAATAATTGCTCGGCAACATCCTCATCTTGCTTGAGAATTACAAACTGAAAAGTGTTGGTTATGGTATTGGCATAAACCCCTTCTGCCATCTCTTGCTGAGTGCCAGTGAATGGGGTTTTGCCACTCTGCGCAATATCATAGCCCTTTTTGCCACTCTTCCAAGCAAGGCTGTTAATTACCCAGTTGCTGCCCGTTAAATATGTGATGCTTGAAAGGTCAATGTCGGCACGGTTGAAAAGTTTGCCGACTGAATCCGCACCCTTAACTGGTGGGTTCTCGCAGTCGTAACCTTGAATGTTATTAATAATTAGATATTCACAAAGTGCCATAATTACTAACCTTTAAGTGTTTCGTACAATGTAGCATCAATGAAGAGGTTGCCTTTTACGGCATTCTCCTCGGTCATGGTAATTAACCAGCCCGAAAGGGTGTCATCGTTGTACAGCTCACGAACCATTGCGCTTGCACGAAGTCCAGCCTCAAGACCATAGACTTGGTAAGTGCCATTGTTGTTCTGCAATACCACAACAAACTCACCATTCATCAAGGCGAAAACTTGTTCTGCTGTGATTGTGCTTTGATTCAGGATAACGAATTGCACAGTGTTCGTAAAGGTGTTTTGGTATGTACCTTCTGCCATCTCTTGCTGCGACCCAGTGAAGGGTGTCTTGCCACCTTGCACGATGTCATAGGCTGTCTTGCCACTGAGTAGTGGCAACGCAGTGACTTCAAAGGGATTTGTGCCATAAGTTACACCACTGAAGTTGATGTCTTTTCGGTTAATGATAAGACCATCAGCCTTTGCGCCTTTGACCATAGGGTTTGCGCAGTCGTACCCAGCAATGTCGGCTGAAATTAAATAATCACAAAGTGCCATATATATGTCCTTTCTTTTTTGTGTTTGTTAATTAAAAAATTCGGTGCATAGGTGTGTTACCACCCACACACCGAAGGGATTATTGCTTATGAGAGATAGCAATATTAGTAACCGATAACAGCCATCTTGTTGTCGAGAACAAGTGCGCCCATCTTGTCGGTTGCGTAGATGTAATTGTACAAGGTAACTGGGTCGAAAGTGATACGAAGACCAGCGAACTCATCAGTGCCGTTAACACCAAGGGCAAGGTTGCGCTCGGTGGTGTAGATTGCACGGAATGGCAGATTGTAAGCTGTGCCGTTGCCCTCATAGCTTTGGATAATTTCATCCCACTGGGGAACTACACGCAGTTTGATGCCACGATAAGTGGTCTCACGGATGCCATTAAACAATGCAGTCCAAGCGAGGTCGCTACCGCAGCAATTGCCAAGTATTTGAGCCTCAAGACCACTTGCGAATGCCTGAGTTACATAGATAACTTGGTCGCTTGCCTGACGGAGAGCTGGGTTAGCTGCTGCAATCATGTTGTCAAGCGCAGTCTTTGCCTCGCTGTTGATTGCTGCAAGCTGCGCTGCGATTGTTGCCTCGCTATTGGCAGCAATAGTAACGTGTGGAGTAGTGCCAGCAGTTACCGAAGTAAACAACTGCTTGAAGATGCCATCGGTAAGAGTGAAATAAGCAGGGTTCACGGTGTCTTTAATCACACCACCATCAGTAACGGTCTCGGCAGCGGTGTCACCGAAGAACGCAATGCGAATGTACATCTTCATGATAGCCAACTCCAAACGGGGAACTACGATTTCATCAAGATAATCGTTTGCAGTCATATCGGTGATGTCAGTGCCAGTGTTAAGGGTATACTTAACAAGGGTGTTTTCTACATCTGCCCAGCACAACTTCTCGGCAATCTGCCAAGTTGCGATGTCCCATGTTTTTTCTTCAGTTGCGATTGCATCATTCCCCCACTCGGGGTTGCAACCAGTACCCTCAAGACCTACCAAGCCAAACTCACCAACGAGTCCTAATTTGTCACCGTTGAAAACTCGGGGGAAGATGTTTAACAAAGTACCGATTCTTTCAGCACTCAATACATCCTTAAAAACGAGCTTATTAAGCTCACGCACCGCCCCATTATCAGGGGTAATCTGCGTAAAGTCTAAACCAATAGAAGCCATAATTTTAAATCCTTATATTTTTATTTGTTTACTTTGTTCTTTCGCTCTGCTTTCAATCTGCGATACTCGGCAAATGAAAGCTGTTCTTTTTTCTTGTCTTGCGCTTTGTCAAGATTGTTGGTTGTGTTTTCTCGCTTATCTACCTTGCCAATAGATTTCACGTTCTTCAACCATTCAATGCCACCAGCCACAGCAACCATGTTCAGGATGTTCTTGTCATCATCGCTCTTTGCGTTGCTCTTTGCATCGTCCAGCTCTTGGCGAAGTCTATCAATCTCGGCATCCTTTTCAGCGATTTCAGCCTTGAGGCGGTCAATCTCGGCATCTTTTTCGCTGAGTTGTTCATCAACTTCAAGTTTACGCTCGGTGTCGTTCTCCTCGCCCTCCTCTCTTTGCTCAACCTCGGTCACTTCTTCGACCACCTCCTCGGCTGGGCGAATCTCGGTGATGACGGATTCTTCAACAACGATGGTGCTACCATCGGGCATCAAATACTCGCCATCTTCGCTTGTCACCTTGTCACCAACTACTGGATCACCACTCTCTTTTTCAAGTTCGAGGGTCTTACCGTCTGCGGTTTCAAGCGACATTCCAAACACTTTTGCAAGTGCCATGAAAATTTTTTCTTTAATGCTCATTTTGTCACTTATGTTAGGGTTCTTATTTTGTGCCGAAATCGGCAGAATCTCTTCATGTATAAAACCTAACTCAATTGCTTTCGCCACATTCATTGGCTTGTCCTCATCCATCATCGCACTCAGCACCTCTCTATCTGCACCAGTGCGGTCAACATAGATGTTCAAGAACTGCTCCCTCACATCTTCCAATGATTCGGCAATGTTGCCGATTCGCTTTGAATCGCCCTCCACAAATCCACTGATATAAGGGTTGTGGATGAGGATTGTTGCGTTGGGATGCGCTTTTCTCAAGTCTGCTCTTGCTGCCAATAAGAGCAACGTTGCACTACTTGAGCATTCACCAATCACCTCTGCTGAGATGGTCTTGCCAGTGGCACGAAGGGCATCATACATCGCCAAGGCTTGGTCGGTCATGCCTCCCCTGCAATTGATTGTTAGGTTGATTTCGCCATCGTCTTCGGGAATGCTTGCGATGAACTTGTCAATGTCCAAGAAGGAGATGCCTTCCAGTCCACCCCAAGCCATAAATGCTTTGCACTCTTCATCAACGATGTCGCTGTATATTTTAAGTTTTGCCATACGTTTCTAACTTTTTTGGCAAATTTAGTGAGGTTACACAACTTTATGCGGTTATTTTACCATTATTTGTGGTAATTCGTTGTGCCACACAAGAAAAAACCACCCACGCATCACTGCGCAAGTGGTCTGCTACTAAATAATTATAAACAACTAATTTTATGAATAAATGAAAACAAAAACAATACATATCAAATAACATCTTCTTCCATCATCTTCACGATTAAGCGCACCATACGCTCTTTGTAGCCGTATTTTTCTGCAACAACCTGAGCAACCCAGCGAACTTTGTTGCCCTCTGCCACAAGTTTCTTGTAATCGTGGTAGATAGGCAAGTAGCTTATGTAGTTGCCCGACACACCATTCTTGTGCAGTCTTCGCAGTATGGGCAAATTATCACTGATTAGTTCGTGGATTTTCATAGTGTAGCCCTTTCGTTCATGACCTCAACTTGTCGCTGACCTCGGTTGATGTCCTCAACACTCACCACTGGTGCTGGTAGCATTGCCACACCTCTCGCCACAGCTCTCGCAAGCATATCCTCGCCACGCACGGATGATGCAGTTTGTTGCGCTTGAATAGGCACACCACCACCTAACTGGTTAAGTGAGGACAATAGACCACTAAACATTGCCGTGGTGTTGGCATTCATAATGCTCTCACCATTGCTGACACGCACTGGTATCGAATCACTTGTCGAAGTGCCAGCCCCTTGGATGTAGCCACCAGTGGCGAATTTAGCAGAATCAAGTGCTGCGAATGCTTGTGCCATTGCAGAGGTCACGGCAACAATAGAGGTCGCTATTTGCGCAATGAGCTGCCACGGTGTCACGGCATTAGAACCAGCCTTTACTGCGTTGGCAATTGCCACGGCTTGAGCAATCATAATCTCACCAAGTGCAAGGGTCTTTTGCAACACTGCTGCCTCTTTGCTTTGTTCGCCAAATGCGCCCACGACTTCGCCAAGTCCACCGACCATTGTGCCGATGGCATCATATTTCGTTTGCTCAATCTGCTGAATTGTCTGAGCATTCTGCATTCGTGCATCTTCCTCTTGCTTGCGATATTTTGCGAGGATTGCTGCTTTTTCCTCTTCGGTGTTGCCGTAGAGTGCCAGTTCTGCCTCTTTCTCCATCCTGATTAGTTCAAGTTGGTAGTTGAGCCATTCTGCCGTTCCTTCGGTAGTGCCAGCAAGTTGGGTTTGCACAAGCCTTTTGGCATCTTCTGCTGCTTTCGCCTCGGCATCGGCATTTTTTTTCGCTTGTGCATCCTTGAACTTCTGCAACTCTTTCGCTTGCTCATCAAGGTTTGCCTTTAGCATGGCATTTCTTGCCTTTGCAAGTGCTTCTGCCTCTTCTTCGGTCTTGGTTTCAATCCCCTCAAACTGGGCAAATATGGCATCGGCTCGTTCTTTGTACATCTGCACGATACCTTCTGCCGTGGTCTTCAAAACCTCTTCCCTTGCCTTTGTTTCAAGTTCTGCGCCCTTCTTGATTAGTGCTGCCATTCGATTTTGTCGCTCACGTTCAAGTCGCTCTGCCTCGGTATCCCTTTTCGGGGTTGCTGGCTTAGTAGTTGTTGACTTTTTTGGTGCAGTAGAACGGGTGCCACGGTTGCGAGAACCACGGTTGTTGTTGGTGGTGGTGTTGGTGGTGGTGTCTATTATAGTGTCGGGTTCGGTGGAATAACTGAAATTGTCATCATCATAGGGTTGATAATTATCAAAGAAATTACCCATCGCATTGTAGGCATTGCGAAAACCAGTTGTCGCAGCTCTGCCAATGTTCACGGTGTCTTTCAATGCCGTGTTTAAGCCTTTGAGTGCGTTGGTTATACCTTTGCTCAGTCCGTTGCTTATCTCATCAATACCTTTGCTCACGTTGCCACTGAGAATGTCACCGACACCTCTGCCCAAATCCCTGATAATGCCGAATGCGCTTTTAAACGTAGTTACAAACGCATCAATCCAAGAGCCTATTGCTTTGAATCCAGCACCTACGGCACGGAATGCGTCAATAATGCCACCAGTAAGTTGCCAAATGACACCAGCAATGACTTGCGCAACCGTGCGAAATACTTGCGACCTCTTGCCCATTTCGGCAAAGCGACCAATTAACTCACGAATGCGCTTTATAACGTTGGTCAGTGATGTCTTCCAAAGGGTGTCGGCTCTAATTTTCAGGGTTTCCCATCCGTGTTCGCCAGCACCGAACATTTTTGCCGTTTCCTCTTCCAAGTCTGCCGTTGCTTGTTGGTTGTCCTCAAGTGCTTTGCCATATTCGCCAGCACTATCTTTCAGGTGTTGTAGGTTAGTGTCAATATCCCCAAGTGATTCAATCATCTCTTGGCTCGAGAACTTGCCTTGCCGTCCGAAGACATCAGCCATCACGTTGCCATACTCTTGCGTGTTGTTGCTCGTTTCTTTGAGTTTGTCACTGACCATCTGCACGGCATCAATCATCTCAATTTCATGGGTGGCAAGTTTGCGCTGCAAGTCGGTCACATCTATGCCGATGCCCTCAAGTGATGCCCTTGTGCCAGCCGACATTTCACGGATTCTTGCGCTTGCTTGCTTGATAGCCTCAAGTCCTTGTTGTGAGAAGATGCCTGAACGTGTCTGCTGTATTAATGCCACTAATTGTTGTGCATTCACTCCAGCATCTTTGAAAACTGGCGCATATTGTTTGAGCAACTGCAAGTAATTGCCGTTGATGTCTGCACCAATAACAAAGCCGTCATTAAGGGTCTTTATTGCCTCGCTTGAGGTTAGCCCGAAATGCGACATCAACAAGTCAACACCCTCAAGCACCTCTTTGTAATCCTTGCCAAATGTTGATGCAGTCGCTTGTATCTCGGCTCTCAGGTGGGTGAGTTCCGTACCAGTGACACCAGTAAATTCTCTCGTTAATCGGGTTGCCTTTTCGACCTCAACGTTGTAGTCATAGAACCATTTAAAAGCCATGCCAGTGCCAGCAATGCCAGCAATTGCGAGAAAGACTGGATTGCTCATAAGTCCCCACAATGCGTTGCCAAAGGCTTTAATGCTTGTTGTTATTGCACCGAACGCACCAGTTGCACCTTGAGAACTTGAGGCAATGAGCATCATGCTTTGGATGTACTTGTTGTTTGCTCCCATAGCACCGATTATCGCATTTTGGTAGTTGCCAACGTTGCGATAATACTTTTGAATCCCTTGCTCGGCTGCGTTGAGTTCGTTGGTTATCTCGTTGATTTGTTTGTTTAGCCGTTTACCTTCTGCGCCATTTTTCCTTTCAGCCTCCGACAAAGCATTGTATTTTTGTGTCAGCCTTGACAGCTCGGCTTGCAACGCATTGATTGAACCTTTCTGCTCATACTCAAGTTTTATCTCGTTCTGCGTTTCACGGCTCAATGATTGCTTTGCCTTGCTCAATGCCTTTGTTTGTTGCTCAAGTTTGGCATATTCAAGTGAACCCTTTTGGTTAGCATCGGCAAGTTCCTTCATCCTCGCCCTATTCTCTTCAATCTGCGAGTTGAGTTTCTGCAAGCCTTGAATTGCATCGTTCGCTTTGAGTTCAATGCTTAATATCTTCTGCACATTCTCTGCCATCGTGTTTGCTCTCCTATATTTGGATTAATTTTAACTTATATATGTCGCTATTGTCGCTCTCTATGCTTTCAACGAGATAGCTGCGCCCAAGCTGGTTGATGTAGACTGGTCGAGCGAAATCGAACGCAAGCAACTCAAGCACGGACAATTTAACCATCACATCAATGGTTTTAGGTCTATTCGCTACTACTTCGTAATTTGTGTAATACTCGGCAATCGTCTGGGCGAAGTCTTGACCAGTATTCAAGTATGTGAATGTTGCAAAATCCATCCCCTCAATGTTGTTGCCAGCATTCTGCCAAGTGGCTTTGTATGTGCTTGCATTCTCGTTCTTCTCAACCTTCCAGTGCAACAGCTTGTTGGTGCGTGGTACTTTGAAGTCGCTCTTGTAGGCATCTCGCTCATCTTTCAGGGTTGCATCGTTGGTGTAGATGACACCCTCTGCCGTGTATACTGGTAGACCTTGCGCCTCATCATCATCATTGTCTTTGTGGATGTAGATGTTTTTCTGCGCCAAGTCATCAAGTGTCATTTCGATGTTCTTCAACCCTTGCATATCGTACCCGATGGCACTTTTGCCCACAATCTCATCGAATGTCACGATTTTGACCTTGTCGGTATGAGTGACCGAACCAATAATCACACTACCAGTGTGGGCAAGAATCTCGCTGATGTAGTCCAAAATCTTTAGATCGGGAGCATTGCGCACATAACTCCACGGATAACCGACTTCACCTTCTGCGACCTCATCAATGGCAACCGACATATAAAGCTGCGTGAAATTTCCCGCTGGCACTCCATCGGTAGCGACCTGAATGGCTGGCAAAACCTCGCCATCATCCATCTGCGTGTTATACCAAGTGTAATCTACCTCATAGTAACCCGTGCTTGGGTTGTATGTTGGCTCAACCTGAACATCGGGCGAAGATGGGAAAATTATTCGGTAGTCGTTTCTATCTCTTGCGCCCCACACTTTCACACTCTTGACCCTGAGGTTGCGCTTTGCGAGATATGTGCCACCATAATATGCGTTATCGTAACGGATAGTGCCGTTGTAAGCCTCTTGACAAGGCAATGGGTTAATTGTGTTATTCCAATTGATATAGTACCTATCCGTGGTTATTTGGCGCAATTGTGAAGTGCAAGAGAACATTATCTGCTCACCCTTTGCGATGATATTCAAAGTTGTTGCTATGTGGTTCAGCTTGTCTATGCGACTTTGTGCAAGTGACGAAATGTCGAACGTTATGCCGTAAATGCGCCCTATAACTGCGAGAATGTTGGTCGCTGAGTTGGTAGGCATCCACCACGGGAACTTGTCTGCCTCATCTTGGCTGTCGCTGTCAAGAGTGTTGTACACGGTTGTATTCATGCCACTATTGTAAGGCTCACCAACCGACAACCCTTCGTGAACGTTGCGAGTGAGTGTCAGCCAGTCACCTTGTTGTTCAGTCCAATGGGTGGAAAGTGGCAACTCGTTCAGTTTTAACCCTTCTCGCTTGATTTCATCGAATGCACCAATGACACCCCAAAAGAGATTGAGGTTGTAGCCTTTCTCATCTATCGAAGTCAACACGGCTTGCCCAGTGTCGAACAACGGCACACCGTCAACGTGTAACGATGCCTTGAGGTAGGTGTGTGTTGTCTTGCCCCCAGTGTCAGCCGTGGGCGCAAATGCAAGGGCAAAGATGTTGTCGTTGTTCATCGTGCGTGGTAGTGCGATGTTGTATGAGTGTGCCGTCATTACCTTGTCGGCATCTGCGAGGATGTTGCTTGCGACCTTGATTTTGATTTCCTCGCTCGGCATATCCACAGCCACATCGTTGATGTAAAGTTGTTGCTTGCTCATAGTCTTGCGCTCTTAAAATTGTTGTACATCATCGGTGGGTAATATCAGCGCAAGAGTAGCCGAGAACGTTGCCTTGCGTGGGTCGCACTCAATGGTCACATCACCCAAGTTGCAACGTGTCCATGCACCATCAAGCAGCACCTCAACACAAGCAGATGATGCCAACGTGCGCAGCCACTTGTAGTGTGTGGATGGTATGTTGTCATCTCCCAATGTAAGGCTCTCGTTTGCGCTCAGGTTGTGCCACTCATCCTTGCCGAAGTCGTAGCCGTCAACAATCTCTTTAACGTT
>Ga0247610_10002456_pt1 | contig 21289 bp, 20 predicted proteins | sample 174DNAGHGhighgp2_FD_193483 | JGI IMG/M metagenome (GOLD analysis project Ga0247610, IMG submission 193483) | Sheep rumen microbial communities from Palmerston North, Manawatu-Wanganui, New Zealand - 1742 DNA GHGhigh gp2 | ecosystem: Host-associated > Mammals > Digestive system > Stomach > Rumen...
ATGTTTTTATCAAGATCATAAGTATAGTCTAAACCTACTTCACCAATTGCAATGATGCTACCATCATTTAGTTTTAATATTTCATCGATTAAATTTTTGCATTCTTCTGGAGTATGATTTTTTATCTCTTCAGGATGAAAACCAACAGTACAAAATACATTTGTGTATTTTTGTGCTTGTTTAAAACCAACTAAAGAATCTTCAGCACCAGTACCAATTGCATTTATCAAAATCATTTGATTTTTACAATCTTCAATTATTTGTTCTGCAATATCTAGTAATGGTTTACTATTTATATGAGTATGTGTGTCATAATAGTCATATTCTTTAACAATTTCAACAAAATTTTTCATAAAGATTTTTTATTTGAAATTAATTATATTAATTTTGATTGTTTCTTTTAATTTTCATTTCTATAAGCAAAATAAAAAAATCAGCACATAAAGTACTGATTTCAATTTTATGGAGCAGATGACGGGAATCGAACCCGCATACTAGCCTTGGCAAGGCCATATTCTACCATTGAATTACATCTGCACTATTATAAATCATACCATAAATAATTGCTTTTGTTTAATTTAGTACTTAGGCAATGCAAAAAATAAGCAACTAAATTAACTAATATATAATATATATATTATGAAAACAGTCCAAATTAAAGACATTAAGTCAGTCATTATTGATAAAAAATTACAAAATGAACAAATAACAGTAAAATGCTGAATTCGTACAAACCGTGATAGTGGTAAAATTGGATTTATCGAAGGCTATGATGGAAGTACATTAGATGGTATTCAAATTGTTTACAAAAAAGAAGTTACTAAAAATTTTGAAGAAGCTAAAACAGCTCGTATCGCTTCAGCTATCAAAGTTATTGGTAAAGTTTCTATTAATGAAAAAGTTCCTGCAGGATATGAAATTATTGCTGATGAGTTTGTTTTATTAAAACAAGCTGATGAAGATTATCCATTGCAAAAGAAACAACATACTATGGAGTTCTTGCGTGAAAATGCACATTTACGTATAAGAACTTATACAATGCAAGCAATTATGAAAGTAAGAAGTAAACTTGCTTACTCTATTCATAAATTTTTCCAAGAAAATGGATTTATGTGAGTAGCTAGTCCAATTTTAACTTCTAATGACTGCGAAGGTGCTGGAGAAAGTTTTTTAATTGAAGAAAATAAAGATGCACCATTCTTTGTGCCACAAGCTAAGTTAACTGTTTCAGGACAATTAAATGCTGAAAGTTATGCACAAGGGTTTGGAAGAGTTTATACTTTTGGTCCAACTTTTAGAGCAGATCGTTCACATACAAATCGCCACTTGGCTGAATTCTGAATGGTTGAACCTGAGATTGCATTCATTGATTTAGAACAATTAATGTCAATTATTGAAGCATTCATTAAAACAGTAGTTCAAGATATGCTAACTGAATGTCGTGATGCTATTGATTTCTTTGCTAAGAATAACCCTGATATTCTTAACCGCTTAACTAAATTGGTAGAAAAGAAATTTATCCGTGTTTCCTATGAGGAAGGAATTGATATTTTAAAAAGAGCTGTAGCTGATGGTCATAATTTTGAAGACAAGAACATTTACTTTGGTAAAGATTTAGCATCTGAACATGAGAGATACATTTGTGAAAAAATTTATAATGCACCTGTTTTCTTATACAACTATCCAAAAGATATTAAAGCATTCTATATGAAGTTGAACAAGGATAATAGAACAGTTGCAGCTGTTGACTTATTAGTACCTGGAATTGGTGAAATTGTTGGAGGAAGTCAACGTGAGGACGATATGGAAAAACTTCAAGAACAAGTTAAAGTTAAGAATATTGATCCTAAATCAATTCAATGATATCTTGATTTAAGAAAATATGGTTATGATTCAAGCGCTGGATTTGGATTAGGTTTCGAACGTTTACTCATGTATATTTTAGGACTTGAAAATATTCGTGATGCAATTCCATTCCCAAGATATGAAGGAAAATTAACATTTTAATTCATGGAAAAAATATCTAAAAAATCAATTCCTAATATATTAACTATAGTTAGGATAATTCTTGCAGTTTTTACTATTTTATTTGTGTGTATTTACAAATTTTGACCTACAAAAGCATTTTCATATATGTTTAATGACTATAAAACAGTTGTATATGTACCAATCACATACATTCTTGCTGGTGTTTTCTTTGTAATTGCTAGCATCACTGATTTACTAGATGGTTATTTAGCAAGAAAATATAATTGAATCTCTAATTTTGGTAAATTATGAGATCCAATTGCTGACAAAATATTAATTAATGGTGTATTAATTGGTTTAACAGTAAATGGATCAGTTCCAGTATTTATTCCAATTATTATGATTTGTCGCGATATTATTGTTGATGCTTCAAGAATGTATGCATCAACAAAAGGAAAAGTTGTTGCTGCAAATATTTGGGGTAAATTAAAAACTGTATCACAAATGATTGGTATTATTCTAATACTATTTGTGTTTGGTATTGTTAATAATAATGATGTATTCCATTACTTAGTACAAAACTTATGTCTTTTAGTTGCAACTGTTTTCTCTGTAGTTTCTGGTGTTATCTATGAAATTCAAATTTTTAATAAAAAGGAAAACAAAGTAAATGAAGAACAAGAAGTTAAACAATAAAGAATATGAATGAGATCTTGAAGATTTATTGAAAAATAAATCTATTGATCAATTATTTGATGAATGAGTTGCAAAACAAAATGAAGTTTTAAAACTTTATCCAACTTTTTATAAATCATTAGCTAATTTTCGTAAGTGAATGAAGCTTGACGATGAACTTGAAGTAATTGAAAACAGACTAGAAAACTATGTTAGTAACAAGTTAAATGAAGATTTGATTAATAACCAATGATTAGGTTTAGCACAAAAAATTAACATTGTTTCTAATCAAATTTCTTCACAGATGTCCGATTATGTAAATGTCGTAATCAAAAATAAAAAGTTAATTCAAAGCTATTTGACTAAATCTGATTTAAAGAAATATCAAAAAGCATTTGATCACACTTTTAAATTAGAACCACATATTTTAACTCCTGAAGTTGAAAAAGCTTTATCAAAAATTAGTTTAGCTAACGGTGGTATTGGTCATGTTTTTTCAACTTTAACTGATAGTGATTTAAAATTTGCACCTGTAAAAGACAAAGATGGCAAATTAATCGAAATCAAAACAGTAAGTGATGTTACCAGATACTTAAAAAGTACTGATCGTGTTTTGAGAAAGAATGTTTGGGTTAGCTTTCATTCAGCTTATGACAAAATTTCAAATACACTTGCACAAACGTTGTATTACACTTATTTAAAATTTAATTCTTATGCCAAACTTAGAAACTTTAAAAATTATGTAGATGCTTCTACTTTTTCAGATGAAATATCTGAAGAATTCATATTGAACCTATATAAGAATGTTGAAAGTTTTAAAGAAATTCACACTTTATATAAACAAAAAATTAATAGATTATTAACCAAACAATTAAAGTTAAATAAACTTGAACCATGGGATGGTTCAATGGATTTAATTGCTAAGCCAATTAATGTAACTATTGAAGACACAAAGAAAATTGTTTTGGAAGCATTAAAACCACTTGGAGAAGAATATTTATCACATATTAAAACAGCGTTTAATGAAAGATGAATTTCTTGATTACCTAAGGAAAATAAATTAATTGGTGCTTATTCTATTGGTGGAATCAAAGGATTAGATAAATTCTATATTTTGATGAACTTTGATGGCACTATGAATTCAGTAGAAACCATAACACATGAACTTGGTCATTCAATGAATTCATATTATTCGTCTAAAGCACAAGAAGTTTATGTTGATACTTGTATTTTTTATGCAGAAATTGCAAGTATTGCTACAGAAACTTTGTTAATCTTATATTTATTAAATAAATATAAAAATGACCAAAAGATGGTTAATTTTTACTTAAAGAGATTGTTTGATAATTTCTTTGCTTCAACAACAAGACAAATTGAATTTTCTAATTTTGAATATGAAGCCAATAAGATGATTAATAATATGGAACCTTTTACTGCTGATACAGCGAAAAAACTATATTTATCAATGCTTCGAAAATATGAAAAATTAAGTAAACAAAAAGCAGTTAAATTTGCTAAAAAAGAGCCTTATAAATTTTATTTATCTACAATTTTAAGAATTCCTCATTTCTATGCGGGAAATTTTTACGTTTATAAGTATGCTATTGGTCAAATATGTGGATTAATAGTTGCATACAAAATTTACAAAGGTGATAAAGATATGTTAAACAACTTTATCAAATTCTTAAGTAGTGGAAGTAGTCTTTCACCATTAGATACAATTAAATTACTTGGTATTGATTTGAATGACAAAAAACCTTACGATCAAGTTAAAGAAATAGCATTAAATTTATTAAAGAAATTTAAATAGATTTATTCTTTTTGATTACGAAGAATAGATTCAATTCACTTAAAGAATTCAGAGTCTTTAAAATCTTTTTGCTGAGTTAGAGATTCAACATATGCAATGATATTTTTGGCTAATTCATTGGTTTTATAATCAGTTTCAGTACCAAAATATCACATTGAAATTGTATCAATAATAGATTCAGCAAATTTAGCAAATGAGGGATTTTTAAAGAAGTATTCTTCAATTTGTTTATAAATATCTTGATAATATTTTATTTCGTGAAAATTTTCGTCTCAGTCTTTTAATTCAACTTCCAAAAACTTTTTTAGGTTAGAGTTATAAACTTTAAAAATTGAATTAGATAATTTTTCTAGACTTTTTAATCCCATCAAAATGTAGTATTTATCAACATTACTAATAGTCTTGCTATTTAACCATTCTTGGATATATAATTCAATATCTTTTTCTTCAATTTGTTCACCAAAACGGTTAATTAAGATATCAAAAAGGCTTAAGTTAAGCTTATTTTTACTTAAAATTTCATTTAAAACATCTTCTTTAGACATTTTTTCAATAATTTCATTATTAACTTTTTTGGTGTATAGTTTAGTAATTACACTATCTAACTGTTCTAAAACTTCATTTTGCTTCATTGTTCAGAAGTTATTCTCCTTAACTTCTTTAACTTTTTTTAAAGCTTCTTGATAGTTTTTAGCTTCTGTTAATTCTTGAATTTCATCTAAATATGTTTGGAATAATGTCTCTTGTTTCTTCATAATTGCTTTATTAATTACATTTTATATTTTTATATTAAAATATAAAATTATATTGGTGCAATAAAAGGATAAATATGAACTTTAACAACTTAATGCAGCAAGCTAAAAACATGCAAAAGAAATTAGATGAATTTAATAAAAGAGAATTTGAATATGACTATTCAAATGGCTCAGTTATTGTTAAATTAACTGGAGATTTAAGAATTATTAGTTTAACAATTAATAAAACTTTAATTGATCCAGAAGATCCAATCACTTTGCAAGAAATGGTTGCTGAAGCAATCAATAGTGCTATGGCACTAGTTAATGAGCAAAAAGAAGAAGTAGTTCCATCAGGTGCTGGAATGTTTTAATTATGAATGAAATCAATGAATTTGACCAATTAGTTAAATCATTAAAGGCTTTACCAGGTATTAGTCAAAAACAAGCAGAAAAAATCTGCAATTTTTTGATTAACCAATCTGACGAAGAGATTTATGGTCTTATTGATTCGATTCAAAAATTGAGAAGTACTTTACATTTTTGCAAATATTGTCAGAATATTACTTCTGATGAAATATGTGATATTTGTAGCAATGAATTAAGGGAACAAAATAAATTATGCATTGTTTCTTTTTCAGAGGATGTACAAAAAATTGAAGACACTAACACATATAGTGGATTATATTTTGTATTACATGAAGAAATTAATGTCAAAAAAGCCACTGGTTTAAACAAAAAAACAACCAAAAAATTGTTTGATTTATTAAACAAACGTAAATTCAACGAAATAATTTTAGCTACCAATTGAACTCCAAATGGTGAAGCGACTGCTTTCTTTTTAAAGAAAGTTATTAATGAATTATTACCAAATGCTAATATTTATCGTCTAGCTGTTGGATTACCAATTAATTCAGCATTAAATTATGCTGATAATGAAACCTTATCACAGGCAATTAAAAATAAAACAAAATATTAGATATGGATATTAAGAAAATACAAGAGAAAATTAATTCAAATGACTTCAGTTTTAATATAAAGGGTTTTTTATCATTAATTGATTCACAAAACGTTAATGAGAACTTATTATTTTTAGAAAAAGTTTTTTTGTTTTGTAAATCGAAAATTGATAATGAAATCAAAAAGATAAATAAGATTGATACCGAAGGGTTTAATTTTTCAAAATATCAAGAATATGTTGAAGTAGTTAATCACATTTTAAAACTTGCTCCTAATTTAAATATCAAGAAAGTTTTACCTAATTTAAAAACACCAATTAAGCAAAGAATTAGTTTCTTGCGTAAGGAACTTCGTCAATGAGAATATGAGTATTATGGATTAGAAAAGCCTACTGTTTCTGATACAACTTATGATTTGACTTTAAAAGAATTAAATGCATTAGAAAAAGCTTATCCTGAATTCTATTCTAAATCTTCACCAACAAATACTGTAGGTGGAGCAATTGATAATAAATTTAAGAAGATTAACCATATCTTTCCAATGCTTTCATTATCAAATGCTTTTAATTTTGAAGACTTAAAACATTTTGATGAAACAATCAAAAAATTATTGAAAGATATAAAACCTTTGGAAATCGAATATAACATTGAACCAAAACTTGATGGTTTAAGTATTTCTTTAATCTACCAAAAAGGTAAATTGGTCTATGGAATTACTAGAGGTGATGGTAAAACAGGAGAAGATGTAACAACTAACATTAGAATGATTAAATCAATACCTCAGACAATTAATAATGATTTTGATCGTTTTGAAATTCGTGGTGAAGTTTTCATCAGTCACGAGCAATTTAAAAAGATTAATGATTCGATTCCAGAAGAAAAAAATAAGTTTGCAAATCCTCGTAATGCAGCTAGTGGAACATTAAGAAGATTAGATCCAGAATTAGTTAGAGAACGTAATTTACAAATGATTGCATATTATATTCCTAACTTTGACGATTTAGAAAAATTAGGTATTAAAAAACAAAGTGAAGTTATTGATAAATTAAAACAATATGGTTTTACAACCGCTAAAGAAATTTATCAATGTGAAAGTATTAAAAAAGCTTATGAAAAAATTCAATATTTGGAAAAGAATCAAGATAATTTAGATTATCCAATTGATGGAGCTGTAATTAAAGAAAATTTAATTAGATTCTATGATCAATTAGGTACAACATCTAAATTTCCACATTGAGCAATTGCTTATAAATTTATTCCTAAAGAAGTTGAAACACAAATTCTTTCCATATTAACAAATGTTGGAAGAACTGGGAAAATAACATATGTAGCTAATCTAAAACCAGTAAGTATTTCAGGTTCTATTGTTTCAGCGGCTACTTTAAATAATGCTGAATACATTAATTCTAAAGACATTCGCATTGGTGATACTGTAAAAGTATTTAAAGCTGCTGAAATAATTCCATATGTAAAAGAAGTAGTGATTAAAAAAAGAAATGCTGATTCTAAACCATTTAGTGCAACTGAATATTGTCCAATTTGTCATACTAAACTAGAAAAAAGAGAAGGTGAAGTAGATCAATATTGTGTTAATACTTCATGCCCTGCTAGAGTAGTACAATCAATCATTCATTTCTGCTCAAAGAACGCAATGAACATTGAAGGCTTAAGCGAAAAAACAATTGCTAAATATTTTGAACTTGGTTATATTAAAAGCATTGAAGACATCTACAACTTAAACAACCATCGTCATGAAATTATTACAACAATTTTAAACAATAAATTTAAAACATTTAATAAAATCAACGAATCAATTCAAGCTTCAAAAAATAATTCATTAGAACGATTAATCTTTGGTTTAGGAATAAGAGATGTGGGATTGATTTCTGCAACTTTCTTAGCTAGACATTTTAAAAACATTGATGCTTTAGCAAAAGCAACAAAGGAAGAATTAATAGCTTTAAAAGATATTGGTGAAGTTGTTTCTGCTTCAATTTATGATTGATTTCATAATGAAGCTAATTTGAAATTACTTGATAATTTAAAACAATTAGGTATTAATACTACATATGTTAACAAAGTACATATAACTTCTGAAGCTATGAATAGTGAATATTTCCAAAAGAGTTTTTGCATTACTGGAACATTTGATATTTCTCGTGATAAAATTCGTGAATTATTAATTAAAAAATATGATGCAAAGGTTACAAATTCAGTAAACAAAACAACAGATTATTTGATTGTTGGTGAAAATGGTGGTTCAAAAATTGATAAGGCCAATGAATTAGGAATAAAGCTAATTTATGATAAGATATGATAAAGGGAAATAATATGTTAAGAATAAAAGATTCCTCTAGTGGAAAATATATTGAAATGAATGAAGAAAAAATATCAATATATAACTGTGGTCCAACAGTATACAATGATGTTCATATTGGAAATATTAGACCACTAATTACATTTGATGTTTTATACCGTTATTTAAAGAAACAAAACAAACCAGTTATTTATGTTCACAATATTACTGATGTTGATGACAAAATCATTAATCGTAGTATAGAATTGCATCAACCTGAATTAGAACTTGCTGATCACTATTATCATGAGTATTTAAAAATTGTTGATAGCTTAAATGTTCTACGTATGGATCATTTACCAAAAGTCTCTGATAACATTGATGGAATCATTGATTTTGTTGGTAAGTTAATTAAAGCAAAACATGCATATGTTGTTGATGGTGATGTATATTTTGATATTAAATCAATTGACAATTATGGCAGTGTTTCACATCAAAAAATTGACATGCTTCTTGAAGGCGTAAGAAAAGATGTTGATGAAAAGAAAAAATTTGCATTGGATTTTGCACTTTGAAAGAAAACTGACAAAGGTATTAATTGAGTTTCACCATGAAATGATCATGGTAGACCAGGATGACATACTGAATGTGTTTATTTAATTAACAAATATATTGGTAAACAAACAGTTATTCATGGTGGTGGTGTTGATTTAAAATTCCCTCACCATGAAAATGAAAATGCACAAAACTTGGCACTAAATAATGTTGGTTTATCCAAGTGTTGAATGCATGTTGGTCATGTAAACATTGATGGTAAGAAGATGTCTAAATCTTTAAACAATTTCATTTTGGCTAAAGATATGTTAGAACGTTATGATGCTAATACAATTAGATGGTTCTTCTTTCAAACCCAGTATGCAAGTCCGTTAAATTTTTCATATGAAAATTTAGAGAAATCTAAAAATGAAATTATTAAAATCTTCAAAGCAATTAATAACGCACTAATCTCTTTATTCAGTAATAAGATTGAATCTAAATATGATGTAAATGCTAAATTACCAGAATCATTTATTGCTGCTGCAGATAATGATTTAGATTTACCAAATATGGTAACAGTTATTTGAGAATATGTAAAAAATATTCCTAACTTAATTAGAAATAAGAAATTTGATGAACTTTCAGATTCAATAAATGCAATTAGAAATATGTTAGAAATATTAGGTATTAAATATTTAGACCCTCTTAAAGATTTTGAAATTCGTAATCTTATTTCTCAATGAGTTAAAGCTATTGAAAATAAAGATTACAAAGTAGCTGATTCTATTCGTAAACAATTGAATGAGAAAAATATTCTTTAATAATTATTTCAAATTTAAATAAAAAAATCAATTGACCAACAAATCAATTGATTTATATTTTATTAGAAATTTAAGATTTAAGCTTCAGGAGTTTGCTCAACAACAGGTTCTGCAGTAGTTTCAGTTCCTTCTTGAGCTAAAACGTTCTTTTTGAAAACAGCGATATCTCTTACTTTGTCATCATTTTCAGTGTTAACTAGTTTAACACCCGAAGAGTTTCTTCCTGTCTCACGAATTTGGTTAACTTGAATACGAATAATCTTATTCTTTGTAGTGATGATTAATACTTCATCTTCTAAGTTAACAGCTTTGGTTGAAATCAAGTTACCAGTTTTTGGCGTAACTTTTAATGATTTAACACCTTTAGCATTTCTACCAGTTAAACGGTATTCAGAAATTGGAGTTAATTTACCAATACCTTTTGCACCGACTGATAAGATGTATTCACCTTGCTTGTTAGTTGAAATACCAATAATGTGTGATTTGTCATCTAATTTCATACCTTTAACACCACGAGCAGTTCTACCCATTGGTCTTACACGAGTATGATCGAATCTAATGGCTTGACCATTGCTTGCACCCATAACGATTTCATCAGAATCAGTTATTTGTAATACATCAAATAGTAAATCGTTTTCATCTAAAGTGATACAACGTTTTCCATTACGCATGATATGAACAAATTCAGAAATATTTGTCTTCTTAACAATACCATTTTTAGTTACAAAGAATAGGTATGTGTTTTCATCATAGTTTTCAAGTGGCAATAATGTAATCACATTTTCACCTTTTTCAATTCCAGGCATAAAACTAATAGCAGGAAGACCTTTACTTGTTCTACTACCTTGAGGGAATTGGTGACCACGCATACGGTAGATTTTACCTTTGTTAGTGAAAATCAAAATATCAGTGTGAGTATTAGCTACAATGATACGACTTACATCATCATCATTATAAGTTGTTGCACCAATAACTCCAACTCCACCACGGTTTTGTACACGATATGTGTCAATTGGTAAACGTTTTAGATATCCTCTTGAAGACATTGTTAACAAGATATCAGTTTTCTTAATTAAGTCTTCATCAGAAATATCAATATTAGATTCTGTATCAATTTCAGTACGTCTCTTATCACCAAAACGTTTATTTAAAGCTTCTAGACGGTCAATAATATCTTTAATTTGACGATCTTTGTTCTTTAATAAATCTTCGAAATCTTTAATTTCAATTTCAAGTTCTTTTAATTCACTTTCAATCTTTTCACGTTCAAGACCACTTAATGTTCTTAAACGCATGTCTAAAATAGCTTTAGTTTGTTTATCATCTAAGTTAAATCTTTGTTTTAGTTCACTAGCAGCAGCTTCATCACTTTTTGAGTTACGAATGATTTTAACTACTTCATCAATGTTACTCATTGCAATGTGTAAACCATTTAAAATGTGTTGACGTTCACGGTCAGCATTTAAATCAAAGTTAACACGACGATTTAACACTTTCAATTGGTGATCTAAATAAATTTGTAAACCATCTTTAATATTAATTAATTTAGGTTCGCCATTTACTAGAGCCAACATATTAACAGCAAACGAAGTTTGTAATTGTGTTTTCTTATATAATTGGTTCATTAAAACTTCAGGTGAAACATCACGTTTAGTTTCAATAACAATTCTTATACCTTCACGAGATGATTCATCTCTTAGATCAGCGATTCCGCTAATACCATTTTCTTCACTTTCTTTATTCGCAGCTAATTCTGCAATTCTTTGTAGTAAAGTTGTTTTATTAACTTGGTATGGTATTTCGGTAAAAATAATGGTTGATTTACCAGTAGATTCATTAGTTGTGTAAGTTCCTTTAGAACGGATAATTACACTACCTCTACCAGTATTAAAGTAATCATTAATTCCTTTAGCACCAACAATTTGTGCACCCGTTGGGAAATCTGGGCCATGTAATACTTGTTTGATTTCATCAATTGTTACTTCTGGATTATAAGCTACAAGTTTAATGGCTTCAGTTAATTCACCTAGATTATGAGGTGGAATATTTGTGGCCATACCAACAGCAATACCATTAGTGCCATTAGCTAATAAGTTAGGGAATAATGAAGGAAGAACCGTAGGTTCAGATTCACTACCATCATAGTTGTCAACAAAATCAACAGTGTTTTTGTTGATATCTTCAAGCATTGTATCTGCAATCTTTGACATTCTAGCTTCAGTATAACGCATAGCAGCTGCACCATCACCGTCGATCGAACCAAAGTTACCATGTCCGTCCATTAGCATATAACGCATTGAGAAATCTTGTGCCATACGTACCATAGTTTCGTATACTGCAGTATCACCATGTGGGTGATATTTACCAATAACTTCACCGACAAGTCTTGCTGATTTCTTATGTGGACGAGAGGAAGTCATTCCTAGTCCATAAGCAGCATATAATACTCTACGGTGAACGGGTTTAAAACCATCACGAGCATCAGGTAGAGCTCTAGCGACAATAACAGACATTGAATACTCAAGGAATGAGTTTTTCAATTCCGTTGTTATTGGCTTTTCAATAATCTTTGTCTTCGATAACTGATTTTTAATTAAATTTTCATCGCGTACATTATTTGACATACACTATTTTCCCTCTCTTACTTTATCTGCATTTGTTGATTTTTCTGGTTTTGGTTCATTTGCTGGAATTGAAACAGAACTCTTGTTGTAAACATCTTTTCCACATACAGGACAAGTTGTTTTATTACATAGAATTAAATAAATAACACCAGGAAAGACAGCAAGAATAAGTAACACTATTGTTATTAATAATTGTTTTTGTGACATTCTTGGTTGTACATCTTTTCTACAATTTTTACAAATCATAATATTTTTTCGCCTCCTTCCCTTAAATATCTAAGTTCTTAACAAACTTTGCATTTTTAGAAATAAATTCTTTTCTTGGTAATACATCATCACCCATTAAGAATGAGAATTGTTTGTCTGCTTCAATAGCATCATCAATTGAGAAACAATGTAGTTTTCTTACAGTTGGATCCATTGTAGTTTCTCATAATTGTTCTGGATTCATTTCACCTAGACCTTTATATCTTTGGATATCAATTTTCCCAGCCTTTGCATTTTGTTTTAAAACTTCTAATTCCTCATCACTATATGCATAAGAAACTTTCTTATCATTTACAAACTTATATAATGGTGGAATTGCAGCATATACATGACCTTGTTCAATTAAAGGCTTCATATATCTAAAGAAGAATGTTAATAGTAATATTCGAATGTGTGCACCATCAACATCAGCATCGGTCATGATGATAACCTTATCATAACGAATTTTGTTGATATCAAATTCTGGGACAGCACCTGCACCAATGGCAGTAATCATGGCATTAATTTCTTCACTTTCAAAAATTCGATCAGTTTTTGCTTTTTCAACATTCAAGATTTTACCTCTTAAAGGTAAAATTGCTTGGTAGTAACGGTCTCTACCTAATTTAGCACTTCCTCCCGCAGAATCACCTTCGACAATATATAGCTCACTAATAGTATGGTCTTTAGTTGTACAGTCAGCTAATTTACCAGGCAATGAGTTAGAATCAAAAGGTGATTTACGTCTAACAGCTTCTTTAGCAGCTTGTGAACGAATACGTGCTTCTTTTGCTTGGTTAATCTTATTAATAATCAAAGCAGCTTCAGCCGGATTTTCATTTAAGAATTTTTCAAAGATTTCACTGGTTACGCCATTAACAACCGCTCTTACTTCAGTATTTCCTAATTTTTGTTTAGTTTGTCCATCATATTGTGGATCTGGGTGTTTTACAGAAACAATTGCTGCTAAACCTTCAACAACATCGTCCTTTGTATATTTTTCATCTTGTTCTTTTAAGAACTTGTTTCTTAAAGCATAGTTATTTAAAACTTTAATAAGTGCAGCTTTAAATCCTTCTTCATGTGTTCCACCATCTGCAGTATCAATGTTATTACAGAAAGTGTATAGTGAGTTAGAATAAGATTGATTGTATTGGAAAGCAATTTCTACTTTAATAGCGAAACTCAATGGTTTGTCAGGGTTTGCTGGATCATATCTATTCGCACTTTTAGCATTAACTTCTTTTTCACCATAAATAACATCTTCAAATAATTTGTTTTTATCACGGTTAATATCTTGGATGTATGAAATAATACCATCAGGGTAATGGAATGATTCAGTAACATTTTGTGTTTCGTCAATAAATGTGAACATTGCATTCTTGTTTAAGTATGCAAGTTTCTTTAAACGACTGATTATTCTATCTGGTTCAAATGGAGCTTCCTCCATAACTTTGAAATCAGGGTAGAATTCAACAGTAGTACCTTGCAATTTATCTGAATGTCCTAATTCTTTTAATGGAACAGCTAATTGTCCACCATCTTTAAACTCAATGTAATATTGTGTGTGGTTACGAACTATTCAAACCTTCATATATTTACTTAAAGCGTTAGTAACACTAGCACCAACACCATGTAAACCACCTGAAGTTTTGTATGCATTGTTATCAAACTTACCACCAGCATGTAGTACTGTTAATACTACTTCAACTGTTGGTTTGCCCTCTTCAGGGTGCATATCAATTGGGATTCCACGTCCATCATCCTCTACAATGATTGATCCCTGCTTAGTTAAAGTGACTTTTACACTTTTACCATATCCTGATGCAATCTCATCAACCGAGTTGTCAATAATTTCCCAAATCATATGGTGTAAACCATTAACACCTGTTGATCCAATATACATACCAGGACGTTTTCTAACAGCCTCAAGACCTTTTAGAACATGAATACTTGATGCATTATAGTCTTGAGCCATTTGCATCATGTGTTGTTCTTCTTCTAAAACTAACTCGGGATTACTATTGATAAGTTCTTCGTCAGTAATAACTTTTGTTTCTTTATTTTCAGCCATGTTTTTCCTTTCGCAAAAATTAATAATTTGGTATCTATAAAAGATAAATATATTATATATAAATATATAATATATTAACTTTTTTATTAGAAATTTATATTTTTTTATAAATGACGATTATTCAATAGAAAGAATAGCATCTCCAACTTTACATTGACCAAAAGATTCAATGCTTACAGATTTACCATCTAGGGAGTCTTTTAGGACAATAACAGGAGAAGTTGTATCGTATTTTAAAGCTTTAATAGCATTCCAATCAACTTTAACAACAACTTGTCCTGCTTTAACTTTGGCACCAACTTTATGTAAATATTTAAAAATTGCTGCTTTTTTAGCATCTTCAATACCTACAGTGTCAATTCCCATATGAACTAATACTTCAATACCAGTATTGTTTTTAATTGCAAATGCATGACCAGAGATTAATGTAATTGTTCCATCAATTGGAGCACACATTTTTTCATCCGTTGTAATAATACCGAATCCTTCTCCCATCATATTTTTGCTAAATGTTTCATCATTAATTTTTGATGCTAAAATGACTTTCCCATTTGCTGGACTTGCAACGATTAATTTACTCATAATTTTTTCCTTTTATAAATGAATTCCTAATTATTTGCTTACACCTACCATTGATAAAAAAGCTATAGAACTTATTAATACCATTAGCATAGCAATAATCAGTATTGTATTAATGTTTGCTCTGACTCAGCGCACAAACCAATTAGCATTTTCAATCTTGTCAATACTATATGGGTGCTTAATCCTATATATAAATCAAAATAATAATAGGACGGTTAAGACTAAGCAAACTATACCACAAATTAAAAATGTAATTTGGGTAGTTGACATTATATTAACTTAGTTTCTTTCATTACTTGTTGAACACCAAGAATTGCTTGATCTTCATCAGAACCAATTGCTTGAATTTCAACTTTGTTATTTGTTTTAACACCTAAAGCCATTAAGTTAATTAATGATTTAGCATTAGCTACTTTACCATTAACAATGAACTTAATTTCAGATTTATATTTTGTAGCTTCATTGGTAATCTTACTAGCTGGACGTGCATGGATTCCAATAGAATCAACAATCTTAACAATTACAGATTTCATTTTATTTCCTACCTTCTTAGTAATCTATTATACAAATATATAGATAATATTTTTGTTTTATTTAAGCTAATGAGTCGGCAAATGTTTTAATTTTTTGGTACACTTCCTCATAACATTTTATCTCAAAATCATTTAAGTTTTCTCTTCCTTCAAATAATAACATGCTATACATGCTATCTTTTGGATGACAAATGTTATTTCTAGCCTTCCACAAATTGTTTAAGAATAAAAATTGTTCATCAGAAATTACTTTCATTTTGCGCAAGTATTCAGGCAAATAAAAATTCTTGCCTTGAGACTTTAGTGATTCTTGTTCTGCAATTGTTTTATTTTCAAATAGATTGACAATTTGTTGAACAAGGTAGATAATACTTGCATTTGTAGAATTGACTGTTGCTGATGGTTTATCTGTTAGAATCTCTTTTTTATTTTCTTTAGGTTTATCGTTTTTAAAAGAAATATTTGATTTTCCAACATATCCAAAAATATCAATGTTACTTTCTTTATTTGGCTTCTTGATAACTGGAAGAATATCTTCTTCTACTTTTTCTAATGTTTTCTGCTCAAATTCTTTATCTTTGTTTGTAAAATCAACAATTGATAATTCTTTTGAAATTTTGTCTGATATTTCACTATCACTCATGTAAGCAAAAGGGATAGTAGTTTTCTTTAATTCGACAATAAAATATTCATAAAATCTAGCATTACATAAAATAAAAAATTCATCATTTTGACAATTAGTTTTAGTTTTCAATTGTTCTAGAATTTTACAACTTCAATCGTATCGTTGAATATCTTCAAATTCACTAATTGATTTTTCTTTAGGAGGCAAAACATCTTCCGGACTGACAAGTCCATGTAATGGGGATAAAATGAATATTTTGTCACATTTTAAAATATGTTGTGCATAGTCAAACAACGAATTAAAATGATTATCAAAACCATACAAATCTTTAGCTTTGGATTGTTGATTTTTAATATTGGTTGATCCACCTATTAAACCAATTCTCATAATTTCAAAATATTATATCTTTAGTGATCGTATTTATTTCTTTTTTTGCGAAATTCAATTAGCAAATTGTAGATGTAGTCATTTAGTTTTTTAAGTTCCTCTGTGTACTTAAAAAAAGCAGATGAACTTGACCCCTTGTTCATACAACGATAGATGTCATCAATAATACTTTTTCTTTTTATTTCTAGTTCGTCAATTTCTTTCGTAGTTTGATGAACTAATTTCTCAATATCTTTATTTGTAATCATTCAATAAAATTATAACTTAAGTGCACTATAAAATGAATGAATTTTATAAAGTTAGTAATTTTTGGTAAAGACTTTATTAGATAAATTAATACTTAGTTCAAAAAATAAATCAAAAAAATTAATCAAAGCAAAATAAAAAAAAGTATTAATTTCGAAAACTAAAAATATATGCCAATTAGCACATATTTTTAGTACTAAGCATTAAAGTAAAGCTAAGAAATAAAATCAATAGAGTTATAAGGATTAACTATCTATTTTTCTTTTAATTTTTGCTAAAATGCTTTCGTAAATTTGCAAATCACTATTTTCAAGTTCATCAACATTTTTTCCAAAAGGAAAATACTTGCTATTTTCATCAGGATGACATATCATATTTCTTTGGTTAAATAAGTTTCTTAGAAAAGTAATTTCATTATAGCTCAAAATGTTTTGTTCTCGAATATAAAAAATTTTAGAAAAATTTTTGCCAGGATTTTTGATTGCAAATTGCTTTTTTAATTCGTTAAAAGGATATAAATCATCAATTTTTTGAACTAAATCAACAATTTTATGTGAAATTTTATTTTTAGAACCTAATTTTTGATTACATTCCTTGCAAAGTATTTGACCATTTTCAATTGATGTTTTGCCACCGAATGTGTATGGATTAATGTGGTCATATTGAATTTCGCTACTTGTTAGTATTTTGCCACAGTTAGAACAACAAATGTGGCCTTTATTTTTACTTAAATTTTTTAAATATATCTCATCTTTATCTTTTCTTGAAAATATACGTTTGTTATCATTTAGATAATTTATTAATACATTTTCAACTTTTTCAATACTTTCATTGATGAATCTATAACTATCATAATGTATTCCACCAATTTGTTGTTTTTTCACAAATTCATCATATAGTGTAGTAAGGCTTTCTCTTAATTCGTTTTTGTGAGCTAAAAAACTATTACAAGATTCAATATTTTCATAAAAGGGAACAAAAATAGAAGTAAAAATTACTTTAAATTTACCAGGGATAATTGTATCACCTAATATCTCGTAGATTAAATCAATTGTTTTATTTGAACGTTTAATAATATCAGAAATATCTGATTGTTCAAATTCTTCATTACCAAAGCGCTCTGTTAAACCTCTAACACTAGTTTTAGAATTTGGTTTTAAAAATCAATTAGATCGATAATAGGTAATGGTTAAACATCATATAAGAATCATTTCAATTGAAAATCTTTTACCCTTTTTAAAGTGAGCTATAAATGACAAATTAGGATTTTGAGATATTTCACTAATCATTTGTCTAATCTTAAGATTACATTTAGCAAAGAATTTTTCAGCTGTATTTAATTTTATTGAGTTCTCATTTATTCGAATAAATAATTCTTTTTGTTCGTCATCTGACAATTCTCTACTATCATCATTTAGTACATTAACAATGTATAATTGATAATTGGAAATTTCATTTTTAATATTTTGATTCAATTCCGTTCAAAAATATTTTGTATCACTTGAATTATCAACTGACACTTTAAATTTATTTTCATTAATAAAGTCATTCAAACAGCTTATTCTTTGTAAACCATCCAATATTTTAGAGTTCGAAAAAAGTAATGGAGGAATATAAAATTTCTGTAAAACAGACTTTATAAAAAGCTCTTTATTCTTATTAGATCAAGCATCAGGATTTCTTTGAAATTCTGTAACTTCATACATTTTATTTTTAAAACCATGAATTATGTCTGAAATTTTAATTACATCTATTTTTATTTTCATATTATTTACCTTTCATTTTTTTAAAATATTTATTTTTGAAACCTTTGCTCATTACTCAACAACATTGAAAAGATTTGATTGTGCCATCTTTTGATTTAAATTTGCAATTCTTTTGTATAAATCAAAATTCGCATTCATTTAATGTGTTTCCCATAGACTGTGAAAAAATGGTTGTTCCATAAAGCAAACAAAAAGGTTTTTTCAGTTTCATACATCTTTCAATCAATATTCTTTTTTTGGAAAATGGAGGATTTGAGATAATCAAATCTCATTTTCTTTTTGGACAATATTTATAAAAATCTTGGCCATTATCCATGTGAGAAGCAATAACGTCGTAGGTTTTAGAAAATTGTCTTACAAATTCACTTTCAGGTTTGTCAAATGGACATCAAATTACGACATTCTTTGGCAATTTTAAAATTTTAAGTAGTTTCTCTACAGTTTCTTTAGATGTGTAAAATTCATCATTTGATTTTTGATATCCAAGTATATTACGGATAGAGTAGTTATTATTTATATCTATGCCCATAATAGCAAAAACCTCTAGTCAAGAAGACTAGAAGTTTCCTCCAAAGTTAAATGATGTAAGTAAGTTTCTATTTATATATATATATATATGACATGGTTAGCATCATGTTGCTTGTCATGATTATTTTCCTTGAACTTGTTTTACAAGTTTTTCAAATTCTTTAGGTTGGTTAATTGCAAGTTCAGATAACATTTTACGGTTAATAGAAATTTTTTGTTTCTTTAAACCATTCATTAATCTTGAATATGAAATACCTAATGGTCTGCAAGCAGCATTAATTCTAGCGATTCATAATTTTCTGAAATCACGCTTTTTGTTTTTACGATCTCTGTAAGCATATTCATTTGATTGAATATAAGTTTGGTGTGCAATTTTATAAGAAGTGTGTCTAGTTCCTCAAGAACCTTCTACTCTTTCTTTCATTGCTTTTCTACGTTTTCTTGTAGTTGATCCATTTGTAGCTCTCATACTAATTTTCCTCCTATAATGCTTGCTTTAAAGTCTTTAATGATGATTTATTAAAGACTGCATCTTTTCTTAAATGTCTTTTTTGTTTAGTTGATTTATTGTGAGCTAAGTGTGAACGGTTAGAGTGTTTTCTAACTACTTTACCAGTTCCTGTAACTTTAACTCTTTTAGCAAAAGCACGTTTAGTTTTATGTTTAATTTTTGCCATATTTTATTTCTCCTTTACTTGTTTTTAACAATAGTAGCTTCGTATAATACTGGGGTAACTTTTTTTAATGGTGTTTGAACCTTACCAACTTCACCAATTAAATTCAAGAATTTTTTATATGTTTCTTCGATTAAATCAGCCTTAAAACCAATTCTACCATAAGCTTTAATTTTGAATTTAACTTGGTCTCCGTCATTTAATCAGTTAATAGCATTCTTTGCAATTCACTTAAGATCATTTTCGGCAATCTGAGGACGAACCTTAATTTCTTTAACCTTTGTAACTGTTTGTTTTTTCTTGCTCATACGTTCTTTTACTTTTTGTTCGTATAGCATTTTTCCGTAATCAGCTATTTTAGCAATTGCTTGTTGGTTCTTGCTTTGGTTACTTGGAACAATTAAGACTAGATCATAACCTCTTTCTTCAGCTTCTCTTAATGCCTCATTGCGAGATAAGGTACCTAATTTGTTTCCTTCTTCATCAATTACTAACATTGATTGCTCGCGAATTTGTTGATTAATTAATTTATTATTACTCATGTAAATGTATTATCGTTTTCCTATTTAAAATATGTTGTGTTATAAAAAAATATTGTGTACCATTTTAAGCAGTAACACAATATTAGATTAAAAATCTAAAGCAAATAACCCAAATCAAAATAGAAATCAGGTGAGTGTTAACTACTTTCTTTATAACGGACATATTATACAATAGAAGCACAAAAAAAGTTAAACTATTATTTTTTTATGATTATTACTTAATTCAACTCGAGCGAAGTATAGTTTAAAGCACCCAATTAATTAAACTTAATTCATTATATCTTTCTTTTGCTGAATAATACCCTAAAGTTTCACGATAAATCTCATTATTTTTTTAATTTCATTATCAATTTCATCTTGCAATATTGTGGAAAAATCAAAACTTTTTGGATAAATCTTTCTAATTAATCCATTAAAGTTTTCAATTCCACCTTTTTCTAATGATGCATATGAGTGACAAAAATATACATTAATATTGTCTTTTGCGTTATATATTGATCTTTTAAATCTTTTTCAATCATAAAACTCTGAACCATTATCAGTTGTAATTGATTTGATATTTACACCATAAATTAACCTATCAATACTTTGCAAATATCTTAGTGTTTTGGTGATGGTTTTAGCTTCTTTACCATATATTTTTATTGCCATACCAATCTTTG
>Ga0247610_10002457_pt1 | contig 21285 bp, 8 predicted proteins | sample 174DNAGHGhighgp2_FD_193483 | JGI IMG/M metagenome (GOLD analysis project Ga0247610, IMG submission 193483) | Sheep rumen microbial communities from Palmerston North, Manawatu-Wanganui, New Zealand - 1742 DNA GHGhigh gp2 | ecosystem: Host-associated > Mammals > Digestive system > Stomach > Rumen ...
GTATCTTTGCAGCCGCTTTCGAGAAGTAGCGCAGTTGGTAGCGCACCACGTTCGGGACGTGGGGGTCGGGCGTTCGAGTCGCCTCTTCTCGACGAAAAAGGATGGTCAGAATGGCCATCCTTTTTTTGCGACTCTCCGATTTCAGGGTTCGCGTCACCCTAATTGTACGTCAGGTGAGTAGAGAGCGTGGTATATTAGGAAAAAAGACAAGGGATAAAGGGAAAACGGCGGAATACCGCCTTAAACTGAACACCGCTTCGCTGGCACCCCACTGCACCAGTTTGTGGGGAGCCGGAAGGCTAAACTCGCTCATGGAAATCGCGAGCACAGGACACTTCTCCGCCTACCTGTACTTTAATGGATGGTTACCTTCTCCGGCGTTGGAAGCGCCGGACACAGGACACCAACCATGCGGCGGACTGCTGCAAATATGCAGCAGAAAGGGAAAATGAGGGCAACTACTGAACACTAAACATACGTATGACCTGCTCACGCTTTGGAGATACTAATCAGGCAGAGACGATTGAGTCAGTTGCACGGACATTGCGCGTTGGCGGCGGAGGGAGACTACAGCAGCAGACAATGCAGCAAGCATGAGCAGGAACCAAGTGCCATCGGCAAGATCGCCAAACTGGGTGTTGTCGGGATCGTATTCATCGTCATCTTCAGCGGGGCCAGCACGTCGCGGACCAACCGGTGCAGCGGCAGGGCCGGCAAGGTAGTCGTTATACATCGGCATAGGCGAGGTAGCACCAACCGCCGGAACGTCAGAGGTATAGCGGCTACCTGTAGCCATGTGGTCAGTGCCGGAATGCAAGGATTGGGAAGTCATACTGTTGCATGAGACGCCAGAATGATACGTGATGATAGAAGACTGATGAGTTGTATGCATAGCAAACTGCGCGTTAACACTGCTAACCATGAGCAGTACACTGATAGCCAAAATGATTCGTTTTGTCATATTAGTGTCCTCCGATGATTAGTTTGTATGACGAATGATCCGAATGCAGGATATAGATACCCTGTCCAAGTTGTTGCTGTAATTGTCGCCCTGCATCGTCAGGCGTTATATGGTAGAGCGTGAGCAGCAGTTGGCCGGTGAGGGTATATACGCGCAGGCAGGAGGTCTCGGTATAGATATCGTCAACAGCAGTGGCTGTATCCTCCTGTTTGGGACGACGGCCGAGCACCTGGTGCTGTTCGGTTGTCTTTGCTTCAGCGCGCATATAGACCTCAAACGGGTAAAGAGTTGTACCTTCATCGAAGCGAGTCCAGGCGTTACCTTCATACTCGTCGTAGTTAATCATATATGTACGCGTGGCAAGCGAGGTGCTATGCAAGGTATTGTTGCCGTAGATGTTGACAAAGCCCGAATCGGCAGGTGCGTCACCGAGCACAAAGTCGGTTGCGATGGTTGATCCGGCAGCACCGATGAAGGCTATCCACTTGTCGGTATAATAATCGTTGTGGAACTGGATCATGTACGGCGTATTCTTCTCGGGTAGCCAAGAATCGACATCAGCCTTAGTCTTACCTTCAGGATCGAGCCAGCCTGATTCTCCAATCTTTGACTCGAACTTGCTGATGTCCATGTTTGTAGCCGGCGTAGCCTTGCGGATGATATAATGGCGGCTGTGCAGTACGCCATTGCTGCTGCGGTAATAGGGTTTGAGGTCGTAATATAAGCCGTCCTCGTCGTCGATCACCTGCACAGCTGTAACATCGAACGGGAAGTAGATGGAGTACCATGTATCCTTTTCGAACTTGCGTCGGTATTCGATGGGTTGCGGGATTGTACCTCCGGCATACGCCTCGACTCCGCCTTCGGGTGCCTGGCCGTGGTGGTAGATTACGTAGTTCTGTAGCCGCTCGAAGGAGCAGGTCCAAGTCTCGAGGTCGAAGGTGAGTCTGACGTAGCGCGCTGTTCCTTCGTAAGTTGCACCACCTGCGGGGGTGAGGATATTGCTGCGGATCGTGCTATTGGCAGTGCCTTCTGCATCCGGCTCAGTGAAGATTAGGTGGTAGATTGTGTTAGGCGTAATCTCACCCTCCCAAGTTGCATACCAGTGTCCATCGATATTTTCCCACGTGAGAGGTTTCGTCAGGTCGTTGGCATCCGTTCCGACTGCCGGGCCGGAAATGAAGACCGGATGGTAGTTGGATATATAGGCATTGACACCTTTGGCAGTCATGACAAAATCTTTACCGCTCATAGCCGTGACATGTCCGTCTGATTCTCCCCGAATGGTAATGTTGTTGATGTCATAGAGTTTGAACGTCCATGTAGCATTTTCTGTGACCTCATGCTGCAAGCGGTATAATCCCATTATATTCGTTGCGCTGAAGCGCCAAGGGTTCATTGTAGCATCGGTCCACACTCGGCCATTAATTGTTAACCAACCATTCACAGAGTTAGAGCAAGCAAGACCGGAGAGATTGGATGAAGACGTAGTGAACGACAATTCTCGATAGGCAGAACTATTGGACGATGCGTCAATAGCAGTAACTTGTATGGTGTACGATGTGGTAGCCGTCAGTCCTGTCAGACGGAATACGCCGTCCGTGAGGTCTTCGGGAGAAATTGTTACCGGATCCAGACCGCCTACGGTATAGGTCACCTGATAGGACAGACTATACGAAGGGGTAACGTCGTCAATGGCAGCAACACGTATATCGGCAAAAGTGCCAAAGACTCCCTCAGTGGCAGCAAAGAGCAGAACAGGGTTCTCGGAGTCGGTGTGGCAGTCGCCATACACTTCCAGCTCTGAGATACACATGCCATAATTAGTACCGGACTTGTTTGCCCATACACGCACGTATTGCGCGCTTACGCCAGAGATAGAATAGGTATTTTCGCGGGAAGCATCCTTAGCATGGCGGAACACGAATGGAGCGAAATCTGTGCCATTGTACGAAGCTTGCAGTTCATAGTCTTGAGGCCAAGATCCTTCTTGTGCACCCCATGTGATTTTGACTGATGAGAGGTCGTATATTTTCCCGAGATCGACATACATCCACTGGTTGACGCCGTCCACTCGCCCTGAGGCATTGCCGCTCCACTGATTGCCGGTATTTCCATCCACCGCGAAAGCACCATTGTCGTCATTTTCAGAGATGCCCGCAGCGGTCGTTTTTCCGCGAGCGAGGTTGGTGAGTGCAGGAACGGAAGGAATAATATTGAACTCTTTGGTAGCCACATTGCCTACATAGTCATAACAGTAGGCTGTAATAGTGTAGCTTACGCAGTAGGAAATAAATTCAGCATCGGCAATAGTGATGGCGTTGCTTACGCCGGTTGTGGAGACCTTATAGTCCCTATCGGAGATGCCGTCACTGACATTGATGACAAAGTCATATTTTGCTCCATCGCGGCTATCTGTTGCTTCGAGAGTCATATTGATAGTCGAGCCAATAGCAGATGTTATTGCACAATTAGGATCATTCCACACAGGTGCTATGTAGTCGGGAGTGAGGAAGTTCGAGCCAAATACACGGAGCTCTATCAGTTTGATTTCCGATGACGTGGCATAGAACTTGACATAGCGGACAGCACCGGTGAAAGAGATAGAGTGTTCGTTTTTGTCAGACTCAGTCGTTCCATAGTTGATACTTGAAGTTTTTTCCGCCAACTCCACCCAACCGTCATTGGTAGAGCGTTGGGGTTCAGTAGGTTCGTTCTGTCTGCCATATAACTTGTAGGCAGAAGGTGTCTTGTCATTAGAGAAGAAGCACTCAATGCTGCTTAGCTGATACGTATCGCCCAAATCTACGATCCACCACGCGTTGTCACCTGCGCCCCAGAAATACTTGGCTTTTCCATCGGTGATAGAGCCATTATTGGCGTTCGCTGCCAACTCCAACGCTTGGTTAGCAGTACCAGAAGACCAACAAGTTTTGTTAAGGGCGAGGTTGTCGGCAGGATTAACATAGGAGACATTTACCACTTGCCCTTCGGAACTATTGCCCGAAGCATCGAAAGCATAAATAGTGACATCCACATTTTTACCCGTAGGCATATCTGTGACGGTAATCGTTCCGTCTGAGGCAGTGACATTATGTTGCATTCCAAGATGATCCACTACCATGAAATCTGTAACAGGTGAAGTCTGATCATCAGATGCTGAGACATTAAATATAACTCCTGTGCGATCCAATGTTTCGCCACTATAGGAGGCTGTTAATGTAGGAACGGAATTGTCGAAAGGCAGGTAACGATTGCCGAAAATACGCAATTCACGCAGTTTGACACCCCAATCCCAGTTATGAGCGTCCGTGATACGAAGACGCACATAACGTCCTTTGGGAGTAATTGAGAAGGCCTTAACACTACCCTCAACATCACCGTATAGATTAATATTACTTTCTTGATCACCAACGTTTGGTTCGCCTGTATATTCCAGGAAAGTGCGCCATTCACTATCATTACCCGCCTGCTCCAATGTAGGTTCATCACTGCGAACTTGAGCAATAAATCCTGTTGCGTATGCTCCCTCCCAGAATAGGGCCAAAGACTTGAGTTCAAACGCATCCATCAAATCTACGTACCACCAAACATTGTCGCGCTCTTCTTCGGGAACCGGTTCGGCAGACCTCCAACCATTAGTGAGGATGCCATCGTTAGCGTACTCCTTTATTTCACCTGCCTTATCTCCTATTACGGCATAAGCAGGTTTGTTGAGGGCGATGTTGGTTGATGAACTGAAGGTATTCTCACCGATGATGATGGTTCGACTTGCCGAGCGGTAGCCGCTTTCGGTTGCCCAAACTGTCATGATATAGCGTTTGCTATCCAAGCCGTTGATGGTGAGTTGGTTACTCTCATTGGTACGGACAAAATAGTACTTACCTGTTTGGTCTTGTAAAAGGAAGGTGTGCAACGGTGCTCCATTATGGTCTTGGGCAGTCAGTGTGAGGGTTGTGCTACCTGCTGTTATGTCTGCCTCTGTAGGGGCGGATGTGATTGTAGGCGTTAGTTCAGATGCTGAGTGCCCATCGCTGTAAAGGCGGAACTCGGAGAGGGCTATATTGCATTTGGGTAGTGATACCAAACGGACATAGCGTGCGCGAACCGGATAATTATTGAAGATATAATGGTTCTCATTTCCACCACGAGATTGCGTCTCGTTGACCTCAGTCACGGTAATCCAACCATCGTTACTATAATTGCTATCGTCCACAAAATCAGCAGGAGCCTCTGTCAATGAAGAAGCAACTTGAATGAGATAGTGTGAGGGCGCATCACCAGCACCGCCATCTGATCTCCACACGGTGCCAAAATCTGTCAGGCTATATACGTTTCCTAAGTCAACACCCCACCAAGCGCGTTCATCAGTGCTTACCTCCCATGCTACCCATTGTGTAGAGGAGTTGCCATCGATGGCTTTGCTAGCTGCTTCAGCGGAGTTTGCTCCACCTGAGGCTGCATCTGTTCTTGACCAACCGGACTTTGCGGTTTTGCCTTGTGCAATATTTTCCGGTGTCCAATGAGCGTAGAGGGTTGCGTTGTTCGGGTGGATCCAGATGTTACCCGGAGAAGTGGATGTATAGCTGGCAACATTTGCATTTAATGTGCCATTTGTATTAATTACTAAGTCACCGCCACCTGCAGCCGTGAACCAACCGAGGAACGTATATCCGGGCTTGGTGGGGTTGGTTATATCGAAATAAGGATTTACAGCGTCGGTGTTAGGTGGCGTTTGACCATAATCGATTTCTACGCTTGCTGTACTGCCTGTGCCGCCGTTGGGATTGAGGGTAATCGTGTAGGTGTTGGGAGTCCACTTGGCGTAGAGGGTAGTGTTGCTCGCTTTATTCCAGTTGTTAGCACTGGACATCGTGTTAGTATAATATTGGGTACCCGCACCTGCGCGCTCATCATAATACCCTCCAAACGTATAACCTGTATAGACCGGTGCGGATAATGCGCCACCACCTTTTAATGTAGATGGCATAGAGGAAGCATATTGCGGATAAATTGCACTCGTGCTACTACCATTATCCGGATCAAGTGTTACGTCATAATATTTTCCAACAAATGTTGCATCTACTGTCACTGCATATGCAGGCATAGTAAAGTAAGTCGTTGCATCTGACGAATTGGTGCTCACTTTCGTTGCAGGTGTTCCTGTTTTATATATATCCCATGCGGAGAACTCATATCCTGTATCCCCTGTTGCAGAGATATCAACTCTCTGCTCGCTTGCAGCATTTTTTGAACTACTACTTGCAGATACGTTAGGAACAGCTATCGTAAACGATCCATTCGTATGCGAGCCATAAGTTACGGTATATGAATCAGTAACATTAATTGATTCTGTATATGTTACATCTCCTGCTGAGCCATAAGTACAAACAACTTCGACTGTATATTTTCCAGTACCGGCAACAGTTGGTGTGTGAGTATAACTCGTTGAACTCAAATCACCTGTAGTTTTTGTTGATATAGCAGTCCCATTGTGCTTATAGGTGACACTTTTTATCGTCATGCCGTACGCCCAATTAGAAACGGATGTACTTAATGTTACCGGTTGTCCCTTTACCGGCGTATGATTGGAGGTAAAGGAAATTGTCGGATCAGGGATAGTCCAATAAAATTTCCAGTTACCTCCGCTATACTTACAATCATACCAACTACCACAACCACTACCTGAGTTATTTCCGTTGAAAGACATAAGGAATTCCATGCGATATTCCCCTGGTTTACGATTATTGACAAGATCAAGCCAAGCGCTACTACCATTTTCAGTACCCCATTTATAAGTTGGCACATCCCCAGACCAATTACAAGAACTCCTATTTACGCCACCCCAATTAGCAGTTCCAGTAGTTCCATAAACTTCATACTTGAAATAGTTATCTCCGCATAAATCTCCTCCGTTCTTATTGCCGTTGGCATATATGTATAATATCTTAAAGTTAGTTTTGGAGCCAAAGTTTACTTCATGAACACCATCTCCTCCTTTAGTTCCCGTTTTAAACCATTTGCCACCATCGTCTTCAAACTGAATACCAAAACTGGCAATGTAAGGTTCAGCCCACATCTCACCTACACTGAAGGAGAAAGGAAGGGTGAAGAGAAGGAAGGCAAGGATAACAATACGGAAAGGTAAAAACATACGGTGAATAAATAAACTATAAAGAAAGTTTTTCATAATATTTTTGTAATTAACTTGGGGTACCCAAATGATTGCGGGTGCAAAGGTAATCAATTATATTGATTTATGCAAATAATTAGATGCGTAGTGTAATTTTGTGAAATATTTTGTGTGGTATCAGCAAGGAAAAGAGTAGAGGATGGGGGATGGAAAGCGATAAAAAGAAATCGACCAAACTTGGTCGATACATACTAAGGGCGGCTCCGAGAGCCGCTGCCCAAATGCCATTTGGGCAAATCATAACAACGGTTGCCGAGCAACAGCACAGCGATGTATAACTACGGATAACTAGCAACAACGGATGCAGGTTTAGTCCGTTATGCCCTTTTCGGCGGCGAGGCGGAGGAGGAACGCGACAGCGGCGTCGTGGTCGTTGGGGATAATGCCGTCGAGGATAGCATCCTTGATAGCCGACTTGAGTTCGCCCACGAGCGAGCACGGCTCGAGATGGAACATCTGCATGATCTCGTCACCCATCACAGGCGGCTGGAAGTTACGAATGCGGTCGCGCTCCTCGAGTTCAACCATCTTACGCATGACGAGTTCGTAATTGTCGTGGTAGCGCTTGACTTTGTTCTGGTCGCGCGAGGTGATATCCGCGTTGCAGAGGAGCATAAGGTCATTGATGTCGTCGCCCGCCTCGAATAGCAGGCGGCGTACGGCACTGTCGGTGACCGTCTCCTCAATCAGGTTGATAGGACGCATGTGCAGATCGACCATCTTGACGACATAGTCCATCTTCTCGTTCTGCGGGAGCTTGAGCGCCTTGAAGATGCGCGGGACCATCTTTGCGCCTATATAGTTGTGGTTGTAGAACGTCCAGCCGACCTTGGGTTCGAACTTCTTGGATTTGGGTTTGCCTATGTCGTGCAGCAGGGCAGCCCAGCGGAGCCAGAGAAGAGCGTCCTGCGGACTATTAGACCGCTGCGCTATTGGATCGCTGGCGCTGTTAGAGCGCTGTGCCGTTAGAGCGCTTGTGCTGTTGGTGCGTTGTAGTTCGGCGACGTTGTCGAGGACCTTGAGGGTGTGGTAGAAGACATCTTTGTGGGCACGGCCGTTGACTGTTTCCACGCCTTTGAGTGCAGCCAGTTCGGGGAAGATGATCGGCAGCAAACCTGTCTTGTCGAGCAGCAACCAACCCTCGGACGGTCGGCGCGAGAGCATGATCTTGTTCAGTTCGTCGGCTATACGCTCGCGCGTGATAATACGGATACGCTCGCGGTTGCGCGCGATAGCATCGAAGCACTCGCCTGTGAGGTTGAAGCCGAGTTGCGTGGCAAAACGTATGGCGCGCATCATACGCAGCGGATCGTCGCTGAAAGTGATATCGGGGTCGAGCGGTGTCTGGATAATACAGTCCTCCAGGTCGTAACAGCCGTCAAAGGGGTCGAGCAGTTCGCCGTAGCGGTCATGGTTGAGGCAGATAGCCATGGCGTTGATGGTGAAGTCGCGGCGGTTCTGATCCTCCTCGAGCGTTCCGTCCTCCACGATAGGGTTACGCGAGTCGTGGCGGTAGCTCTCCTTGCGTGCGCCGACGAACTCAAGCTCGGTATCCCCTTTCTTCACCTGAGCAGTGCCGTAGGTCTTGAAGATAGAGAGGTGTGCACCTTTGCCCAGACGCTTGGCAACAGCCTCGGCGAGGAGGATCCCCCAGCGCGGAGCCTCGGAGTCACTACGATCAGTCATGCATGGCTGATGGGTGGACGCCGGTTGGACAACAACAATGTCGATATCCTTGCTTTCGCGGTGGAGGAGGAGGTCGCGCACCCAGCCGCCGACTACGTAGCAGTCAATGCCGAGCTTGTCGGCTTCTTCGCCCACGAGCTTGAGAATGGGATTTTGTATTTTAGGGTCTGTGATTATCATGAGGGGTCAACAATTACCAGCAATTCGAAGGATTAAGAGTGGTCAACAATTATCAACAATTTGCGAATGAGGGTGTTTGAGGGCAACCATTATCAACCATTATCAACCATTACCAGCAATGCGATGATCATGAGGGGTGTCAGCGATTGTTGTACATCTCGGCGTAGTATTTCTCGTACTCGCCGGAGGTGATATTGTCCACCCAGGCTTCGTTTTCGAGGTACCAGCGGACGGTTTTCTCTATACCTTCCTCAAACTGCAAGGTAGGCTCCCAACCAAGTTCGCGTTGGAGTTTGCGCGAGTCGATAGCATAACGCATATCATGTCCGGCACGATCGGTAACGAAGGTGATAAGATCCATATCCTCACCCTCCTTGCGTCCGAGCAGACGGTCAACGGTGCGGATAACAACTTTGATGATATCGATATTCTTCCACTCGTTGAATCCGCCGATGTTATACGTCTCTGCCACTTTGCCCTTGTGGAAGATCAGGTCAATAGCGCGCGCATGATCCTCTACATAGAGCCAGTCGCGTACGTTTTCGCCCTTGCCATATACGGGCAGCGGTTTGCGGTGACGGATATTGTTGATGAACAGCGGGATCAGTTTCTCGGGAAACTGGTAGGGACCGTAGTTGTTCGAGCAGTTCGTAACGATAGTAGGCATGCCGTAGGTGTCGTGGAACGCGCGCACAAAGTGGTCGCTGCTTGCCTTGGAAGCACTGTAGGGCGAGTGCGGGTTGTATTTGGTGGTCTCAACGAAGAAGTTCTCTCCGTAGGTCTCATGTCCGTCAGCCGAGGCTTTGGTAGTGAACGGCGACGGCAGTCCCTCGGGGTGCGTGAGTTCGAGTGCGCCATAGACCTCGTCGGTAGATATATGATAGAAGCGTTTGCCTTCGTACTTCTCCGGCAGGCTCTCCCAGTAGAGTTTGGCAGCCTGCAGCATACTGAGCGTACCCATGACGTTCGTGCGTGCGAAGGTGAACGGGTCTTTGATCGAGCGATCGACATGGCTCTCGGCAGCCAGATGAATAACGCCGGTGACGTGCTCCTCCTGCATGAGGGCATAGATTGTATCGAAGTCGCAAATATCCGCGCGCACAAAACGGTAGTTGGGCTTGTCCTCTATATCCTTGAGGTTAGCCAGATTGCCGGCATAAGTGAGCTTATCAACATTGATAATGCGATAGTCGGGGTACTTGTTCACGAACAGACGTACGACGTGACTTCCGATGAATCCGGCTCCGCCGGTGATAATGATGGAGTTCATATTATTTACGATTTGAGGATTTACGATTGGGTCATATATTTTGTCACTGGGCTATTTAGCCATTCAGACAACGAAGCGTATCTGCTTGAAGTGGTAGGTGCGGCGGTTGCCTTGAGTGTCGCATAGTACAATCTCGCCGGTGGGCAGTATATCCTCGATGCGCGCCATGAACTGCCCAGTATCCGCCTCTGTGGCAATCATTGTGGGTGCGGTGCTGACCTCGCGTTCGACGAACGGATGGTAGCCATGGCGCCGGTAGAGGTGCTGCAGGTAATAATTCCGGCAGTCGTCGGCGTTCCACTTCATGGTGAAGCACAACATTTGCATAAACATCTGCATCACACGGTGGATATCCGTCTCCGCACCTGTTATCTGCTTCAGGCTGACCGGGTTGGGCGCGTTGCCTACCCAATGCTCCTGATTCAGATTGATACCTACGCCTGCAATGCTGTGCAGCACACGGCTGCCGCTCAGGCTGTTCTCCACCAGTATACCGGCTATCTTTCTGTCATCGAAGTAGATATCGTTCGGCCATTTGATGGTCAGTCGTTCGCGTTGCTGCTCAGGCAGGTAGGCCGCCAGCGTGCGGTGGGTAACAATAGATGCGAGCATGTTCAGCATGAACTGTCCGGCGGGTGTCACCTCGGGCAGCCGCAGCAGGTAGGTGAGCAGCAGGTTCTTGTCGCGCTCTGACTCCCAACCATTGCCTGTCTGTCCGCGTCCGGAGGACTGATAGCCCGTGTACAACAGAGGTATATCCTCGTCGAGACAGGCTGCATACTGCGGTTCTTCGCCGCGCAGCAGGCGAGCCATCAGGTTGTTGGTGCTATCGGTAGATGCTATGTACATTATTAGTTGAGTGTTGAGCGTTGAGTGTTGAGCGTTTACTTACCTTTGGTGTTATACAGGTCGAGCAGGTAATCGCCGATGACCTTCTGTATCTGTTTGGACTTACCATTGCCGAAGCTGACCATCACGGCAAAGACCCATGTGCGTCCGTCCGGCAGTTCGATATATCCGGCAAAGTTCTTGGTGGCGGCTATCGTTCCTGACTTGGCGTGTATCTTGCCGTCGAGCGGTGTGCCGGGCAGCAGCGAGCGCAACGTGCCTGACTGTCCGCTGACCGGCAGTGAGGCGTAGAACGCGTCGCTGTTACTCGAGCGGTACATATACGTGAGCAGTTGCACGAGTGTCTCGGCACTGATAGCGTCCTGCGGTGCCAGACCGCAACCATCAACTATACGTGTGCTGCGGGTGTTCACACCGCGACGCAACCAGTAGTCTTTCTCAAAATCCGCAGAGTTGTGAATCGTGCACGGCAGCGAGTAACGCGAGCCGAACGTACGAAACAGCGACTCGGCGTACATGTTGTTGGAGTGGATATTGGTCTCCATGATGATCTCCGACAGCGGCGGAGACTGCCATGTATAGAGCAGTGTACGGTGTTTGCCGTCTGCCTCGGATATATATGTCGGTTCGGCAGTGATGGTTATGCCGTGCTCCTCGAGTCGTTGCGAGAGGTGCTGCACAAGCAGCAGTCCGGGGTTAGGCAGGTCGCCCTGTACGCCGAACGAGCCCTGGTTGCACGGCACGCTGCCTGTGAGGTAACGGGTATAGTTGTACGCTGCGCCGTGGACGTACGCTCCGTCGTGGGTGATAGTGGTGCAGCGTATATGGTTGTCGAACTGCACGCCCGGCACCTCGGGCACGGTGTACAGCACCTCGGCAATACTGCCCACAGGACCGGAGCGGAGGATAACGTTCATCGTGTTATCCATGTACGACAGGGCATATATGCCCGGCGCGTAGTAGTTGCCAATGTCCTCCCATATCCATCCGGGGTTGATAGCGTCGGCATCGAAGTAACTGAGGTCGGCAATGACCGATCCGCGAATCTCACGTATGCCTGCCTCGCGTATGGCGCGCACCCAGGTATTGAGCAGATTGCGGTCGCCCACCTTCTGCGACCCGAGTGTGGGGTCGCCCGTACCGCGCACGTACAAGTCGCCATGGAGCACACCGCCGGTGATTTGTCCGCTATACTCGATATATGTGCTGAAGCGGTAATCAGCACCGAGAGTCTCCAGCGCAGTGGCAGTAGGCAGAAGTTTCATGACGGATGCAGGCGGTGCAACGTTCGTGCTGCGGAACGCGTCGATCACCTCGCCGGACTGCAGATCCTGAACGAGCAGACTGATATTGGCGGAGGAGGTAACAGGGTTGCGGAGCAGGATATCTATGCTACTGCTGCCCTGCGCCGCATGCGCGGACAGAACAAGCAGACAGAGCTGCAAACAGATATGTAGGATTCGCGACCTGAACATTTGCTATAACTTTATTTCCTCTTAACCAAAAGAGCCTACAAATATAGTAAAATTATTTGACTTTTCCAAATTTTTGCAGTATTTTTCGGGAAATACTTGCCAAAGTCCGATGTTTTTATATCTCGGCCATTGGATTTTTTAGCAAAAACGTTCCGTTCGATCGGGCCATTATCGGAGCATGTTCGATCCATCTTCGAGGTAAAGTGTGCTATTCATACCACTATTTTTCAACGTAGAAATTTCAATTTGGCAAAATTTGAACGATTTATTTGCTTTATTGCAAAAAAATGCTTAACTTTGCAGTCACTTTTGCGGAAAATGCGTGTATGAGCATACTCCGCAGAGCAATTAACATACCGACTACGGTTCTCTTGCAGGCTGAACTAATGCAATAAGTCGCCTCGGCAAGAGCTAAAAGGGAAACAGGTGCAAGTCCTGTGCAGACCCGCTGCTGTTATCTCCTGACAACGGTTCAGCATTACGTCACTGCCATTGAGGCGGGAAGGCGCTGAACCGCGGAGTAAGCCAGAAGACCTGCCATAGCCGAGCGTTCACAAGACTCCCGCGGACTGGAGACGAACGGATACAGCAGCGCATATTCTGCGCAGTTTTCACGTGTATATGGTTCGATAGTGTAGTCTTGTGACGCAAGTAATGCAATGCACAATGCGCAACAGGACAACATACACTCATCATTTCTTCTGCCAATCATTATTGGGTGTTATGCAGGAGCAACTTGCCGTGAGGCAGGCTGCCCCTGAGGTCTTGTTGGAAAAGTGAAAGGTGAAAGGTGAATAAAACAATGATATGCTTATGAAAAAACTACTTATGTATTTTGCCGTCTTTGCCATGAGTTGGCTAAGCGGCACAGCGGCAGCTGAAGATTACCTGATGCCGCAGTACGGTTACGACACAAAAGTGGTGTCGAAAGATGCTCCGATAACCTTTTATGATTTCAAGGGAGCAGATACTCATTTTACCCAATCAGCATTCTCAACAGTTATCTTCAAGCCTGCCACAGAGGGCTATTCGATTAAGATAAGTTTTGAGGAGTTGAACCTGACCAAGTACAGCGATTCATGGAATGTTTACATGCGTATATACAACGGTCAGTATGATGTTGAAGGGACAACGTATCCCACGAGTGGCAATCCGTCAGGCAGTTTTGCTGAAAATGCAAACCAGATTGCTTACATTCCCGGTGACGGTGCTGTCACCCCGCTGCCAACGTATATCTCCGGTTCGGCTGACGGCTGTTTGTCGGTGTGCCTATATTCAAAAGATCCTTCCCCAAAAGAGTCCTATTGGAAAGCTACGGTTGAGGAGGTACTGCTGGAGAGCATGACCGTCAAGGGCGCTTCGGGTAATAATGATTTTGTAGACGGTGAGATTTGGGCAGGCAAGCAGGGCGTAGGTGTAGCCGGATTTGAAATAACGACAGAGGGCTACTCTTCACCCGACAAACTGCAATCGCTGACTTTTACATGCACCAATGCAGCGGTGATTGATGCTACTGCTCTGAAACTATATGCCGGTCAGTCAGCCTCGGTGGCAGGTTTGACCGAAGTGGCAGGTACTATTACTGAATCGGAAGGGGTATATACCTATACCTTGACTGACGCGTACGCGCTGAGCAATGGTGCCAACTTGTTCTGTCTGGGCGGTGATGTTATGACTTCGGCAGCATTCAATGCGACAGCATCGGTGAATGTGACTGGTATTGCCACAGCAGGCGGATTTACGGCATTTACTCCTGCTGCGGCTGTCACACTGACGGTACAGCCGATGTACCTGATGGCTACGGATGCAACCTATAGCATCTCACAGGACACAAAGTTCTACGACGAAGGCGGTAAGGACGGCAAGGTTGTCAAGGGCTTTGACGGTAAGGTAGTGTTCGCGCCGGCAACAGATGGAAAGAAAGTGCAGTTGACGTTTAAGGAGATAGATGTCTTCTACACCGATTATGCAGCCAACTCTACGGGGTATGTCGATTATATCAAGGTGTATAATGGCAACAGCACGGACGAAAAAGACCTGTTGTGGCAACTGACGCAAGCAGAGGCATCAAGCAAGTCGGACATTGTGATCAAGAGTACCGCCGCTGACGGCAAACTGACAATCACGCACAAGAACAATGTATCTTACGACTCCAACCTCAAAGCCGGTTGGGAAGCTGTTGTCAGTGAGTTCATGCCGCAGGCAATGACTGTCAGCGCACTGAAGTTGACCAAGAGTACCGGTACCGTTTCTGCCGGAACAGAGAATGCCCAAGTTGCTTTCGTTAAGATTACAACCACAGAGACCGAACCGGCTCTCTCCGTGGCTTCGCTTTCGCTGAACACCAACGATACGTATAGTCAGATTGCGAAAGTCAAACTCTACTATACTAAAGATAATGCTTTCGCAACCACTCACCTCATCGGTGAGGCAATCGTGGAAAGTAATACTGTGACCATCACCAAGAGTGCTGATGTCGCTTTCCGAGAGGGCGAGAACTACCTATGGCTGGTGGGTGACATCAGTCCTCTTAGCACGAACGATGAGAAAGTGAACGTCACCCTCACTAACCTAACTTTCACCAATGGTACATCCGTTACAGACTTTGGTGTACAGAGTGGCGAACTGACGATTAAGAACGTGGCTGTGCAGGCTTGTGGCACGCAGACCTTCACCGTGCTTGGCGATTGGGCTTATACGCACACCATTACCAGCGAGTACAATTCCAAATATACAGCAGAGCAATGCGACCAGACGGTTGTATTCAAACCGGCTACAGCAGGTCACGTGATTCAGATTGACTATGCCGATTTCGATGTCTATTACGCATCATCGTCGTATTCCACGCGCGCTAAATATATTGTATATGACGGTGAAGGAACGAGCGGCACTATCCTCTGGCAATTAGACGCTAACGGCAAGAAACCTACGCAGTTGCGTTCTACTACCGGTGCGATGACTATTGTCTTCAATCCGAACACCACTGCGTCCTATTACACCGGCAACGGCTGGCACGCAACGGTGAAGGAGTATAAGTTACAAAATATGGTTCTGGAAACGGCAACTGTTGAGCAGGCAAGCACGAAACTTGTACAGTTGGGAGAACAGAAAGCAGCACTTCTGGACCTCAACCTGCAAACCTTGGGTACGCTCAATCCGCTGACCGTGGATGCACTGACCGTTGACATGAAAGGCACGGAAAACAATGTTGAGACTATCTATCTGCTGCAAGGCGAGAACGTGCTGGCACAGGCTGCCGCAGCGGCACAGGTGACACTGACATTGGAGACACCTGCTACACTCGCTGAATACGACAATGCTTTTGTCGTTGCAGCAGACATCAAAGCCGATGCTACGGTCGAGACTGCTGTCGATGCCGCAGTGAAGAGTGTTACTCTGAGCGGCAATGCCCAAGCCATTGCCGACGGCGATCCCGAAGGCAGCCGTACTGTGAAGAACGTGCGTTACCTGCAAGCCGGCGACAACGGCACAGTGACCATCGGCGAGAACAGCCTGATGTTCTATGACGACGGCGGAGCGGACGAGAACTACACCGCAAATTTCGAGGGATATATCACTTTCGTGCCGGCTACCGAAGGCTATGCCGTAGAGTTGGTATTCAAAGACTTTGATGTCGCTTATCTCTCCGGCGATCCATTCCATATTTATTACGCCAACGCCTATGACACCGAGGCCACCTCGGATAAGAAATACGGTATGTACTCCAAGCCGGCAGAAAATGAGAGTGTCATCTCTCGTGCTGCGGATGGTTCACTGACTGTTTATGTCAAGATGCCGTCCAGCCGGATGAGAGGCTTTGAGGTAGAGGTACGCCAACATTTGTTGACCAATCTCACGGTTGACTCGGTACTCGTTACACCGATGGCACCGGCGGAGGCTACCAAAGGAACAGGCGACATCCGTCTGATGCGAGCGGCTGTCTATGTCTCCGGCGACCGCACACCGCTTACCATTACCGCCTTTGAACAGACAACTTCGGACCTTCTCATCGACCGCCATATATACGCTACCGGCCATTCCACCACGTTCTCTACCGCGAATGAGTTTACCGATAGTTATGTCATGGACGAGAAGGGCGTTTATTACTTCTGGTTCGTAGGCTCTGTGGATGCCGATGCAGAGGTAGGTAATGTTGTGTCGCTCACGCTGGATAACGTGGTGCTGGGCGAGCAGAAGATAGCTCCGCAGGGCACAGCCGCTGTCTCCATCAATGTGGTCAGCGGTGCACATGGCTTCTACCGTGTCGGAGCGAGTGCGCTGGCGGATTACCCCACCCTCACAGCGGCGCTCCAAGCCATCAGCACCATCGGCATGGACGGCGCGGTAGAGATAGCTGTCGAACCGGGGACATACACAGAACAAGTCACTGTGCCTGAAATCAACGGCGCCGGTGCAGCGAACACCATTACTATCCGTTCGCTTTCCGGAAAATACGACGACGTGACCTACCAATACAACAACACGCTGACCGCCGAGAAGGGTGTCTTCACCATTGATGGTGCCGACTATGTGACCCTCAAAGGTCTCTCCTTCACCTCCACCTATACTTCCAACCAGAGCCCGGCGGTGGTCATTGTACGCAATGCCGCTACGCATGTGACGATTGATAGTTGCCGTATCTACGCCGAACGGATGACAGAATATACCATGCGTCTGGATTTGCTTTCCGTGGACGCAGGGGAGAACAATTACAATAATGATTTTGCTCTTACTAACAGTGTGCTGGAGGGCGGATATATGGGTCTCCACGTAACTGGGCACAAGGCTGCGGCTGACCCCCTACAGCAGAACATGCTCATTAGCCGGAATACCTTCCGCAACCAAGGTAACCAGATGCTCTACGGCGATGCAGTAAGCAAACTGCAGGTGCTCAACAATACTTTCCGTGCAGAAGTAAAGAAGAGCAACTGCGCGGCTATTGACTGGCTCTTGATTGGCGACACGACTACCATTGCAGGCAATGATATTTATATGGCTGCCGAGGCATCGGACGACCTAAACTACCAGGCGCTCTATTTCCGTCCGAACAGCTATCAGGACAAGGAGAACGCCGTGCTGTTTGTTATCAACAATACAATCTATGCAGCCAACGCTTCCACCTACGCGTCCTATGCCGTCAATCTCAATTCCAACCTGCCAAAACTGCTGGTTGCGCACAACACGATTGTGCTCCATGCGGAAGGTACAGCCGCTTCGCCGGTCTATATCCAGTCCGCTCCGGTGGCCGGTTCGGTATTCGTGAACAACATTATTCAAGCCTCAAGCAAGGGCTACGCAATCCGCTATAGGAACGCCGGAGCTATTGCCAATATCGCGTTCCGTCATAACATCCTCTATACGCCGGAGGCGACCTTCGGTATGCCTACCGCCAATGTCAGCACTTTTGCTGACTGGAAGACCGCAGTGGGTGCCACTGACGAGGACGGAAACCTGAACGAAGCCGTTACTTTCGCTTCCGCAACGCTCCTCATCCCGAAAGAGACCAACGAGGGCCGTCTGCTGACTGCCGAAGTGATGGCCTCCGTCACCACCGACATCACCGGCAAGACCCGTGCCGCTACGCCTACCATCGGAGCGTACGAGTACAACGCCGACTTGTTCCGCGTACCGGCATTGGCAGAAGAGTACCCTGCTGTGCTGAATGTGAAGGATAGTCTGGCGGACATAGTAGTCAAGGCGGATAATATCGGTACGGCACGTGTGCTTGTGCTGGCTGCCGATGCCGAGGCTCCGGGTGTTGAAACCGTTATAGCACAAGGTGCCGAACTGACGTTGCAAAAGGATGCCGAGGCAAGTATTACTATCAAGGGGCTGAACGAAGAGACGGCTTACAAGGCGTATGTTGTAACTCTTTCGCCACTGGGTGACGCGGCTGCTGCGGTTACTGCCACAGAGTCATTCACCACACTCTGGACGCTGCGTCCTGTTATGCTGAATACTATCGCCGAACAAACAGTAGCAGCAGGAACAGCTCTCTCGCTGACAGCTACGTTAACCACCGAGTATGAGCAGGCTAAACCATATACCTACTCATGGCGCACGGCGTTCAGCAACGATAAGATTGGCAACGAGGCTACGCTGAACATCAATGCTACACGCGCAACGGAGTATATCTGCCACGTGACAGACAAGTTCGGGCAGGATGCCTATGTGTCGGCACACGTGTGGGTAGAGACTGCCGATGCAGCTACCTTTGAGGAATATACGTTGCCCGAAAGCGGACATAAGATGGTTGACGATGCATGGGCAGACGGGGAAGAGACGTATCTGTATAGCGGCAGTTACGCCTTTGCCAATGTGCCGAACAAGTCATACAATGCCTTCAGCGGCTACGTAATCAGTGCAGACAAATCCAATGAAGCTACCGGCGAATACATGATTGATCAGTTCCGCTCGGCTGCAGGCGGTGCATACGAAGGCGACAACTTTGCCATCGCTTACTATTCAGCCCCGTCAAGTTGGTATGCCGGCTACAAAGACCCGATCACACTGACCTATACAACCGAGGCAAAGCCCATAACCGGGTTCTATGTGACGAACAGTGCTTACACTCTGGACGCTATACTGAATGGTGATTATGCCAACGACGCCTTCGGCGAAGGTGACTACCTGAGCCTTACCGTCAAGGGGTACAATGGCGAGACATTGACAGGCGAAGTGGTGTTCTACCTTGCCGATTATCGCAGTGCGAATGAAAGCGAGCGCTTTGCCCTGAAGGAGTGGAAATGGCTTGACTTGAGCCGGTTAGGTGCAGTGACACGTCTGGAGTTTGAGATGTTCACCACCAAATCCGATCAATTCGGATTCACCACACCGACCTACTTCTGCCTGGATAACTTCGGTGCTGCCACGCACGATCCGGCAACAGGAGCAGAAAACATCAACGGTTCGCAAAAGGCCGTCAAATGCATTAGGAATGGTATATTGTATCTCATTACTTCGGACGGGAAACAATTCAATACACAGGGTGCACTTGTTAAGTAATTAGTTTCCGCACATATTAAACAAAAAAAATCCACATAAATTTGCAAATGTGGATTTTTTTTTGTACCTTTGCTGCCACGTACGATTAAGGGAAACAGGTGCAAGTCCTGTGCAGACCCGCTGCTGTTATCTCCTGACAACGGTTCGGCATTACGTCACTGCCATTGAGGCGGGAAGGCGCTGAACCGCGGAGTAAGCCAGAAGACCTGGCGTACGTTGACGTGTATTCCTCGTGGATTAGGAAGTCAGAATGAAACATTCGCTACTATTCATAGTGTCTTTTGTTGCGTGCACTGCTGTTCAGGCAGAAGCCTACCCCCTGCCCCTCTCTGAAGGGAAGGGAGCGGAGTTGGATAGTATTGTGCGGCAGTTCAGTATTGATGAAGTGGAGGTGACTGCACGCCGGCGCGAGGAACCTGTTATACCTGTGCAGACGCTCAGCGGTGCGCGGCTGGAGGGTTTATCCACGCAGAGCGTGGCGGATGCAGCACGGTACTTCTCGGGCGTGCAGATCAAGGATTATGGCGGCGTGGGCGGTATGAAAACGATTGATGTGCGTTCGATGGGTACAAACCACTTGGGCGTGTTCTACGACGGCATAGAGATCGGTAACGCGCAGAACGGGACAGTCGATCTGGGTAAGTTTTCGATGGACAATATAGAGGAGCTGGCGCTGTACAACGGTCAGAAGTCCGAGATCTTCCAGCCTGCCAAGGATTACGGCAGTGCCGGTACACTATACATCAAGACCCGCCGCCCGAAGTTCACACCGGGCAAGAGTTACAACCTGAGCATCACAATGAAAGCCGGCACGTTCGGGCTGGCTAATCCCTCTATCCTGTACGAGCAGAAACTGACGGACAATATCCATCTGTCGGCAAGCGGCGAATATACATACGCGCACGGGCGTTATCATTTCCGTTACCGCAGGGTACTGCCGAGCGGTGCAGTGGCGTGGGACACGACAGCTGTCCGTCAGAACGGCGATGTACAGGCAGGCAGAGCCGAGGTAGGGCTGTTCGGGTACCTGCCCGAGGGCAAGTGGCACGTGAAGGGTTACTACTACCAGAGCGAGAAAGGTATACCCGGAGCGATAGTGAACAATGTATGGACGAACAGCCAGCGGCAGTGGGACAGAAACGCATTTGCGCAGGGCAACTACACCCAGCGCGTGACGAAAGGTTACGACGTGCAGGTGAACGCCAAGTACAGCAACGACCGTTTGCGTTACCTCAACCCCGATACCACGCTGATGTATATTGACAATACGTTCACCCAGCAGGAAATCTACCTGAGCATGGCGCACCGATTGGCTGTGGTAGGTGTGAAAGGTCTGGTGCCGCACAACGATGTGAACTGGGACGTATCGCTCAGTGCCGACTGGCAGTGGAACTACCTGGAGGGTAACCTTGCCAACTTCGTTTATCCCGAGCGGAACACCGTGCTGGCAGCAGCTGCTACGCAGCTATACTGGAAGTACCTGAAGGCACAAGCCTCGGTGCTCGGCACGTTCATCTTCGACAAGATCCACCAGCCCACTATCGCCACCCCGACCGCCTACAAGCAGAAGCCGCAGTTCACGCCGGCGGTGTTCGTGAGTTATCAGCCTATCCTGAGCGAGGAGCTCTTCCTGCGCGCCTACTATAAACGCATCTTCCGCATGCCA
>Ga0247610_10002459_pt1 | contig 21283 bp, 19 predicted proteins | sample 174DNAGHGhighgp2_FD_193483 | JGI IMG/M metagenome (GOLD analysis project Ga0247610, IMG submission 193483) | Sheep rumen microbial communities from Palmerston North, Manawatu-Wanganui, New Zealand - 1742 DNA GHGhigh gp2 | ecosystem: Host-associated > Mammals > Digestive system > Stomach > Rumen...
ACAGATAATGAAACTGTTGAATCTACAAATGAATTAACTGGTGCAGTTGTTAAAAAGAAAACAATCAGCTACCTTGATGGTACTACATTCAAGGTAAAGGATTTGTATTCTTTAAATCATTTGTATGAGATTGTTGATTCAAATCCAAATTTAGCAGGAATTGATGCATATAAGCTATATAACAAGGATGCAATTTCTATTGTTATGAAGGCTCCTGAAACTAGCAATGATGATTATACATTTACAATTAATGTACAACAAAGCTATTTTAAATCTAAGGATCAAGCAAGAGAATTTGTTAAAGCTATTGCTGAAACTCCAGTTGAAATTACAAAAAGCTTAATTGATGAAATTGATAATACTAGATATTTGAAGGTATTTAAGTATTATTCATCAACCTATCAAGAGAAGATTGAAGCATTAAAGAATCAGGCTGCATCTATATTATCTAATTATGAATCATTAATGGCTAAGTATGGAGATAGAAGATTATCCTCTAAGTTTATCATCGGTGATTTTATCTCCGATTATTATCATAGTGCAGAATCTTTAATCCAAAGTCAAAACCTAGACGCACTTCAAATTGAGGTTGCAAAGAAACACTATGTATACAAATATAATCAGTACCTACCAGTATTAGAGTCTAAGAAGAATGAACTAACAGTTACACTTGGAATTGTTGATAATAAGATTACTGCCTTAAAGAATGAAGGATTGCATAATGAAACTCTATCTGAATTATTAATTCAGAAAGAAGATTTACAAAATGAAATTAATATTGTAGAAGACTTTATATCTGATGGCGCTACTGTAGATACTTCAGCATTTGACGATAGACTTGAAGATATCTACCAAAAGCTATCTAGCATTACTACATCTTTAACAGATGTTCAAAAGGAAGTATACAGCGAAAGACAATATGTTTACTACGATAACAATAATGTAGTAGATGAAAGAGGATCTTTAGGTGTAGCACTTACTGCAATTTTAGCTTTAGTATTAGGTGTAGCTGTTGCAGTAATGACTAATCTATTCATGGATTATTCAAAATATAAGAAGCAAATTCAAGAAGATAATGAAGAAAAAACTCAAAATAATGAGTCAAAAGAAGAAACAGTATAACCCATACTGTTTTTTTCTTTGTTTGTTTCTAAACACCTTCAATGATAACGTTTTATTTTCAAATATATATTCAAAAATCAGCCAAAAACTTGTTAAATGTAATAATTGTGTTATAATGTATTAGGATTAAATACTATAGTATTTATGGGGTGTACACTATAGTATCATTTTTTTGTATTTCACTTTTAGGAGCATATTATGAAAAATTTAGTTAGTAGCTTCTATAGAGAATATACTATATCAATTTTATTAGGAGAGTAAGTAAAATGATAATAGCAAGGAGTATTTCTATGGAAGATAACATTACAGTTAATGAAAACAGTAGAGTAATACACCCAAGAAATGGATTGTTCTATAGAATGCTAAAGCGAACCTTTGATATTTTTTCGTCTTTAGCATTTCTATTAGTCTTTGGATGGTTTATTCTATTACTGGTTTTCATCAAGTTTTGTGAAGATGGACACAATCCAATCTACACCTCTATTCGAGTTGGTAAGAATGGAAAGTTGATGAAGTTTCACAAGATTAGATCAATGAAACCACATGCTGATACCATGAAGCAGGAGCTAATTGATTTAGGGATGAATGAAGCTGATGGTCCAGTATTTAAGATGAAGGAAGACCCAAGAATCACTAAATTCGGTAAGTTCTTAAGAAAATATAGTTTTGATGAGTTACCTCAAATTTGGGATATATTTGTTGGTCGTATGAGTGTTGTAGGTCCAAGACCACCACTTCAATGTGAGGTTGAAAAATATAATGAATATCAATCTCATAGACTTGATGTCAAAGGCGGATTATTATGTTTGTGGCAGATTCAAAAAAATCGTCATCAAATTTCCTTTGATGAATGGGTTGATTTAGATATTAAGTATGTAGAAACAAGAAATGTATGGTTAGATATTAAAATTATCTTTCTAGGTTTCTTTAGAGTATTATTTGATCATTCAGGAGAATAGTATGAAAATATGCATGATAGGACATAAAACTGTACCATCTCGTGATGGTGGAGTTGAAATAGTAGTTGAAGAGCTAGCTAGTAGAATGGTTCAAAACAATAATGAAGTGACACTATTCAATAGAAAAAGAAAGCAAAATACATCAGCAAAAGAATACAAAGGTATTCATTTAACTGATGTATTTACAATTAATAAGAAGAGCTTAGATGCTATTGTTTATTCCTATTTTGCTACTAAAAAGGCTATAAAGATGGCAAAGAAGGGTGAATTTGATGTCATTCATTTCCATGCTGAAGGTCCTTGTAATTTCTTATATAAGTTTGGCAAACTAAATTCTAACAAAAGAAAGAAACTGCCAAAGGTTGTTGTCACAATCCATGGTCTAGATTGGCAAAGAGGCAAATGGGGTGGACTTGCAACTAAAATACTATTAAGAGGCGAAAAACAGGCTGTAAAGTACGCTGATAATATAATTGTATTATCAGAGAATAACAAAAAGTATTTCAAGGATACTTATAATAGAGAAACAACATTTATTCCAAATGGTGTTTCAGAAGCAATTTTACATGAGCCTGAAGTTATAAAAGAAAAATGGAATCTAGATAAGAATGAATATGTGTTATTCTTGGCTAGAATAGTTCCAGAAAAAGGTGTTCATTATCTTGTTGAGGCTTGGAAGAAGTTAAAGAATGAAATTGACACAAATAAGAAGCTTGTAATTGCTGGTGGTTCTAGTCACAGCCAGGATTACTATAATCAGATTAAGGCAATGATAGGCAATGATGATTCAATCATTATGACTGACTTTGTATCTGGTCAGTCATTACATGAATTATTCAGTAATGCCTATCTTTATGTTTTACCATCAGACATTGAAGGAATGCCAATGTCATTACTAGAAGCAATTGCATATGGTAATTGCTGCTTAGTATCTAACATTCCTGAAAACACTGAGGTTATTACTGAAGATTCATTCACCTTTAAAAAAGGAAATGTAGAAGATTTAAAGACTAAATTAGAAGAAATTATCAAATTAGATATTAAATCTCATGAAAAAATGGTTCAGGTTTATTCATGGGATGATGTTACTAAGAAAACATTAGAAATCTATAAATGAAAGATAGAGATTTAGTATGAAAGTATTGTTGGTTAATAAGTTTCATTATATGAAGGGCGGATCAGAAAGATATTACTTTTCACTTGCAGAAGCATTAAAGGAACAAGGACATGATGTTTTGTTCTTTGCAATGCAGGATGAAAAAAATATTGATTGTGAGCAATCAAAGTATTTTGTTTCTAATGCATCTGTCAATGGTGGAATAAAGTCAAAACTAAATATGGTTTTACATATTGCATATTCTAAAGAAGCGTATAAGAAAATGAAGGAATTATGCGACAAAGAAAAACCAAACCTAGTAATTTTGAATTTGGTCCACAAGCAAATTACTTGCTCTATTATTGATGCAATTAAGGACTCAAATCCAGATATTAAAATATTCTGGACTATGCATGATTTAATCTGTGCTTGTCCTGCATATACTATGTTAGATTCAAATGGTAAAGTTTGTGAAAAGTGTATGGATGGTAACTTTAATCATTGTAAGCAGAATAAGTGTATTCATAATTCCACTTTGATGAGTTATTTATCAACATATGAAGCAAAACAAATTAAAAAGCATGGATGGTATAACAAAGTAGACTTATATATTTGTCCATCAATGTTTTATCAAAATAAGCTAGAACAAGCAAATTTCACAAAATCTAAGATAGTATATATACCAAATTTATTACCATCAAGCTTTTCATACGAATTAAATAATCATAATGAAAATTACATCTTATACCTTGGTAGATTATCAAAAGAAAAAGGTATTATTACTTTAATTGAAGCTATGAAGGATAAAGATTATGAATTAAAGATAGTTGGTTCAGGTCCACTCGAAGATGAAATTAAAGAGTTCATCAAAACTAATTATTTAAAAAATGTTGAGATGGTTGGATACAAAAGTGGAGAAGAGTTAAAGAATTACGTTAGAAACTCTAGATGTGTAGTATTACCTTCAGAGTGGTATGAAAATGGACCATATTCAGCAATGGAGGCTATGGCACTTGGAAAGCCTCTGATTGTATCTAATTTAGGCGGATTACCTGAATTAGTAGATAATGGAGTGAATGGCTATATTTACAGAACAAAGGATGAGTTATCTAAAGTAATTGATAATATGATTTCTTTAGATGATGAATCTTATGCTAAGATGTGTAAATCATCAAATGAAAAAGCAAAATCAAAGTTTAATTCAAAGGATTACGTAAATGCAGTACTAAACTATTTAGAATGAGGGATTTATAAGTGAACTATATGATTTTTGATAATCCATTAGATAAAAATGTAATGGAGTTTATATCGAAAAGTGAATATTCAATAGTTACAAAGTATCCAGAGAAGAAGCTTTCTTCTGTAAAAGAAATGTGGAAGTATTGTAAAGAGATTTTGAAAATGACTAAAGAAGATGATACTATCATCTTTTGGTATGACTTTTTAGGGATTTTATTTTGGCACTTAGCAAAATTAAAATTGAAAAAGAGAAAAGTATTTGTGTTAAATATTTTGCTTAAAAATAAGAAGTCTTTAAAGAATAGATTTGCAAAAGTATTATATAAAAAGGCTTTAAAAGGAAAGGATTTAAAGGCTACAGTAACATCAAAAGATTATGGTGATTATCTTAATAACTTTTTGCATATCAAAAAGAATTATTATGTTTTAAATGACCCATGTCATTTTACTGAATGTAAACAAAATATTAATGACAATAATTATGTTTTCTGTGGTGGAAGAAATGGTAGAGATTGGGAATTTATGACTGAGCTTGCAAAAGAAATGCCAGATTATGATTTTCATTTTATACTTGGAACTTCTGATGCAAAAGATTATCAAAACTCTTTTTCTAAAAATGTACAAGTGAGAACTGAAGTTTCTCCAAGTGAATTTGATGAAGAGTTGATGAATGCTTCTTTGGTTGCTATGCCTTTGAATACTGAAGCACCTGCTGGGTTATTAGCCTTTTATCAAGCTGCTTACTATGGTAAAATGATTATTACAAGTAATACAGTTACCACAAGAGGCTATTTTACAAATGATTCTGGTGTTTTATGTGAAAAAGACATTGAAGAATGGAAAACAAAGATAATGACTTTTATGGAAAATAAAAGCGAAAGAGATAGAATTGGATTTAACTTTCAAAAATATATTATGGAGAATTGTTCCGAAAAGGAATATTTAGATAAATTAGAAGCTTTTGCTTTTAATTAACGGGGGATGATTTATTATGTCAGAGAAGAAATTAAATGGTACTGTTATTGTTACATATAGATGTAATGCTAGATGTAATATGTGTAATAGATATAAAGCACCTTCATTACCTGAAGAAGAAATATCTGTTGAAACAATAAAGAAATTACCAAAGATGTATTTTACTAACATCACAGGTGGAGAACCCTTCATTCGAACTGATTTACCTGACATTGTTAGAGAATTATACAAAAAATCAGATCGTATTGTTATTTCTACAAATGGCTTCTTTACAGATAGAATTATTAAACTATGTGAAGAATTTCCAAATGTGGGTATTCGTATCTCTATTGAAGGTTTAGAAGATACCAATAATGAAATTAGAGGTCTACCTGATGGATATAGAAGAGGCTATGAAACCCTAAAGAAGTTAGTAGAAATGAAGCATCCAGATGTTGGATTTGGTATGACAGTACAAGATAGAAATGCCCCAGATTTAGTTCCTCTTTATAAGAAGAGTGAAGAGTTAGGTATGGAATTTGCAACAGCATCCTTACATAATTCTTTTTACTTTGTTGAAGCTAAGAATATCATTAAAGATAGAATGATGGTTGCTCAAAACTTTGAGGATTTGATTAATGAATTATTAAAATCTAATTCACCAAAGAAATGGTTTAGAGCTTACTTCAATCATGGTTTAATTAATTATATCTTTGGACAAAAGAGATTATTAAATTGTGATATGTCATTTGATACCTTCTTTATTGATCCATATGGTGATGTAATGCCATGTAATGGAACAAAGGATAAAGAGGTAATGGGAAATCTTAATACACAGTCTTGGGATGAACTATGGAATTCAGAACAGGCTGAGGCAGTAAGAAAGAAAGTACGCTGCTGTGATAGAAATTGTTGGATGATAGGTTCTGTATCACCAGCAATGAAAAAATACATTATGAAGCCAGCAATGTGGGTTATTAAGCATAAATTCTTAAGATTCTTTAAAAAGAAGAAATATTCTATGTTTGAAAACAAAATTGTTAGAGATTATAGAGATGGAAAGGTTACAAAGGAAGATTTAGATAAATTATCTACTTGTGATCTTGCAGCTAAGATTAATAATGGCTTATCGGAGGCTTCTAAAGAATTATTAAAGGAAAAAACTGGTGAAGATATTGTAAATGCAGATGTTGAAAGCCAGGGTTATGAGAAAACAAAATAAAAATGAGGGACAAAAATGGTTGATAAAGTAATTCATTATTGTTGGTTTGGTGAAAAAGAGCTCCCTCCTGAGTATAAAAAATACGTTGAAGGCTGGAAGAAAAAATTCCCAGATTATCAGATAATTGAATGGAATGAAAAAAATTTCCCTATAAGTGAGTTCAAATATGCAAAACAAGCCTACGAATGTAAAAAATATGCTTTTGTTAGTGATGTTGCAAGAATATATGCCTTGTATAACTATGGGGGAATCTACTTTGATACTGACGTTGAAGTGATAAAAGATTTTTCAAGTTTGTTGGAAAATGCAACTGCCGTAGTTGGAGAAGAATCAATTGAGCAAAAAAGCTTTGGAACCGGGTTTCTATTTTTTGAAAAAAAACATAAACTTATGGAAGCTTTGTTGAATCAATATCAATTAGAAAATTTTTTATTAGATAGTGGTGAGTTGAATACTTTACCAAATACACATAGATTATACGATTTGATTAAAGAAATATATAATACAGAGCCTAATGGAATCAATAGGCAAGTTGATGATTTGAAAATATATTCTCAAGAGTATTTTACAGCATTTGATGGTTTTGTTGGAAAAACAATAATAACCGAAAACACCTATTGCGTTCATCATTTTGCAAATTCTTGGTCAAACAAGAAGTCAAGATTTAAAAATAAACTGAGAATTATTTTCCATAGGGTATTAAGATTTTTAAAGATAAAATAATATTAATTATTTGATAAAGTAATTTATGTAGAATTTTATAATAACCTTAGAAGATATGGGGTGATGATGATGGTTGCACTTGTAACATTAAATTATAATGAATCTGAGAAATGTGTGAATTTAGTTAATAATCATATCAACTCTAAGTGTTTTGACTACATTGTTGTAGTAGATAATAATTCCAATGAATATCAAAAAAAATATTTGAAGAGTAATCTAGATAAGAGGGCAATTCTTTTAGAAAAAAAAGAGAATGATGGATTCGCCAAAGGAAATAATTATGGATTAAAATATGTAAGTGAAAACCTTAAAGATGTAGAGTATGTTTTTATTTCTAATCCTGATATTATTTTTGAAGAAGAAGCAATTTTTACTATGTTAGAAGATTTGAATTCTATACCTGAACTGGGAGCTATAAGTTGTTTGCGTAAAGAGAAAGATGGACAAGTCATTGATTCTTTTTGGAATTTTACAAAAATTGGTGATTATTACAAAAGATTTTTCTTGATTTTGAATAAGTTTAGAAAAAAGAAAAATTCTGTGAAGCATAATGAATCTGTGTTATTTTATACAGATTGTGTTAGAGGATCTTTTATTGGCTTTAGGTTAGATTTGTTAAAAAAAGTGGATTATTTTGATGAAGGTACTTTTTTGTATTATGAAGAAGATATTTTGTTTTCAAAGTTTAAACGAAACGCAATTAAAGTAGCTGTGGACTCAAGGTATTATTATATACACGATCACGAATATAAAAAAAAGATAAAGACAAATATCGCAATTCTAAAAGAAACCTACAAATCTTTGTATTATTATTTGGTAAAGTATAGAAATATAAATGCATTTCGAAAGATCCAATTTAAGATTAGTTCAGGTATTACTGTATTAGAATTTCGTTTGTTAAATTGCTTTCGAATAAAATCTAAATGATGTAAATGTAGTTTATTTTATATGGGAAGAGGTGAAATAATGGTTAATAGTCATGCTATTCAAACAAGCAAATTGAAATCGCTTGGAGATGTTAAAGTGAATATTTGGGCAATTTTGCTTTTTGTATTTTTAGCATCTTCGTTAGATTTTTTCTATTTGATTGATACATCATCTTTGAATCTTTATGGGATTTCGATAAATGATGTTATTTTGGCATTAAGTTTTGTATTACTTATTTATGTATATGCTACAAAAAGAAGATTAGGTGAATATCATTTCGAAAGATTTTCAATTGTTTATTTTGCAGCGCTTTTAATTATTGTGATCACCTCATCTTACGCAGCTGGTTTAAACTGGCAGCAACCATTATTATATGGAATTAGAGCACAAAGAGCTTTTTTAACAAGTTTCTTTTTATTCACAACTTATTTAATCTTGTATAAAGAAGGGTATGTGTCAAAAGAGTGCATAGTTAAAGTAGTGTATTCTGTTGCTATAACCGAATTAGTGTTAGTTTATCTGCAATGGATATTTGGTGAAAATCATATCTTCCTAACAATAATTAATACTGTCGAAATAAGATATGGTACACTTAGAATACGTGCTAATCCAGATTTGATTTGTCTATGTACATTCTTAAGCTGGTCAACTATTATGAATAAAAAGAATGTATTAAAACATTTTCTATTTGTTGTATTTGCTATAGGATTTGTAGCTTTGATTAGCAAATCAAGGATGAGAACAGTATGTTTATTATTTATCCTAGTATTTGCATCTCTTTTTATTGCTAAGATATCAATTACGAAAAAAATCTTAATTTTTATTGCTATCATCCTATTGTTGATTCCGTTTTGTTTTACAAGTATTGGTCAAGATATATTATCCACAATTATGAACGGGGAGAATGATACATCGTTAATAAGAGACAATGGTAGAGATTTTTATTTAGAAACATTTAGAAATAATCCGTTGTTTGCTGGTGGCTATGTGAATATTGACTGGGAGCCTTCTGTTGTTGGTTCAAGATATGACCAAAATATCTTTGTTGTAGATAATGGAATTTTTGGGTTTATATTTACATACGGATTGTTTGGTTTAATATATATAATTATTTTATATTTTGACTTATTATTTACAGGTATTAAATATTATAAAGAAAAACGTGATTTTGGATTGTTAGCTTTTGAATTATTTAATTTGGTAGGATTGATTACTTTATTTGCTATTGGTATGACACCATCAATGTCATTATCTATTTTGTTAATTCTTCATTGCATCCAAAAACAAGAATTGAAAGAAAACTCAAGAGGCATATATGATTATTGCACTTTAAGTTTGTAAGGAGAAATTTCGATGAGAAAAAAGAAATCATTATTGTATAATGTTTTGTTTAATAATTTGTCTGATTTGCTTGTTTTGATTGCTCCTTTTATTACAGCTCCATATGTTTCAAGAGTATTAACGGCGGATGGAGTAGGTATTTTTAGTTATTCGAACTCGCTAGTATCCTATTTTACTTTATTTGCTGGTCTTGGGACTGTTATTTATGGTGGTCGTGAGATAGCAAGAAATCGAGATAATAAAGTATTGTATTCTCAAAAGTTTTGGGAAATAGAATTAATTACGGTTATAACGTCATTTGTATGTACTATCGCATGGCTGGGTCTTGCTTTCTTTTATAAAAAATATCAACCATATTTACTGGCTTTAACATTATTAATTGTTTCTAGTTTGTTTAATATTACTTGGTTATATGTAGGTTTAGAAAAACTAAAGTATACTGTTATCATTAATTCAATTATTAAAATAGTCTCTGTTATTTTGATTTTTGTACTTGTGAAATCAGAGAACGATTTGCTTATTTATACATACATATATTCTGGTGCTAACCTATTAGGTAATTTATCTTTTTGGGCGTTTTTGCCTAGAGTTCTTACAAGGTGTAAAATTGAACCAAAATATCTTAAAAAGCATTTTAAAGAAACGATAGTTTATTTTATTCCGACTATTGCAACAACAATTTACACTGTTTTAGATAAAACATTAATTGGATTGATAACACAAGATGATAAAGAAAATGGGTACTATGAGCAAGCAACTAAAATAATAAACATTACCAAGGTGGTTGCTTTTACAAGTATTAATGGGGTTGTATCGTCTAGAATCAGTTATATGTTTAAAGAAAAAAAGAGTTTTATTATAAAGAATAAAATTCGAAGCTTCTTAAATTTTGAAATGTTCTTATCTATTGGGGCTATGTTTGGGCTTATTGGTGTATCTAAGAACTTTGTTCCAATTTTCTTTGGTGAAGGATATGATAATACAACAATTTTACTTTATCTACTTTCGCCAATAATTCCAATTATTTGTTTAAGTAATATTTTGGGTACATTGTACTATACACCTAGCGGATTACGTAAGAAAAGTGCTGTATATGTAATAATAGGGGCAATTGTTAATTTTCTTTTGAACTTAGTATTAATATATTATTTTAAAGCGTATGGTGCCGCAATTGCTTCCTTATTTGCAGAATTAATAATTACAATTTTATATTTAGCAAATTGTAATAAATATTTGCAATTTAAAGATGTATTCATGGTTCTTGGTAAAAAAATAATTGCTGGATCTATAATGGCTTTCATGGTATACAATTTGGGTATAATTGAGATTAATGAATATATAGTATTATTTATTCAAATCATTTTTGGAATCGTGATTTACATTATTATTTTATCAATTCTTAATGATAGTTGGCTTTCAGATATGAAAGTTGGTTTTGAAATAGGTGAAAAAAATGAGATTTAAAGATTTTATATGGACTAGTTTTCATTATTGTATGAAATTATTGTCTTGTATATTTATAAAGTCATCAAAAATCTATGTTTTTGGCTCTTGGTTTGGGGAAAAGTATGCAGATAATAGCAAAGCTATGTATGAATACTATTTAAAACATAGTAATAAGAAGTGCTATTGGGTCACTAAAAATAAAAATATTTACCAAATGTTAATAAATGAAAAAAAACCAGTTATTCTTTTTAGCTCAATTAAAGGAATTTGGATACAATTACATGCTAAGGTTTGCTTTGTATGTACAGGAGACGATGTTAATCTTTCTTGTATGGGAAGAAGTATAATGATTCAACTTTGGCATGGCGTTGGAGGTGGAAAAAAGATTGGCTATGATGCTGGTTGGTATAATAATAAATGGATAAGATTTTTTACTAAGGCTAACACTAAACTGCATAAAAAAGTATATTGGCTAGGTACAAGCGGTAATATGAGGCAAATTCACAAAAGCGCATTTCACCTTAGTGATGATCAATTTATAATTGCTGGACAACCAAGAAATGATTTATTCTATGATAGTAATTATTCATTTTCGACAGTGAATGAATTTATTTCAGATAAAAAAGTGATTTTATATGCCCCAACGCATAGAAAAGAAGGAAAGACTCCAATTGATTTAAAAAAAAGAATTGATTTAGATTATCTAGATAATTTTTGTAAACAAAACAATATATTGTTTATTGTTAAACTTCACTTTTACCATTCAAAAGAGCAATTGGATACATCAAAATATACAAACATTATAGATATTACTAATTATAAATGTGATATTAATGAATTATTAATGATTTCGGATTGCTTAATATCTGACTACTCAAGTATTACAGCTGATTATTTATTGTTGAATAAACCTATAATTTATTTTTGTTACGATTATGAAGACTATGTAAAAAATGATAGGGATTTATATTGGCAATATAGTGATATTACTCCAGGTGAAAAATGTAATACTGGTGAGGAATTAATTAAGGAAATAGAAAATATATTCACCAATGACATTGATAAATACTCCGAAAATAGAGTTTTTGTTCGTAGAATGTTTTATGATGATGAGTGTTGCCGTGAATCTGCAAGTGTCATTTCTAATTATATTGATACATTGTGTTTTAAAAAAAATACTAAAGTAAAGGAGAATCATAATATTGAAAAAAATGATTAAAGGTTTCTCGACTTATTTAAAGTGTATTTTTAAAGGAATAAAACACAGCAAAGGATTATATCTAGGACATAAGGTTCATTTTACTAAGGGGAAAATAGTATTTGGTAAAAATGTTCAAGTTCGTCCTTATACAGATATATTTTGCGATTCCATTTTTATTGGTGATAATTGTGATATCGGTACAAGAAATAGAATTTGTGGTACTGTTAAAATTGAGAGTAATGTTTTAATAGGGCCAGATAATTTTATTGCTTCCAATACTCATTTATATGAGAAGGTTGAAGTTCCAATTATCTCTCAAGGTGCAAAAGAAGTAGAAAGAAACGGTAAAATTGGAATCATAATTGGCGAGGGTTCTTGGATAGGAACACATTGTGCAATTCTTGGTAGTGTAACAATTGGTCGTCATTGTGTTATTGGAGCTAATACGGTTCTTAATTTTGATGTGCCTGATTATTCTGTGGTCGTGGGGAATCCAGATAGAATAGTTAAGAGATATGACTTTGAAAAAAAAGAATGGACAAAAGTTAAAAGAAGCTAAATATATTGTTTAGCGACTAATTAGTAAAAAAAGCCGACGCCTTATTAATATGCATCGGCTTTTAAATTTGCACTAAGTGTTTTTTTTGTAATTATCTAAAAACATAATCACTTTTAGTATTATTTTTAAATAATGTTAGTAATGTTTTAATTAGTATAAAATGATAGAACCTAGTTCTATCATTTTATATATTAATTAAATTGGCACTCTCTTACATTAGTTGCCAAAAACATTTGTATTTAGATTGCAATTAGTGTATAATAAAGAAAAAAAGGAGAGATTCTAAAATGATTAGAAAAGAGGGCATACATTTATATATTCAAATTACAAATCTAGATTCTATTGTTAAAAAAGAGGAGAATGGTAATAAGTCATTAGAACATTCAATACATGCATTAAATGCTAGTTTTACTTTGATTGAGAGGGAGTCAAAAAGTAAGGGATTCATTGTTGAAAAAGTAACAGGATCAAGACTACATTTATATTGTGAAGAATGTAGCAACTTAACATTTGAAAATGTTATGTATATTGTGAGATATGTAAAAACGTTATTTACTTATTTTAATAATAAGGTTGCGAAGTATAAAACTTTGCCTTCTTTTGAAATAAAAATGGGCGCAGCCTGTGGTGATTTTTATGAATTTATTTTTGACAAGACCACTGAGATTACTACAATAGGATATGCTGCAAATTTTGCTGCCAAGCTTCAGGCGTCTTCTAAAATTGGTTGTTTATCAATATCTGAAGAACTTTATAATAGGATAAACTATTCATATAAGAAGGGATTCGATAAGGAGTTAACGCGTGAATTTTTGATATACAAACAAAACTGTTACTATATTTGTAAAGTAAAGCCATTAGAATTTGTTGAATTTGAAAAAAAGATGAAAGAAATTGACGAGTGTATTAACAAAATCAACTTATGTGAAATAGATTTTTTGGGAGCAAGGGAATTAATAAATCCTGAAACTCTGTCTGTAAAACAATCAAAATGTGTTGAAGGTTGTGTTTTATTTGCTGATGTTCGAGGATTCACGAAAAAGTTTGATTCTCAAGGAAATAATCTTAAACTCATGAAAAACATTACTAAAAACGTTCTTGAGGCCATGTATAATAAGGTTGTAAATAAGGGGGTTCATTTACAATTTCAAGGCGATCGTGAAGTCGCTTTGTTTCATAAATATGCTGGCAATGATATTTTTGTTAAAGATAGTGTTCTAACTGCAATGTCAATCATAGATTCCATACGTAATATTAGTAAGGAAGCTGGTATTAACTTTACTATTGGTATAGGTATTGGGTTTGGAAATGTGTTTATTAGTCGAATAGGCACAAATAATGAAAAGGATGTTGTGATTCTTGGAAAAACAGTAAATGAAGCCAATTATTTAGAAGATAACTGTGCTTTAGAAAATGAAATAGCCATTTCTAAAAATGCATATTTAAAATTACAAGAAGAAGAAAAAAAACTTTGCTCTGTGTTCGAAAAAAGAAATGATTATTATGTTACTAAAGTAAGCAAAAGCGAATACATTAATAAACTCCAGGCTAAAAAGGTTGACTTTGATACTAGAAATAGAAATTATAATGGTGCATGGTTAGATTTTACTGCAATGGATTTGCAAGAGTATGATTGAAGATTATCTCCAAAATATTATTATACTGTTGAAAAAGATGTCCGAGATGCATCTGAAGTATATCCTTTTATTAAAAGGGTAATAATTCCAACAATAAAACCTTTTGGTTTAGTTTATGAAATAATTGCAGTTAATAGAAATATTATAGAATCTGTAAATGGAATAGAGGATGATTTTGTTTTAAGCTATTCAAAAAAAGTAATAGTTGTATTTCCGAACAATTATCCATATGAGAATTGTTTGGTGTTCGGGGGAGAATGGATAGACCCCTCGCTTATTTGCAATGAAGATGTTCATTTTTACCAAACCGAAAAAAAGATAAAGGAGTTTTGTGTTGGAACTCCTGAGTCAGTTAGTGAGTATCAAAATGTATTATTAGCGAATTTGGACACTGTTAATGCTTTGTTGGTGGGATATGAGCGTTTACAAAAAGGGGAAACTAATCGATTAGAGGTATATTCCTATAGACATGGAGACGAAGGGAGAAAAGAATATGTCAAGTACATCGAAGAAAAGAAATATAGAAAACGCAAATAATAATCATGACCATTCTCCAGAAAGAATGTATTTTTGGTTTCAAAATATAAATTCATGGATTATTCATGCTGATAGTAAAGTAAGTATTGTTTTTGCTGTTATGACAGGTGTTTATGGGGCAATACTTGCTTTTTTAATAACATCTATTGTTAATTATCAAAGTCTTGAAACAATTAGTTGGAATAGATGGATAGCTTTTGTGCTTACGTTGTTAGGAATTGTGTGTTTTATTTTGTCTTTGGCTTTTGGACTTTCTGCGTTGTTCCCCAGATTGTGGAAGACTGCGAGTAAAGGAGAGAATGATGATACTAATACGAAAATCAGGGATAAAAGCCTTAATTGCATGTTTTATGCTGATATAGCTTTGTTCTCAAATCATAAAGATTATAAGCAATATCTTTCTAGACTTAACGATGGTGAAATTAATAATGCATTGCTTGAAGAAATTGTTACAAATTCAAAGATTTGTTCTACAAAAATGAAACAAGCTAAAACGACCATTCTATTTTCGTTTGTAGCAATTCTTATCAATGTGTTAGCCATGATTTTTCTATTGTTGTTTTGGGTATAGGAGGCATATATGGGATTAAAGAAAATAAAGGAAAGAGTATGGATATATCCATATGATGATAGCTTAGATAGACCTAATTTAGTCTATATTAAGGGTGATGAATATAGTATTGTTGTTGATGCTGGACACTCTAAAGATCATATAGATGCCTTTTATAAGGCATTAAAGGAAAAGGATTTTCCTTTTCCTAAATATACTATCATCACACACTTTCACTGGGATCATACATTTGGAATGAAATATGTAAGTGGAGAAACTATTGCAAATGAAAGAACTTTAAATCATTTAAAGGAATTAAAAGAAGAAATAGATAAAAATGGTACAGAGTATATGCTAAATATTGCTGAATCTATTAAAAATGAATATAATATGGGTCATGAAATGAAAATTACATTACCTAATATTATATATAAAGATAAAATGATATTAGATTTAGGTAATTACAAGGTAAGAATCTTTTCATCTATCTCTCCTCATACAGATGATTCAACTTTAGTCTATTTGGAAAATGATAGTATATTAGTCTTAGGCGATTCTATTTATGGTACATACCCAAATTGGGTATCAAAAAGAGAATTAGCAGAAAAGCTAATTGATACCATCAATGAAATCAATCCAAGACTTTGTATTTCAGGTCATGGAAATCCATCTAAAAAGAAAGATATTATCAAAGTCATTTTAGGTGATGTTGTTGATTAAAACTTCAGTTGTAAACGATAAACACTAGTTTTACTATTTTTATTAAATTATTGTAAATATTTTTAAATGTATTGCAAATGCAAAGATTTGGTGCTAAAATTAATAATGCCACCATATATAGTGGCAAAAGGAGGCAGAAATCTTTGAGTAAGGTTGAAAAGTTAATAGAGCATTTCAAAAAGAACCCTTACCCAAGGATGTTGATTTTGCGGATTTTAAAAAGTATTTAGAATTTTACGGGTTTATTTTAGATCGAACAAATGGATCTCACAACATTTTTGTTCATCCTACTGGGTGTGTTCTTACAATTCCAACTGTAAATGGAAAAAGCGTTAAATCCTATTATGTAAAAAATGCAAATGAAGTAATTAAACAATTGGAGGCAAGATAATATGGAAAAAGAATATCGTTTTGAGGTTTTTACCGATATCAAAAATGGTTATAAACAATATGTTGTTAAGTATTTCGATTTTGATAATTTATTTGGAGTCGGTGATACTATTGAAGAAGCAATTGAAGAAGCAAAAGGAAATTTAAAGTTTTATATTGATTATTGTAAGGATAAAAATATTCCAGTTCCATCACCATCTGTTCACGAAAGCAATGGATATAGTGGAAAAGTCACTTTACGAATGTCTAAAAGCTTACATAAGTTGGTAGATGAAAGAGCTAAAAATGAAGGCGTTAGCATCAATGCGTTGTTGAACGAAGCAGTTTCGTCTTATATTTTTTCTGCAAACACCGCAAATGAAATAGAAGAAAAAGCTTCTAATAAAATTAGAAATGCTGCACTTGAAGCATATAATACAAAAATTGAGTATCTTAGTGATGATAATGTGTTAAGTTCAAATAATAAAACTAATTTTGAAAAAGATACATTAATTGTATAAGGGTGAAAATATGAATGAAGAAAGAAAACTATATTTTTCTGGTAGTGCTATAGATCTTGATAACGTAAAGTTTACAAGATTAAGCAAACCAGAAGTACAACCTGCAGATGTAAAGATAATCACAGAAGATGATTATGAGATTCATAATGTAACATTAAGCCAATTTTCAATTACTTGTAATAGACGTATTGAATTAGACCCTAAAGTTTATTTTGAGGTATTTGTTTCATTTGAGGTAACTATTTTCTTTGCCAAAGAAACAATGAAAGAATTTGATGGAAAGCTTGAAGAACTAAGAAGAGTAATTGATTCAAAGATTGATAAAATTTTGTTATTAACGGGTGTTTATGCTAGAGCATCGTCTTTGATTTCTTCAATAACAATGCAGTATAATGGAAATCCGGTAATTACAGCTCCTATTTTTAGCAAGAAATAATTAAAAAAATGTTAATTAAAAGAATGGTCTACCTGGACCATTTTTTTGTGATGTTGTTGATTAGAATTTTTAATACTATTTTTAAAAATATGTATATTAGAAAACATAGTTATTAAAAATAGAAGTTATTATATATAAATAAGGTTATAAAATTATGATAGGCACCTATTCTAGTAGATGAAATAGGTGCCTATATTTTTTAAAAAAAGATAAATCTATTACAAAAATTTATAATTATCAATTTTATATAAAAAAATAAAAAATAATGCAAAAGTGTTGCACTTGCAACACAATTTAACTAATTTTGGGTATATAATACGCTTACACGAGTGATAAATGTATAAAATTTATGAAGGAGGTATCCTAAACTAATTAATAAAGAATTATGAAAATAGCAGGATTTGATAAACTATCCTTATTAAATTATCCAGATATGGTTTCTTGTACAATTTTTACAAATGGATGTAATTTTTTATGCCCATATTGCCAAAATAGTGCTTTAGTACTAGATGCAGCAAGTAATGAATTAATTCCTGAAGAAGAGGTACTAAAATACATTGAAGAAAGAAAGAAGCTATTAGATGGAGTTTGTATTACTGGGGGAGAGCCTACAATACAAAAGGATTTGAAAGAGTTCATAGAAAAGATTAAAGGATTTGGACTTAAAGTGAAACTAGATACCAATGGTTCACATCCAGAAGTAATTAGGGAGTTAATTGATAATCATTTAATTGATTACATTGCCATGGATATTAAAACTGTATTCAATAAATATCATTCGATTACCAATAGAAATATTGATACAGATTTATTAAGAGAGTCCATCCAAATTATTAAAAGCAGTAATATTGATTATGAGTTTAGAACAACTGTAGTAAAAGAATATGTAAGCTATGAGGATTTAATATTTATATTAGATTATCTAAACTGTAAGAATTACTATCTTCAAAAATTTGAGGATAGACAAAGTAATATCGTTTATCACCTAGATGCATATAGTGACGAAGAATTAAAAGAAATCTATTCCAAATTAAAAGGAAAATATGATTATATAAAAATTAGAGGATTGAGGTAAGATTATGTACAAAGTTGTTAAAAGAGATGGAAGCGTAGTTGATTTTAATTTACATAAAATCGCAAATGCTATTTCACAAGCATTTGAATCTGTAGATGTAAATTCAGATCAAGATGTAATTGACTTTTTAGCTTTAAAGGTTACAGCTGACTTCCAAAGTAAAGTTGAAGATGAAAAGATAACTGTAGAAGACATTCAAGATAGTGTTGAAACAGTTTTATCTAAATCAGGCTATTCTGATGTAGCTAAATCCTATATTCTATATAGAAAGCTACATGAAAAGCAAAGAATGATGAAATCTACAGTACTAGATTATAAAAAGTTAGTAGATAATTATGTACAAATTAATGACTGGAGAGTAAAAGAAAACTCTACAGTTACATATTCCTTAGGTGGATTAATTCTATCTAACTCAGGTGCCATTACTGCAAATTACTGGCTATCTGAAATTTATGATGAAGAAATTGCAAATGCACATAGAAATGCAGATATTCATATTCATGACTTATCAATGCTATCTGGATATTGTGCTGGTTGGAGCTTAAAGCAATTAATTAAAGAAGGATTAGGTGGTATTACAGGTAAGATTACATCATCTCCTGCAAAGCATTTATCTACATTATGTAACCAAATGGTAAATTTCTTAGGAATTATGCAAAATGAATGGGCTGGTGCTCAAGCATTTTCATCCTTTGATACTTACTTAGCTCCATATGTAAAGAAGGATAATCTATCCTATAAAGAAGTTAAACAATGCATTCAATCCTTTATCTATGGTGTAAACACTCCATCTCGTTGGGGTACTCAAGCACCATTTACAAACATTACACTAGATTGGACTGTACCAAATGACCTAGCTGAGCTAAATGCCCTAATTGGTAATGAGGAACAGGATTTCAAGTATAAGGATTGTAAGAAGGAAATGGATATGATCAACAAAGCCTTCATCGAGACGATGTGTGAAGGTGATGCAAATGGTAGAGGATTCCAATATCCAATTCCTACATACTCCATCACTAGAGATTTTGACTGGTCTGAAACTGAAAACAATAAGCTATTATTCGAAATGACAGCTAAATATGGTACTCCATATTTCTCTAACTATGTAAATAGTGATATGGAACCATCCGATGTAAGAAGTATGTGCTGTAGATTAAGACTAGATTTAAGAGAATTAAGAAAAAAATCAGGCGGTTTCTTTGGTTCTGGTGAGTCTACAGGTTCTGTTGGTGTAGTTACAATCAATATGCCAAGAATTGCATACCTATCTAAGTCTAAAGAGGAATTCTATTCAAGATTAGAGCGTATGATGGATATTTCAGCTAGAAGCTTAAAGATTAAAAGAAATACCATCACTAAGCTTTTAGATGAAGGATTATATCCATATACAAAGAGATATTTAGGAACATTCAACAACCACTTCTCAACAATTGGTTTAGTTGGTATGAATGAAGCATGTTTAAATGCTCCATTCATCGCTATGGACTTAACTCATAAGGAAGCTCAAGAATTTACAAAAGAAGTACTTAACTTCATGAGAAATAAGCTATCTGATTATCAAGAGAAATATGGAGATTTATATAACCTAGAAGCAACTCCTGCTGAATCTACATCTTATAGATTAGCATCTCACGATAAAAAGAGATATCCAAATATCATAACTGCAAACTCTATGGATGAGGTACCTTACTATACAAATTCAAGTCACCTACCTGTTGGCTATACATCTGATATCTTTACAGCATTAGATGTACAAGATGAATTACAAACATTATATACATCAGGTACAGTATTCCATGCATTCTTAGGCGAAAGATTAGAATCTTGGAAGGCTGCAGCTAATTTAGTTAGAAAGATTGCAGAAAACTACCGTCTACCTTACTATACATTGTCTCCAACATACTCTATCTGTAAGGAGCATGGATATTTAGTTGGTGAGGTTAAGCAATGTCCTTACTGCAAGAAAGAAACTGAAATCTATTCAAGAATTACAGGATACTATAGACCTGTAAAGAACTGGAACGATGGAAAGTTACAAGAATATAAGGAAAGAAAGACTTATGATGTTGTAAATTCTATTTTCCATGGAAAGAAATTTGATGATGTTAAAATGGCAACAGTAACAAAGGATGATGGTACTGATGAAATCATTCTATTTGCCGGAAAAACTTGCCCAAACTGTAAAGCTGCAGAGGCTATGCTAACTAAGGCTGGAATCAAATTCAAAAAGATTATCGCAGAAGATAATGTTGAATTAGTTAAATCCTTAGGTATTAAGCAAGTACCTGTATTAAAGGCTAACGGACAGTTAATCTCTAACGTATCAAATATCAAGAAATATATTGGTGAAGTATGTACGACACAATAATTATTGGCTCTGGAATGGCAGGTATGACAGCAGCATTATACTTGCTAAGAGCAAATAAAAAGGTTCTTGTCATTGAACAAGAATCTATTGGTGGACAGATTGCATCATCCCCAAGGGTTGAAAACTACCCAGGATATAAAAGTATCTCTGGGTCAGAATTAACCTCTAATCTATATGATCAAATTGAAGAGCTAGGCTGTGATTACGAATTTGAAGCAGTATTATCTATTGAAACTGTAAAAGATATTAAAGTAGTTAAAACAGATATGGGAATACATCAA
>Ga0247610_10002461_pt1 | contig 21278 bp, 21 predicted proteins | sample 174DNAGHGhighgp2_FD_193483 | JGI IMG/M metagenome (GOLD analysis project Ga0247610, IMG submission 193483) | Sheep rumen microbial communities from Palmerston North, Manawatu-Wanganui, New Zealand - 1742 DNA GHGhigh gp2 | ecosystem: Host-associated > Mammals > Digestive system > Stomach > Rumen...
AATAAAATAAAAAAAAATAAAATAAAAAAAAATAAAATAAAAAAAATAAAATAAAAAAATAAAATAAAAAAATAAAATAAAAAAAAATAAAATAAAAAAATATTAAAATAAAAAAATATTAAAATAAAAAAATTAAAATAAAAAAAAATATTAAAATAAAAAAAATAAAATAATATGTAAGTTTAAAGATTTATATGTAAGTTATAGATTTAGATAAGTTTAAAGATTTAAATATAAATTATAAAAAATATATGTAATTTTAAAAATTAGATGTAAGTTTTATATATTTAGATGTAAATATCAAGATTTAAATGTAAGTTTATAAATTTATATGGTAAGTTTAAAAATTTAGATTATGTTTAAAGAATTAGATATAAATTTAAATATTTAGATGTAAGTTTATAAATTTAGATGTAAGTTTATAGATTTATATGTAATTTATAAATTTATATGTAAGTTTAAAAATTTAGATTATGTTTAAAGAATTAGATATAAATTTAAATATTTAAATATTTAGATGTAAGTTTAAAAATTAGATGTAATTTATAGATTTAGATGTAAATTTAAAGAATTATATGTAAATATATAAAATTAGATGTAAATTATAAAATTAGATGTAAATTATAAAATTAGATGTAATTTATAAATTTAAATGTAAGTTATAAATTTAAATGTAAGTTATAGATTTATATGTAAGTTATATATTTATATGTAAGTTTAAAGATTTAATAAAAAATAAAATAAAAATTAAAATAAAAAAAATTAAAATAAATTTTTAAAAATAAAAATCTATATTAGAGCCTTTAATATTAAATAATTGAGTTAGTATTTTTTTATTAAAATTTTGTATTTCTAAAATATTATTTGAATAAAAATTATAAAAAGGAATAAATGCATATTGTATTTTTTCACCATATTCATTAAATTCTTTACAAATTTTATAATAATCATCTTTATTTTTTATAAATTTTTCTTGATTAAAACACATATAATAACCAATTAATAGAATTATTGAATTTATATAAGTTATTAAAGCATTAATAATAAAATATACATCAATAATATTATTGGTATCATTATTAAATAATTGGAAACAATAATTTTTTACTTCAAAAATATAATCAAAAATTTCTTTTTGAAAATTATAATTATTAATTTTATTATTTATATTATTATACATTTCCCAAAAATATTTTTTTCTTTTTTCAATTAATTCATTAAATTTATCAAATAAATTATTTCCATTTATATCTTTATAATTTTTTATATATGTTTCATTTTGTGAAATATTTATAATTATTGGAATAAATTTAAAAATTAATCTATCATCATCTTCTTCCATTTTTTTATTTATATTAATTAATAATATATATTTACATTTAAATTATTTTTATTTTTCAATTTTTAAAATAAAAAAAAAATAAAAATTAAAAAATAAAAAAATAAAAATTTAAAAAATAAAAATTTAAAAAATAAAAATTTAAAAAATAAAAATTTAAAAAATAAAAATTTAAAAAATAAAAATTTAAAAAAAAAAAGATTAATAATTAAAATCAGTAATATTATAATTTAGGTTAGTTCTATAATGATAAAGCATACTATTAGTAATATCAAATATCATATACATATCTTTAGACATCCAATTATCAACATAACCACAATAAACTTTTTGAATATCAATACCAAAATCGAATAATTTAGAACAAATATTATAATATTTTTGAATATTTTTATCGAAGTCATATTTATTTAAACGACAAATATAAAAGATAATAAAAATAATAGTATTAATATGAACGATAAGAGATAAAACTAAAAGGTAATAATCAACGATATCATTAATTGGTTTAGAGAAGATTTTTTTACAATAATAATCAGCAGCATTAACATAAGATTTAAAGATATTTTCGATATTATCTTTATTTAAAGTTTCATTATTAGACATATATTCAACTAATTTATATTTTTTTTCTTCAAAATCCATTAATCGATCATAAATACTATTATTATCCTCATCTTTATAAGATTTAACAACCTCTAAAAAATCTTTATCTTTTTCATCACATTTAAAGAATATATTAACAAATCTAAATTTTAAAATTAAATTTTCCATATTATTTAATTAAATATAATAAAATAATATATTAAAAAAATAATTAAATGATATTATTAATATAATAAATATAATTAATTAATTAATAATTGATAAAATAAATTAATATAAAATAATTTAATTTTCAATTTTTATAGATAAAAATAGATTATCAATATTATTATAAAAATCAATATAATTATCTTTATTATTATTTATAGTATATTCATAATTTAATTTTTCTGTTTCTGATTTATGTTTTAAAAATTTTTCTTCATTATTATCTTTAATATTATCATTATTATCTTTAATATTATTTAGATTTATATTATTAATATTAATAATAAAAGTTTTAAAGTTATATTTTAAACCAAAAGATTTAATCCAGGAAATTTCATTATTAAATCTAACATCATCGATAATAATTTTATTAATATTATTATATTGGATATCATTAATAAGTTTAAATTCTAAGGATTTAATCCAAATTTTATCACCAATATTAGGAAAATGATTACCGAAATTTTCTCTCATAAGTTCAGTTCCAAAATATTGCATAATTTCACGAGGTGTTAAATTCCAATACTCATTAATAATTTCTTTTTTATTACCATTAACTTCATCATCAGAAAAATAAAAAATATCTTTTAAGGCTTTTTTTAAATTTTCTCCAAAAGAATAAATATTAAAATTATATTTATCTTTGACATATTTCCCAAATGTGCTTTTTCCAGAAAATTTTTTTCCACATAATCCTATTATTATCTTTTCTTCTTTTATTATATTATTAATCATCTTTAAATATAAAATATAAAATTATAAAATATAAAAAATTAATTTATTCTAATATAAAATAATAAAATAAGATTATTATTAATAATAAATCAATTTTTAATAAAAATAAAAAAATGAAAAAATGAAAATAATAAAATAAAATTAATATAATAAATATATTATAATATATAAATGAAGAGATTTATAATATTTTATGGAATACAAGGTTCAGGAAAATCATATATATCAAAGAAGATAAAAGATTATTATACAAATAATAGTAATCAAAAAATAATAATATTATCTAAAGATGATTTTAGATATACACAAACAGGATATATATTTCAAGATGATTATGAGAAAATAGTAGAAAGGAATTATTTAGAGAATTTAGAGAAAAAGATAAAAGAAGAATATGATATATATATATTAGATAATACACATTATAATCAAATATTTAATGAGAAAACATTTAATATAATAAAAAAAGAGACAAATTATAATTATAAAATATGTAATGTATGCATATATCCATCAAAAAATTTAAATTGGCACGCACAACAAAATAAACACGGATTAAATGATGAAGATATATTAGATAGATATAATAAATTCATAAAATGGTATAAAAATATAAATAATAAAGAATATTTAATATATAAAATAGATGATAAAGGTAAATTTTTTAATGATGAAGAAATTTATAATATTATTATTAATATAAAAAAATATTTAGATAATTAATTTTTTTATTTTTTATTTTTATTATTTAAAAATAATAAAAAAACATATAATAATTAATATTTAGATATATTTATAAAATGTATTATTTAGAAAGTCTATATGTAAATTTATAAATGTTTTAAAAAATTTATATTTTCACTATCTAATATTATTTCTTTTATTGCATATACTTCATTAATAAAATACAAATCTACATCTTCATCATAATATAGTTCATCATTATTTTTATGATCAAAAAAAATATCTACACATCGATTATATAATATATTGATTATTGCGATATATTTTAAACTATTAGGTAAATCATAAATAATCCTAAAATTATTTTTATCTTTCCAATCAATTTTATCAGAATAAAAAATTTTTTCTTTTATATTATTATAATGAAAGTTTTTTTTAATTTCATTATAAAAATTTATTTTACAAATTTTATTAAGAATAAATTCATAACTTAAAAATTCTAAACATTCAATATTTTCTTTTATATATTCTGAAGAAAATAAATTTGTCACAAGAATTTTTTTAATATCTATATCCATATTATCATCACAAGTATTTAAAATATTTAATATATAATAATCATTTCTATCATCATCATAATGTTTATAATAAGGTTTATAATAATAATCATCATTATTATCACTTTCATAATGATTTATAATTATTTTTAAAATTTTATTTTCTTCTTTTAATTTTTCAATTTCTTCTTTTAATTTTTTATTTTCTTCTTCCAAAGAATTCATTATAATTAAATTATAAAAATTAATTATATTAAAATAATAATATTAAAATAAAAACAATAATACAAGTAAAATATTAAATCATTTTTTTTTATTCATCTTCATCTTTATAATCTTCATCTCCATCATTTTCATCTTCATTATCTTCATTTTCATCTTCTTTAACATCTTCATCATCATCATCATCATTATTATTTTTATTTTCTTTATAATATTTTTTTTTCAAAGGTTTTAAGTAATTATTAAGTTTATCTTTTATATAATCCGATAAATTATCACCTATTAAACTAAGTACTTTATCACAAAAATATTCATCACTTTTATTATATTTAATTAATGTATCAAAAAAAATATCAAAAATATCTTCTGCATAAATATATTCACTAATTTCTTTATATTTTATACAATATTTTTTAAATTCTTCCATATTTCCACCAATTTCATCAAAATTTTCAAATATATCATCTCCGTCATACATCATATTTAAATACTCATCAATTCTATTATATAAAAACATATCAAATAATTTTTCTGTAATAATATTTTTATTATTATTTTCTAATTCTTTAATTTTGTCTTTTAATTTTTTATTTTCTTCTTTTAATCTTTTATTTTCTTCTTCTAAAGAATTCATTATAATTAAATTATAAAAATATTATATTAAAAATTTAATGATAAATAAAATAAAAAAAATAATATAAATAAAATATAAATCAATTTTTATAATTCATCTTCTTCATCATTTTCTTCATCTTCATTTTCATTATTTATATTATGTTCTTTTTTATATTCTTTAATTTTTTCATCTATATATTTACCTGATTTATTTGAAATTAAACCATCCATTTCATCATAATAATATTCATATATTTTATCATTATCACATACATCATCAACAATATCATAAATATCATCAGAAGAAAAATAATTTTTCATTTCTTCATAATCATCTATACAATAATATATAAAATCTTCTTTATTAATTTTAATATCATATTCATCAATTAAATAATCATATTCAACTTTTATATATTGTTCCAGTCTTTTATATAAAAAATTATCAAATAAATATTCTTTGATAATATCTTCAATATAATCTTGACTTTTTAATTTTTTATTTTCTTCTTTTAATTTTTTATTTTCATCTTCTAACTTTTTACATTTATTTATTAAAGATTTTTTAACCATTTTTTAAATATTATTAATAAAATAATAATATTAAAATAAAAAAATAATAAAATAAAATATAAATCATTTTTTATAAATCATTTTTTATTAATAATCATCTTCATCTTCTTCACTTTCACTATTTATTATATTATTATCTTTTTTATATTCATCAATTTTTTTTTCTAAATAATTTATTATATTAGGATAAATTAATTTATCTAATTCTTCATCAACATAATCATAATAATTATTTCTTAAATAATCTAATATATCAAAAATATCTTCTTCAGAAAAATAATTTTTAATTTCTTCATAATTTATACAATAATTTATAAAATCATCTATATTATCTATATCACCAAAAATATCTTTATTTAAATCATATTCCATTTCTAAATCATAACTAATTCTATCATATAAATATCTATAATATAATTCTTTTTTAATAATATCTTTAATATAATCTTTACTTTTTAATTTTTTTATTTCATCTTTTAATTTTTTGTTTTCATCTTCTAATTTTTTACATTTATTAAAGATTTTTTAACCATTTTTAAAATTTATTATTAAAATAAATAATAATAAATTATAAATAAAAATAAATAAAAAAAAATTTTTTCAATTTTTATATTTTTAATAAAAAATAAAAAAAAAATAAATAAAATTATTTTGGAGTTAAAAATTTATGTTTATATAATTCAATAAATTTACGAACTCGTTTTTTTATATAATTTTCTAAACCTTTATCATAATCTACTATATAAGAACTCATACCATAATCAAAAATTCTTTTAGTTATATATAAATCTTTGTCATTATTATGATAATCATAATCTAAGTAATATTTTTTTCCTTCATTATACATTTCATTAACAATTTCTATATTATGTTGTTTATCTTTAAAAACATCATAAAAATCCATTTTATAAATATATTCTTTTATTTTATCCATATTACAAAATTCAATACATTTTTTATGTGTATCACTATTATCTAAAGTGTATATATTATATTTATAATTCTTTTCATATTCTTCATCAATTATAAAATCTAATTCCATACAAATATAATCTATAATACTTTCTAAAATATATTTATTTATACAAAAAGATTTAACAAAATCTTCTTCATCACTATCATTAAATACAACTTTATTTAAAGACATATTTAATATATTAAAAAATAATTTAAAATAATTAAAAATATAATATAAAATAATTAAAAATATAATATTTAAAATAATAATAAATAAAATAAAAAAAATGAATGAAAAAATTTTTTTTCAATTTTTATATTAATAATAAAAATTAAAAAATAGAAAAAAATTATAAATTAAGTAAGAAAGAGTTATAACAATCATTAAAGGAATTAATAAGAGTATTAATAATGAATTTATTTAAATCAGTAGAATTATTATATTCATTAAGAGAGAAAGCATTAAAGAGATTAGAAGAGAAATTTAATTGAATAGAATTATTTAAATAATTAAGAGCATAATATTTATGTTTATCTTTTAAATCTTTTTCATAATTACCATTACGGATATGTAAAGTAGATAAATAATTAAAATCAGGGTTAAAAGTATGACAAGATAAATAATAAACATTATTAAAATTAGGTTTTTTATTAATAATAATATTATTTAAATCAATAAATTTATCTAAATCAGAAGAATTAAAACAAGAATAAATATTTTGTATATCAACATCATTTAAATCTTTAATTTGTTTATCAATAGATTTATTAATACTTTGAAGATAAGGATTATTAATAAGAATACGAGAATTAGGATTTAAATAATTAAGAATAAGATAAATACCATTATTATTTTGACTAACATTAAAATAAATAATATGTTGATTAGAAATAATAGGATTAAAAATATAATTAGAAATAAATAATTCGAATTTTTTTTCTTCACAAAAAGATTTAAATAAAAGATGATTATAATTATCAGGTTCAATTAAATCATCACAATCTATATTATTAATATTAATATCTTTAGAATTATTATAAATATCAAAATGATAGAATTTAATTAAACGTAATAAACTTAATAAATAAGATAAAGTTAATTTATAATTATCTAAATTAATATCATTATCAACATTATTAATTAATTTAATATTTTGTTTAATTTTATCATAATTAAAAACGATAATATTAGATATATATTTTAAGAAAGATTTATCAAAAGAATGTAATAAAGAAATATAAGTTGTAGAGATATTATTTTTAGTTTGTTTTAAACAATCAATATAAATAATATTATCATTTAAACTTTGATTATCTAATAAAGTATTATAAATAGTTAAAATATTATTAGGAATAAAAAGATTAATACCTTTATTAACATTAGGAATTTTTTTAAATATATTATTATTAAAACTAATAAGAAGAATAAAACTTAATTTATTATAAAAAGATAAAGAATTAAGATTAGATAAATCGAAAATAAAATTAGATAATTGGACGATTAAATTATATTTAACATTATTTTTAAAGAGATTAAATTTAATAGAATAAAAATTAAAATCACTATTTTTATCAAATTTAAAGTTTAGATATAAATTATATATTTCACTTTGTTTATTTAATATTTTAACATTTTGTATTTTAAATATTTCTTCTCCTTTATTCATTAAAAGAAAAACGATATATAAAATATCATCATAAATATTTAATTTTTTACCTAATAATAACATTAAAGAATATTGAATAATATAAATATCTTTAGAGTTTTGAATAATAGAAGATAATTTTTTAGCGAACATAGATTTAATATAATTAGTTTCATCATTTAAATTATGTTTATCGATAATTAAATTTAGACTTAAATATTTATTAATTAAATCTTCGAAAGTATATTTTTTAAAGATAGGGAAAGGTAAATTATTATAATTATTAATATAAATATCATTTTTATTAAGGATATTACCGATAATATTACGTTGGATATTATTTTCTAAAGGATGGATAATAAGATATTTAAAATAACAATCATAAATATAAAGATAATTAAAACAATGTTCATAAAGATTATTTTTAGTCAAAGGGTTATTTCGAGATATAGATAAATAAAGAGGGTTAATATATTTTTTAGAGAGATATAAATAAAGATTAGTATTATTATTAGAGATTAATTTATTAGTATTACTATCGATTAATAAATCGAAAATATAACTTTCTAAATTTTCATTACAGATTTTATATTGTAATTTTTCATTTTCTAAGAAATGTTCGGGGTATAAATAATAAATAGTTCCATCAGCTTTTCTACCAACTCTACCTTTTCTTTGTTTTCTATTCATTTCCGCGATATTCATTAAAGTTAATTGAGAGATTTTAGTATTATAATCATAAATCATTACTTTTTGTTGTCCATCATCTATAACGTGTGATAAACTATCGATAGTAATAGAAGCTTCAATCACATTAGTTCCGATAAAAATAACGTGATCATAATTAAAATTACCATCATTTAAATTAAAATTAGTAGTTAAGATATCTTCATTTTTAGAGATATGAATATTTTTAACGGTATTATCATTAAAATTATCTAAAAATTTAGGGATATTTTGATTAAAATAAGTAGAAGAAGAAATATAAGGGATACAAATAACATTATTAGGTAAGAAATTATATAAATAAGAGATACAATTTTTAATTTCTTTTTGTCCTGATTTAAAGATTAAGATATCTTTAGTATTTTGATTAGATAAGATATTTAATAAGATATTTTTAATTTTTAAATTTCTATCATCTTCATTATCGATAAATTTATCTTCATAATATTCAATAATATTATAAGTAGTATCTTTACCTGGTTCGGAAATATGAATTCTACGATCTAAAAAAGAACGGTCAATAAATTGATTTTGGTTAATATTAGGGAATTTAAAATTATCGAATATATCTTTATAAAATCTTCTATAATAAGGTTCATCATTATCCATAGTAGCACTAACAATAATTAATCTTAAAGTATTATTTAACATAATAATAGGTTTTAAGATAGATAAGATTAAATCCATATTAACATTATGTTCGTGTGTTTCATCAATCATAATACAATCGAAAAGATTTTTAGAATAATTATTAATAGTAAAGATAGGATATTTTAAAAGGTCATTAAATAATAATTTATCGGTGCATACTTTAAATAATAAACCATTTCCATTATATCTTATTTTTTTATATTGATTAGTTTTAATATCTTTAATAAAATAATAATCATTTTCTTCCATAGCACTCGTATCTTGATCACCGTGTTTAAATTGAATAAAAGGATTTGCATTAAAATCTTCAATAAAAATTCCTAATTGTTTTCCAATCCATTTAGCATTAGTAATAGTAGGTTTTTGTCTTGGTTGTGTATTAATTAATTTACCATTAATATTAAAATCAAATGTATTTATACCATATAATATTAATTTTGGGATTTGTGTTGATTTACCAACACCGGTTCCTCCTGTTAAATACATAACTCTACAATTTATAAATTTATAATAAAATTTTAATTGTGATATCCACATTAAACTATAATATTTATGATATCCTTTATACATTTTTAAATCTCTAATATGTTTAATATCAAATAAACTTTTTTTTTCATTATCATTAATTTTTCTAATTTCTCTATATCTCTCTATTTCTTTATTCTCATAATTTTTTCTTTTATTCTCTTCTAATTTTCTTATTATATCTTTCATTAATGTATTATTATTATATCCATTCTCTTCTATATCATATATATTATGTTTTACCATATCATCTTCCATTTCATCTAATTCTTTATATGTCGTTTTTGTTAAAAAATATATATTATTATCATATTCTTTTAATTCTTCCTCTTTTAATGGACTTTTATTATTCTCTATCATATCATTAATATTATTATATTTATATTCAAATACATTTAAACTTCCATTAATACTTAATAAATATAATGATATGATAATTAAATAATTTATATTATTTTTTATATTAACATTATTATAATAATTATATAATTCTTGATAAGTTTTATATTCATAAATATCATCATTAATAATTTGATTGATAATATTTAAAATTATTTTATCATCAATATTTTTATTTATTTTTTCTTTAAATATTTTTAATATCTCTTTTATATTTTCTAAAAATTTTTTTTCTTTTTTAAAATAATAATGAATTGAATTATGTATTGTATATAAAGATAAATGTTTATATTCTATTGGTTTTATATCTTCTATATCATTAATAGAATTATCATTATTTATATTATAATTAATAATAGTTAAATTATCATTATTTTTAAAGAAATCATCTTTAATAAAAAAGTAAGAATAATTATTAATAATATTATTAACAAAATATTCATTATTAATAAATTTTATTGGGAAAATAGTCCCCCAATTAATAAATAATCTTGATGCTGTTATTTCTATAGTTTGTTTTAATAATTTAAAATTATTAATTAAATGTGAAATATTAAAATTTGTTTCTTTATTATTTTTTTCATCAAATAAATTAAATTCAATATTAGAAAATTTATATTTAGGTGCTACATTATTTAAAAAATCATAATTATTAGATATATCATTATCTTTAGAAATATAAATATCATTTAAATTAGATATATTTTTTAAATCATTAATTTTATCTGTATTAATAAAAGGTAATAAAAGAAATAAACTATCTATAAAATCATTATTAGAAAAAATAGAAATATGATATTGATTTTTTAAAGATATTAAAAGATTATAATGTAAATTTATTAATAAATTTTTTTCTTCTTGATTTAAATTTGTAAAATACTTATTAACTAAATCTTGTGATATATTTATATTTATATCATCCATTTTATAATTTTTTTTTCTTTTATATTTATATATTATAATATTATAAAAGAAAAATGAACAATAATTTATTATTAAATACATATAATATTACTAATTTTAATAAATTTATTGAAATTTTAGATAATATACAATGTGAAGCTAATGAAATTATTATTGAACTCTTTAAAGAATATTTAACTAAATATAATATAATAGTATTTAATGATACTATTATCTCTAATTTTAAAAGAATTTTATATCATTTATTTACTTATAATTTTATTGATTTATTTAAACGTTATAATCTTTATATTAATCATCTTAATATTATCATTAATAATTTAAATAATTCTAATAATATAGAAAATAAAAATATAAATGAAAATAATGAAAAAATTAATGATATAGAAAAAATTAATGAAGATGAAAAAATTAATAAAAAAGAAAAAAATAAAAATAAAAATAAAGAGATAAAAAAGATAGATAATAATGAGAGACAAATATTAGATAAAATAATAAATAATAAATTTAGAGAGGAAGATTTAAAATTTTTTATTAATTATAATTTTATGTATAATGATATAAATTATGCTATAAATATAATATTAATACAAAAATTTTATGCTAATTTATATGAATTATTTAATTATGAAGAGATAAATTATATAATAGAAAATTTAAATAAAATAAGAAATAAATATCAAAAAGATATAAAAACACTATATAATAAATTAATAAAGAGTTTTAATATATATTATAAAAATATAAATACTAAAAAATATTATGATAAATTAATAAAATATTTATCAACTAATAATTTAAATTTAAAATTCTTTTTATTATATGATATAATAAAATATATTATTGATAATTTTTATAATGAATAATAATTTTTATAATGAATAATAAAATATCTTTTTTTCTTTTTAAATAAAAAAATATAAATATTTTATATGTTAAATAAATAATAAAATATCTTTTTTTCTTTTTAAATAAAAAATATAAATATTTTATATGTTAAATAAATAATAAAATATCTTTTTTTCTTTTTAAATAAAAAATATAAATATTTTATATGTTGAAAAAAAAATATAATTTCTTTTTTTAAAAATAATAAAATTTAAATATAATATTATAATTAAAAAATATAAAATTATTATATATTAAATAATATTTATTTATATAATAAAAAATGTCTGCTTATGTTGTTATAAATTCGGATTATCAAAAAAAATTAAATGAGTTATATGATGAATTAAAAATAAATTATACGTTAGATATGTTAGAGAATGATGGAAATAATAATTTAATTATATCATCGAATTCAATAGTTCCTGGGGTATTTGAATATCCTAATTATGTTAATTTATCTGGGAAAACTGTATTAAAAATGCCGAATGGGACATATATATATAAAGATCCATTAGATCCGATACCTTGGATAACATATAATTATAAATCATCATATCCTACAAATTACCCTGCGATAGTAAAAACATATGATAATAAAATAATATTTTTACCACATTATTCAATAAATGGAATAAATCAAAAATTAAAAATTGCTTCACATTATTATGATAAATTAAATGATTGGATTGAAGACGATTTCCCAAATGTTTTAAAATATCTTACTATTAATAAAAATGATGAAGTTGAATTAATTAAATCTTTAAATGATAAAGGTGAAGTTGGTAATGCCGATGAAATTAAACGTAAAATTAAATATATTAAAACTTTTATTTTAGATGAAGAAACTATTTGTGATATTATCGATGATTTTATTGATGAAAAACATATACCATTATTTAGAATTTATGATTTTACCTATAAATTTAAAGAATATATTGAAGAATATTTAATTGATAAATTTAAACGTAAAATTAATAATCAATAATTATTTTTTTTATATTTTATTTTTTTAAATTTTAAATTTTAAATTTTAAATTTTATTAATAAAAAAAAATTAATAAAATAAAAAATGATAATAAATATTATTATAAATAATAAGATATATTATTTTAAATATAAATAACAATAAATAAAAAAATAAAAAAAAATAAAAAATAATGTTTAATAATTTAAAAGAAACAGCTACATTAACGAATAGAGGATATAGAATAGATTATGAATTATTAAATTTTGAACAGAAACAGAAAATAAAAGATGATTTAACGATAAAAATAATAGATGCATATAGTAATTATGAGGATAAATATTTTTTATTTCATAAAGTGAATAATCAATATGTATATATACCGCGATATTATGGAGAGGAAAAAATAGGGAAACCGAAAAATAATTTAAAGAAGCCGATAAATATAGATATAAAATTTAATGGTGAATTAAAGGATTTTCAAAAAGAAATAATAAATAATATAATACCAAAGATAAAAAATAAAGGTGGAGGTATAATATCATTACCTTGTGGATTTGGGAAAACAGTAATAGGAATATATATATGTTGTATGTTAAAATTAAAGACGATAATATTAGTAAATAGAGAAGAATTATTAAATCAATGGATAGAAAGAATAAATCAATTTAGTGAAGAATGTAAAATAGGGGTAATAAAACAGAATATAATAGATATAGAAAATAAAGATATAGTAATAGGGATGCTACAGAGTATATCAATGAAAGATTACGATAGAGAGATATTTAAAGATTTTGGATTATTAATAGTTGATGAATGCCATCATATATCGAGTAAAATATTTTCTAAGGCTTTATATAAAATAACAACAAAATATACAATAGGATTATCGGCTACACCAAATAGAAATGACCATTTAGAATATGTATATAAATGGTATTTAGGAGATATATTATATAAATTAGAACAAAAACAAAATAAAAATGTAAATGTATGTATATTTAATTTTTATAATGAAGATAAATATTTTAAAGAAACGAAAAAATATAATGTTAAACAAAAAAGAGATACATTTAATTATCCTTTATCGGTTAGTAATTTAACAAAAATTAAAGATAGAAATATACTTATATTAAATATAATAAAAGAATTAATTAAAAATCCATTAAGAAAAATATTAATATTATCTGATAGAGTTGAACATTTAGAAAAATTAAATATTTCTATGAATAATTATATAACTAAGAATAAATTAACAATAAAATCTTGTGTATTTATTGGAAAAAATAAAAAAGAAGAAAAAAAAGATGCTATTGAAAATGGTGATATTATTTTTGGTTCATATTCTATCGCTAAAGAAGGTTTAGATATTCCGCGAATGAATACTATTATTTTATCTACTCCTCAAAATGATATCGTCCAATCTATCGGTCGTATTATGCGTAAATTTAATCCTAATTGTATGCCTCTAATTATTGATATCACCGATTATTTACCTTCTTGGAATAAATTTTTATCTAATCGTTTAAAAACTTATACTAAAAACCATTATAATATATCTTCTTTCTCTTATTTTAATTCTAAACTTTTTATTAATTATAATTTCTATAATGTTTGTAATAATTCTCTCTTTTCTGGTAATTTCTCTAAAAATATTAATAAAAATATGAAAATTCTTTTAGATTATTCTATTTCTAATCTTAATAAAAATAATGATATAAATAATGATATAGATAAAAATAATGATAAAGATAAAAATAACGATATAGATAAAAATAAAGATAAAGATAAAAATAATGATAAAGATGAAAATAAAGATAAAGAAAAAGAAGAAGATGATATAGATAGAATTGTAAGAGAAGCAATAAAATATCAAAATCAAAAATTAAGAGATGAATATAATAATATAATATTAACTACTTTTAATAATATTTTTTCGAAATATTAATTTATATTTTTTTATAAATAAAAATAATTTAAGATAAAATTATTTTAAAATAAATTAAAAAAATTAAAGAGCTAAGAAAGTATCTTTAAGACTATATTTTTTTTTCATATATTTATAATATTTATAAATTAAGATAATAATAAGAATGATTATAAGATATTTAATAATTTTTTCTCTATCAATCTTATAACCGTATTTATAGAAATAATAAACAATAATAATTAAAATGATTAATTCAAGGAACATAATTATAATGAATAATTAAAAACAAAAATTAAAATGAATATTTTATATATATTATTTATAGAAAAATATAAAAAAATAAAAAAAAAATGGAAAAAAAATATTTAATTATAATAATTTTATTAATTATAATAATTATATTTTTAATTTTAAAAATAAAATCTAATAAAGAATTATTTAATAATGATTATGATGTTTCAAGGGAAGAAGTTTTACAAAAATTAGAAGATTTACAAGAAACTGTTAATAAACATAATCAATTAGAAAAAAAATTAGATATAATAGATGAAAATTATGAAAATAATGATATTGTTAAAGAAAATAAAGAAAAATTAAATAAATTAAAACAAGAAATTATAGATAAATCTAAAGAATTTGATAATATATATAGTTTATATGAAGCGAATAAATTAACTACTGACTATACTGATATAAAAGAAAAATTAGATAGAAATATGACTGATAAAATAATACAAAGTAAAATAAAAGAAGAAGAAAGAATAAAAAGAGATGAAAAAATAACTTATCCTAAAAGATATTTAAAAAAAATAGGTTGTTATCCAAGACAAACAACTTTCGACGAACAATATTTAGAAAGTTTAAATCATTCTATTAATCGTATTTTAAATTTAAAAGATAATTGTAAAAAATAAATTATAAAAAATAAAATAAATTATAAAAAATAAATAAATTAAATAAAAATAAATAAAAAAGAATAATATAAAAATGGATAAAGGAGAATAAATAAATGATGGAGGGCATAATAACAATACAAAGTATTATTAATAGAGGCCCGAGGTGTGTATTACAACGGGCGAACCTCTATTATTCTCCAAAGAAATTAATATTTCCCTAATATTTTGGGAAATACTAAGGAACAAAGAAAAAGAATAGATACACTATAACCATTATATGATAATTGTAAAGGATTGATAAGATAATTTAATATAATTATTAAAATTTTGAATAACTTAATTTTTTCAATTTTTCTTTTATTTATATTTTTATTATAAATAAAATATATAATTTATTTATTTAAATATATAATTCATTTAAATATATAATATAAATATTAGAAATGGTAAATTGTGAATGTGAATGTCCAGGAATTACGGGTAAAGCATTATTAATTGTTATAATAATAATGATTGTTTTAATTATAGTTATTACTATTTTAAGTGTAGCAGTTTATGAAAAATGGAATTGTGATAAAGAAGATGATAAAGATGATAAAAATGATAAAAAAGATAAATAAAAAGTAATATATAAAATGAAGATATTATATAAAAAGGATTATAGGAGATAAAAAAAATAAGGGCATATTTAAAAATAGAGGCCCGATTTGGGCCTAATCTATTATCTAAGAGTTTTGTAAGTTTTCTTTCTTAATATTAATTATTACGCATCAATATTTCGCGGGTTTAAATAGTTTTCCATCTACTTCATTTTTTTAATTAAATGGTGGTTAGAATTCCACCCCCTATTCATTTTATTTATAGTGGTCCGATTTCCACTTTCATTTTTTTTAAGTGGTTAGAATTCCACCGCCCTATTGGTTTAAATAGTTTTCCTTCTATCTCGTGGGTTTATAAAATAGTTTTCCTTCTATCTCGTGGGTTTATAATAGTTTTCCTTCTACAATTTATAATAAATATATACAATTTTTAATAACTTATATTTTTCAATTTTTTATTTATTTTAAAATATAAATAATATAAATAATATAAATAATATATATAATTTATTTTTAATAATGCCTGAACAATGTGTATGTAATGGGCCTATGAGTATTAAGGCCTTTTTTATTATATTTTTTATAATATTAGTTTTAATTAGTGTAATAGTTATTTTAAGTTTTGCTTTATCTAAAGATTGGAATTGTCCTAAAAAAAATAATGATGATGAAAATAAAAATGATTAATTATTTTTAATATTTATTATTATTTTTATTTATTTATTATATAAATATTATTATTTATTTTATTACTTATTTTTATTATAAATATGACAATTACATTAGATTTATCTAATACAAAAACTAAAATCATTATTATTATTATAATTAGTTTAATTGTATTAAGTGTTATTATATCTTTAATAGTTTATTTTGTTAAAAATAAAAATAAAGATAATACTAATACTAATAATAAATTTAATTATTCTTATAATAAAAGAAAAAAATATAGATATTATTAGTTATTTTTTAATTTAATTATCATTTTTAATTTAATTATCATTTTTAATTTAATTTTTATTTTTATTTTTTTATTATATAAATTTATTAATTATATATTTAATATGAATAATCCTAATATTTATGATAAAAAACCTTTAAATCCTTTTCTTAAAACAATAATCATTATTATTAGTATTATTTTTGGTGGACCTCTTATTTTAACTCTTATTATTTTTGTTATTGCTTTAGTTTTATCTTCTAAAAATAAAAATAATGAAAATGATATTAATAAAAATGATAATAAAGAAGAAAATAATAAAGAAATAGATAATAATAATAAAAAAGAAGAAAATAATAAAGAAATAGATAATAATAATGAAAAAGAAGAAAATAATAAAGAAATAGATAATAATGAAGAAAAAGAAGAAAATAATAAAGAAATAGATAATAATGAAGAAAAAGATAAAAATGAAGAAATAGATGATAATAATGAAAAAGAAGAAAATAATAAAGAAATAAATGATAATGAAAAAGAAGAAAAAGAAGAAAAAAAGGAGGAATATAAGAAATATGTAGATTATGATAATATAAAAATAATATATGATAAGAATAAATATTATAATAAATTAGAAAATATATTAGAAGAAATAAAAAATAAGGGTGATTTAAATAATAATATTAGATATTATATAATATATTTATATTCGAATTTAATAAATCCAAATGAAAAAACAGATGAAGAATATTATAATAATATAATAAAATTAAATAAAATATTTAAAACAAATAAGACATTATCATTTTATATAAATAATATAAATGAAATAATAAAAATATAAAAAAAATAATTTAAAAATAATTATTAATAAAAAAACAAAAATTAAAAATAAAAAATAAAAAATAATTTTTTAAAAATGAAAAAAAAATAATTATTAATAAAAAATTATTAATAAAAAATAAAAAATGAATAGAATAAATAGAGAATAATAAAATTAAATAGATGGGATAAATTTCCAACCGATATCGATACAAATTTTTTTCCAAAGTTCATCTTGGATAAGGATTTTTTCATTATCTAAAGGTAAAGGTGCATATTCTAAGAAAGATGTTAATTTAAGATATTCAAACATTTTATGAAGGATATAATTATAAGAGGGGAAATTAGTTCGATTAGGTTGTTTATTTTTTTCAAAAGATTTTTCGATATCTTTAAAGAGAGATTTTAAATATTCTTCGGTTTCGTTTTTTAAAGTAGGAGGTTGTTTACCGGTAATTTTAGATAAGATAAAAGCGATATGATTATAATATTTAGATAATTTCATTTCTTTTAAAATTTCTCTCATATCTTTAACTTTAACTTCATCGAAACTAAGATTATGTTTTTTAATATTAACAGCGATTTGATTTAAAATATCATCAGTAATATGTATAGTTTCTTTACCTTGGATTTTATTTAAACAATCAACGAAATGATTAAATTTTTTATAAGGATAATTATTTTTTTCGATATTATTATTTTTATAAGTAGGTAATTTACTATTAATAACTCTATATTGAACTAAACCACATTTTTCACAAATAGCTTCACCTGTATCTGGATTAATATTTAATTCACAATTACAATTTTCACATAAACAAAATTTATTATAAGTTAATAATTCTTCTTTATCTAAAACATTATTATATAAATTATTAATAGCATATTTAGTTTTTTTTTCTTTTTCTTTATTAATAAAAAAATCATCATCATTAAATTTTTTATCATCTTTAAAATTATCTTTATCTTTATCATCTTTACCCGAAGTATCATTAAAAATAAAATTTAAAACATTATTAACAACTTTTTTTTTCTTACGTTTATTAATAATAATAACTTGTTCGGGTTCATTAATATAATTAAAATTATCATTTTTATCATTAGAGATATCATAATACATTTTAATAATATCAGCAGTTTTATTAAAATAATCTAATTTATCTAAATGATTTTGTTTATTATAAATAAAGGTTTTCATATTTTCAATATCACTATTTAATTTTAATTGTTTTAAAACTAAATTTTGATATTCAATTCTAATTTTATTACTTGTAGATGAAGTAAATAATAATTTTTCTTTTTTTTCGATTTCTTTATCGATATCTTCTTTTTGTTTAATTAAATTATTTAATTCTTTTTCATATATAGAAATATCTTTATCAAATTCAGCTAAAATATTTTTATTTTGGTCGATAAGATTACTCATTTATATATTTTATATAATATATTTTATTTTTTTAAAACTTAAATATAAAAATTAAATATATATTTTATTAAATAATAAAAATATATTAAATTAAATTATTAAAATGTATAAAAATTTTAAAGATGATAATTGGGATAATTTTGAATTTTCCTCTTTTGAACCATATAATAAAAAATTAAAAAATAAAAATAAAAAAAATAAAAATAAAAATAATTATATTAATGATTTCTTTAAAGGTAAATTAATTAATACTCAAGGTAATACTATCGATTTTCAAAATGATAATGATACTGATAATTCAAGTGTTTCTTCAAGTATTAATGATATTTATAATTCCTTAAATCAAAGTGATAATGATACTGATGATAATATTACTAATGATACTAATGATACTCTTAAAACTACTGATATCGAAAATTTTAATAATACTGATGATAATACTATTGAAACTATTGATACTTTTAATACTACATCTTTAATTCCTAAAAAACATTATCATCCTTCTAAAAAATATCATCATAATTATAATGATATTATTTATGAAAATAAAATGTTGAAAAAAATAAATTCTTATCTTAATGATAAATATAATAATTATAATTATCTTAAATATTTTATCTTCTTTTTATTATTTATTATTTGTATTATTCTTTTAATTAATTATATAAATAATAAAAATAATAAAATGATTGAACAAATTAAAAATGAATTCCAACAAACCTTAACCAATTTACATTAATTTTTTATTTTTTATCTTCTAAAAATATTTTTTTATTTTTAATTTTTAAATTATTTTTTTAATAATTATTTTTTTAATTTATAAAAATAATATAATTTTTTAAATTTATATTTATTTTTTAAATTTACATCTAATTCTTAAATTTACATCTAATTCTTAATACTTACATATAAAATTATAAACTTATATTTATTTTTTAAATTTACATCTATTTTATAAATTACACTATTTTTTAAATTTATACCTATTTTATAAATTTACATCTAATTCTTAAAATTACATATATTTTTTAAAATTACATATATTTTTTAAAATTACATATAAATCTTAATACTTACATATAAATCTTTAAAATTACATATAAATCTTAATACTTACATTTAAATTTTAATACTTACATATAAATCTTTAAAATTACATATAAATCTTAATACTTACATTTAAATTTTAATACTTACATATAAAACTTAATACTTACATATAAAACTTAATACTTACATATAAAACTTAATACTTACATATAAAATTATAAACTTATATTTATTTTTTAAATTTACACCTATTTTATAAATTTACATCTAATTCTTAAATTTACATATATTTTTTAAAATTACATATATTTTTTAAAATTACATATATTTTTTAAAATTACATATATTTTTTAAAATTACATATATTTTTTAAAATTACATATATTTTTTAAAATTA
>Ga0247610_10002464_pt1 | contig 21266 bp, 20 predicted proteins | sample 174DNAGHGhighgp2_FD_193483 | JGI IMG/M metagenome (GOLD analysis project Ga0247610, IMG submission 193483) | Sheep rumen microbial communities from Palmerston North, Manawatu-Wanganui, New Zealand - 1742 DNA GHGhigh gp2 | ecosystem: Host-associated > Mammals > Digestive system > Stomach > Rumen...
TTTGCCAAAAGTTGGGGTTGGATGTGCGCACTTCGGTGAACATCATCCTCCCCATCGGTTTGTCGTTCCACACGTTCCAAAGCATGAGCTATGTCATCGAAGTGTATCGCGGCAACCAAAAGGCGGAGCGGCATTTCGGCTACTATTCGCTTTATGTGATGTTCTTCCCGCAATTGGTCACCGGCCCGATTGAGCGACCGGGCAACCTTTTGCGCCAACTGCACGAGTATAAAGATTTCCGCTACGAGAACATCTCCAAAGGCATGAGGCTCATCCTGTTCGGCCTGTTTATCAAGATGGTGGTGGCCGACCATCTGGGTGCCTATGTCGATGAGGTGTACGCCAATCCAGCGGAATACAACTCGTGGAGTGTGATGCTGGCGATGGCGTTCTACAGCTTCCAGATTTACTGCGACTTTTTCGGTTATTCCACTATCGCCCTCGGCAGCGCCAAACTGATGGGTTTCGACATCAGCGACAACTTCCGCACGCCTTATTTGGCCAAAAACATTGCCGAGTTTTGGCATCGCTGGCACATCTCGCTTTCCACTTGGTTCCGCGACTATGTGTATTTCCCGCTGGGCGGTAGTCGGGTGAAGTTTGGACGATGGGCGTTCAATATCTTGGTGGTGTTCGTGCTGAGCGGCATTTGGCACGGCGCAGCTTGGACGTTCCTGTTTTGGGGTTTCGCGCATGGTTTGCTGCACATCCTTGAAAAAGCCTTGCGCAACCGATTCCCTTACAAGGAACCCAACTCCAAGTGGTTGAGCATCAGCCTTGACGCGCTTCGCATCGCCAAGACTTTCGTGTTGGTCACGCTGTTTTGGGTGATGTTCCGTGCCACCGATTTCGCCAACATGCGCGACATTTTTGCGGCGGCAGTCACCAATTTTGGCGGTGGACAAAATCTGGCCGTCAAGCCCGAAGTTTGGCTCTATCTCGCCCTGTTCATCCTCTCCGACTTGCTCTTGTTCAACACCCGTTTCGATGCGTGGTGCGAAGGCAAACCGATGGTTGTCAGATGGCTGATTTATGCCTTGCTCATCTTCCTCGTCATCGCGCGTTCGAGTGTCAATAGTTTCCCGTTCATCTATTTCCAGTTCTGACCATGAAAAAGTTGTTGATACGCATAGGAATCATCGCAGTGCTGCTGGTGGCCATGAATTGGGTCTATACCAAGTGGTTCTTCGAGAAGGACTTGTTGGAACATTCCGACATTATTGAGTTGCCTCGTCAGGTGGTCGCCGACAGTTGTCAGGTGGTTTATTTGGGCGAGTCGTCGAACAACACCTACGGATATGCCGAAAGCGACCACAGGAAGATCAGCGCAATGGTCTCGGCCTACTTCCCGAAAGTGCGCGTGGGCGACATGACCAAAAGCGCTTCGCACGCCCAGACCTATTATAACATGCTGAAACAAGTGCCGAAGGATGCTTCTGTCGAGACCGTGATAGTGACCATGAACCTCCGCTCTTTCGATGCCGGTTGGATTTACTCCCGCCTCGAAACGGCGCTTCGGAAACAAATCGTGCTTTTGCAGGACTATCCGCCATTGATGAACCGTTTCTTGCTGGCTTTCAAGGCTTACCCTATTCGTAGCGAGGAGGAGTGGGACGCGATTGCGCGGAAACATTGGAAAAAAGACCCGCTTGATTTCCCATACGATTTCGAGTGGAACAACACCCACCAATGGGATTCGGCGATGGCTTGGGGCGGCTGGCATGGCTTCGATGGCCAACGCGACCAGCAACTCACCGAATTGGCCTGCCATTACATCAAGAGTTATGCCTTCCAAATCCGCGACGACAACCCGCGCATCAAGGATTTTGACGCGATTGTCGACTTGTGCCGCGAAAGGGGCTGGCATTTGATCTTCAACCTGATGGCTGAAAACGTGGACAAAGCCAACGAATTGGTAGGCAAGGATTTGTTGTTCCTGATGAAACAAAATCGCGACTATCTGATGCAACGCTATGACACACAGGAAGATGTTACGGTGGTGAACAATTTGGACATGGTGCGCGACGTGAATTTCATCGACCAAGACTGGACCACGGAACACTATTACGGCGAAGGCCGACACATTATTGCCCATCAGGTGGCGCAAGCCCTGAGGCAGTATTATCCAAATGAGTATCAAGATTTGGGTTTGCTGCAATATGAGGCAGGACATTATTGCTTCGAAGGTTCGGAAGATGAGTTGAATGTTGAAAGGCCTTATAGCCAGACGCTTATCTTGCCTGCTGATAGCCTCCAACCCGATTGGGGCATGGTGAACATTGCGGTTGAGATGTTCCAACCCGACACTTTGAACGGTGCCCAAATTGTCATCGAGAAAGACGGGGAGCAAGGCAAAACCAGCACCTATTATGATTTGGGTTCACAAATTCAAAGCATCGGGAAGTGGGAGTTTGCCACTTTCGCCCTGCCCCTCGATTCCACTTTCCGCGAGGCCGAGCAAATCAAATTCTTCGTTTACAACCCCTCGACTTCCTACGTAAGGGTGAGGCGTTTTGACATTTCCTTCCGTCCGGCCTATCTCAAGCCAGCAGTGAAGGCACAGTCGTCGCGATAAAGGAATCAGCTGATTTCCAAAACGGTAAGCAAATCGTGATTCACCTTGAATTTCACCTCCATCCCGCCAAACTCCATCCCGTAAACCCTTTCGGGGTCGGCATGATATTGCGGACGCGGATCGTGGGCCAGCACCTCGATGAGGCTTTCTCTTTGGCTTTCATGTACTTTCTGCAATAGTTCTTCGGCGAAATCCACTTCCAAAAGGTATTCTGCAGGCGTTGAGGCAAAGCCGCTGACGGCATCGGGGTGGCTGTCGGTGTAGGCGATGTAAGGCTTGATGTCGAAGATGGGGGTCCCATCCATCAGGTCGGCACCCGTCACGTAGAGCACAGGACCGAGTTTGGTGTCAAATTCAATATGCTCTAACCTTACCGACGAAAGGCCGATAGGGTTGGGGCGGAAAGGTGAGCGTGTGGCAAACACGCCTTTGCGCACGTTGCCCCCCAAGCGGGGCGGACGCACGGTGGGCGACCAAGTGTCGCGCACGGCCTGCGAGAACTCCCATAGAAGCCAGATGTAAGAAAAGTCCTCCAGACCCCGCACCGCCTCTGCATTGCGGTATTCGGGCTCGAAGACGATGCGTCCCTGCAACGAGGGGATGATGCCGCTCTGTCGCGGAATGCCGAACTTGGTCGGGAAGTCGGTGTGGATGTGGGCGATGACTTTCATGCCGCAAAAATAACGCAAAATGCCGTACAAGACAAAAAAAGCCTTACTTTTGCGGCCACAAAAATCCGTTTGTTATGCAAAGCAACGAAGAGATTTCCATTTTGGTGCTTTATACCGGCGGCACCATCGGCATGATGCAAGACCCCAAGACGGGAGCCTTGGTGCCTTTCGATTTCGACAATATCTATGCCCATCTTCCCGTATTGAAGAACTTTGGCTATCAGATTGATTACTATAGTTTTGACCCACTTATCGATTCGTCAAACATGTCGCCCGACTTCTGGATTCGCTTGGCGACCAAGATAAAGGAAGAGTATGAGCATTATGATGGCTTCGTGGTGCTTCATGGCTCCGACACTATGGCCTACACGGCCTCGGCGTTGAGTTTCATGCTCGAAAACCTCAACAAGCCTGTCGTCTTGACTGGCTCGCAGTTGCCTATGGGCATGGTCCGCAGCGATGGCCGCGAGAACTTCTTGGCTGCCGTCGAGATTGCCGCTGCCAAGGACGACGACACGCCGATCGTGCCCGAGGTGAGCATCTTCTTCCAGAATCAGCTGTTGCGTGGCAACCGCGCCACCAAGTTCAACGCGGAGAACTTCAACGCCTTCATTTCTTCCAATTACCCCAACTTGGCCGATGTGGGTATCCACATAAAATATAATAAGGAGCGCATCCTGAAGCCCAACTTCAAGAAACTGAAGGTGCACACCAAGATGGACCGCAATGTCGGAATATTGAAACTGTTCCCTGGCATCTCCGAGGACTTTGTGCGACACGTGTTTAAGACCCCTCATCTCAGTGCTTTGGTTTTGGAGACCTTTGGCTCGGGCAATGCCACCACTGCAGGCTGGTTCTTGGACGCACTCAAGGAGGCTATCGATGGCGGACTCATCATCCTTAACATCACCCAGTGCAAGGCCGGTTCTGTGGATATGGGACGTTATGAAACCAGTCTGGATATGGCTCGTATTGGCGTCATCAGTGGCCACGACATGACTACAGAGGCTGCCGTTGCCAAACTCATGTATCTCATCGGAGAAGGCTTGCCAAAAGCCAGAATCCTCGAAATCATGCAGAAATCCATCCGTGGAGAGATGACCCTTTGACCTTATGAGTCAAGCATTTGAAAAAATGTTGCAATAAAAAATCAAATATTTTTGTTTGTCAAATGAAAAAATGTGTACTTTTGGCAACGATTTCAGATAAGGTTTGAGGGGTTGGAAGGTATTGGAGAGATGTCCGAGTGGTTTAAGGAGCACGCCTGGAAAGTGTGTGTACTCCAAAAGGGTACCGCGGGTTCGAATCCCGCTCTCTCCGCAGAAAAGTAATGATTGTTTCATCAGAACATAGTAATTCATAACAGTAATAATCAAAACATTCAAACTAAACTATGAAAAAATTAATTGCTTTCCTCATGATTGCTGGCCTTTTCACTTTTGGTGTCAGCAATCTCGCCGTTGCTCAAGACGAGCAAGTGCAAACCGAGCAGACGGAACAGACCGTTGCTCCTGAACAAACTCCCGCCCCTGTGGAGACTGTCGAAGAAGTTACCCCTGCTGTCACAAACGAGGCTGCCCCTGTGACTTTCCGTGAATCCATCAAGAAACAATTCATCGATGGTGGTCCTGGCTTCATGGGCATCGTGTTGGTCATCCTGTTGATCGGTATGGCTATCTCCATTGAAAGAATTATTTATCTGACCCTCGCTTCGGCCAACTCGAAGAAGCTTCTTGCTGGTATCGAAGCCAAGATGAAGAACGGCGACGTTGAAGGTGCCAAACAACTCTGCAAGGACACCCGCGGTCCTGTGGCCAGCATCTTCACCCAAGGCCTCATCCGCTATCAGGACGGTCAGTCACTCGAAGAGGTTGAAAAAGCCCTCGTTTCCTACGGTTCAGTGGCCGGTGGTAAACTTGAAAGCGGCTTGAGCTGGATTGGTCTTTGCATCAGCTTGGCTCCTATGTTCGGATTTATGGGTACTGTTGTCGGTATGATCAAGGCCTTCGACGACATCGCCGCTGCTGGTGATATGAGCCCGACGGTCGTTGCCTCCGGTATGAAGGTCGCTCTGTTGACCACCGTGTTCGGTCTGATCGCCGCTATCATCCTTCAAGTGTTCTTCAACTTCATCGCTTCCAAAATCGAAAGCATCGTCAACGACATGGAAGACGCTTCCATCTCGTTCATGGACATCCTTGCAAAATACCACAAATAATCAGTATCAATCATGAATAGTAAGCTTTCAAACATCGGTAAATGGGTATTTGGCCTGCTGGCATTGATCACCGTGGCTGTGGCAGTTTATTTCTACCTCGACCTCAAGAGTGATGCCCGCACCGACTTATTCCTGAATTGGGGCTACATCTTGGTTATACTTGGCATCGTCATCGCATTGATCTCAGTCGTCTTCACTGCCGCCGTCAAAGGCGTCAAGGGAAAGAAACTCTTGATTGCGGTCATTGCAATCGCTGTTATTGCAGTTGTAGCTTATGTTATGTCGAAGGGTGCCTTCTCCGTGCCTTATCAAGCAGGTGAAGTTACCTATTCAGGCAAGACTAACGGATGGGTCGAATTCGGCCTTAATGCCTTCTATATCACTCTTGTAGTAGCCATCTGCTCCATCCTGTTCTCGGTGCTCTACAAGGCAGTCAAAAAGTAAAATCAATTCATCATGGCAAGAAAAACTCCGGAAATCAATTCAAGTTCGCAGGCTGACATAGCATTCTTGCTGTTGTGTTTCTTCCTGATGACGACCTCCATGGACGTGGACTACGGTATCACCCGTCGTCTGCCTCCACCTGTCGAGCAAAACGACGAGGACGTCAAGGTTAAGGAGAGAAACGTGATGAATGTAATGGTAAACAAGAGCGACAGGTTGCTGGTCAATGGCCGTCCTTCCGACATCTCACAGTTGAAAGACCTCGCCAAAGATTTCATGACCCCGCGTCCTGGCGACGAGACCGCTCCTGAAGTGGAAACCAAGACCTTCGACCTGGTGGGCGACGTGCTCATGTCGAAGGGCGTTATCTCACTCCAGAACGACCGCGGTACCTCTTATTCTATGTATATCAGCGTGCAGAATGAGTTGGCACGCGCCTTCAATGAAATGAAGGAAGATCTTGCTTGGAAGAAATTCCACAAGCACCTTGACCAACTCAATGAAGATCAAACCAAAGCTATCAACGACGCCGTGCCTGTACGTGTCAGTGAGGCTGAGCCCGTTGAGTATAAATCTAACTAAAGGAGGATAGAGATATGGGTAAATTCAGAAAAGAAGGGAAAAAGGAAGTGCCGCAAGTGAGCACCTCTTCACTGCCCGACATCGTTTACATGTTGATATTCTTCTTCATGATCACCACTACAATGCGTGATGTTGAACTGAAGGTGAAGAACGCCATGCCTAAGGCTACCGAGATCCAAAAACTCGAGCATAAGGCTCTGGTCTGTTCCATCTACATCGGCCCGCCTAAGGACAACAAACTCGGTACCGAATCACGTATCCAATTAGACGATGCTTTCGCCCGCCCGGCCGACATCGCCGACTGGATCCAGAAAGAGCGTGACTCGCGTAGCGAAGCCGACCGTCCTCTGCTGACCACAGCACTGAAGGTGCACAAGGATACCCGTATGGGTGTCGTCACCGACGTGAAGCAAGAGCTTCGTAAAGTGGGTGCCTTCCGTATCACTTACACGACATTGAAAGGTAGCGCTTTGGAAAACTAAACTTCGGTTTGGTTATTAACTGAAAAGGGTGGCAGCACATGCTGTCACCCTTCTTCGTTTTATGACCAGTGAGAGTTATTTACAGAATGCTCTTGCTTTTTCTCCAGCTCCACACGAGGAGTATCACCGTCACTACCAAACTTGCAATGACAAGTCCCACACTCTCCACCGAACCGAAGTGCTCAGCATCCACATTGGTGATGCCTTTGTTGTTTAAATAATAAATGAGGACTACGGTACCGTTGTTGAAGAAATGCATCAAAATGCTCATCCACAACGATCCTGTGATATAGAACATGTAACCTAAGAGCATTCCGAGAAACATGCGCGGCAGGAAGCCGTAGAACTGGAAATGGATGAACGAGAAGATGGCGGCCGAAAGGATGATGCCAACATGGACGTTCTTGCATCCTTTGACCAAAGCTTGCTGGACAACACCGCGGAAGGTCAATTCTTCGCCGATGGCTGGAATCAAGGCGATGATGAGCAGATTGAATAATAAGCCTCCAATGGTGTTCACACGCAACATCCTTTCAGTGACTTCCGTTGCTGCCTTTTCCATGTTTTGCAGCCAGTCTTCAAGTTTTGGCAAGCCCAGATGCATGCTCTCGTTCCATGTCGACAGTTGATTGGTGATGGGAAGCGAAACGAACATCAGCAAAATGCCAATGAAGAGCAGCCAAAAGGGCTGTACGCTTCTGAATCCAAGGTTTTGCAGGGGTTTCACTCTTCTGGTGATGAGGTAAAACACGATGGGAGGCACGATGAACATGAGTGCAGAACTGATGCCTTGGCCAAGTTTCAGCAGGTTATCGTTGTTGCCTATTACCATTAAAAAGGAGACGAGACCGCCAACTAAAGTGCAGATTAAGAGGATGACCAAATACAAAAAAATCCTGTATCCAACGGAATGTCTCAGGCTTTCGGTGAATAAATTGTCTTTCATTCTTGAATGAATTTTGCCGCAAAGATACACTTTTTGTACTTTTGCAGTGAAAAACTTTCGATTCCCGAGGTTTAAGGTCCCCGATCCAGCTACTAAGGCAAAACACCGAAAGTACTCTCTAATCTTTGAATCTTGAATCTTTGAATCGTAAATCTTGAATTTTGAATCTTTGAATCTTGAATCTTTAAATTGCTAACCGTGTATTCCCTCGCCCACCTCGAATTTGAGCATTATCCGTTGCTCCTTGCCCCCATGGAAGACGTCTCCGACCCTCCGTTCCGCTATGTCTGTAAGCTATTTGGTGCCGACGTGGTCTATTCCGAGTTCATCTCCGCCGACGGCCTCATCCGCGACTCGGTGAAGAGCATCAAGAAACTGGACTTTGAGGAGTTTGAGCGTCCCGTAGGTATTCAAATTTTCGGCAATGCCGTCGAGCCCATGGTGGAGGCGGCGCGCTATGCCGAGACCGCCCATCCTGATATCATAGACATCAACTTCGGCTGTCCGGTGAAGAAGGTAGCCTCCAAAGGTGCAGGCTCGGGCATCATGAACGACATCCCCAAGATGGTGGCCATCACCAAGGCCGTGGTGGAAGCCGTGAAGACCCCAGTGACGGTGAAAACCCGCCTCGGTTACGACAACGAGCACCGCGAAATTGTCGACATCGCCGAACGCCTGCAAGACGTAGGCATCGCCGCCTTGACCATCCATGGACGCCTACGCACCACCAAATACAGCGAGCCCGCCGATTGGACCTTGATCGGAGCGGTGAAAAACAACCCGCGTATGCACATCCCCATCATCGGCAACGGCGACGTGGTGGATGGCCCTTCTGCAAAGTATTACAAGGATACATTCGGTGTGGACGGTCTGATGATAGGACGCGCCTCCTACGGAAATCCATGGATTTTCAGCCAGATAAGACATTATTTGGAAACGGGGGAGGAACTTCCTTTGCCCGATGTGAAGGAACGCGTGCGCGTCAGTAAGATTCATTTGCAACGTTCCATCGAGTGGAAAGGCGAGCATATTGCTTTGTTAGAGATTCGCAAGCACTGGGCATCGTATTACAAGGGATTACCCAACTTCAAGCCATTCAAAATGCGGCTGATGGAGACGCTTTCTGTTGATGAAGTGTTTGGAATTCTTGACGAGATTAATAGTTACTATGACCATTAACTATGGCTTATGGCCTATGACTATGGCTGTTTTAACGGGGCTTTGGGTTCCTGCTTTTTTGATGGGATTATTATGTTTAAACAGTTAAAATACATTGATTTATGAGAAATTTTAGAAATTATGACGTATGGCATGCTGGAGTGGACTTCTCCGTACATGTTTATGAATTAACAGAGCAGTTCCCAAGAAAAGAATTGTACGCTCTTTGTGACCAACTTCAAAGGGCATCTGTATCTATTCCTTCTAATATTGCTGAAGGCTGCTCAAGAAGGTCGCAAAACGAATTTGCACACTTTCTTGAGATTTCATTAGGATCATCATACGAAGTGGAAACCCAAATGGAAATTGCACGCAGATTAAAATATGTGAAAGAAGAACAGTTTGATGACATAATTACAGAGGTACAATCCATCGAAAAGAGATTGACCAGTTTAATCAATACTGTTCGACCTGAATAACCTAAAGGAAAAGAGACAAAGCCCCATCATCCTGTGGCCACTAGCCATAAGCCATAAGCCATAGTCATAAGCCATAGTCATAAGCCATAGTCATAGGCCATAGTCAAACCACCCCATCCTTCAAAACCCCATTCTCAAACAAATTCCTCACCAATTCCTCACGACTGATATGATACGTATTGATTCCCAACGACTGGGCCACTTTGATATTCTTTTCCGTGTCGTCGATGAAAAGCGTCTCTTCAGGCAGCAGGCCTTCATGGTCAAGAATCAGTTCGAAGAAGCGAGGGTCGGGCTTTTCCAAATGTTCTGCAAATGAGAAATACGACTTGTGAAACAGCTCATCAAACTCGTTGTAGCCAAAGCGTAGTTGCAAATCTCTGATATACAAATCGTAATGGATGACATTGGTGTTGCTCATCAAGAAAATCTTGTAGTGTTTCTTTATCTTTTCAATAGCCTCAACGCGCTCGCGGGGGATGTCCAACAGCATGGCGTTCCAAATGGCATCGAAACGTTTGTCGGTCATTTTCCCTAATCCGAGAAGGGCTTTGGTTTTTTTGCGGAAGGTGGGGGCGGTGTAGATACCCGTGTCGAATTTGCTCATAATGTCGATAAACTCCTTTGAACGAGCAAGTTCCGAAGTCTTGATACCCAGTTTTTCAAGTTCCTTGTACACAATGGTTTCATCGATGTCGAGGATGACACCGCCGAGGTCGAAGATGATATTCTTGATTTTTGCGCTCATTTTTGAGAAATTTTCAGTCTAATTCGATGCAAAATTGTAAATTTGCAGCGCAAAAAGCAAGAAAAAAGGCGGAAATCTTTGCTTTGACCTTGTTTTTTTGCGGTCCCATAGCGCAGTTGGTTAGAGCAACTGACTCATAATCAGTAGGTCCTAGGTTCAAGCCCTAGTGGGACCACAAAAGAGCCACTCACGAGTGGCTCTTTTGTTTTTATACCATCTGTGTGTAATCTCTCGCTAAACCGCCCTGTGAGGTTTCTTTATAGAGCGAAGGTATGTCCTTGCCTGTTTCTTTCATCGTTTCCACGACTTTGTCGAACGACACACGATGGTGCCCGTCGGAGAAGGTGGAGTAGATGTTGGAGTCGAGGGCACGGGCAGCGGCGTAAGCGTTGCGCTCGATACAGGGAATCTGGACGAGACCGCAAACGGGGTCACAGGTCATGCCCAAGTGGTGCTCAAGCGCCATCTCAGCAGCGTATTCAATCTGGGCCGGACTCCCGCCAAACAGTTGGTTGGCAGCAGCGGCAGCCATGGCGCAAGCCACGCCCACCTCGCCTTGACAACCCACCTCTGCACCCGAGATGGAGGCGTTGGTGCGCACGATGTTGCCCACCAAACCTGCAGTCACCAAGGCGCGGACGATGCGTTGGTCGGTGAAATCATAACTCTTTGAGAGATGATATAATACAGCAGGCATTACGCCACACGACCCACAGGTCGGCGCAGTAACGATGACACCACCCGAAGCGTTTTCTTCCGAGACGGCCAAGGCATAGGAATATACCAAGCCACGGCTCTTCAAAGTGTGCGTGTAGCCCGATGCCTTGATGTGATAAGTGGCGGCTTTGCGGCTTAAGTTGAGCGGTCCAGGGAGGACACCCTCAGCTTGGAGGCCTCGCTCAACGGCAGTCTTCATCACTTGCCAAACCTCCAGCATGTAGTCCTCAATCTCTTTTTGGTTCTCGTATTCGTACACATATTCCCAATAAGTGCGTCCGGTGCGCTCGCACCAGTTGAGGATGTCGGTCATCTTCGAGAGCGGGTAGACCTCGGGCGACTCATCCAATTTGCCCTCTTCAGCCAGGTTGCCGCCACCTATGCTGAACACCTGCCATTCGCCGAGAAGGTTTTTCTCCTCATCGAAAGCCTTGAACAACATGCCGTTAGGGTGGAAGGGAAGGATGACCTCTGGCTTCCAAACGATTTCGGTGGGTGCCTGAAGGGTGTCGAGGATGGCCTTGTCGGTCATGTGGCCTTTGCCCGTGGCGGCGAGGCTGCCGTAGAGCGTCACCTCAAACGAGGAAGCATTGGGAAAACGGTCGTTGAAAATATGGGCGGCCTTCTGCGGCCCCATGGTGTGGCTGCTTGAAGGGCCTACACCGATCTTGTAAATGTCTTTGATAGTTTTCATGACTCAAATTGTATGATGCAGCGCAAAAGTATACTATAATTCAATGGTTGTTGAGATGGAAACCAGTCGATCTTTGATTTCCTCTTCGGATGGTGGTGTCGGGATGAGATACTCTATTTCTTCTGAGTAGTCAACATCTTCAAAATAGGATAGCTGTGATCGGAATAGTTTGTCGGAAAACAAGTCTCCATAAATTGAGGATGCTCTGTCGCTTAATTCATTCAAAGAGAACTTATTGCTCAATAAGAAATATAGATCTACGTAGTCTTTCCATTTTGACCGTCGTCCCAATGCATAGGCTTTCATGGCTGCCAAATCCAACAGGTCGGGGATGCGGACAATTCCGTCAAAAACATTGTCTGCTTTAATTTGGAAAGGATATTGAAAGAAGGTGAGCTTTACCTCATTGACAATTAGATTCATTTGGTCCGCAACATTCCATGAGACAATGGGCTTATAGCCATGAGATTGAATTTTATCAAGGTTTTTCTTGCGTTTGAGTGCAGTGAATTTGAATAAATCAAAATCTATGGAACGTCGATGGCCGAGGTAAAGGGCTATGGCTGTGCCTCTTACGAGGTAGTATTCTCGCTTGAATTCGCCTATTAAGGGCAAAAGCTCAATTTGCTTGCCGTTCAGGATTTCTTTGTGGAACATAGCGGTTGAAAACCAAAGTGAAAAAGTTGTATATCTGTGGGAAATAGTTCAGTTTTTGCCGTCCTTTTGCAGAGAAAAAGACATCAGCAACCTTTTCAATGCCCATCAGGTTAAACAAAGCCTTGACATCATTCATCGTGCCGTAGTTAAGGATGGTCTCCACCAAAAGACTGTCGCTGGTTTCGCTTTTTTTGGCTTCGGGGGTATACCAAAACAAGGAGGCGTGTTGTGCTATGTAATCTGCGCGTGTCATGACGCTGCAAAATTAAGAAAAAAACTGTAATTTTGCAACTCAAATTAGCTCTTATGGAACAAGAAACTTCCCCCAAACCCTTGACCGAACTCGACGAACTTGGTGAATTCGGCCTCATTGACCAACTGACACAGGACTTTCCCTTGCGCAATGCCTCCTCGCTGAAAGGCGTTGGCGACGATGCCGCCGTCATCAACCACGAAGGCTACCGCACCCTCGTCTCGGTCGATATGCTCATCGAAGGTATTCATTTCGATATGACCTACTGCCCGTTGAAACACCTCGGCTACAAAGCCGCTGTGTCCAACTTCTCCGACATCTACGCCATGAACGGAACCCCCACGCAGATTGTGGTGGGTCTGGGCGTGTCGAGCCGTTTCTCCGTCGAGGCTTTGGATGAACTCTATGCGGGTATCCGCTTGGCTTGCGAACGCTACAATGTTGACATGGTGGGTGGCGACACGACGAGCAGCAAGACAGGTCTCGTCATCTCCATCACGGTCATAGGTATGGCTAAAGACGAGGACATCGTCTACCGCAGCGGCGCCAAGAAGAACGACCTCCTTTGCGTGAGCGGCGACTTGGGCGGTGCCTACATCGGCCTGCTCATCCTTGAGCGCGAGAAGGTGGAGTTCCTCTCCAATCCCAACATGCAGCCCCAACTGAAAGGCATGGAGTATGTGCTCGAACGCCAACTGAAGCCTGAAGCCCGCAAGGACATCGTGGAGCAATTCAAGACCTTGGGCATCAAACCCACTTCGATGATTGATATTTCCGACGGCCTGGCTTCTGAAATCCTGCACCTCTGCAAAGAGAGCGGCGTGGGCTGCCAACTCTATGAGAACAAAATCCCCATCGATCCGACTACGGATAAGATGGCCAAGGAGTTCCAAATCGTGCCATCAGTGGCGGCATTGAGTGGGGGAGAGGACTACGAACTGCTCTTCACCATCGACCAGAAGGACTACGAGAAGATTCAGACCATGTCGGCGGACGTGACGGTTATCGGCTATATGACCGACGACAAGGGCGTGGCCGAGATGATTACCCCCGACAACCATGTCATCCCCATCAAAGCCCAAGGCTGGGACCATATGAAGAAAAGACAATAGCCAATGGCCTATGACTATGGCTGCCTCTACGTAAAGGCAAGCCATAGTCATAGTCATGAGCCATAGTAAAAAAAGAAATAATGCCAGAACTACCCGAAATAGTGAAACAAAAGCTCGCCGCGCTACCCAACAAGCCTGGCGTGTACCGCTATTTCGACAAGAACGGCACGCTCATCTACGTGGGCAAGGCCAAGAACCTGAAACGACGCGTCAGCAGTTATTTCAATAAGGAGCAATTCGGCAAGACGCGCGTCCTCGTGAGCAAAATCGCCGACCTTGAATACAGTATCGTCGATTCGGAGTCGGAGGCACTGCTGCTGGAGAACACGATGATCAAGCAGTACAAGCCGCGTTACAACATCATGCTCAAGGACGACAAGACCTATCCTTGGATCTGCATCAAGAAGGAGCCTTTTCCTCGTGTTTTCCTCACGAGAAGAAAGGTCAACGATGGGTCGGAATACTTTGGGCCTTATCCCTCGGTACGCACTGCGCATATCTTGCTGGACCTGCTTAGTCAAGTCTACAAGGTGCGTTCTTGCCGTACACCGCTGACGGAATCGGGTGTCGAAAAGGGCAAGTATAAGGTCTGCTTAGACTATCACATCCATAAGTGCAATGGTCCTTGCGAAGGCCTGATTTCCAAGGATGATTACAACACCATGATTGCCGAAATCCGGGAAGTCATCAAGGGCAACCTTGGGTGGGTGCTTCGAGGGTTGAAATCGGTAATGATGGATTATGCTTCTCGTATGGAGTTCGAGGAAGCGCAGCTCGTTAAGGAGAAATACGATCTTTTGGAAGAATACCGCAGCCGCTCAACGGTGGTCAGCCAGTCGATTCACAATGTTGAGGTGTTCTCTTTCATTGATGATGACGAAACGTTTTATGTCAATTACATGAAGGTAAAGGACGGCGCGGTGGTGCAGAGCCATTCCTTTGAGATGAAACGTCGACTTGAAGAAACGTCGGAAGAGCTCTTGCTCTTGGCCGTCGCCGATTTGCGGCAACAGTTTGGTGACCATGCCCCCGAAATCATCGTGCCCATGAAGCTGGACTATCCCATCGATGAAGTGCAGGTGACTATCCCGCAGCGTGGCGACAAGCTCAAACTCCTCGACCTTTCGCGCCGCAACGCCATGCAGTATAAGATTGACTTGGAGAAACAACGCTCCTTGGTTGACCCGGAAAGGCACCAGAAACGCGTGCTGAATAGTCTCAAGGAGGCTTTACAGTTGGAGGAAGCCCCCAACGTCATCGAGTGCTTCGACAACTCCAACTTCCAAGGTGACTATGCAGTGGCAGGTATGGTGCAGTTTGTGGACGGCAAGCCCAACAAGGCAGGCTATCGTCATTTTAACATCAAGACGGTGGAAGGCCCCGATGACTATGCCTCGATGAAAGAGGTGGTGCGTCGTCGCTATACAAGGTTGATAGAGGAGTGCAAGCCTTTGCCCAACCTCATCATCACCGATGGCGGCAAGGGACAAATGGAGGTGGTGCGACAAGTCATCGAAGACGAGTTGCATGTCAACATTCCCATTGCGGGTTTGGCCAAGGACGACCGTCACCGCACCAACGAGTTGTTGTTTGGCTTCCCGCCACGAGTGGTGGGCTTGAAGCCCAATTCGGAGGTGTTCCGACTGTTGGCTCATATCCAAGACGAGGTACATCGCTTTGCCATCACCTTCCATCGCAAGAAGTTTGAGAAGGGCTTCATGCATTCCGAGTTGGCCGACATCAAGGGCGTAGGGAAGAAAACGGGGGAGAAGCTACTTTTGGAGCTGAAATCGGTGAAAGGCATCAAGGAAGCTTCCTTGGAGCGGCTTACGGAAATCGTTGGCTCTGCAAAGGCGGAGATTGTTTACAAGCATTTCCATCAATAAAAAAATCCGACGCCGTAGCATCGGATTTTTTTTGTTACTCATGTCTTCAACTGATTACTGCAGCTTGAAGAGCACAGGGATTTGATAGGACACACGCACGGCTTTACCACGCTGCTTGCCAGGCTTCCATTTCGGCAAGGACTTGATAACGCGCATGGCTTCCTCGTCGCAGCCGCCGCCGATGCCACGGAGCAGCTTCACATTGGAGATGGAGCCATCAGGCTCGACAACGAAGCCGACGAACACACGGCCCTGGATGCCAGTTTCACGGGCAATCTGAGGATACTTGATGTGTGTGGCAACATACTCAAGCAATTTGCCTTCGCCGCCAGGGAACGCAGGCATCTCTTCCACAATCTGGAAAATCTCCTGTTCCACGACTTCCTCTTCCACGACTTCAGGGGCAACGTACTCTTCAATGACTTCGTCCTGTTGCACGTCAGCGTTGATTTCGATGTCTTCGGTCTCAACGTCGTCGTTCACGATTTCGAGTTGGGTGGTCTGCTTAGGCACTTCCACGGGCTGTGGCTTTTGCTCTTCTTGCTTGGTGATTTCCACCATTTCTTCATCGATTACAACCTCTCGATTGAGAAGACTGGGGTCAATCTCGCGTTTGTCGTAGCTTTTGTGCTCGAAAGCCAACCATGCAACGAGCAAGCTGATTATCATGCCTATCTGCATGAACATCAGTTTCTTGTTCTCAAGATTAGCCTTAGGTGATTTTTTCTCTTCCATGGTACTATGTTTTTAGATTCTACTTTTCAATTTGACGTTGCGAAAGTAGTAATAATTTGCTTATAAAACGCAACTGAAACGAATTTTATTTTTTGCGGTGAAAAAAAAGATAAAAAACAAGTGCTCCGATGACCGTTCCGATACAGTCGGCGAGATAATCGAACCAGTCGCCCGTTCGTTTGGGAACAAGGTATTCCTGCATCAATTCGGTCAGTCCTCCGTAGGCAACACTGATGATGGCGGCGAGGAGAATTGCCTTTTTTTTGTCGGCTATGCTTTTGGAAACAAATTGTTTACGATATCCCCAAAGACAAGCAAAGGTAAATCCCGCATACATGATGATGTGCACTACCTTGTCAATGCCAAGGGCGGGCTTGACGCTGGGAAACAAAGAACCCGGAAGTCCGGTCAGAATCAAAATGATGATTCCGCACAGGATTCCCGGGTAGCTATTTCTTGTCAGACGTTCCAAGGGATTAACCGATCTTTGCTTCGTAAGCGGCGGCATCCAAGAGGTTGTCGAGCTCGGCGACGTCGTTCACTTTGATCTTGATGATCCAAGCTTCGCCATAAGGGTCGCTGTTGACGAGTTTGGCATTCTCTTCGTCGGCGAGTGCTTCGTTGACTTCGAGGATTTCGCCAGCTACGGGCATGAGGAGCTCGGCGGTGGTCTTCACGGCTTCGATGGCGCCGAATTCTTCTTGGGCGTCCAAGGTCTCGCCGACGAGGTCAGGGTCAACATCCACGAAGGTGATGTCGCCAAGTTCGTGTTGTGCGTAATCGGTGATGCCGACGTAGGCTTCGTCGCCTTCGAGGCGGATCCATTCGTCGTCGTTGGTGTACTTCAGATTTGCTGGAATATTCATTTGTTGTATGTTTTAAGGTTGTTTAATTTTAATTCGTTACCTTTTCAAATTTGGCTGCGAAATTACATATTTTAGTGGCTCATTCTGCAGTTTGGTGAAAATTTTATTGAGCTAAGCTGAATCTGAGGGTGATGCCACCGTATGTGGTGGAGTTTTTGAAAGTGTTGGCCACTTCTGGAATCATCAGGTCGTACTTGAAGAAGGCTTGTGCACTCAAGCGCTGGCTGAAGTTGTAGTCGGCAGTGAAGTAGACATTGATCTTGTTTTGGCCGGCCGAAACTTGGCTGTTGTTCTCGTCGATGCGGCGCAGAATGGTGATGTCTCTCTTAAAGCCTAAATCAAGTTTGAGTACCAGGTCGTTTTTGATGGTTTGGGTTTTACCGCTGCCTCCGATGGGTGTGATGTTGAAGGAGAGGTTCTTGATACGGTAGCCACCTCCGATGACGATTTCACGGCCATTCACTTCGGTGAGTTGGTTGTTGGCGAAACTCAGGGTCAGGGTTCTTGATTGCTTGAATTGCAAGTTAAAGGTCATTGAGTTTTGCAGACCAAGGTCGATGCCGATCAAAGGAGTGAATTGTTCGTTGAGGACGATTTGCGACATGTCATATTTCGGGATGATGACGTCGGAGTTCTCGTAGGTTTGAATAGTGTTGTTCTCATCGAAATAGACGTTGGTAGCCCACGAGTTGATGGCGTAGTTTGACTTGTAACCGTGGGTGATATTGACGGTCTTGAAGAGTTTTCCGATGGCAGGGATGTTGGTCAGGCCGTTGTAGGTGAGGTTCCAGTTGGGCAGCGGGATGCGCGGGAATGGGTTGAGGGCGATGGTGTTGGGGTCTTTGCCCGTGTAGGCGGCAATGAAGGAGTAGAGTAACACGTCCATCGAGCTCGAATTGATGCCTTTCGGGAAGTAGTCACCAGCAATGCTGTCGTAGACGTATTCGTTGATTTGTTCGATCCATTGCGGGTTGTTGCGGGCAATGCGTTCGGCAATAATCTTTCGGCTGGCCTTGAGATTGTCGAATAGCTTCGACGAAGTGGAGTCGGCATGGTTCATGAAGGCGGTACCAGCCATGAAATAGCTCATGGTGAAGTTGCCGTTGTGGGTCGGGGTGAAGATGTCGAAGTTGTTGGTCATCTCGTTGTAGCGGAAGTAATGCTGCTTATTCTCGGAATAGTTGCGGTTGCCGGTGAAGTCGATCTTGAATCCCTGGAGGGGTTCTGTATTGACGCGATAGTTGATCGTCTCCGTCTTGCGGCGTACGTAAGGCGCACTGAGGATGGAGTCGGTGGTGAGCCAGCGATGGGCATCATCCATGTTGAGGCTGTGGAGGACAGCTTTGTCGTAGATGTTGTCGTCACTGCCGAAACTGCTGCCGAGCACGAAGCCTAAGCCAGGCGCCCAGCCCGCACTGTTCATTCCGAAATATTGGGCGAGAGGCATGAAACCGGGCAAGGTCTGTCCATTGTTCAGCGAGTAGGTACCTGATACTTTCTTGACAAGGGTGAGTATGCGAAGCGAGTTGTCCAAGATGGCCTTGCCGTAGTTCACTTTGGGCTTCAGGTTTGTGGAGTCGGCAGTTTTTCCATCCTCACCTTTGCCGTCTTTTTCTTTGTCTTTGCCGTTGTCTTTCCCTCTTCCTTTGTTGTCTCTGCCACCGCTGTTGTTACGGCGCTGAGAGGTGTTGATTTGTTTCAGGTAAGGCACTTTGCTATAAAGCTTCGTGAAGTCGAGGGTGGCATTGCCTTGGATGTTGTTGGAGTTCTCGATGGTGTTACCCAGACGTGGCTGGATGGATTTGGCAGGAGCCGTCCAGTTGTAGGTGCCTTGATAGTTGGCACTGGCGTTAATCCAATTGAGAATCGGAATCTTGTTGATGGGCAACGTGTAGCTTGCGTTGAAGTTTTGCGTGAACCTCGACATCGAGCCTAGGTGCTTGAGCTCATTCTTGATGGTGTCTTGGTTTTTCTGCCAGGTCTCTGGGTCTTGGCTCTTGTCGACAAATCCTGCAGGCTCATAGATGTAGGCTTGGGCCTGTGCCGAATAGTCGAAGGTCAACGCTTTGGTGAGGTCGTAACGCAGCTGATAGTTACGGGTCCAATCCCATTGCTTGGAGAGGGTCGGCGTGATGTTGATGATACCGCCGCTCTTGTTGCGCATCTCACGCTCCGAATAGTAGCGGTACATCTCGGTATTGAAGGTGATGCTCTTCGGCAGGTAGTAGAAGTTGATGTCCTTGATGATTTGCCAGGCGGGTTTGGCAGCCCATTTGGCTTTGGCAAAGGGCTCAACAGGCTTGGGGTTACCTGCATAGTTGTAGCCCAAACCACCACGATAGGCCTTCACCAAGTAGTATTTGATGTCTGTGTTCTCTTGGAAAGTCTCGTTGTAGGAGAAGGAGAGGTTGAAGTTCTCGATGTCGTAGATGTGCACCTTGGGCATGTTGCCACGACCGCTTCCAAGGCCTTTGTTGGGGTCTCTTTGGTTTTCGGTCGGGTTCTTGCCTTCTCCTTCGTTGTCTTTCTTTTTCTTGGCAACACGTTCTTTCCTGACATTCATGAAGTTGATGTTCTTCTGTCGGGTGTAGTCATGGATGGTCGAAGTGAATTCTTTCCTTTCCTCGTCGCTGTTCATGATGGCAAGAGCGTCTTTCAGCTTGATGTCGGGGTCGTAAGGGTTGTAGAGCGGCGTAATCCTGTTTTCGCCGTAGTCAAAGTGCATCGGGATCTTGAGTCCGGTGTTTTCGAAGAACTTGCCCAGTTCAAGGTCGGTGGAGACGTTAAACGTGGAATGGGCTTCGAAGGTGTTGTTGGTGATACGGCTGTCTAAGGCACCGAATCCTGCAGAGCTATATAATCCGTTGACGGTCACACGACCCAAGTCGGCAAGGGTGGCCTCAAGGCGCCCTGTTGCAGCAATGCCGCCATTGCTGTTCAAGTCAGTGAGACGCAGCTCATTGACCCAAACTACGGCACTCTTTGGCAGGCCGTCATCGACATCGGCAAGGTTCTGGCGTTTGGGGTTGCGGATACCGATCATCATGGCTTCCACATCGCTGATGCTCGGGTTACCAATCACTTTGATGGTATGATAGTAGTCTTTGTTGTCGACGGTGCCTTTCCTTATTTTTTCGGAATAGATGTAGTTGAGCTTGACGCCGCTATTGGGCTGGTTCATGGCTTCATTACGGCGTTGTTTTACCTGGACGAGGTCTTCCAAACGGATGTCCAAGTTGTTGATTTCTGGCCAAATGGCATCCTTGTTGGTGTAGGGTGTACCCCACGGGGTCATTTTCAAGGGCACTTCATATTCGTAGTAGTTCTCGGTGAAGTCGGTACCGATACGCATGAATACGGTCAGGTCTTGGTCTTCAAGAGGGCTGTCTTCGTGGGCGGCTTCAGCGTGGACGAACATCTTTAGGTATTTGTATTGCCGTAGGTCGAAGTCGGCAGTCTTGTAGATGGCGCGTCCGTCGCCGTCAACGAGGTTTTGCACGGTCATCTGCAAAGATTGCTCATTGATGTGGATGGTTTGGGTCATGCCGATGACGCGCTCCTGCATGATGCCAGGCGGGATGACGTAAGGAACGGGGGAACGTCGACCGTTTTCTTCGATGCTGACAGCGGAGATGTCGAAGGTGGTCTCGTTGGAGATGTCGTTGGGCTCGTATTCACCAGGAGCCTGGATGCTTTGCGAGTAGGTGCGCCATTCGCCTTTCACAAGGTCGAGTGTGGCGAAACGCAGCACGATGGGGCGCTGGAATTCGGTCATGAACATACGCATGAAGCGGATGGAGGAGTAGTCGTCAATGCGGCCAATGACTTTATCGGGCTGCTTGATGGGAATCCTGAACTGATACCAGGTGACGCCGCTGATTTGTCCGTTGGGCAACGAAACGCCGCTCGACTGGAAGATGTCGGCGATGTGGTTCTCGCCAACAATCATCTTGGCGGGGTCAAGGTCAATCTCATATTGGTAGTAGCGTTCCGATTCGCTAAGGGTGTTGTCATTGTTGATGTCCTCGGCATTGGGAAGGGTG
>Ga0247610_10002465_pt1 | contig 21266 bp, 10 predicted proteins | sample 174DNAGHGhighgp2_FD_193483 | JGI IMG/M metagenome (GOLD analysis project Ga0247610, IMG submission 193483) | Sheep rumen microbial communities from Palmerston North, Manawatu-Wanganui, New Zealand - 1742 DNA GHGhigh gp2 | ecosystem: Host-associated > Mammals > Digestive system > Stomach > Rumen...
ACTCTGGATATTGCCCCTCGCGCGGCTCACCGCACGATCCTGCAGCGCCTCACCGATGCAGTAGAGCGTCATCACGGCCACCGCCTCGGGGTATTCACCGATGGCCATGGCCCCGATGCTGGCGATGGACATCAACAGGAACTCACTGAAAGCTTCACCTTCCCTGATTTCCTCAATGGCCTCGCGCAACACGCCAAGTCCCGTGGGCAGCCACGCTGCGGCATACCATGCCAGCCTGACCCATTGGTTCTGGAACCACTGCACGTTCATCGTGCTCATGGCGATTCCTGCCAGCAGCATGTATAACGACAAAGCGGGTTTCCACCAACTTATTTCTTCTTCCTCGCTGTGTTCATGCGAGTGATGATCGTGTTCGTGAAGTGTCATAGTTTATTGCCTCCATTGGTTTACGGGGGCAAAGTTACGGACTATTCCGTGCAACCGGGTTGCAAAGTTCAATAGAGCAGGCGTGCAATGCGTGCCGAGCCTCGTTTTCCAGTGGCGATGCGGGCAAACAGGCGGCGTGTGATGGGCGAGACAAACCACCGCCAGCGACGGCTGTCATGGTAACTCTCCCGCAATGCGGCATAGGCTTGCCGACACAGGGGCTTGGACATCTCGCTGTAGCCCTCGCGTTCATATTGTGCGGCGAGTACCATGCGGCGGTATTCGAGTAGCCGTTCGTAGCGGAGTTTGTATTCAGGTTTGAGCAGCGAGCTGCGAACTTCACCCTTCATGATGTCGATGACGTGTTCCCACTGTCCCTGTCGGCTGTGGAACTCGGTGCCGGTGATGGAGTCGGCGCCGTTGTGGTTGATGATGACAAGAGGTTGTCCACCCATATAGGCCACACGAGGATTGGCCAGCAATAGCCTCAATCCCAGTTCCCAGTCGTTCCATCCGGGCAGATTGATGTTCCAGCCGTCGGTTGAAGCAAAGAACTCGCGGCGCACGGCATAGCGTTGCGTGGCCAGCTGCCCGTGCAGGATGTGGTTGGCAAACAGGTCGCGTTTGTGGAACGGAGCCTGGCGTTGGCCTCCGTCAGGGAAAATGAGGGTCGATAGTGCGCTGATGAGGTCAAGCGATTTACCTTTCTCCTGAGCTTGCTCGATGATTCTCACGTAGGAAGCCACCAAGTCCTGCTTCATGATGTCGTCGCTGTCAAAGAACATCACCCATTCTCCCGTGGCATGCTCAAAACCCTGGTTGCGGGCGGCTCCGGCAGTGCGGTGTGCCTCGCGTGTGACGACGACCTTGAAGTCGTCGCTCTCGTGTTGCTCCTTGAAGTCTTGCAGCACCTGCAACGACCCGTCGGTGCTGTGGTTGTCCACCAGCACTACCTGCAGCGGGCGGTGGGTCTGCGCCAGCACGCTCTGCAGCGTGACGGGCACCACAGCGGCACGGTTATACACCGGTATGATAATTGTGACTTCCATACTTGCCATTTTCGGGCTAAAGGTACTGCTTATTTTGATAATTCACAAAATATTTTAGACTTTTAGACCTAAATTATGTAGCCTCTCAACAAAAACGAATAAAGATTTGTTTTTGTGTTCGACTTGCTCTAATTTTGCACCTGAAATGAAGATTTTATTTGCAGGAGATGCAAGCAATATGCACAACTGCCTGGCCCATGAGTTGCGGCTGATGGGGCATGAGGCGACAGTGGCATCCGACGGTTCGCGTTGGATGGACACACATCGTGACATCAACCTGTTGCGACGCCCCGGCATCTTGGGCACACTGCGTTATCTCTATGACATTAAGCGTGCGCTGCCGCTGATGCGGGGATATGACATTGTTGAAATCGCATCGCCCATTTTCCTGCGGCTCAAGCCCCATCGCGTCGCCAAGGTCTTTGACTATCTCAAGGCTAACAATCGCCGCGTTGTCTTGTCGGCTCTTGCGACCGATATGGTCTATTATGACGCCTGCCATGACGGCCATACATACCGTTACAATGACTATATGCTTGGTAATGAACCGTCGCCATATATCGGTTCCAGCGAATACATAGCGCAGCAACAGGACAACTGGAAACAACCGTTCATGCGTGAACACAGCGACCACATTTTGGCTGGCATCGATGGCGCCGTGGCGTGCCTGTATGAATACTATGTGGCCTACAAGCCGATTCTGGGCGACCGTGTTGCCTATGCGGGCATCCCTATTGATATTGAAGGGCTGTCGTTCCGTCCTCTTGAGAAGGCACCCGAGAAAGTGAGACTATTCATCGGTATCCAGCGTGACCGTCATGTGATCAAGGGAACCGATCGCCTGTTGGCGGCGATGAAACGTGTGCACGACCGCTATCCAGCCATCACCGAGCTCGAAGTAGTCGAGAATCTCCCTTATGATGAATATACAAGACGGATGCGGGACTCCCATGTTATCCTGGATCAACTCTACAGTTATACCCCTGGTACTAATGCCCTGATAGCAATGGCCCAAGGCCTGGTTGCCGTGTCGGGAGCCGAGCCCGAGTATTATGAACTGATAGGGGAGACCGTCAACAAGCCCATCATCAACGTGTCACCGCTTATCGAGGGCGATATTGACCGCCAATTGTGCTGGCTTGTTGAGCACAGGGACCAGCTGCCGCAGATGGCACGTGCCAGTCGTGCCTTTGTCGAGAAGCACAATGCGGCAAGTGTGGTTGCCGAGCGTTACATCGATTTTTGGAAAACTCTCCTCGACTAGGGGAAATGTTACGATTAAGTGGGTGGTATTCTGTAACCTGCCTGCAAGAATAAATGATGGCTGGAAGCCCGATATGGTTCCAGCCATCATTGTGTATTTGGCAATTTGAGCAATCGTGGTTACATATATTTGGCCACTGCAGCTTTGAGCAAGGATACATCCTCGATGCGCTCCACAATCTCGCTGTTCTTGATGATGAATGTGGTGGGGATACCCGTCAGGTTATAAGCGCCTATTGTCTGTGAATTGATGCTCAACGGGTCAAAGACAGTGATCCATGGGAGGTTCTCTGCTGCTTGCCTCCAAGCGACATTGTTCTGGTCAACACTCACCTGGTAGATGGTCAGGCCGCGGCTGTGGTAAGCCTGGTAGATGTCGTTCAGCAACTTGTTGATCTTGGGTGACACCTCCGACTCATAAATTGTGAAGTTGAGCAACACGATACGGTTATCGGCTGCAACCTTCGACAACTTGTATTCCTTGCCGTTGTAGTCTTGGAGATTGATGTCGATGAGCGTCGCCATGTCGGCAAACATGGTGTCGGTAGGAGCCGTCATCGCTCTGCGGCGTCGCTGCCCGTCAAGCAACAGGTTCACCAGGTAGTTGGTGCGGGGATCATCGGGGCGGAATGAGTTAAATGCGTTGGCCACAGCGCCGATGATGCGCAAGTCGTTGTCATTCAATGGGTCAAACAAGGGTTTGCCATTGATATACTTGTTGATGGTATAGTATGCAACGATGCCACTGGGATCGGCAACAATCTGGCGTGAAAGCTGGTCTTTCCAAGCAGCAAACTCAGCCTCGGTCTTGCCCGTGGCAAACTTCAACGCTTCCTTGTCGATCTTCATCACTTGCTCTGCGTGCTCGCTGCCGGCGAGTGTATAGTCTGTAGCAAAGTTGGGCAACTTGGCATTGATGGTCACATGATCCAGGCTGTCGATGGGGAAACAGATAGCCTGTTCGCCAAGCCTCAACTGGTAGATGCTGGGCACCTCGGGCGCGGGTGCGCTCACACTGAACTTTCCGTTCTTGTCAACCTTCACGCTGTCGATGATGAACCAGGCGCCGTTGCTCGATTGCTCGAGCACGAGTGTCGTCGTGTCCCCGGCGCCTTCAACGGTGCCGTCGACGTGGAATTTATTACCGTTGCATGCCGTGAGTGTGGCAATGGCAACCATCATCAATAATATCTTCTTCATTCTTCTTGAATAATTGTCATTTAAAAAAGCGGTGCGAAATTACACCTTTTTTCCCTCCCCACCAAATCATGAGGGAAAAAAGGTGTAATTTCACTTTACGCTAGGCAGTAGAAGTCGGCCTAGATGCGTCCTAAGACAATTTCAATCAATGTGCTTACATCGGTGATGTCCACCAAGTTGTCGCTGTCCAGGTCGCATCGTGAACGGGTCTGTGCATCAACCTGTTCGCCCAGAACGATGCTGATGAGCCTGCTGACGTCCTCAATGTCCACCATGCCGTCACCGTTGATGTCTCCACGCTTGTACTGGTACTGTTCGGTGATGTCTCTAACGGTGTATTTGTTGGTCGTTGAAGTGATTTCGAGGTAGATATCGTGGCTGATGCCGGTCACATCCACGCTCTGGTGCTCGTTGTCACCTTGACTGAGCACCACATTGAAGATATAGTCCTCGCTGTTGACGTTGAAGGTGCGGTAGTAGAACTTCTGTCCCATCACAGTCTTGGTGCCGGTAACGCGCACACCAGGCCAAGTATCGGTAATGGCTCCAGTATTGTCCCAAGCATACACATAGACGCTGCCCCAGTAGTTAGGTAATACGGTCGGGTCCTTGATATAAACGGTCGCCGTGTAGGGCACAAAGCCATGGAAGATGTACTCGCGCTGAACGATGTTACGCACCTTGCCCTGGTAGAGCACACCGGCCGTCAGCACGGTATTGTCGGTGAACGTCAGTCTCACTTGTCCTGTAGCCTGACGGCTGTTGGCTGTGGGGGTGCTGCCGTCGGTCGTATAGACGATGACGGCATTGCTCTCGCTGGCGGTGACGGTGACAGTCACGCTGCCTTGATACTGTCCGCTGGCCTTGTCAATCGACAGGGTGGGGGCGGGGGAGGTGTAGTTGGTCACCTCGTGGTGCCATGTGCCGTCGATGTAATAGCCGTGATTGCGGAAGGTTAGGTCACTGGTCTGCTGACCGTCGGTCACAAAGATGATGCCTGTGGGTGAGGTGGTAAGGGGGCCGCTGTAGGTCCACTTCCAGATCTTGCGGTTGCCGTCGCTGGTGGTGCCCATCAGGGTCATGGCTTCTCCAGGCCAGGTGCCGCCGGTGTAGTTGCTGCTGCTGTTCCAAATCCAGGTGGTCACCTTGCTCACGCTCATGCTGGTCTCGAGGAACACGCTCATGTCATCCTCCTCACAGCTGGGCTCATACACTTCTACCGGGGTCACAGGCGATGTGCCGTTGCCTTCGCCGTCATTGCTTGACAGTTCTTCCTGGGTGCCATCATAATTCAATACAGTGCCGGCGTTGGAGCTGGAGGTGTACAGGTAAGGCCCGTCGGTACCGATCTTGCCGGGCGCGGGAGTGAGCGAGGTCGAGAGGACGTAGATTCGCATGTTGCCCTTGCCGCTGCACGAGGTTGTGGTCAGTGTACCGTTGGTCACGGTCTTGACATCGCCAGTCACGCAGTCGGTGTAAGTGCCGTTGAGCACACCGGTAAAGGTGGCAGGGCCGTTGATGGTCACGAGGACATAGCTGTCGGTCGTGCTGTCGGTATAGCGGCGCTTGAAGGCATAGCCACCCGATGAGGAACATCCGGTAGTGCTGTACTGGCCTTTACGCAGGGCGGGGACGGCCTGACGGATGCGGTTGAGGCGTTGCAGGTGCTTGACAAGGGGCTTGGACAGCGTGGCTGCCAAGTTGCCGGTTGCGCCACTGGCAACACCGAAGTCACTGGCCGTGACATTACCCTTGATGTAGCCGCCATAGTAGGCGCGGCCACTGTCCTTGAGCGAGCCGTTGCCGCCCGGATCGATGGTCTTGCCGGCCTTGAACTCCACTTCGCTGCCATAATACAGGCAAGGAATGCCGCGGAAGGTGAACATGAATGAGAGGTTTTCGGCCCATTGGGCAGTTCCCTCGTTGAAGCGAATATTGTCATTGGGACCGGGGCTGTAGTCGTGACTGTCAACATACACCACGTTGTAGGTGGCATCGTTGTAGTACTTGTCGCCGTTGATGGCCAGGCTCCACACGCTAGAGATATTGTGGAAAGAATAGTGGACGGGGAAGTCGATGACGTTAAGGCCGGAAGCCCTGCTCTTGTCGGGTGAGTGGTAAGAGTTGCCATTGAGCACGGCATTGCTCGACGTGGGCATCGCACTGCTGGTCTCGGTGCAGTTGTCGGCATACATTTGCTGGCATGACTTGATGTTATCCAGAGTACTCAGGTCGGTACTCTCATAGATTGCGATGTTGTCCCAGTAGCTCGCATTATTGTTCCAGCTGTAGCTCTTGTTCTCGGCCCAGGTGTAGAAGTAGGGCGAAAGGGCGGGCTGGTTACGGTAGGTCACGCTGCCCTGAAAGCGGGCGCAAACCTCAGTGCACATGAAGAAATCGGCCTGATTGAGGCGCTTGTTCTTGTACTGCTCACCCAGTGCCTGGAAAGCGGGAATATAGATCTTGTTGAAGGTAAGACGCGAGATGTGGCCGCCCGTGTCGATACGAAAACCGTCAACACCCATCTTGATGAATGATCCGTAGCAGTTGATCAGATAATCGGCAACAGCGGGATTCTCGGTGTTCAGATCCACGCAGTCACCGGCAATCTGAGCCCACCAGCGCGTGTTGTCGTCCCAGTTGAACTGGCCGAAGTGGTGCCAATAGTTGTGGTTGTCGTGGTTCTGGTTGTCGGTGTTTTTCATCTGCTTGAGGCGGTTGTCATACTGTTGTCCTGCGGGCAGATTGTTGTAGTTGGTCGGCAGTTTGCCGCCCACCGAGTCGGTGGTGTAGGGGAGCATGCACTCCTCAATCTTGAACTGATTGGCATTCCAGTCACGTGTGAACAGTTTGCACAGGTTCTCTTCGCCGAAGTTGCCCGTGTGGTTGAGCACGATATCCAGAATGATTTTCATGCCGCGGGCATGTGCCGCGTCAATCAGCGTCTGGAATGTCGTGTCACCGCTCTCGTAGCGGTGGTCAACGCGGCTGAAGTTGCGCGCGTGGTAACCGTGGTAGTCCAGACCCGAGGCGTTCTCGACAATGGGAGTCACCCACACAGCGGTGAATCCCAGAGCCTTGATGTAGTCCAATTTCTCGATCAGTCCCTTGAAGTCGCCGCGCCAGCACGGGTCACCGTGGTTGGCATTGGCACCGTCCCAGCATTGTGCATTATTGCTGGGGTCACCGTCATAGAAACGGGTGGTCATCACAAAGTAGATACTCTCGTCTCGGAAGTCGTTACGAGGGCCCACAAACGCGGCCCATACCTGCTGACCGGCCAGCAGTGCCAGCATCAGCGTCAAGGTTAATCTTAAAACAAATCTTCGGTAACTCATTTTTTTAAGGATTTTGATGGTTTATAGTAATTTTCTGCGAATTTATACTATTATTTAACAATTCATTCCATAATAAGGCGAGATTATTATGGTGATATTCATGCAAACGATTGCGTAAAAAATCACTATCCTCATCAGTTTTGGCATATCATATCAGGCAGAGTCGTTATGTACATTTCAGCGAATGGGCAGGTAAAATCGGTGGATAGGCATCTTAGAACCGAAAATATTGCGTAACTTTGCAGTCTTTGAAATGGAATCTTATTATCAACTCATTAAATAACCTGACACATGATGAAAATGTATCTACGTTACTTAGTGCTGTCGTTGGTGGCCGTGATGGGCTTGCAGGTGACAGCAGCAGTGCCTAGCGGGTACTACAACAATGCCAAAAACAAGAGTGACAAAGCCTTGATGACAGCACTACACACAATCATCAAGGGCCACACCAAGCGCTCTTACCAACAACTGTGGACTGATTTCGCGACGACAGACTGCAATGGCAATATCATTATCGACCGCTATTCTGATAGTCAGTTCATCTACAATACTAATAGGTGCGGTAATTACAATGGGGTGGGCGACTGCTACAACCGTGAGCACTCGATTCCCAACAGTTGGTGGGGTGGTAGCGATACCGATACCGCCTATACCGATCTGCATCACATGTTCCCCGTTGACGGATGGGTGAACAATGAGCGAGGCAATCATCCGTTCGGCGACTGTGCCAACGGTGTGGCCACGGGTACGGGAAAACTGGGCAACTGCACCTTCAGCGGCTACAATGGGGTCGTGTTTGAAGTGGCCGATGAGTACAAGGGTGACTTTGCGCGCGTGTACTTCTATTTTGCTACGCGCTACATGACCCGCATGAGCGATTTTACTAGCGGTACCGGCAATGTCGTTTTCAGCTCCAGCTCCTATCTGGGCTTGACCACATGGGCCATCAACCAGTTGCTGGCATGGCATCGTAACGACCCCGTGAGTACCCTTGAGACGACGCGCAACGATAAAGTGTACGGTATTCAGCGCAACCGCAACCCCTTTGTGGATAACCCTGAACTGGTAGAATACATTTGGGGCAACAAGAAAGGTAGTGTGTGGACTGGCGCCGCTACAGGCCCGACACTGACATCACCCGTGAGTGGCTCTACTGTGGACGTGGGCAATAATGAGGGCAACGGTGTTTCAAAATCGATTACTCTCAAGGGCAATGAACTGACCAAAACGCTGACTATTTCGGTGAACGGAACAGGCTTCAGTGTCACCCCATCTGTTGTTACGGCTGCCGCTGCCAATGCGGGTACAACCTTGACCGTGACCTATAATGGAACGTCCAGCAATGCAACCGGCACACTGACTATCTACAGCAGTGAGGTGAACGCGACGGTCAATCTGACTGCTAATTACAGTAGCGGAGGCGGAACCTCACAGGAAATCATCGAGACTTGGGAAGGATGCACTGGTTATGGTAATTATCAGACCAAGACGGTTCAAGGCAAGGCGTTCACGTGGAACTTTGTTGATGCCGGCATCTGGGATGATTCCCACAAAAATGGAAGTTTGAGCTGTCGCATTGGCAAGACGGCATCGTCAAGTATTGCGATGACTGAGGATATCGCTGACGGAGCCAGCAAGGTGACCTTCTATGCCGCCAACTGGAGTGGCACTGAGGATGCTCCCACCGTTCAGTTGCAATACAGCACCAATGGTGGCAGCACATGGGCGACCGTGGGCTCCTGCTCGCCCAACACGACTTGGCAGCAGTATACCTTCAATATGAACGTGACGGGTAATGTGCGCTTCAGATTGGTGCAGACGGCTGGCGCACGCTTCAATGTGGATGATATCGCTATCACCTCCAACCCGGGTGTCCAGGTGACCCCGCAATTGACGGCCCCGGAAAATGGTTCTACTATCAACGTGGGTACGATTGCAGCCAATGCCTCACAGGTGAGCAAGACCATCACCGTCAAGGGCAGCGACTTGACCAAGATGTTGTCAGTGAGGGTGACTGGGACAGGCTTCAGCGTCTCTCCATCAGGACTCTCGGCATCGGCTGCTAATGCCGGCACGACGATTACCATCACCTATACGGCTAGTGAAGCCGGCAGCGCTACAGGTACACTCACTATCAGCAGTTCTGAGGTAAGTTCGACCGTAAATCTTACTGCCAGCAAGCTGGCGATGCCCTCCATTTCGATTTCCTCTATTGAACCGATTGAGGCCTCTATCAATGCAGAATCTCCTGTTGTGAGTGGTGTGGTTAGTGCCGATAATAATGACGAGGATATTATCCTCTCGGTGGACAACCGATTCCAGCTGAGCCTTGACATGGTGAACTGGGCAAATCAGCTCACACTCGATCCGTCAGGTGAGGTGTTCTATGTTCGTTTGGCAAGCACCAGTCAGATTGGTGTGTTTGAGGGAACCCTGAGTGCTGTGACGAGCCTCGCTTCGGCCTATGCCGATGTGATGGGCACAGTTGCAGGTAGAATTGGTGACGTCAATATGGACGGAGTTGTGGATATCGACGATGTCACCAAGATCATCAGTTATGTGCTGGGCGAAACAGTATCACCGTTCAACCAAGTGGCTGCCAACATCAATGGGGACTCGAGCATTGACATTGATGATGTCACCTCACTGATTTCCATCGTTCTGGGCAACACCAATCTGACTCAAATGGCAGCATGGAACGCCGTTCCCACGATGGGCGGCATCCATGTGGAAAATAATGGAGAGCAGTTGCTCGAGATTTACGATTTTGACGCAGATTGTGTCGCAACCATATCTCAGTTAGGTTCTCATGATGTGATGTTGCCTGCTGGAATCTATATGGTGACCAGTGACACTGAATCAGTCAAGGTCGTTGTCAAGTAGTCCGTGACGACTTTATATAAAAGGAAAGAGCTGCGTGCCTTAGTGCAATGCAGCTCTTTCCTTATCATGTGATTTGGGTTGTGCTTATGGGTTGGGCACCTTGCCGATGCAGTGGTATTCAAATCCAGCCTGGTGCAGTTCCTCGCTGTCAAGAATGTTACGCCCGTCGAGAATGAGCCTGCCCTGCATCTTGTGAAGCAGAGTCTCCATATTAGGCATACGGAATTCTTTCCACTCGGTTAACAGCATAAGGGCGTCAGTACCGTCTGCGGCGTCATACATGTCCTTGGCGTAGAAAACCGTATCTCCAATGCGACGTCGGCATTCGTCCATGGCAACAGGATCATACACTCTGACATTCACGCCGGCCTTGAGCAATAAATCGATGATTACCAGTGATGGAGCTTCGCGCATATCATCGGTCTCGGGCTTGAATGCCAATCCCCAGATGGCGATTTGCTTGCCGCGCAATTGAGCAACGTCATTGCCGTAGTAGTTGAGCAACTTGTGATAAAGCACCAGCTTTTGGTCTGCATTCACAGCTTCAACAGCCTGAAGGACACGCATGGGGTAACCGCAGTCTTCGGCAGTCTTAATGAGTGCTTTCACGTCTTTGGGAAAGCATGAGCCTCCATAGCCGCAACCGGCGTAGAGGAATTTTTTGCCGATTCGGGTATCGCTGCCGATTCCCTTGCGTACCATGTTTACATCAGCGCCCACAAGTTCGCACAGGTTGGCAATGTCGTTCATGAAGCTGATGCGGGTTGCAAGCATTGAATTGGCGGCGTATTTGATCATCTCGGCCGACGGGATATCAGTGAAAATGAGGCGGTCACTGACTATCATGAAGGGCTTGTAAAGACGAGCCATGAGTTTGCGGGCACGTTCGCTCTCAACACCGACCACGACGCGATCGGGACTCATGAAGTCTTTTACAGCATTGCCCTCTTTAAGGAACTCGGGATTGCTGGCGACATCAAACTCTACATTTACCCCGCGTCGGTTCAACTCTTCTTGAATGACTTGTTTCACTTTTTTTGCCGTACCTACTGGAACGGTACTCTTGGTGACCACCACGATGTAATGGTTGAGGTTCTTGCCAATGGTTCTTGCCACCTCGAGTACATATTTCAGGTCTGCGCTACCGTCTTCATCAGGGGGCGTGCCCACTGCACTGAATACGATATCAACCTCGTTCAGGACGTCCTCAAGACATGTGGTAAAGCGTAAGCGTCCCGATTTTGCGTTTTTGTGTACAAGTGTTTCCAGACCGGGTTCATAGATGGGGATGATACCTTGTTTCAGGGCTTGGATCTTGCGCTCATCCACATCGACGCATGTAACGTGGACACCCATTTCACTGAAACAGGTTCCTGTTACAAGGCCTACGTATCCCGTGCCAACAATTGCGATTTTCATATCTTGTGAGTTGAGTATATATATTCGGGTCCCACCACAGGTGAAACCCGAATAATGTTATTTATTCAATTTGTCTTAGCCATTAATTGGCTTCTCACGGTCTTTGGGGCTGTCGTCAACATAGTAGCCACCGCTGTCGCCACCATAACCATAGCCATAACCATAGCCGTATCCATAACCATAACCCTTACCGTAACCGTAAGCGTAGGAGTAGTTATACCTGGTCTTGCTCACCTTGATGTCGTTAATCAGGATGGTAAGATTCTTGATTTTCTTCTCCTCGGCCATGTGCTCAAGCTCGTACATGTATTGTTGCTCGACACGTCCGTCACGGATGACGTAAATCGTCAGGTCGGTATGACGGTTAACGATAGCGGCGTCTGCAATCAGGTTGTAAGGCACGGTATCCAGAATTACAAAGTCATACTGTTTCTTGAGCTGTTCAACCATCTTTGTCATGTTCTCACTCATGAGCAGTGCAGTGGGGTTGGGGGGAATAGCACCTACACTGATGATATCGAAACCTTCATGCAATGGCCCGCGGTGGATTACCTTGTTAAGGTCGGGCTCTTTACCGGAAAGATATGCTGAGGCACCACGGCCGTCCTGCACACCCACATACTCAGAGAATTTACCCTTGCGGAGGTCAAGATCGACTACAATGACGCGCTTATTGACATAGGTATAGGACAATGCCAAGTTCACGGCGACAAAGCTCTTACCTTCACCAGACATGGTAGAGGTGAACTGGATGACTGTACCTTCACCATCGGGCTTATTCTGGTCGGTCACAAAGTCAAGGTTGTTACGGACTATTCGGTATGCCTCGTTCATGCGGTCATTTGAGGTCTCGTTAACAACAATCTCACCAGTTACATTGTTCTTCTTAGCCGGCAACTCGCCCAAGATGGGGATATCGCATACCTCTTCAACCTCACGACGGGTGTGGATGGTCTTGTCAAGTGAGAAGTACCAGAATACGCCGTAAAGGATGAATGCAGGAATTAACAGACCAATGATCATACCTGTGAGCACGATACGGGTTAACGGGGCCGTGATGGGATTGGGGTTAGGAAGGGCTGGCTCCATTACCTTGGCGTTGGGTTCGGTGATAGCCATCTGCAATGCATTCTCCTCACGCTTGTTGAGCAGATACAGGTAAAGTTGCTCCTTGATTTTCTGCTGGCGTGTAACTTCGGTGATTGCCTTCTCGTGAGTGGGATTGGCAGTCATGTTACTTCTTGCCTGGCTCTGGAGGCGTTGCGCCTGGTTTTGTTTAGTGCGCAATGTGCTGATATAATTGTCGAGACTGGCAAGAATCGTCTTCTTTTGGATGGCTAATGAATTGATGAGCTCTTTCATCACAGGGTTCTCAGGACTGGAGGCCGCTGCAATTTTCTGGTAGTCCTGAATGGCCTCATTATACTGAGAAATCTGTGCGCTGATGCCCGCATTGCTCATGCCATTGTTGACAGGAATCAACTCATATTGTCCCATACCTGCAATGAAGTTACGGATTTGAGCAGCAAGGTTGATTTCCAGGTTCATATTCTCGGTCTCATGAATGTGGCTCATCGTATTGCCTTCTGAACCAATCATGATAGAGTTGGCTGAGTTCGCAGTCAAAATAGCTACCTCATTATCCACACCACTCAGGTCCTTTGACAAGTCGTTAACACGCTCGGCAATAAACGCCTCGGTATTGCGGGCAATCTGGTTCATGTCGTTAATGCCCTCTTGATTATAGGCAATCACGAGCGCGTTGAGAATGTCGGCACACATCTGGGGGTTCTGTCCGCTAATGACAAGATTGAGAACGTCGCTGTGCTGGTCAGCATTCTCAACAATAAGTGCTGACGCGAATGACCTGGCTGTAGCCGAAGGATTCGAAATCCTGACAATTACATTGAAATCCACATAACTATCGTTGTAGATCTTAGTCTTAGTAATTGCAACAGGACCAAAGTCTGTGTTGATTTTGTTGCCAAAGTGTGCCTTTTTCCATTGGCCACCATTCACATTGAACTCAAAATCATCGCCACCCTTAGGAATAATGGTGAGCGTGAAACCTCGAGTAACCTCTTTAAGCGGAGTGACTTGAACGGGTGTATCCTTATAGATGTTCACGTCACGCAGGAACATGTGCCCATAGTATTGCACATTAAGTCCAAGAGAGTTGACGACAGTCTCCATAACCCTAGATGACCTCAGCTTGTAAGGCTCATTGGGTATGTAATTGACGGTATTAAGTCCGAGATCACTGAACGTCATCGAGGGGGTACCCTGAGCACTGTCCTTAGAACGGATAAGGATGGAGCATTTTGCCATGTAGTGCTGGGGCTGTGTCTTGGCATAAAGGTATGAGATGCATGCACATACAATCATTGACAAGACAAACCAGTACCAGTTATAGGCACAAGCCAGGAAAAGTCGATCCCACTTAATACCAGAGCGCGCGCGCTTTTTCTTTTTCTCTTCAGCTGCCATTTTTGCAGCCAGATCTTCTTGAGCTATTTGTTGCATAGTTTGCTAATTTATTTCCAGTAAATACCAATGAATTTGCGATATGTCAATATATCGCAAACATCACTACGTAAAACGCTGCAAATTTAGTGCATTTCGGCTAAATCGGCAAACTTAAATATTAAAAATATATAATGTTGAAATACTCGAATTGGAATTTGAATTAAAAAAGGGTGGTCGCCATTTGCGGCAACCACCCTTTTAGGGATATACTTTTCTAAGAAAAAACGGATTAGTCGATTTCCTCGTCGGCCTCATAACCGCCCATCTCGCGGATGGCGTTCTTGAGCATCACATACTGCTGGAAGAGGTGGTTAACGGGAATCTCGTCCTTGGTGTAGTCGTGCATCGGGCTCTTGAGGAAGAAGCTCAGGAAGCGCTGAGTGCCACAGCGGCCGGCGCGATGAGCGAGGTCCATGAGCAAGCACAGGTCAAGGCACAAGGGTGCTGCCAGGATCGAGTCGCGGCACAGGAAGTTGATCTTGATCTGCATGGGATAACCCATCCAGCCAAAGATGTCGATATTGTCCCAACCCTCCTTATTGTCGTTGCGGGGAGGATAGTAGTTGATGCGAACCTTGTGGTAGTAGTTGCTGTACAGGTCGGGCTGATCGTCAGCAACGAGAATCGACTCGAGTGTCGAGAGCTTGCTGACCTCCTTGGTGCGGAAGTTGGCGGGCTCGTCAAGCACGAGACCATCGCGGTTACCCAGGATGTTGGTCGAGAACCAACCGTTCAAGCCCAGCATGCGGGTGCCGATGATGGGGGCAAAACCGCTCTTGACAAGCGTTTGGCCAGTCTTGAAGTCCTTGCCGGCAATGGGGAGGCAGGTCTTCTCGGCCAGTTCCCACATGGCGGGGATGTCAACGGTGGTGTTGGGGGCACCCATGATGAAGGGGCAGTCCTCCATCAGTGCTGCGTAGGCATAGCACATCGAGGGAGCAACCTTGTCAACCACGTTGTCCTTCATGGCCTGCTCCAGGGCAGCGATAGTGCCATGATACTTCATGTCGGGCTCAACGTAGATTTCAGTCGAAGCGGCCCACAGTACAACCACGCGGTCAACACCGGTCTCCTTCTTGAAGTTGCGGATGTCCTCGCGAACCTGCTCGGTCATGTCCCAGCGATCCTTGCACTGCTTCACGTTGTCACCATCCAGGCGCTTTGCGTAATTCTTGTCAAAGGCGGCCTTCATGGGCTTGATCTTCAACAACTCGTCCTTAACAGGCTCGATGTCCTTCTCTTTGAGCACTTCAGCATTGATGGCGCTCTCATAAGCGTTCTCGGGGAACACATCCCAAGCGGCGAACACGATGTCATCGAGTGTAGGCATCGAGACGATATCCTTGTAATGCAGATACTTCTTGTTCTCACCTTTTCCGATACGGATCTTGTCGTACTGTGTCATGCTGCCAACAGGCTTAGCAAGTCCCTTGCGAGCCATCATTACACCAGTCATGAACGTGGTGCTCACGGCACCCAATCCTACTACCATAATACCCAATTTGCCGGTAGCGGGCTTAACAATTTCTTTTGCCATAATCTTTTATTACAGTTAATGTTTAGGTTGTTTTCAATTTGTTTAATCTGTTGACCAGGAATTGGCCAAATTGGTTCTCGTTCGGTTTTCACTCGCGAAAAACGCCGCTAAATTACTGCCTTTTTTTGATATGGAGCATAAATATGGTTGAAAAATGAGTTTCGTTCTGTTAAAAGATGGCCAAAATCTTAAAAGATACTTAATTCTAGCACTTATTTATTCTTAATCTGATAATAAACGTTAATACTACGTCTTTTGATTGTTGCCGATTATTTGCTTTTTTTGTCGTTTCTAAGTACCAAAAAGCCCTTATGACAAATTTTAACAAATCGTGTTATAAAGTCTAAAATGTATCTCAAATATTTTCCATTCTCATTACCCGTTTAAACTGTGAGATTATTGCGATAACAATCTTAATTATGCATGGAGAAATCGAGCAATTGGTTTTGCTAAATGATAGTGTTGTGGGGAAAATGCATGCTATTTGCTGAAATAAAAGACGAATTTAATGTTTTTTATGATGTTATATTATATTTAATGTATAATTTTGCCACCTGATTAACCGACTTGATCATTAATCAACATATAATTATATTAACCATTTAAACAAAACAATCATTAGATTTATGAAGAAAATCATTCTGCTAAGTGTGATGGTAATGACTGTGTTTGTCAGTGCCATTGCTGGTATTGACGAGAAATTGTCAAGCTCTACCCAGCTGTTTATCGCTGAGCGCGATGGCTTGATTTCTCTTGATATCGAGCTTCCTGGTCCACAGTTGATGTCTCGTGCCCCATTGAAGCGAACTCGACCCATTGATCGTTACATTGCCCCAGCTGAGCGCATGAATGGCATGGACATGGTTTCGGCCTTCATTCACATCAACCCCAATTATGCTTATAAGTTGGAAACCCAGGGTGTGGTCATCCAAGAGAGTTTCAAGGATTTTGTAGTTGCAATGATTCCCGTTGACAAGATCGAGCGTATTGCTGAGATTGCCGATGTGAAGGAGATTAATGTGGCCCGCAAGATGAAACTGAAGACTAACATGGCCCGCTCTTACACCAATACCGATGATGTAATCAATTTCAGCAGCGCAGCCGTCACTGCCGGCCTGCCCCAAGCCTTTAAGGGCTCGGGTGTTGTTGTCGGTGTGATCGACGACGGTATCGACTTCCAGCACACCATGTTCAAGGATGCAAATGGTAATAGCCGCATCAAGCGTGCGTATGTAGCCAGGGGATCCAGCTCTTTTTATACTTACACCAGTGTGACCTCCAGCTCCCCCACGTGCGATGTCTCAGATGAGTCTCATGGTACGCATACCAGTTCGACTGCGGGTGGAAGCAACATCACATATAATAACGTAACTTATGGCGGCATGGCTCCTGAATCCGACCTTGTGCTTGTCGGTTGTGGTAACTACCTGTATAATACCAATATCGCCTTGGGTATCAAGTATATCTTTGACTATGCTGATAGCCAGAATAAGCCTGCTGTATGTAGCATCAGTCTGGGTTCCCATATGGGTCCTCACGATGGCACAGGTGAGTTGGCTTCAGTTTATGCTCAGTATGCTGGCAGCCATTCCAATCACATTATTGTAAATGCTGCAGGCAATGAGGCCGGCAACAGCTTTGGTACTCAATACAGCGGCGGCGAGTCTTCGTCAACAACCCCGTTCACCACTGTCCTTAATGGCGGCTATTATCTGTACAATGGCTATGGGTCAACTTATCTTAACAGGACCTATCAAGGTTATGATGTGTTCTTTGCCCGCACAGCCAACAAGGCGCTTGCTTGCAAACTCCATGTTGTAGATACCAGCACCAAGACTATTAAGTGGACTTCGAGTGCCATTACTTCCAGCACTTCGTCCGTGAGCGGTATTACTACATATTTTGATAGGTCTCCCTCGGTGACTATTACAAGGCATAGCTATAGCAACAAGTACTACGTGCAGCTCTATTTCAACAATATGAGTCAGAAGTCGGGATATCAGAACAGCAAGTATGCTTTGGCTGTGAGCGTTTATCCCACAAGCGGCTCTTGCATGATTGACTCTTGGGATGTGTCAGGTTACAATGCCTTTGGCTCAATGTCAGGAACTTATGGCGGTTACACCTTCACTGCCGGTACCGATGATTGCAGTATCGGAGACGAGGGTGGTAGCGACGACATCATTTTGGTCGGAGCATATGTTACCAAGAAGAATGTCACTGACTATAACGGTGTAAATCACTACTTGAGTGGTACGATTGGCAATATCGCCTATTACTCTAGCTATCAGGCAGCCGGTTGTGGCCCCACGGGTATCGCTAAGCCCGACATCTGTGCTCCTGGTTCTACAATCGTGGCTGGTATTAACCACTATGATAACACAACGATGTCAAATGGTTATGCCGATATGGGCTATTACCTGATTTCTAATAACGGCACTTCGTCGTTAGGTAACATGGACGGAACGTCGATGGCAACACCTTGTGCTGCAGGTATCATAGCTTTGTACTTGGAGGCTGCTAAATATGCAAACAAGAGTCTGAACACCGCTGACATCCGTCAAGTCTTTGCTCACTCAGCAATCCAAGATACCTATACGGCCAAGAAAAACTTTGGCCCTTATGGCAAGATTGACGCTCTCGCTGGTATTCAGTACATTTTGAACGGTATTTCAGTTAGCCCCGTATTGAATGTTGATCCTGCTTCGTTGAGCTTTACCGGTGCTACGACTGGTGATACTCAAACCAAGACCTTTACTGTTTCTGGTACCCACTTGACAGGTAATGTCAATCTGAGTGTCAGCGGCAGCAGCGATTTCTCAATATCGCCCGCGACTCTTACGGCTGCACAGGCTTCGGCAGGTGCTACAATCACCGTAACTTATACTCCGAGTGAAGCAGGAACTCAAACTGCTACTGTAACTGCTTCGAGTGCTGGAGCTGAGAGTGTTACGGTGTCACTCACTGGTACTTCAACCAATTTACCTAGCTTTACTGCTACACCCAATGACTTGAGCTTCAACGCAGCCGTTGGCAGGACAAATGTGAAGACTTTCACTGTCAGGGGCTCTGATTTGACAGGCAATGTATCTTTGACTGTTGAAGGTGACTGCTTCACCATTGACAAGAAGACCGTGGGTAAGAATACTGCAATGAGCGAATCTGGTTCGACAGTAACAGTTACTTATGCTCCCACCTCGATTGGCAATCACACGGGTACCATTACCCTTACCAGTCCTGGTGCCGAGACAAAGACGGTTACTCTCCATGGTACAGCCTCCGATGAGGTTCGCACGATTACGGTAAATCCTGTATCCCTCTCGTTCAGTGCCAATGTGGGCGCAACGCAGAACAGGATGTTCACTGTGATGGGTAGTAATCTGAATGGCGACTTGACGCTGACTTTGAACAATGCCAACGGCATCTATAGCATCAATAAGACCCGTATCACGGCATCCGAAGCAACAAGCGGTGTGAGGGTCACTGTGACCTATAGTCCCACTGTCGCCGGCAGCAGCAACGCCAGTGTCACCATCAGTGGCGGTGGCGCCGAGAGCAAGACGGTTAGCCTGACGGGTACCGCCGAAGAGCCCGCAAGTGTAATCACGGCTTCAACCGACGTTCTCAACATGAGCGCTATCACAGGTGAGACTCAGACGGCGACATTCACGGTGACTGGTGAAAACCTGAGTGGCAACTTGACGCTCGCCTTGAATGACGCTAATGGCGTTTACGGTATTAATCCGACTACCATCAGCGCTAGCCAAGCAGCTAACGGTGTAACCGTTACTGTGACCTATGCTCCTACGACCTTTGGCAACCATACTGCCTCTGTCGTCATTAGCGGCGGTGGTGCAAATCCTGTCACCGTTAACCTGAACGGTACAGCTAACATCACCAAGTATGCGCCCGTGATGCTTCAGCCCAACGATGCCTATGTTGCCCTGACTCGCTTCCGCGCCGAGTGGACCGACGAGACACCGACCTTCAATGTGGCAAGCTACACGCTTGAGGTGAGTCCCAAGCCCGCTCAGCCCGGTGGCGCAAATAACCGCCTGATTACTGATATCACTCCCGATCAGCATTATTTCGTTGTCACCGATCTGACTGCTGGAGGCACCTTCTCTTACAAGGTTAAAGCCCTCTACATCGATGGCACCGAGAGCGACTGGAGCAACATCGAGGAGGTTACCTTGCATGAGAATGCTCATCCCTATGCCAAGGGTGATGTGACACACGATGAGATTGTTGATATCGATGACGTGACCACTCTTATCACTGGCGTTTTGGGTAACGGTACGGTTTGTCCCATCTGCGGTGACGTGACTGGTGACAATGTGCTCGACATCGACGATGTGACCACCCTCATCGACATGATTCTGGGTAATTCCGGCAAGAAGTTGAATCTTGTGGTAAGAAAACCACTCAGACTGAGACATCTTGACCGTCATATCTAAAGTTTAAAGAAATGCGGAGCGTCCTCAACGATGCTCCGCATATTTAACTGATACCCCCAAATCGGCTCAATGACCGATTCGGGGGTATTTATTGCTATGACTGTTTAATCCTAACTGCGCAGGAAAGCCTCGGCAGTGGCGATGTCCTCGGCGTGATCGACATCGACGATTTTGTCGATGCTGTAGGCCTGAAGGCGTTTGCCTGCCTTGATGAGTGCACGCTGGAAGTTACGCATGCGGCTGATGTCTTGCTTGATACAGTCGTCAAGGACCTCAAAGGCGCTGTCGGTCATGGCATACACGCCGCCCGACACATACTGGGCTCCGTCCCATTTCTTGTCCCTGAAGGCGGTGATACCCATTTGGTCATCCACTTCCACCCACAAGGGCTTTTCGTCATCCACAAATGGGGTGACGGCCCACATGCCGTCATGCTCCTCGTCGGCCTCAAAGGCTTCGATATATCCCTTGAAATCCTCCTCGCGGAAGATAGTGTCAACCGTTGTTAAGCAGAATTTGCCTTGAGGAATCACTTGGCTCAGGTGCCAGAAACTGTGCATCGAGCTGGGCGTGGTTTTGACCACGAGATTCAGTGGCACGGGAAGTTCCAGGCTTTCCAGATATTGTCTGACCTCGGTCATGTGCTCGTTGACGATGATGCTGATGCTCTCGGCGTTGCACCTGAGCATGATGTTGATGAGACGCCCGATCATGGGTTCGCCCTGCAACTCAACGAGGGGCTTGGGCTTGGCTACACCCTCCTGGGCCAGTCGCGAGCCTTCGCCCGCTGCGATTATCGCGTAGTTCATTTAGATGTGATAGTATTTAATGTGTAAGAACTCGATTTATAGCTGATTGATCCATTCCGTCACCTCGCCGATACGTGTGATGGTGTGGGGATGGGTCTGCTGATCCTCGACATCGGTCCAGCCCTTGCCCTTGAGCCACAGCACGTGACAACCGAGCTGCTCAGCAGGCTCGATGTCCTTGCGCAGGCTGTCACCCACGACCAGGACTTGTTCGGGCGGCAGTTCCAGAGCATCAACGCCCAGGCGGAATAGGGTGGGGTTGGGCTTGCGAACGCCCACGACGGCACTCTCGATAATGCCTTTGAACAGGTGGCGGATACCATAGGCGCGCAGCACCTCGTCAATGTTGCCGTAGAAGTTGCTCACCAGCATCATGGGATAACGTTCATGCAGTTGCT